>JACZDC010082652.1_pt1 | contig 20524 bp, 17 predicted proteins | sample 8641791 | NCBI WGS metagenome assembly JACZDC01 (sample SAMN15324613, study PRJNA640507) | soil metagenome | isolation source: intercropping peanut in the second line | place: China: Luxin town, Laibin City, Guangxi Province | collected 2019-07-25 | depth 10cm m
GAGATGGCCGACGGCGTCGTGGTCGGCAGCGCCCTGGTGCGGCTCATCGAGGAAAACCTGGGCAAGCCCGGTCTGCCGGCGCTCCTGGAAAACAAGGTGCACGAGCTCTCCTCGCCTCTGCACCGCCGGGCCGAACGGAAAAGAGCATGAGCGAGGTCCGGCACATCCCGGCGCTCATCCACGGCCGCTATATCCTGGAGATCCCCTCCCAGATCGCTGGCGCTCCCCTGCTCGTCGGCTTCCACGGCTACGGCGAGACCGCCGAGAAGCACCTCGAAGAGCTGCGGCGCATCCCCGGCGCCTCCCGCTTCGTGCTCTGCGCGGTGCAGGCGCTCCATCCTTTTTACAACCGGACGGGCGAGGTGATCGCGAGCTGGATGACCCGGCTCGACCGCGAGCAGGCGATCCTGGACAACGTGCGCTACGCCGCGAGCGTGGTGGCGAGGGTGAAGCTCGACCTGCCGGTCTCCGAGCGGCTCGTGTTCCTGGGGTTCTCCCAGGGTGCGGCGATGGCTTACAGGGCTGCCGCGGGCTCCGGGCACGCCTGCCACGGACTGATCGTGCTGGGCGGGGACGTGCCGCCAGAGCTCGCGAAGCGGGATCTCGCCGGTTTCCCGCCGGTCCTGCTGGGCCGGGGGAGCAGCGAGGAGTGGTACGACGCGGCCAAGATGGAGCACGACGTCGAGCTGCTCCGTGCCCGGAGGGTCGACGTGCGACCGTGCGTGTTCCAGGGCGGACACGAGTGGACCGACGAGTTCCGGGCCGCGGCGGGGGAGTTCCTGCGCGAAGCGGCGACGCCGGCCTCGTAGCCTTCTTCCCTCCCTGCAAACAGAAAGGGCGCCCGACGAGCGGGCGCCCCTCTGGCTTGCTTTCCGATTTCCGAGCTTACTGGGCCGGCGGGGTGGCCATGTCGGTGCCCATCGGCTCCGTGGTCCCCATGTCCGTGGTGGTCATCCCGGTGTCCATGGGCTCGGTGGTCATGCCGGAGTCCATGGGCATCGTGGTGTCGGTCGTGGTGGTGGTGTCGGTCATCGGGGTCTCTTCGGTGCCCTCGTCGTTCTTCTTGCAGCCAATCATGGGGACGAGGAGAGCCGCCAGCAGGCACAGGATCGACAGGTGAACGAACAGCTTCTTCATGTTTGTGTTTCTCCCTTTGAAATGCAACTGGATTGAAGACTACCAGGGCGGCCCGGGCTTATCCGTTACCGCCCACCTTGACCAGATTGATCACCCGCTTGACTCCGTCCGTCTCACGGGCGAGTTGCTCAGCCTTGGTCCGGGCTTCCTCCTTCTCGACGCGGCCCTGGAGGGTGACCACACCCTCGTTGGTATCCACGTCAATGTTGAACGGGTTGATGTCCCCGTCCGTCGCCAGCTTGGCCTTGACAGCGGCCGTGATGGCGGCATCGTCAACCTGCCTTCCCGGCGTCCGGGTCGAGCTGCACGCACCCAGAGCCAGCATGACCATGACCGCACAGCAGACGAGCGAGGCCCGAAGCGTCATCTTGTTCATCTCATCCTCCTACTCGGTTGAACCTGTGTTTCTGTTTTACCTTGGTGGTCTGTGGCCCAGACCCTCCGCGCACATGCCAGAGGTGCTCTGAAGCAGAATTTGTGCCACAGTCCCCCTTTCAGGTTACAACCAAGTCGTCGGACGGAGGGGGAGTATACAACCTCCCTTGGCCCCTCTCAAGAGGGGGTGTCGTTTCCGTCATTGTACAGCTTCCCGGGTCGAGATTCGTGCCTTTAATCGGCCAGCCGGTACTGGTTCAGGCGATTGTACAGCGTCTTGAGGCTCACGCCGAGGATATCGGCCGTTTTCCGCTTGTTGCCGCCGTAGGCTTCGAGGGTCGCCATGATGAGCCGCTTCTCCACGTCCTCGATCGAGCTGCCTACCTGGAAGTGCAGGCTGCGCTGGAATCCTGAGTCTCCCCCGACCTCCCGCGGCAGGCTGCGCGGCGTGATCTCCTGGTCGGCCATGATGAACGCGCGGTGGACGACGTTCTTGAGCTCGCGGACGTTGCCGGGCCACGAGTGGGTGAGCAGGCGCTCCATCGCCTCGTCGGTGAACCGCTTCGAGGTCCCCTGCCGCTCGTTGAGCTGGGAGAGGAAATGGTCGCCGAGGAGCTGGATGTCCTCGTTGCGCTCGCGCAGCGGCGGCATGTGGATGGGAAAGACCTGCAACCGGTAGAGCAGATCTTCGCGCATCTTGCCGTCCGCGACCGCCTTGTGCGGGTCGCGGTTGGTGGCCGCGATCACGCGCACGTCCACCTCGACCGGCTGGTCGCCGCCGATGCGGTTGAGCTGCCCGGTCTCCAGGACGCGCAGGAGCTTGACCTGCAGCTCGATCGGCATCTCGGTGATTTCGTCGAGGAACAGGGTGCCCAGGTGGGCGCGCTCGAAGTAGCCCTTGTGCCGCCGCGCTGCGCCGGTGAAGCTGCCGCGCTCGTGGCCGAACAGCTCGCTCTCGATCAGGGTCGGCGAGATGGCGCCGCAGTTGAGCGGCATGAACGGCGCCTTGGAGCGCCGGGAGAGGAGATGGAGCGTCTGCGCGGCGAGGTCCTTGCCGGTGCCGCTCTCGCCGATCAGGAACACCGAGGCGTCGGTCGGCGCCACGCGCGAGATCATCTCGTAGACCGCCTGCATGGACTGCGAGGCGCCGAGCAGCAGGCCGAGGCGGTCGCCCTCCTGGGTCTGCTCCTGCGGCGTGGCGACCGTGGGGCTCGGCTGCACGCTGGCGACGTTGGCCAGGATGCTCTTCAGGCGGCCGATGTCGAGCGGCTTGGTGAGGTAGTCGCTGGCCCCCAGGCGCAGCGCCTGCACCGCGCTCTCCACGTCGGCGTGGCCGGTCATCAGCACGACCTCGGTCGAGGTCCCCAGCTCCAGGTCCTTCAACAGATCGATGCCGCTGCCGTCCGGCAGGTAGAGGTCGACCAGCGCCACGTCCGGAGTCCGGTGGCTGACCTGCGCCCGCGCGTCGCGCAGCGTGCACGCGGTATTCGTGGTGAAGCCCTGCCCCTCGATCAGCTCGGCGAGAGCGGAGAGGAAATTCGGATCGTCGTCGACCGCTAGAGCGTGTGGCATGGCATCCTCATTCCTTGTTCCTGACGGCCGTCAATTCTATCTCATAGCCCCGGGGCTCCCCGGCGGCCTGGCGAACCTCGCCGCCCTGGGAGGCGACGAGCGTCCGCGCCGCATAGATCGGGGCGACGGTTCCCGCGGGTGAAAAATGGATGTCGAAATCCGCGGCCGGCTCCGGAGAGGGCGGATCGCCCGCGATCCGCAGCCAGGCGCGGTCTTCGCGGCGTTCCAGGAGGATCTCGAGCTCCCCCTCCTTCGGCATGCCGGAGAGCACCGCCAGGCTCAGATGCAGCAGGGCCTGGCGGAAGAGGTACCGGTTCACCTCCACGAAGAGCGCGTTGTCGGGCAGCTCCGAGTGCATCTGGACCTGCTGCTTACGCGCCGGACCAGTCAGCAGCACGACCAGCTCGTCGAGCAGCTCGCGCAGGTCGAGCACCTCGGTGCGGTCGCCGCGCGGCGAGATGTGGGCGATGTAGATCTCCATCTCGCGGTGCAGCCGGCTGAGCTCCTCCTTGAGCACGTTGACGTAGCGCAGCTGCCGCTCGCGTCCGGCCGGCTCGGCCCCCTTGCCCGCCGCGATCGTCTCCTTGAGGATCTCGACGTTGAAGACCATGGCGTTGATCGGCGCGCGCAGGTCGTGGGCGACCGCGGGCGTGATCTGCGTGAGCGAGCGCATCAGCGCGCTGAGGCGCAGGTCGGCTTCGAGGGCTTCGGCGGCGTCGGCGTCGTGGATCAGGAGGACGCCCCCCTCGGCACCGTCGGCCCGCAGGTCGAAGCCGAGCCGCCGGCCGGACAGGTCGAGGACGGCGTGTCGGCTCCCGCTGAAGGCGCCGGCCGACTCCAGGAGGGTCTGGATCTCGTTCCAGACGTTGTCCAGGCCGGCTTGACTCCCGTATCCGAGAAGCGCCAGCGCTCGCGCGTCGGCGAAGCCGAGGGCTCCTCCGGACCGCAGGACCAGCACTCCCGGAGCCAGCGCTCCAGCGAGGCCGGGCTCCGCCGGGCTCGACCCGGACCGGGGCATGTTTTGCATCGCATTCATCATTCAGTCTCCGCGCGCGGCAACGTTATAAGGGCGCTGCCGAGGGTGCAAGTGGCCGGGCCCGTATCCCGGGTGATGTCCGGGTGGCGTACGGCTACAGAGGCCGGCCGCGTTCCCGGCGCCACAAGGCTCGTCCCGGCGATCCTCACGGCAGGTCCGGCTCCAGGGTCTCCGCCGGTTCGTCGAGCGCCGCGGCCAGGAAGGATTCCGCCCACCAGAAGATGTCGTGCCGGCGGACCTCGTTTCGCAGCCTGCGCATGCGGGCGCTCCGTTCCGCCTCCGTCAGGCGCAGCGCCCGCAGGAGCGTGCGCGCGGTCGCCCGGGTGTCGTACGGATTGACCAGCAGAGCACTGGGACCGAGCTGGGCCGCGGCGCCGGCGAACTCCGAGAGCACCAGCGCGCCGCGCTCGTCGAGGCCGGCGGCACAATACTCCTTCGCGAACAGGTTCATCCCTTCGCGCAGCGGCGTCACCAGGGCGACGTCGGCCGCGCGGCACCAGGCCAGGACTTCGTCCTTGTCGATGGGCCCCTGGCGATAGTGGACCGGGATCCATCCGGGCCGGCTGAACCGGCCGTTGATCTCTCCGACCCGGCGCTCGATCTCCCGCCGCAGGTCCGCGTTGCGCGGCAGCTCCTCGCGGCCCGGGATCACGAGCTGGACCAGCGAGACCGTCTCCTGCAGCTCCGGGTGGCGCCTCAGCAGCTCGGCGAACGCATCGAGCTTCTCCAGCAGACCCTTGGAGCGGTCCAGGCGGTCGATCCCCAGCACGAGCCGGCGTCCGGGATGAAGGGCGCGCAGCCGCTCCGCCGCCTCGGCCACTCCGGGCCGGGCCGCGTCCTCGACGATGCCGCGGTAGTCGACGCCGATCGGGAACGCGCCGGCGCGCAGTTGGAAGGCGCCCAGCCGGGTCTCGCCGCGGATCGACCACAGGCGGTCCGCGGGTTCGATCGTCGCTCCCAGGATCTGCATGCAGTCGAGGAAGTTCCGCAGGTCGCGCCCGGTCTGGAAGCCGACCTGGTCGTGGGAGAGCAGGCCGATCAGCAGCCTCTCCCGCCAGGGAAGCTTCAGGAACAGGTCCGGAGCGGGGAACGGGATGTGGAGGAAGAAGGCGGTTCGGCACGAGGCTCCGAGCGCCTTCAGCTCCGCCGACAGGTTCATCAGCAGGTGGTTGTGGACCCACAGGAGGTCGGACTCGCCGCGCAGGCTCGACGTGGCCAGGGTCTTCGCCACGGAGCGCGCGAATTTGCGGTTCACCCGCCGATAGGCCTGCCAGGACGCGGGCTCGAAGCGGCACTGGAGCGGCTGATCGTGGAACAGCGGCCAGAGCACCTCGCCGCCGAAACCCTCGTACGCGCCGCGGATGTCCCGTTCCTTCAGGGAGACCGGGCGCAGCGAATAGCCGCCCTCCTGGATCGCCCCGGCCAGGACCTCCTGCGGCTCCGGCGCCTCCTCCTCCGTCACCCCCGGCCAGCCGACCCAGACGCCGCGCCGCTCCCGCAGGACCGGCGTGAGCGCGGAGATCAGCCCGCCGTGCGTCCGGGCGGCGCGCCATCCATCTCCTCCCTGGCGGGTGAGGTGGATCGGCAGCCGGTCCGAGACCACGAGCACCCGCCGCCGGAACTGGGGCCTCGGTCCGATCGAAGCCGGACGGGGCTCGGGGGCGTGGGCGATAGGGGCGGAAGCGTTGCTCATCGGGGTCTCGGCAGAGTCGGCGGCAGAACCGCGGCGTTCGGTCCACCCCGCTTGTGCAGGGGTCGTGCCACGCGCGGAGAGGTTTCGAGAAAAGCCCGGGTGCATTGAGTTTTGGGATGCCGGGCATGCGGGATGCAAATGGCTCCGGTGGGTGGGGAGGGCAGCATTGGGCTCCGGGTGCACCGGAGGAGGTCTGCCCACCGGGTACTTCTTGCAAGGGACCGCTTTTCAATAGGGTAACACTGACATGCAGGCCGCAGCGATCGAAGAAGCCATGGAGTCCGCGGGCGAGAGCGGACTTACTTTCGCCGTCTACATCGACCCGGAGGAGAGCGCCAGGGCCGCCGGGCTCCGCTACATCTCGGACGACATGCCGGGCATCCGGCGTCGCAAGCATGGCAAGGGCTTCCGCTACGTCGACGCCAAGGGCGGCGCGGTCAAGGACGCCCGGACGCTGGAGCGCATCCGCAAGCTGGCGATCCCGCCGGCCTGGACGGACGTCTGGATCTGCCCGACCGCGAACGGCCATCTCCAGGCGACCGGCCGCGACGCCAAGGGCCGCAAGCAGTACCGCTATCACGCCGACTGGCGCAACGTCCGGGACGAGACCAAGTTCGGGCGCATGATCGCCTTCGGCGAGGCGTTGCCGGAGATCCGCGAGCGCGTGGAAAAGGACCTGTCGCTCCGCGGCCTGCCGCGCGAGAAGGTCGTGGCCACCGTCGTGCGGCTCCTGGAGATGACCCTGATCCGCATCGGCAACCGCGAGTACGCCCGGCAGAACGGCTCGTTCGGCCTGACCACGCTGCGCGACGGTCATGTGGACATCGACGGCTCGAAGCTGCGGTTCGAGTTCCGGGGCAAGAGCGGCAAGGATCACACGGTCGAGGTCCAGGACCGGCGCGTGGCCCGCATCGTCAAGCAGTGCCGGGACCTGCCAGGCCAGACGCTCTTCCAGTACCTGGACGAGAACGGCGAGCGCCAGAAGATCACTTCCGAGGACGTGAACGAGTACCTCGGCGAGGGTTTCACGGCCAAGGATTTCCGGACCTGGGGCGGCACGGTGCTCGCGCTCTCGGCGCTGCTGGAGATCGGGGTCGTCGAGAGCGAGAAGGAGGCCAGCAAGCTGGTGGTCTCGACGGTCAAGCAGGTCGCCGAGAGCCTGGGCAACCGGCCGGCGATCTGCCGCAAGTACTACATCCACCCGGTGGTGATCGAGAAGTTCGTCTCGGGCAAGCTGGAGGAGGCGCTGGAGGGGGCCGTCGAGGATTCACCTGACGATGCCGGCGATACTGGCGGTGGTCTGCGGAAGCTGGAGGCGCAGGTGCTGGCGTTGCTGCGGGGGCAGCCGGCGGAGAAGGTTCATTAGGCTGTAGGGGCAGGCCTTGTGCCTGCCCTCCCCGTTGCTGGACATCGCCGTCGAGGGGCAACCACAAGGGTTGCCCCTACAACGTCTGCCCGGTCAGCGCCTACCCGATCAGCGCGCCGGGACCGGCTTGCCGGCGAGGATGTTGGCGAGCGACGTCTCGGGCGACTCCCAGGCGCCGGCGCTGATCCGGCCGGTCTCCCGGCCGTTGACGAACACGATCGCCAGCGGCACGCCGTCCACGTTGTACTTCTTGGCCTCGGGCTCGTTCGTGAAGCCCTTCGGCAGCCCGTAGTACTCGAACTGGATGCTGGTGCCGGAGCCGCGGAGCTCGTCCTCGACGCGCAGCATGGAAGGCAGGTGCTGCTTGCAGTGCGGGCACCACGAACCGAAGAAGACCTTCACCTTGACCGGCTTCTTCTCCTTCTTGAGCGTCGCGATCACCGCCGGCTTCGGCGTGTAGGCGCGCGCGGTCACCATGTACTCCGGGCTGTGGTTCTTGAGGTCCGGCGACGGATGCGTGCCCAGGAGCGGCGGGTTCGAGCCGAGGGTCGCGCTCCGCCCCTCGGAGGCGAAGGCCACGTTGCTGCCCTGCAGCTTGAACTTGCCCTGCGGCTTCGTCGCGGCGTCGGCCGCCACGGCCATCGAGCCGTCCGCCTGGCGGACCAGCTTGGCCGCGGTCACGGTCTGCACGTCCATCGAGCCCGCCATGAGCAGCACCGGGTTCGGGAAGGCCGCGGTGACGATCAGGTAGGCCGGCAGGCGCTCGTTCCGGTAGATCTCGGCCGCGGGGACCGGCTTGCCGTTGACCATCAGGAGGTACTCGCCGGTGCGGGTGAAATCCTTCAGCACGTTGTCGACCGCCGCCGGCGCGGCCGGCTTGGCAGGAGCCGCCATGGGTTTCGCCGGGGGGGCCGCGACCGCGGCGACCGTCGAGATGGCCGCGATCAGTGTGGCGAGGAGCGCTCCGGAAACGATTTTGTTGTGTGTCATCTCGAAAACCTCTCGAACGTTGAGCCGGTCAGATCTGGGGCAGCCCCGGCCAGGTCTCGGTCACCTTGCCGTCCTCCACCCGGAACGAACGGGGGAGCCGGCGATACAGAGGCCGCACCAGCGGCTCCGGCGTCTCCACGATCTGGAACCTCGGACCGAACCGCCAGAAGAACGCCTGCTGCGCCTCCTGCGGCGAGGTACTCAGCACCCATACGGAATCGCCCTTGTCGGCGCGGTCGTTCAGCGCTCCCACCGCCTTCTCGAATGCCGGGTCGTCCAGTTTCGTCATCACCACGAGGTGCGAGCCGGTCTTGAGATCGGGCGCCACCGTGCTCAGGCAGACGGGGTCTGCTCCGCCGCCTGCGCAGAGATCTTGGATCTCCACTCCCGGACGCAGCCGGGTGGCGAGATCGTCGAGCGGCAGCTCCGGCGACTTCCAGGCGAACAGCGCGACCGCAAGCGTGGCCACCGCGACCACGGCGACCCGGGCGGTCGGGAACCGGCCGGACCGGTTGCGTCCGACGAAGGCGAGCAGCAGAGCGGGCACCAGCAGGAGCAGGTCCTGCCAGAAGGCCTCGGCCGGCGTGCGCTGCACGAGATTGCCGAAGCAGCCGCAGGACTCGGCCTCGCGCAGGCCGTGGGCGCTCAGCCACCAGGCGCGGCCGGTGAGGAACACGAAGAAGGCCACGAGCAGCGCGGCCGGTATCAGAATCCAGAGCCGCCGCACCCCGAGGACGAGGGCGAGCCCCAGGCCCGCTTCCAGCACCAGCGCGATCAGCGCCACGGCCTGGGCGGAGAGCAGGACGTCCAGCCCCTCGACCCGGATCTGCTCCGCAAACGCGGCCGGGTCCAGGGCCTTGGCCCAGACCGCGACCAGCAGCACGAGGCCCAGGAACACGCCGCCCGCCGTCCCCAGCCAGTTGAGGCGGGGCCGGTCCGTTTCCACGCGGGCGATCCTGGCGTCGGTCAGTTCCATGGTCAAACCCCGAGAACAGGGGAGGCCGTGAAAAAATTCACGCCTTCCGGCGCATCCTCTCCTCGGTCTCCCGGTGCCACCGCAGGTGCTTGCGCAGCTCGTCGGCGGTCGGGCTCTCCACCTCGTTGAGGAACGGCTCCAGCGGACCGGAGTAGAGCACCTCGCCGCCGTGCACGCCGCCTCCCGGACCCATGTCCACGATCCAGTCGGCGCGCGAGATCAGGTCCGGGCTGTGCTCGACCACCACCACGCCGTCACCGCGCTGCACCAGCCGGCGCAGCGTATGGTAGAGCAGGTCGATGTCCGCCAGGTGCAGGCCGGTCGTCGGCTCGTCGAACAGGAACAGGCGCTTGCCTTCTGAAGCGGGCCGGTCGAGGAAGCTCGCGAGCTTGAGCCGCTGCGCCTCGCCGCCCGAGAGCGTCGACGTCGACTGCCCCAGCCGCAGGTAGCCGAGGCCGACCTCGACCAGCATCCGCAGCCGCTTGCACAGCCGCTTGTGGTCCGCGAACACCTCCAGCGCCGCCTCGACCGTCAGGTCCAGCACCTCCGAGATGTTGCGCCCGTGGTAGCGCACGGCCAGCACCTCGGGCCGGAAGCGGTGGCCCTGGCAGGTCTCGCACGGCACCGTCACCGGCGCCATGAACTGCATGTCGACCTCGGTCACCCCGGTCCCTTCGCAGGTCGGGCAGCGGCCCATCTCCACGTTGAACGAGAAGTGGGCCGGCGTGATCCGCCTCACCCGCGCGTCCGAGGTGCCGGCGAAGATCTTCCGGATCTCATCGTAAGCCTTGATGTAGGTGATCGGGTTCGACCGGCTGGACCGGCCCAGCGGCCGCTGGTCGACGAGGGTCACGTCCTCCAGCCCTTCGAGGCCGATCAGCGCCTGGCATTCTCCAGGGTCGACGTCCACCACCCCCTTGGCGCGCTGATAGGTGCCGTAGAGCACGTTCTCGATCAGCGTCGACTTGCCGGAGCCCGAGACGCCGGTCACCGCGACCAGCGCGCCGAGCGGCAGGTCGACGTCCGCGCCCTTGAGGTTGTGGGCGCGGGCGCCGCGGATCGAGACCATCGGCAGGTGCGAGATCTCCTCGGACAGGCTCTCCCACCCCTGCTCGCGCCGGAACCGGGCGACGTGGCGGCGGGCCGGCGTCTGTGGCCGTTCGCGCAGGTAGCGGCCGGTCAGCGACTCCTCCGACTTGAGGATCGTCTCGATCGTCCCTTCGGCCACCACCTGGCCGCCGTGCTCGCCGGCCGCCGGCCCGAGGTCGATCACGTGGTCGGCGCCCTTGATCAGCGTCCGGTCGTGCTCGACCACCAGGACCGTGTTGCCACGTCGAGCCAGATCGCGCAGCAGGTCGAGCAGCCGCTCGCTGTCCTGGGGATGGAGGCCGATCGTCGGCTCGTCGAGCACGTAGAGCGTGCTGGTGAGACCCGAGCCCAGGGCCGCGGCGAGGTGGATGCGCTGCGTCTCGCCGCCCGAGAGCGTGCGCGCCTGGCGGTCGAGCGTCAGGTAGTCGAGGCCGACCCGGTGGAGGACCTCGACGCGCTCGGTCAGCTCCTCGATCAGGTGGCCGGCCACCTCGCGCTGCCGGGCCGTCCAGCGCCGCTCGCGCAGCCACGTCCGAAGCTGCTCGACGCTCATGGCGGTGAGGGCTGGCAGGGGTTGGCCTTCCAGGAGCACCGCGACCGACTCCGGCCGCAGCCGGGTACCGCCGCAGTCGGGACAGGTGTTGTAGGAGCGGTAGCGGGCGAGGAGCACGCGCACGTGGACCTTGTAGGTCCGCGCCTCCAGCCACTGGAAATATTCCTCCAGGTTGGTGAACTTCCCCTGGCCGCTCCAGATCCAGGCCCGGTCCTCCTCCGACAGCTCGCCCCACGGCGTGCTCAGGGAGATGCCACGCTTGCGCGCCGCCGGGAGCAGCTCGTCGTACAGCTCTTCGTAGGCCGGGGTGTTCCAGGGTGCGATCGGCCGCTCCGAAAGCGACCGCCGCGGGTCGGGGATGACCCGCTCGCGGTCGATGCCGATCACCCGGCCGAACCCCTGGCAGGTCGGGCAGGCGCCGAGCGGCGAGTTGAACGAGAAGAGGGCTGGCGTCGGCCGGCGCAGCACCTCGCCGCAGACCGCGCACGACAGCTCGCGACTGTAGTAGCGGACCGCGTCGATGCCGCGAGCTTCCACCTTCCCGTTGGACATCTTATAGCCCTGCTCCACGGTGTCGAGGATGCGGGCCATCGCGTCGGACCGGGCCGGGAAGCGTCCGAGCACGAGCGGCAGCGGGTCGAGCTTCGCCGGCCAGCGCGCGCCCGGCTCCATGCGCGCGACCTCCTCGCCGTCTAGCCGACGTTGAAACCCCTGGCGGATCAGCTCCGCGAGCGCCTGATCGGCGCCTTTCTTCGGTCGTGGGATGCGGACCACCAGCGTGAACGGATCGCCGACGATCCCCTCCGCCAGCTCCGCCGACGCCTCTTCCGGCGAGTAGCTGCGCGCCGGGCCGTGTCCCCGCGGGCATCCGACCACGCCGAGGTGGGTGTAGAGGAGGCGCAGCACGTCGAGCGTCTCGGTGATCGTGCCGACGGTCGAGCGCGCGTTGCGGACGGCGTTCTTCGCCTCCAGGGCCACGGCCGGCAGGATGTTGTCGATCGACTCCACCGGCGGCCGTTCCATCTGGTCGAGGAACTGCCGCGCGTAGGTGGACATCGACTCGACGAAGCGGCGCTGCCCTTCGGCGAAGATCGTATTGAAAGCGAGGGACGACTTGCCGGCGCCGGACGGACCGGTCACCACCGTGACCGCGCGGTGGGGAACCTCGCAGTCGACCCCCTTGAGATTGTGCGTACGGGCCCGCTTGACCTGGATGGAAGGCGTCATGGACATCGGATTTACAGCTCGCTCCCAGGAGAACAGCTCCACACGGCTGGTTATGCCGTCCGGCGTCACCCGGCTGAGCCAGACATCATAGCGCGGAACCGATGTCTGTGGCCGACACCTACCGAGTCCACGACAGCGCCGGGTCGGCGTTCTCCTTCATCCAGGCGAGGAGCCGCGTCCGCAGATCGTCCAACACCGCCCGCTCCGCCGGATCGGCGACAAGGTTGTGCGTCTCCGCCGGATCGGCCTTGAGGTCGTAAAGCTCTTCACCGCGGGCCGGGTCCTTCCACAGGATCAGCTTGTGAGTCGGGGTCCGCACCGCCCGGAAGGCCACTTTGCCAAAGGCTGGGCTCTCCTCGTCCGACCACTCCGAGAAGGCCTCGCGAATCTCGGTCCGACCGGCGAGAGCCGCGGTGAGGTCGCGGCCGGGCCAGAGCTTCGGAGCCTGGACCCCGGCGAGCGCGAGGAGCGTCGGCGGCAGGTCCATGCTGGAGACGGGGAGGTCCGAGGCCAGCCCCTTCGGCAGTCCTGGCCCCTCCATCAGAAACGGGACCCGGAGCGAGCTTTCATAGGGTACCTGCTTGCCATTGGCGCCTGAATCGGGACCTCCGATCCCCCGCTCTCCCATCATGTAGCCGTTGTCGCCGAGGACGACCACGACCGTCCGCTCGGCGAGCCCGGTCTCGCGGAGCGTCGCGAGCACGCGCCCGATCTGCTCGTCGAGATGGCTGACCGCCTCGTCGTAGTGCCGCCAGTCGTTGGCCTGCACGTCGCGCGGGAAGCCCGGCGGCATCAGCTCGTCGTCGCCGCGCCCGGCATAGAGCTTCGCGATCCGCTCCGGATTGGGCTCGTAGGGGAGATGGGGGGCGGTATAGCCGAGCCAGAGCAGGAACGGGCCGGTCTGGGCCTCCTTGCCGCGGAGGAATCCCAGGGCGTCGTCCGTGAAGATCTCCTGCGTGAAACCGGAGACCGTCTCGGGCATGTGGGAGATCCCGTGGACCAGCGTGGGGGCCTTGTAGTCCGTGCCGCCTTCCGGCAGCCAGGTCCGGACGTCGTCGAAGCCGCACTGCCAGGGCGGCGCGGGGACGTGCCACTTGCCGGCCAGCACGGTGCGATACCCGGCGTCCCGCAGCAGGCCCGCCACCGTCGGCCGGCGGCAGAGCGTCTCGTCGGCCCCGGGCTTCACGAGCTTGGTCGACAGGACTCCATGCTGAAAGGAGGGCAGCCCGGTGAGCAGGCTGGCGCGCACCGGGTGGCATTGGGAGACCGAGACGGTGGCCTGTCGGAAGTAGACGCCGTCGCGCGCCATGCCGTCCATCACCGGCGTGATGATGGCCGGATTGCCGGCCGCGCCGAGCGCGTCCCAGCGGTGATCATCCGAAAGAATGACCACGAGGTTGGGCCGCGGATCGGGCCGGCTGAACCCGGCGCAGCCCGTCGCTGCCAGGAGAAAGGCCGGCATCAGAGCTCGGAGAAGCTTCATTTCCACCCCCTTCAGGAGACCTGCGCCCTGTATACGTGCCCAAGGGCCGAGGCGTCCATCCAGTGGCTCCAAGGGCGTGGGTTACACGTCGTCCTCGCTCAGGCCAGACTGCTTGAGGAGACTCGCAAGAAGGCCGCGGCCGAGGTCTCGGCCAGCATGAACAGGAACGGTGACCCTTCCCTGACCTTTCTTGGTCCAGGTCTGATGGCTGCCGCGAATTCGGGCGAGCAACCACCCGTTGCGGGCGAGCGCCCGGCAGAATTCGGCCCCGGTGACGCTCTTCACGCGCTAGCGATCTCGAGCAGGCCGACCCGGACGGAATCCGTGTCCAGGTCCAGGTGGGAGGCGATGGCTTCAGCGAGATTGTGGTAGATCTCGTCGAGCGTATCCCCCTGCGTGAAGCAGCCGGGGAGATCGGGGATCTCGGCCCAGTATCCGCCTTCCTCCTCTGGATGGACCAGGGCCCGATAGCTGACAGGAGTCTGAGAAGGCACGGTCGAAGGGCTGCTCATCTTCGTGAGTATAGCCCTCTCACCCCGGCGGCCGGTAACCGCCGTCGTCCTTCTTCTCGTCCTCGCTGCGCTCGTCGCGGCCATTGCCGCCATTGCCGCCATTGCCGCCGAAGACCTTCTTGAACCAGCGGCGGATGGGGTGGCGCTTCCGCTCCTGGCGCTCGCCGGACGCCACGGCGGCGGCCTCGTCCCCGGCCTCTCCGCCCGCGGCGTCGATCATCTCCCCGTCTTCGCCGTAGCCCTCGTCCGACGCCTCGGCGATCTGGGTGTCGAAGTAGCTGCTGTGCCGGTCGCAGAGCTGCGACGGGGCCTCTCCCTCGCGGAAGACCTCGGTGATCACGTAGGGACAGAACTCGGTGGCGAGCAGGCCGGTCGACGGGTCGATGACCGCGGTCGTGATGCCCGACGGCTGCTGGAAGGTCGAGCCGCTCCGCGGCGACACCTTGGCCGTGAACCGCACCCAGAGCGGCAGCGCGGCGCGCGCTCCGGAAAGGCGCGTTGAGGAGTTGTCGTCGTAGCCCACCCACACCACGGTGGCCCGCTGCGGCGAGAAGCCGCCGAACCAACTGTCCCGGCGCTTGTTGGTGGTGCCGGTCTTGCCCGCCACGTCGCCCGGGATGCCGGCCGCGGCGCCGCGCGCCGTGCCGCGCTCGAACACACCCTGGAGCAGAGAGGTGACCAGGTAGGTCGACTGCGCCGACAGCACCCGTTTCGGCTTCGGCAGCGGCGCTCCCTCCACCGGCTTGCCGTAGCGGTCGAGGGCCGCGGCCAGGCCGTGGACCGGCGGCCGGACCCCGCCGTTGGCGAACGTGGCGTAGACCGACGCCATCTCCGCCGGCGTGACCTCGGCCGAGCCGAGCGCCACCGACGGATAGGGCTCCATCTTCGACGTGATGCCCATGTCGTGCGCCAGCTCGATGATCTTCGGCATGCCGACCGCCATGGCGAGGCGGGTGGTGGCCGGGTTGTAGCTCTTCTCCAGCGCGGTGCGCACCGTCACCCAGCCGTGGAACGTGCCGTCGTCGTTCTTGGGGCTCCAGTTCACCGTGGCCAGGCGGACCGTGAGCGGCTCGTCCTCCAGGAAGGAGGTCGGTGTGACCTTGTGCGCCTCGAAGGCGGCGGCGTAGATGATCGGCTTGAACGCGCTGCCCGACTGGCGCAGTGCCTGGCCGGCGCGATCGAACTGGCTCTCCTCGTAGCTCCGGCCGCCGACGTAGGCCAGGATGCCGCCGGTCTCGGGGTCCACCGACACCAGAGCGGCCTGGAGAGGGCCCTTGCCCTTGTAGCCCTTCTGATATCCGGCCTCGACCTTCTTGAGACCCTCGCTCACCGCCTCGTACGCCGCCTGCTGGTTGCGCCAGTCCAGGCTGGAGAAGAGGACGTAGCCACCGTCCGCCAGGTCCTCGATGCCGAACCGGCGCTGGGCCTCCAGGGCGATGGCGTCGGCGAAGTAGGGTGCGCGCCGGCGGACCACCGGCTCGGGGGCCACGACCACCGGCGAGGCCATCGCCTTCGCGACCCGGTCCGGCTCCGCGAGCTTGAGCTTGCCCATGCGCTCCAGCACCCAGTCGCGGCGCTCCTTGGCCTTGTCAGGATGGTCGAGCGGCGAGTTGAGAGCCGGAGCGTGAATCATGCCGGCCAGCGTGGCGGCCTCGGCCAGATCGAGCTGGCTCGCGTCCTTGCCGAAGTAGGCGCGCGACGCGGCGCCGACGCCCATCAGCGAGACCCCGCCGCTGCCGCCGAGGTAGATCTCGTTGAGGTAGGCCTCCAGGATCTGCCGCTTGTCGTAGCGCATCTCCAGGAGCACGGCGAGCACCAGCTCCTGCGCCTTGCGGCCCAGGGTGCGCTCGTGGCTCAGGTAGATGTTCTTGACGAGCTGCTGGGTGAGCGTGCTGCCGCCCTGGCGCAGCTTGCCGCCGCGAAGGTTGACCCAGATCGCCCGCGCGATGCCGCTGAACGACACGCCCGAGTGGTCATAGAAGTTGTCGTCCTCGGCCGCGATCACGGCGTTGACCAGATCCTCGGAGACCTGGTCCACGGTCACCGGCCGGCGCTCCTTCTGGTCCGGACCGTAGTAGGAGGCCAGGAGCGGCGGATCGAGGACCACCGAGTCCGCCTTGTGGCCATCCTGGCGCAGGCCCGCGATGCGCGAGCCGCGGTAGGTGATCTCCACGAGGCCGCCGCCCGAGCTGCCGTCCGGCCGCAGGAAGCTCCGCAGATGGACGGCGAGCGCGCCGCGCCCGGTCTGCCGATAGCGGCCGGCGGGCAGAGGGTTGGAATCGGTGTCCTCTCGATACCCCTCGGCCCGGAGGTCGGAGACGAGCATCTCGGCCGGGTAGCTCCGGCCGGGCACGAGCTTGGTCGCCTTGGCATAGAGCCGCGACGGCTGGCGGTACGTAATGTCGTCGAACTGGCTCGTGAGCTGCCAGAACGGCCGGATCACGAACGCGCCGACGATGACCAGGACGAGCGCGACGATCGCCCAGCGAAGCCGGGAACGCCTGCGCGGAGCGGGCGGCGGGGGGATGTTTCGGGTACGGACAGGCTGCATTCCGGGAGGCCTTGGCTGCAAGTCTCGGTCCACGTTGTAAACGGAGGATACCGCATCTCTTCTTCCCGCCTGCTATCATTCCCGGCTCTATGATCGCTGTGACCGACCTCGGCAAGTCCTATGGGCAGCAGACGCTCTTCGAAGGCGTCTCGCTGCAGTTCAACCCGGGCAACAAGTATGGCCTCGTCGGGGCCAACGGCTCGGGCAAATCCACGTTCCTGAAGATCCTCACCGGCGAAGAGCTGCAGAGCGAGGGCGACATCAACATGCCCAAGCGCCTGAAGCTGGGCGTGCTCAAGCAGGACCACTACCGCTACGAGCACATGCCCATCCTCGAGGTGGCCATGATGGGCAACCACGAGGTCTGGGAGGCGATGGTCGAGAAGGAGCGCCTCCTCGAAAACGCCGCCGAGGAGTTCGACGCCGACCGCTACGCCGAGGTGGAGGACCTCATCCTCCGCCACGACGGCTACACCCTCGAAGCCCGCGCCGGCGAGGTGCTCGAAGGCCTTGGCATCCCGACCGAGATCCACCGCAACCCGCTGTCGACCCTGTCCGGCGGCTTCAAGCTGCGCGTGCTCCTCGCCCAGGTGCTCGCCGCCGATCCCGACGCCCTGCTCCTCGACGAGCCCACGAACCACCTGGACATCCTCTCCATCCGCTGGCTGGAGAAGTTCCTGGAGGACTACAAGGGTCTCGCGCTGGTCATCTCCCACGACCACCGGTTCCTGGACAACATCTGCACCCACATCGTGGACGTGGACTACGAGACGATCCTGATCTACCCCGGCAACTACACGGCCTTCATCGAGGCCAAGGCCGGGAACCGCGATCGCAAGGAGGCGGAGATCGAGAAGCGCGAGGCCGAGATCGCGCGCCACAAGGACTTCATCGACCGCTTCAAGGCCAAGGCCACCAAGGCCCGGCAGGCGCAGAGCAAGGTGAAGATGATCGAGAAGATCGTCATCGAGCGTCTGCCGCAGAGCTCGCGCCGCTATCCGACCTTCAAGTTCAAGCAGGTGCGGCCGAGCGGCCGGCAGGTGCTGGAGATGGAGGGGATCTCCAAGACCTACGGCGACAAGCAGGTGCTCAAGGATGTCTCGCTGCGCGTGGAGCGCGGCGACCGCATCGCCATCATCGGCCCGAACGGCATCGGCAAGTCGACCCTGCTCAAGATCGCGGTGGGCGAGGTCGAGGCCGACGCCGGCAAGACGGAGTGGGGCTACGAGACCCACCCCGGCTACTTCTCCCAGGACCACAACGAGGTGCCGAAGGGGAGCAAGCAGTCGGTGGAAGCCTGGCTCTGGGAGTTCGTGCCCGGCGAGGTGATCGGCTTCGTGCGCGGCAACCTGGGCATGGTGCTCTTCTCGGGCGACGACGTGAAGAAGCCGGTCGGCAGCCTCTCCGGCGGCGAAGCGGCACGGCTGGTGTTCTGTAAGCTGTCGGTGACCAAGCCGAACGTCCTGATCCTCGACGAGCCCACGAACCACCTGGACCTGGAGGCGATCGAGGCGCTGGTCGAGGGCCTGCTGGAGTACGACGGCACCCTGATCTTCGTCTCGCACGACCGCTGGTTCGTCTCCAAGCTCGCGAACCGCATCCTGGAGATCTCGCCGAAGGGGATCCAGGACTTCCGCGGCACCTACGAGGAGTACCTGGAGCGCCTGGGAGACGACCACCTGGACGCCGAAGCGGTCCTGCGCATGCGCCGAGAGCAGAAGAAGAAGGCCCAGGCTGCCGCGACTGCCGCCGAAGCCGTCAAGACCGCAGACCCGGCCGAGCAGAAGCGTCGCCAGAAGCTCCAGAAGGACCTGAGCAAGCGCCGCGACGACGTCACCGCCGAGGTGGAGAAGTCCGAGGCCCGGGTGCACGCCATCAACGAGATGTTCTGTGACCCCACCTTCTTCGACCGCACCTCCCGGGACCAGGTCAAGAAGCTTGAGCAGGAGCAGAAGACCCTCTCCGAGAAGGTCGAGACGCTGATGGCCGAATGGGAGAAGATCGAGGGGCAGTTGGCGGAGCTGGGAGGGTAGAGACGATGCCTGAGATCGACGAGCTTCTCGTCCGGCTGCGCCGCGGGCTCGAGCAGCTCTACGGCGAGCGCCTTGCGGGCGTTTATCTCTTCGGCTCCTTCGCCCGTGGAGAGGCGACCCCCGAATCCGACGTCGACATCCTGATCGTGCTCGACGAGGTCGGAGACTACGGTCGGGAGATCGAACGAACCGGGCATCTGATCTCCGAGCTCTCCCTCGACTATGAGGTGAGCATCAGCCGGTTCTTCGTCTCCTCCGAGGCGTGGCAGCATCGCGACAGCCCCTTCCTCTCGAACGTCCGCGAGCAGGCCAGAGCTGCATGAAGACGGGTACCCGTCAGCTTCTCGACAAGGCGGACCGTGCCATCAAGGCGGCCGAGGCCCTGCTGACCGCTACCGGCCCTGAGTTCGCAGTGGGCCGTGTCTATTACGCGATGTTCTACACTGCCGAAGCCTTGCTCCACGAGCGGGACCTGAAGTTCAGCAAGCACGGAGCGGTCCACGCTGCCTATGGCAAGGAGTTCGCCAAGTCTGGAGCACTCGATCCCAAGTTCCATCGCTGGCTCCTCAACGCCTTCGACCTCCGCCTTCAGGAGGACTACGACGCGGAAAGTCTCCTGAGCGTTGACCATGTGGAGGAGATGCTGGAGCAGGCGCGCACTTTCCTCGCAGCGGCCCAGGAGTTCCTGGGAAATCCTGCCGAGTCTTGATCCCGAGGCGGATCAGTTCGGCTCATCGAGAACCGCGGCGGCCGAGGCGGCGACCGCCGCCTTCTCGAGCCAACGCTCCAGCGTCTCCGGCTCCCTTTGGGCCAGGATGCGCTCACGGAGGTGGTCCGGCACGGAGATGCCGCGTGCCCGAAGCACCGTCAGTAGCGCTCGCGCGGCTTCTTCGACCCGGCCTTCGACCCGGCCTTCGGCACGACCCTGGGCGACATATTTCTTCGCAAAATCGCTCTGGTATTCGTAGCCTTTCATGATGGTCTCCAGTGTCTGCCGCGCCTTCTCATTGAGTGAATTGTACACGAGGTCGTAATAGAGGCGGGTCCGGTCTTCGTCGAGGTCTCGGAGCGCCGGCAGGATCGCGGCGGCGATGGTTGCCCCCTGATCGGTGTGGCCATGAGCCATGACGGAGAGCACAGCAAACTCAGGCCGGCGCGCTGCTTCTTCTGCATCCGTCACGACCGGGATGGCGGCTCGATGGAGCACCGGAGGATGGAGGATGAAGCCGGGGACACCGATCTTGATCGGCTCCGCACACCATCCGGCGACCGCCGGGTCGGGCGCGACGACGAGGAGGTCCGCCGGACAGTCGTGGATGGCCCGCGAGACCGTCACATAGGCAGGCCAACTCAGGCGCTTCCTGGGATCGGCTGCCAGTTGGACCTCGACAATCACCACCCGGACCGGGATGTCGCCGTCGAGCAGGATCACGACCAGATCGGCCCTGTACTCCGCGGGTTGGATCTCGGTCAGGTCAGCGGAGGCGAGCCGGGCTCCGGTATAAGCCGGAATCGGGACACCCAGTGTTTCAGTCAGGATCTCTGCGGCCAGAGGAGGGTGGTTCTTGAAAAGGTCGACTAGGATCTCATGGGCCATCGAGGGCATGGCCGTAATGCTGCCACATGTTGGGAGATGGGATCAAGCGAGTAAAATTATCGCCAGAAGCGCAATGCCAAGCTCCCTGTTGCAATACAACCTTCTCCGTGACGGCATAGCCTTCTCTGTTGCAACATGCTCTTCTCCAAGCCATTGCAACCATCCCCAAGCCAACGCAGAGTTCTCTGGGCCGTAGTAACCCTCTGTGGACCAACGCAAGGTTCTACAGACCGTTCTAACTTTCTTTGGGCCAACGCAAGGTTCTCTGGGCCAACATAACTTTCCCTGGCCCGATGCAAGCTTCTCTGAGCCGTTGTAACGTTCTCTGCCGCAA
>JACZDC010061330.1_pt1 | contig 20510 bp, 18 predicted proteins | sample 8641791 | NCBI WGS metagenome assembly JACZDC01 (sample SAMN15324613, study PRJNA640507) | soil metagenome | isolation source: intercropping peanut in the second line | place: China: Luxin town, Laibin City, Guangxi Province | collected 2019-07-25 | depth 10cm m
GCTGGCCATGATCAGCGGCATCGCCCGCCCCGATGCGGGCAGCGTGCGCTTCGACGGCACCGGCTCGGGCATCGACGCGCTGAAGCATCGCGTGGGACTGGTGCCGCAGGACCTGGCGCTGTTCGATGAGCTCAGCGCCTGGGCCAATCTGCAATTGTTCGGCGGCCTCTACGGACTTGCGGCGCACACGGTGCGCGAGCGGGCGGATGCGGCGCTGGCGCTGGTGGGACTGGCGGACCGGCGCAACGAGCGGGTGAAGAATTTCAGCGGCGGCATGAAGCGGCGGCTCAACATTGCCGGCGCGCTGCTGCACGATCCGGACCTGGTGCTGCTGGATGAACCCACCGTGGGGGTGGATCCGCAGTCGCGCAACGCCATTTTCGAAAACCTGCAAGCGCTGCGCCGGCGCGGCAAGACGCTGCTGTACACCACGCATTACATGGAGGAGGCGGAGCGGCTCTGCGACCGTGTGCTCATCATGGATCATGGCCACATCCTGGCCGACGACACCGTGGCGGCATTGAAGGGGCGGCATGGCAACCTCGAACAGGCGTTCCTGGCGCTTACCGGGCGCGCGCTGCGCGATCCGGCCGAAGGGGAGGCGGCATGAGCGCGCGCGCTGTCGCTGCATTGATCCGCAACGATCTGCGGCTGTACCGCTCGGACCGGCGCGCTGTGATCGTGGGCATCCTGATACCCATCTGCATCGCGGCGTTCTTCGGCTATGTGTTCGGCGGAGCCGGACGCCAGCAGGAGACCGGCAAGGTGCCCATCGCCGTGGTCGATGAAGACCAGAGCGCGGTGACGCAGGCCATCGTATCCGACCTGTCGGCCGACAGCCTGCTCAAGGTCACGCCGCTGGCGCGCGAGGTGGCCCGCGAACAGGTGCGCAAGGGTACGCAGAATGCGGCGGCTGTGTTCCCCAAAGGATTCGGAGAACGCAGCGTCAACGCACTGTTCAGCGGGCGCGACAAACCCCAGGTGGAGCTGTTGGTCGATCCCAGCCAGGCGATGAGCGCGCGCCTGATCCAGGGATTGCTCGCGCAGTACTCGATGCAGCAGATCTCGAAGCAAGCCTTCAGCGGCGAAATCGGGCGGCGCAGCGTCGATGACATGCTGGCGCGGCTCAAGGCGCAGCCGCAGACCCCGCAGTCCAGCGACCTCACGACGCTGCTGCAGTCCGTGCAGCGGCTCAACGCCACGCTGGATAGCCAGGGCGGTGATGCAGCGGGGCGCGCGCAGGTGGGCCTGAGCATTCCCTACGAAGTCACCTCCACGTCGATGACGGCGCGCGGTGACGTCCCCTACAACGGCTATGCGCATTCCTTCGCCGGCATGACGGTGCAGTTCATTCTGTTCGCGGGCATCGATGCCGGCGTGGTGCTGTTGCTGCTGCGCCAGCGTGGTCTTTGGCAGCGCATCCGCGCCGCGCCGCTGAGCAAGGGACAGTTCCTGCTCGCGCGCACGCTGTCCACGGCGCTGATCAGTGCGTTTCAGCTCGCGGTGATCTATCTGGTGGCGTTCGCCATGTTCGGCGTGCGCATCCAGGGCAGTGCGGTGGGATTCGTGGCCATCGCCGTGGCCTTCTGCCTGCTCAATGCCACTTTCGGGCTGATGCTGGCAACGCTGGGCCGCAGCGCGCCGGCCACTCGCGGCATCGCCACCATGGTCATGCTGTTGCTGGTGATGCTGGGCGGCGCCTGGGTGCCGTCATTCGTGTTCCCGCAGTGGCTGCAGTCGGCGTCGCAGTACACACCCACGCGCTGGGCGGTGGATGGCTTCGATGCGATGACCTGGCGTGGGCAGCCGTTCGCGCAGTCGCTGCTACCCGTCGCCGTACTGTTCGGCACGGCGCTGCTGTGCCTGCTGCTGGCGATCTGGCGCTTCCGCTGGGAAGAGTAGGGTGCGTCAGCCGCCGAGCAGATGGGCCAGCCGGGTGCGCGAGATCACGCCGCGCACCGTCATCTCGCCATCGCGCGAGCGTTCGACCACCACCAGGTGCGTGCCGGGGTGGCCGCGGAAGGCCACCACCACTTCGCGCACATGCGTGCGCGCCACTTCGCGCCAGTCGATGACGGGCACCTGTTCCCAGGGCGTCATGATGTCGCCCACTTCCACATCCTGGTGGCGCATGTTGCTGGCGCTCTGCTGGAAGCGGAAGGCGCGCTCGCCCTGGATGTCGTAGGAGGTGACGAGCCCGGCAACGTGATCGTCACGCATCACCACCAGCGCGCGCACGCCGGCAGCCTTCATGAGCTGCAGCGCATCGTCGATGGGCACGTGTTCCCGCACCGTGACCGGTGGTTGCGTGGCGAAATCCGTCACCACACGCACGGCGGGATCATCAGGAGAGATGGGAGCTTCCTGCTCCCGCGGCAGCCTCAGCTTCGCGTGGCCATGGCCGGTGGCCAGATGCAGTACGTCCATGGACAAAGAATGCCGCAGTGTTGCGGCCGCCGCCAGATCAATACGGAATCAGCAATGATTCATTTTTACTGTTGAGCAGGGATGGAGGCGTGTTTCGCACGCCAAGGCGCCAGGATGGCTTGCAGTTACTGCCCTTGTCGAAGCGGACACCAAACGCTTTTTGCAGATAGCGCAACGTTACAGTTTGTTCGGACAACAATGCGGTGATCTGCGGTGAGACGAACAGGCCGCGACGGGGCATCCAGCAGGCGTCTTCACGATCCACCGTGCGAAGCCAGCGCACGGGCAAGGCGTATTCGGTCTGCGAAGCATGCAGGGGTCGCGCATGCGCCAGCACGATGCCCACGCCCACATAGCCACAGCGGCGCAGATACGCGGCGAGTACGTCGCCCGCCGCGAGCTGCGACAGTGCATCCAGTGCACGGGCGCAGCCCACGGTAGAGATGTAGCCGCCGCTGCGGAATTCCTCCCAGCGGCGGCCGGCGCGCTCCGGTACGTTGAGGAAGTAGATGTCGCGCGGCTGCATCGTGACATCCACCCAGGTCTTACTGCTGGCGCGTGAGGTTGAGGGGCGTCTTCAGCGGGCCTTGCGCAGTCGGCTGGCTCCATTCACCCGTGAGCGTGTTGCCCGCGAGTTTGCCCTTGTACTCGCCGCGGACGACATTGACCTTGAACGTCAGTTCGCCATTGGTGAGCGTGACATCGTCGATCGGTATGTCCTTGGCCTTCTGGTCGGGACTGTCGAGGAAGCCCACATACTGGCCGTTGGCATTGGTGGCGAAGCGCACGACCATGGTGAGCGACACCTTCGCGGGCGATGCATTCTGCGGGTTCGGCGGTGGCGTGATTTCCAGCTTGCCCTGCCACTTGCCGTTCACCGCGGCGAACTGCTCGGTGCTGAGTTTCAGCGCATGCACGGGCGCTGCGTATTCGCCCTTCTTGACGGTGAGCGGAATGCCATCTGCAGGGACTCCGGGCCCGTTGATCTTCAGGTTGCCCTTGAGCTCGTTATTGGCGAGCGTCGCGACATACTGCGCGTTGTTGGCGCGCGGAATCCTCGCCGTCAGCTTGTTGTCGGCGAACTCGACGTCCGTCATCTCGCTGTCGATCAGGCCCTGGTCGGGAATGGAGAAGGTGCCAGTCAGGTTGCCCTTGTCATCGGCCTTGAACTTGAACTGCACGGTCAGATTGGCGTTGCCGCCAGCCGGACCTACGTTGAGGGGCCCAAACCAGCCACCCGTGAGCTGCGCGGCCACCTGCTTGCTCACCACAGGCTTGGCGTAGGGCGCGATGGTCAGCGGCAGGTTGCCGCCGGGCTGCGTCCAGGTGCCAGTGACGGCGCCATTCTTCAACGTGCCGGTGTAATTGCCCTGCAGCGCCGGCACCTGCAACTTCAGCGTGGTGCCGTCCCAGGTCACGCCACTGGCCGGCGTGTTCTTGATCGCGGGATTGTCCGGCGAGTTCAGCACCGCCGAATAGGCGCCCTTGGCATCCTTCGAGAAGGTGAACTGGATGGTGAGCGAGGTCTTCGGATCCACTGCCAGCTTGCCTTGCCACAGGCCGTTCAGTTCCGGCGCTGGCGCGGCCGCCAGCGTCATGAAGCTCACCAGCATCAAGGCGGGCAGAAACGTGCCTATCGCGGTCATCCTGAGCCACTTGTTCATGTTCACTCCTAGACGTGTCTTAAGGCGTTGACGGGGTCGGCGCTTGCGGTCTTCCATGACTGCAATGCGACCGTGATGAAGGCCACGGTTGCTGCAACCACCAGCGCGAGCAGGAAGATAACCGGATTGATGCCGGCCTTGTACGCAAAACTGGTCAGCCACTCGTCGATGGCGAAATACGAGCCCACCGAGGCCAGCACCGAGGCGACGAGCACCAGGATCATGATGGGACGCGCCAGCAGCGTGACGATCTGCCAGCTGGTGGCGCCCAGCACCTTGCGCGTGCCGATTTCGCGCGTGCGCTGCTCGGTGGTGAAGGCGGCGAGACCGAACAGGCCCATGCAGGCGATGAAGATGCTGACGCCCGCGAAGATGGCGATCAGCCGCGTCAGTGAAGTCTCACCCCGGTACAGGCCGTCGAGCTCGGCATCGAGGAACTTGTATTCGAAGGGATGCTTCGGATCCGCCTCGGTCATGATCTTGCTGATGTAGCTGAGCGTGTTGCCGATGTTCTCGCCGGCAATGTCCAGGATCAGGAAGTTCTGCACGAAGGGTCGGTTGATCTGGTTGATCTGCGACATGTCCATGTTCAGCCGGTACATCACCGCCGGCTCGATCAGCGTCTTCAGCGACTTGAAGTTGAAGTCCTTCACCACCCCGACCACGCGGCCGCTTTCGCCGCGCACCGTCATGCGCTTGCCCAGCGGATTGGTCCAGCCCATCTTCTTCACCATGGCCTCGTTGACCAGCATGTTCGAGCCCACGTCGGTCAGCAGCCGCGAGGAAAGATCGCGGCCCTGCGTCACCTGCAGGCCCATCACCTTTTCGAAGTCCTCGCCGATGGGGAAATTGTTGAGCTGCTGCGGGGACATCGAGCCGTCTTCGTTCTCGACCTGCGACAGGTTGATCGGAACGCCCGCCACGCCGGGCGTGAACGAGTTGATGGCGACGCCGTGAATGTGACTGTCGCGCAGCAGTTCATTCTTGAGTGCCGAGGCTTTCTCGATGGTGCTGGCGCCGTGCATCGACACCAGCAGTCGATTGTGCTTCTCGAAGCCCAGCGGCATGTTCGAGATGAAATGCATCTGCGCCATCATCAAGAGCGTGCAGGCTATGGCCATGGCCGAAATCGTGAACTGCACCAGCACGAGGAATTCGCGCATGCGCAGGTTGCCCTTGCCGGCCAGGTGCTTTCCCGTGAGCGCGGTCAGCGGCGCCCACGACGACAGGTAGATGGCCGGATAAATCCCGGACACCAGGCCGATCGCGACCGCGAGCCCCACCAGCCACAGCGCGAGCAAGGGCTGGTGCAGCAGGTCGAAGCTGACCTGCTGGCCCATCAGAGCATTGATGGGGGTGAACCGGAGCACCACTTCGACGATGACCGCGCCCAGCACCAGCGCGATCAGCGCGAACATGATGGCCTCGCCGAGGAACTGCATGGCCAGCAGGCCCCGGCTCGCGCCCAGAATCTTGCGGATGCCGATGGAGCGCGCGCGTCGCGTGGCACGGGCCGTGGCGAGGTTCATGTAATTGATGCAGGCGATGATGAGAATGATCAGCGCCACGGCCGCGCAGCCGTAGAGGTACAGCCGGTTGCCGCCGGGCAGGCGATCCTGCACCTCGCTCTGCAGGTGCACTTCGTCGATGGGCTGCAGCCAGCTGCGCCAGGTGCCATTGACCGTCTTGAGTAGATCCGCCATGTACTTGTTGTAGAACTCGCTGTCCAGGCGCTTCCAGTCCGCCGGGTTGAATGCAGGATTGAGCTGGAAATAGGTGTAGATGCCCACGCCCGTCAGATTGCGGCGGCGCACGGTGGGATTGTCGGAGAGCTGCAGGAAGGGCAGATTGTTGGAGAACAGCAGGTCATATTTCAGATGCGTGTTGGCCGGCTGGTCGGCGAACACCAGCGAGATCTTGCTGGAGTTGCCCGAGTCCATGGTCAGCATCTTGCCGATCGGGTTCTCGTCGCCGAAATAGAACTTCGCCACGCTCTGGCTGACCGCGATGTTGCCGCCATCCTTGAGCGCGGTCTTCGGATCGCCGTAGATCACGTCCACGGGAAACACGTCGAACACGTTCGAATCGACGAAGTAGCTGTGCTCCCAGTAGGTCATCTTGTCGCCGACGCGCACCGCCACGCCGCTGTCATTGGCGTTGCTCTGGAAGCGCACGTAGGCCTTGATGGCGTCCGGATACTCGGCCGCCATCATCGGGCCCAGTGCCTGCGAGGTCACGGCGAACTTGTCGTTCGTGCCATTGGTGGTGAACTCGTTCACCGCGCGGTAGATGTTCTTGTAGTCCGGATAGTGCTGGTCGTAGGTCAGTTCGCTTTTCAGAAACAGGCCCAGGATCAGGCAGCAGCCGATGCCGAGGCCCAGCCCCGCGATGTTGATCGCGGCGTAGAGCTTCTCGCGCTTGAGGTTGCGCAGCAGGACGGCGAGGTAATTGGTCATGCTCAGCGGCCCTGGCTCTTGTCCGAAACCACCTTGCCGTCGAGCAGGCTGACGATGCGGCTGCTGAACTGCGCATTGGGCGCAGAGTGCGTGACCATCAGGATGGTGGTGCCTTCCTCGTTGAGTTTCAGCAGCAGCCGCATTACCTCATCGCCGTGCTCGGAGTCGAGGTTGCCCGTGGGCTCGTCGGCGAGGATGAGGTTGGGCTTGTTCACCAGCGCGCGCGCCACGGCCACACGCTGCTGCTGGCCGCCGGAGAGCTGCGCCGGGAAGTGATCGCGGCGGTGCGCGATGTCCATCTTCTCGAGCACCGCTTCGACGCGGCCCTTGCGCTCGCCGTGCGGCGTATTGCCATACACCAGCGGCAGTTCCACGTTTTCATACACCGTGAGCTCATCGATCAGGTTGAAACTCTGGAACACGAAGCCGATGTGCGACTTGCGGATCTTCGCGCGCCGGCTTTCCGGATACTTCGACACATCCTCGCCCAGGAAGCGGTAGGCGCCATCGCTGGGGCTGTCGATCAAACCCAGGATGTGCAGCAGCGTGGACTTGCCACAGCCCGAAGGACCCATGATCGAAACGAACTCGCCTTCCTTGAGCGTGAAGTTGATGCCATCCACCGCAGTGGTCTCCACGACATCCGTGCGATAGACCTTCTTCAGGTTCTGGGTTTCGATGATCATGCTGCTCCCTACTGTTTTGCCACGGCTTCGCTGAAACGAAGTTCGTCGGCGTTGTTGTAACTGTCATAGCCCGAAGTCACGATGCGGTCGCCTTCCTTCAGGCCTTCGAGCACTTCGACCTGGCGCGGGTTCTGCCGGCCCAGCTTCACTTCGGCACGATGCGCCGTCTTGCCATCTTCGGAGATCAGGTATACCCAGCGGCCGCCAGTCTGCTGGTAGAAGCCGCCCTTGGGGACGATGAGGCTCTGCGAAGGCGAGCCGAAACTCAGCTCCACCGTCACCGTCTGGCCGCTGCGCAGCGTCTCCGGCGTTTCGCCGTCGAAAAACACATCGGCCTCGAACACGTTCTGCTTCACGTCCGGATAGATCTTCTGCACCTTCACGGCCCAGTTCTTGCCATCGAGGTTGACGTGGCCCGGCGTGCCAACCTGCACGCGGTTCAGATAGAACTGGTCGATGCGCGCGCGCACCTTGAAGGTGCCCGGCACATCGATCTGGCCAATACTCTGGCCGCGATTGATGTTCTGGCCGATCTGCGCGTTGACGGTCGACAGCTTGCCGGAAATCGGCGCGCGCACGTCCAGCGCCTGCACGATGCGGTTCAGCAGCTCGAGATTCTCGTTCAGGCGCGTGATGGATTTCTTCGCCTGCTGCACCTGGTTGGCGCTGAGAATCTCCTCCTGGCGGATGCGCTCCTTCATCAGATCGCGGCGGTTGCGCAGGTACTTGAGCTGATCGCGCGTGGTCTCGTACACCTCGCGCGAGATCGGGCTGTTGGCGCTCTTTATCAGGGAGTCGTAGCGGTTGAACTTCGCCTCGGTGTCCACGATCTGGTGTTCCAGATCCAGCAGCTGTTCCTGCAGCAGGATGGTGCTCTGCGCACGGTTGAATTCGGTGTTGCGCTGCGCGTCCAGCGTTTCCAGCAGCCGAGTTTCGGTTTCGATCGAGGTGCGCTGCGCCTGCGCATTGGAGAAGCGCAGGATCAGGTCGCCTTGCTTCACCATCTGGCCGCCCTCGACGAAGATCTTGTCGACGCGGCCGCCTTCCTCGATGTCGAGAAACACCGTCTCGGCCGCCTGCACGGTGCCATCGAAGGGGTAGTACTCGCGGAATTCCGCCTTCTCAACAGTGCCCGTGGTCATGCGGGTGGAGTCCACGCGCAATCTGGCGGAACCGGTCCTGGCGAAGATCTGCCAGGCGACTACGGCGACGATGACGGCCCCTGCGGCGACCAGAATCCACTGCAGGGGCGTGCGGGATTTCTTTTCGATGACGCGATCCATGGCCCCTCTATGTCCAAAGAACGTGCCAACGCTTACAGCCACATTTATTCTGGCTTTGGATCAATGAGTTACGTCTCGCCGGGCGCTACGGCTTCTGGTTATCGACCCGTCCAGGTGTTCCGTTATGAAACGGTGCCATGTTTCAATGTGAAACGGGAGGAGCGAGCATGGGAACGGAAGCCGGCCAGATTCTGATCGTCGACGATGATGCCGAGGTGCTGCTCGCCGCGGAGCTGGTGCTCAAGCGCCAGTTCCCGCAGGTGGTCACTGCCGGCACGCCCAGCGCCATCGAATCGCTGCTGGCGCGGCAGCGCTTCGACGTGATCCTGCTCGACATGAATTTCACCGCAGGCGCCACCTCGGGCCAGGAGGGCATCCACTGGCTGAAGGTGGCGCAGCGCCTGTCACCGGATTCGAAGGTCGTGCTGATGACGGCATACGGCGGCGTGGATGAGGCCGTGAATGCCATCCGCGCCGGCGCCGCGGACTTCGTCGTCAAGCCCTGGGAAAACGCCAAGCTCATCGCCACCGTCTCGGCCGTCGCGCAGCTGGCGCGCGCCGATCGCGAGGTGAAGGAACAGCGCGGGCGCCAGCGGGCGCTGGCTGATGTGCGCGGCCGCGAGAGCGACCACATCGTCGGTGCGACCGGCGGCATGCGGCAGGTGGTGGCGGACATCGAGAAGGTGGCGCGCACCGATGCCAATGTGCTGATCACGGGCGAGAACGGCACCGGCAAGGAGCTGGTGGCGCGCGCCATCCACAACCGCTCGCTGCGCGCCGGACTGCCGTTCGTCGGCGTGGACCTCGGCGCCATCACCGAGACGCTGTTCGAGTCCGAGCTGTTCGGCCATCGCAAGGGGGCCTTCACCGATGCGCGTGAAGATCGTGCCGGACGCTTCGAAGCCGCCATGGGCGGCACGCTGTTCCTGGATGAAATCGGCAATCTTTCGCTGGCCATGCAGGCCAAACTGCTGGGCGCGCTGGAGACCATGACGGTCATGCGCGTGGGATCGGATCGCCCGGTGCGCGTGGATGCGCGCGTGATCTGCGCCACCAATCTCTCGCCGCAACAGCTGCGCGATCCGGAGCGTTTCCGCCAGGACCTGCTGTATCGCATCAACACCATCGAGATCCGCATTCCGCCGCTGCGGGCGCGCGCCGGCGACATTGCGCTGCTGGTGAAGCACTACGCGCAGCATTACGCGCGCAAATACGGGCGGCCTGAATTGCAGATTCCCGCCGACGCCATGGCTCGCCTGCAGCACTACGCCTGGCCCGGCAATGTGCGCGAGCTGAAGCACGCGGTGGAGCGCGCGGTGATCATGAGCGAGAACGGCAGCTTTCCCTTCGACGGCGTGGTGTTGCCGGCGGCCGCGGCAGGTGCCATCGCCAGCGACGAGTCGGTGCTGAATCTGGATGAACTGGAGAAGCGCGCGATCCAGCGCGCGCTGAGCCAGTTCCAGGGCAATCTCACCAGGGCCGCGCAGGCGCTGGGCCTGGGCCGCACCACGCTGTATCGCAAGATGGCGCGCCATGGTCTTCAATAGTTTCCGTCTGCATGTCGGCCTGCGCGTGCTGCTGCTGGTGGTCTGCGCCTGTATCGCGGTGTGGGGCTGGATCGCCGCCAACTGGCTGGTGACGCCGCTCGTTTTCGCCGGTCTTGCACTGCTCTGCGCCACCGAACTGGTGTGGTACGTGGAACGCTCGCAGCGCGAGTTCGCGGCATTTCTCAGCTCCGTCCTGCACCAGGACTACTCCATGCCGGTGCCGGCGCAGGGCAGGGGCCGCACCTTCGATGAACTGGAAAACGTCTATCGATCGCTGAGCGAGGAATTCAAGCGCCTGAACCTGCAGAAGGCCGCCAACTACCAGTATCTGGAAGCCGTAGTCGAACACATCGCGGTTGCGCTGATCTGCATCGACAGGGAGGGCAATGTAGTGATGATGAATGAGCATGCGCGGCGACTCTTCGGCCTGCCTTACGCGCACGGCCTGCGCAGCATCGCGCGCTTCGACGAGCGCCTGCCGGGCCTGCTCGAGCGCATGCGTCACGGCGACCAGGACCTGCTGCAGGTCAGGCGCGGCGATGAAGTGTTGCAGCTGGTGCTGTACGCCACCGAATTCTCGCTGCTCGACAAGCACTACAAGCTGGTTTCCTTCCAGAACATCCGCGATGAACTGGAGCGGCGCGAGATCGAGTCCTGGCAGAAACTGATCCGCGTGCTGACGCACGAGATCATGAATTCGGTGACGCCCATCATCTCGCTGTCGCGACTGGTGCAGGAAGAGCTGGTCGGCAAGGGCGCGGACGAGGATCTTCTGCGCAGCATCAATGCGGTGCACTCGCGCAGCAGCGGGCTGCTGGAGTTCGTCAAGGCCTATCGCAGCTTCGCCACCGTGCCGGTACCGAGAATGGAGGAAGTGGATGTGCTCGCCATCCTGCAGCGCGTGCGTGTGCTGATGGATGAGTTCATCGCCTCGCGGCGCATCGCCATGCAGATCGAGGCCCCGGGCGATCTTGCAGTGCATGTGGACGCACGGCAGCTCGAGCAGGTGCTGATCAACCTGGTGCGCAATGCGGCCGAGGCGCTGACGGATACCCCCGAGCCGCATATCGTGATGCGCGGGGCACGCGATGAGCGCCGGCGTGTGATGATCCAGGTCATCGACAATGGCCCGGGCGTCGACCCGGCGCACATCGACAACATCTTCGTGCCTTTCTTCACCACCAAGCGCGGCGGCAGCGGCGTGGGACTGAGCATTTCACGCCAGCTCGTCCAGGCCAACCGCGGATTCATCACCGCGAAATCCGCCGAGCCGCGTGGCAGTGTGTTCACCATGCTGTTTCCGCCGGCGGCGTTGCGATGAAGAACGCGAATTCCCTGCGCGGAACAGGCGCGTGAAGCGTATGTTTGGTCATGGAACGGACGTAACGCGTGCTGCGCACGCATTGGTCAATCCGTGAACGAGAAAGACATCGATCGCCTGTATGGACTCGAGCCCGTCATCGAAGTCGGCGCGGGCGAGGGCAGTGATGCGCTCGAGCAATTCGTCGAGGCCACCTGTCCCTATTGCTCGGAAGCCGTCCTGCTGCATCTGGATGTGGCAGCCGGTACGCAGTCGTATGTGGAGGACTGCCAGGTCTGCTGTCAGCCCATGCTGGTGGGGGTCGAAGTGCGCGACGGCGTGCTGCAGGGCGTAAACATCGAAACCGGCTGAAGGATCAGCGCGGGCCCTGCGGTTCCCGGAATCGGCTGCTGGCTAGAGGTCTTTCTTGTACGCCTTGGGATTCTTGTCACAGGCCGCGTACTGGGCCTTGAGCCGGTCACGGCGTTTGAGCAGTTTATGGGCCTGGTTGGTCTTGTCGCCCTTGTGCATGTCGGCATCGAGCACGTCGATCCTTCCCTGGACAATGGCCTTGCAATGATGGACTTCGGGGCTCTGGTCTGCTGCGAGCGCCGGTAACGGGGCCAGCACCAAGCCAGCCATGACGATTACGTGAAGCTTCATGCCCCATAGATTGCTGGCGCCGCGCGCCCATGGCAAGGCAGGCCTAGCAGGCCTGATCGACACACCGGGGATGCAGTGCCCGCGTCAGCGCACTCTGCTTGCGGGTCCGCTGCTCGATACTGCAGGGATCGAATCCGAATGCGGTTGGCGGACCGTGCTCCAGCATGCACGGCGTCGGATGGTCGTGATGATCCAGCAGGCGGCGCTGCAGGTCATGCGTCTCGCCCACGCAGATGCAGCCATCCGGATTCCAGATGACGTACACACCGGAGGTGTTCGGCACGTTCATCAGGATGGAGGCGCGGCTCCAACTATGGTCCGATCCTTGCCAGTGCACGTCTATCGCCTGTGAATTTCGGGCGCTGAGTATGAGTGCTGTCGTTTTTGAGCGGCATCAGGTCTTCGCCTGACGCAAGTTGCTCTGCGGGCGCGAAACTGCGAAATGTTGGTCAGAAAAACGAAATATATCAGTTGTTTATAACAATAACCTAACAAGAAACATTATGTGCTTCCGCAGGCGCGCTGCACACGCGTGCGGTCCCCTGCTGACATCGGGCTTACCCGCGCGGGCTTTGCTTAAGCAGCGCCTCGAGGCTCAAGGGATCGATGGGTTTGGTGAGGTGATGGTCGAAGCCTGCCACCAAAGCGCGATGTTTGTCGCGCTCCTGCCCCCAGCCGGTGACCGCGACAATGATGCAGTCCGCGGCCCATGCGCGCCGTCGTACACGCCTGGCGACTTCATAGCCGTCCATGCCAGGCATCCCGATATCCAGGATGATGACCTGCGGTCGGAAAGTCTCCGCCGCGACGAGGGCATCGGCCCCGGAAAAGCAGATGTGCACGTGATGCCCGCAGGTCTGAAGAAAGGCGCCGCAAGTCGTCGCGCTATCCCGGCTATCGTCGATCACCAGGACGCGCAGCGGGCGCGAACCCGTGGCGGCCGCGTCAGGCGTGTCGGCCTGGGCTTCAGACTCCGGCGAGGTTGTGGGCAGACGGATCACGAACTCGCTGCCTTTGCCGACGCCCGGGCTGCTTGCCGTAATCGTCCCGCCGTGCAGGTCGATCAGGCCGCGCGCCAGAGCAAGGCCGATGCCCAAGCCGCCCTCGGATCGCGTATGTGCATCTTCTGCCTGCGAGAACATCGTAAACAGACGCGGCATCAACTCCGGGGCAATGCCAACGCCGTCGTCACGCACGCGTATCACGATCTCTTTCCGTTCCAGCGCAATGCTCAGATCAATCTCACCCGCAGGGTCGGTGTACTTGCCGGCGTTGATCAGGAGGTTCGATAGCACCTGGGCAAGGCGGACGGGGTCCGCCTCCCACCACACCGGCTCATCGGGCAGTGTCACGGACAGGGCGTGCCGTTTGCTGTCGATAATCGGCCGGGCAGCCTCGATGGCTGTGGCAACCACGGCGGCGAGCTCCGTCCGGCATTTCTTGAGCTCCAGCACGCCTCGCGTAATCCGCGAGACGTCGAGCAGATCATCCAGCAGGCGGCTCATGTGCGCGACCTGTCGATCGATGATCTCTTCGGTTTGCCGCGTCTCCTCGAGAGTGCGATCGGCCTTCTTCGCGGCGCCTAACGCGTAGCGGATGGGAGCCAGCGGATTGCGCAGCTCATGGGCCAGCAGCGCAAGGAATTCATCCTTGCGGCGATCGGCTTCCCGCATCGCCTCTGCGTTGCGCCGCAAGGTCTCCTCTGCCTGGCGGCGCTCGGTCACATCGATCGCGACGCCATAGAAGCGCACAGCGCGGCCGGCTTTGTCGTAGTGCGCACGGCCACGAGTCTCAAGATACCGCCAGGCGCCCGACGTGTGACGAAACCGCGCCTCGACCAGAAAATTGCCGCGTGCGGCAATGGCTCGTTGCAGCCCGCCAACGAACGGCTCACGGTCCGAAGGATGGACGCGCGCCGTCAGATGATCGAACGGCATCGGAAAACTGCCGGGCCTGAGGCCCAGGATCTGTTCGAGTTCCGCACTGCATTGAATGGCGTTTGTAATCAGATCCCGGGTCCATACACCGATTTTCCCCGCCTCCATGGCAAGGCGCAGCATGGTGGCGCCTTCGCGCTGCGCTTCCTCTGCGCGGACCTGGCCCGTAATGTCACGCGTGAAGCAGCGCGTGTGGGCGAACGCGCCATCCTTCCAGAGGCTGTTCGAGCTGATCATCACGTGCCTGATGCTGCCGTCGCGGGCCCGCAGGCGTGCGGGCACATTGTGCAAGGTGTCGCCGACGCAAAGACGAGTCCAAATGGTATCGAACGTCTGCGGATCGACGTAAAACGAGCGCGCGTTGCGACCCACATACTCATCAGCCGAATAACCCAGCATGTCGAGCTCGGCGCGATTCGCCCACAGGATCGTGCCCTCCGGGCCTACGCTGTGCATGGGATGAATGCCATTCTCCAGGAAATCTGAAAGTTCCAGCTCCCGGCGCGAGAGCTCATGCTCCAGCCTTCTGCGTTCCGCCAGCTCCGTTTCGAGCAGCAGGGCGCGATTCTGCAGTTCACAGATCGCGGCGTCGCGCTCCGAATCGGTGGTCAGACGCGTGTACTGTTCGGTCGGAATGGCTCTGGTATGGGCCGAACACACGCTGCGCAGCGCATCCACCGGCGCATGCTGATCGGCGCTGAGGGGATAAGCGCAGAAGAGCGAGAAGCGGTACTTCCTGGCGAGGTTGTTCCACAGTTCTTCCACGTGAAGCGCAGCCGCGTATTTGCGTTCGCGCCAGAGCAGGGCGACCATCTCGCCGAAGGCAATTACGGACGAGCCCTGTTTCAGTGCCTGGGCGAAGATGGGTCCGATCAATTCTTCGAACGCATTTTCCTGGGGCCAGTCTTCGCGCAGAAACTGGTTCAGCGTCAGTCTGGCATCGAGGGGAACGTAGCGGCCTTCTTCGCGCTTCTGCGCAAGGTCGACACCGGCATCCTGCCAGCGCTTCTCAAGCGCGCGAAAGTGATCAGGCGTTGCCACGATAATCGCCGTGGCGCCGGCCTTGAAACCTCTGATCACGTAGTCGGACACCGAATCGATAAGCGCTGCATCGTGCTCGTAGAACTGCACGAAGTGCTCTGAGTCACCGTGATCGTGCAACTCACAAGACGCGACGGCCGAAGTGGCTTCGTCAGTGCTCAGGGAAGTATTCAATGTGAGACCGGCCCTGGTCTGTGGTGAACGCCCGCCGACGTTGAAAGCATTTCGAGGAGGCGGGCGCATTTCGTCCCCGAGAAGCTCGCAGTGTCGCACGGAGCTGCGCGGTGGAGTTGTAGGAAGGTTCCTACGCGTCACGCGTTTGAAGATTAGTCGGGGCGATGCATGCCTTGGCCGATGTCTCTGTGCCGGGCGCATTGAGAGTCGATGAATCTGACGACGCATGTTCTGCAAATGAGAGATTGAATGCGCGTGACTGGCTCGAGTCGGTCACTGTGCACGCGCTGTCGTCGTCATGAGTAATGCGGGATTTGCATTAGTGCCTGAGCCAGGCGCAGCAGCGTTCGCGTTCGTTGGAATTGCTCGGCGCGCCAAGCGCGTTTTTCTGGATCTCGAAAGTAGAGAGAGAGCGGCGGTTGTATTGGGGAAGCGGGAAAGCCTTAAGCCCGTGTCGGTCTAGGGCTGGAGTTCCTCATATAATACTTCGCATAATGTATATTATGGTAAATAATATGCAGGCAGCGACATGGCGTTCATTCATGGCAATCACCCCAGCCTGCTGCTCTCTGCGTTCCACGCCCTGTTCCGTTAATTCCTCGTAAATGTATTCGCTATCAGACGACGGTTGATTTGTCGCCGTGCGCGAACGCTTTGCTGCCGCAATGCGAGCGAGCCTAGACTGCACTCGCTGATAAAGCGTGCTGAAACGCAAGCCGGCCAAGGAACGGTGGGAGTGTCTGAATCTCTTCACGTCGTCATACAGTGCCCGCGCTGTCACACGAGATTCGAGCCACCTGGGCACATCTCGGACGTCGAGGCGTTCAATGCGTTTGCAGATGCCGTGGGGCTGATGCGGTGTCCGCGCTGCAGTGGTCACGTGATACTGAGCGAAACGACCACGAGTTTCGTGCAGGATTCATCACTTCAACGCGACCTTCGTGACCATGAGCCACAGTATTAGGTCGGCGATGAACTCAGGCCTTCGCGCCCGCGCCGCGTGATCGCAGCCAGGCATTCAATCCCAGCGCGCCGGCGGCCATGACCTTGCCGTGATTCCAGCGGAACATCGGCCCCAGGAATGGCGCCATCACGTTCATCCACGTGCGCGTGGTGTTGACTTCCCAGTCGTAGTGCACCTCGGTGCCGGCGCCGGTGTTGCTGGGGCTGAGCGTCCAGCGGCCGACGCCGTTGAGTTCGCCTTCGGCCACGCCTTCGATGAGACGCGGTCTCTCGAGGGCGGTGGTGCGCATCTGGAATGTGAGCTGGTAAGGCAGCGCGCTGCCCCACGTGAAGCGCCACAGCGCACCGATACCGGTGGCATCTCCGCGCGCGATCTCCCGCGCCTCGATGACCGAGGGCCACCAGCGTGGCCAGTTCGCCACGTCATGCAGGGCATCCCACACGGCTTCGATGGACGCGTCGATATGCCAGTGGCTTTCGAGTTGATACCGGCTCATGCACGCCAGTATTTCATGTTCGGGCGCGACCTGCCTCAGCGCAGCGCCAGCACCCAGCACAGAGCGATCACACCGATGGCCATGCCAGCAGCCCAGCGCTGCGACAGGCGCTCCAGCCATGCGGCGCCGATGCGGGAGACCGAAAGTGCGCCCAGTACCGCGCCACAGACGAAGCCCAGTCCATGCGAGAGCACGTCGGTGTGTTCGCCCTCGGTGCCCAGCCAGGCGAGCAGCATCAGACCGCCGATCAGCGGGGCGATACGCCGCCAGCCGGGTAGAACGAAGGCGCGACGTTGTCGCCAGGCATGCGCGGTGACCAGTCCCACCGCGGCGAACACCGCGGTGGATGCTCCGGCGGAAATGAAATCATCGGGCACCAGCGTGGATTCGATCAGGTTGGCTGCGCCCGCGCCGCATGCGATCAGCAGCCACGCGCGGCCATTGCCGAGCTGCTGGGCGGCGAAATATCCGAACAGCACGCCAGCGAACAGATTGCCCAGCAGGTGCTCCAGATCCCAGTGCAGTGTCAGTGCCGTCCACCCGCGCCACCACTGCCCCGCGTGCATGGCATTGCTGTTGACGGCGCCCACCTCGAACAGATCGGCCGTGAACCAGTGCTGGGCCGCCACTATTGCAATCGCGATCAGCAGCAGTGCGTAGACCAATGCGCCGCGCCAGGCATCAGGGTGCAGCTTCAACGGCGGTGATTGGAGCCGTGGCCTGCGACGTTCTTCTTCGTACTGATGCAGGTGATGCGCGGCGTGCGCTGTTTCACGCTGCCCTACCAGCAGCGCATATTGCCCGTTCTCCTCGACGATCTCATTGGCGATCAGCACCGCCGTGAGCACGAACGCGCGCTCATCACAGGCGGCGCGTCGCGCCGAGCGGTAGACCACCACGGGATCGATGAGCATTGCACCGGAGGTGGGAGCGGGCGCCGCGGTTTCAAGGCCGGGCTCGACATAACGACGCGTGACGCGGCAGGGCTGGCCGGGACGCCAGGCCCCCTCCCCCTCGCTCAGGCGATCAGCCAGGTCAGCACTCCGTCCGCGGACACCGGCGATGCAAAGCGCACGTGCCGGCGGGATTCTGCGGCGAGGCCGCGCAGCATCAGGAAGTCGGGCCAGCGTGTGATGCCCATCAGGCGCGTATCACGCCGCTGCAGCCAGTCACCGGATTGATCGCGCCACTGTCGCACCGGATCTTCAGCCAGCACCATGACGCGCGCGCTGCGTGCGTGCATCCGCTCCACCAGCCTGGCATCCGGCGTGATGCGGCGATCGTGAAGCAGCAGACTGACGCGTTCTTCTCCCGCCAGAGCGGCCGCGACCTCCAGCACCGTGGCTTGGGCGGGCACCAGCGCTGCCAGCGCGCCTGCGCCAGCCGCGCCGCTGATGAGGATCTGGCGCCGCGACAGCAACGCCCGCAGAGGATGGCTCATGGTTTGCCTCGCGCCAGATACGCGGCGATGGTGGCGAGCTCGGAATCGCTGACCTCGGCCCGCGAGATGCGCGGCATGTTGCTGATGCCGGTGCGCACCACCGTGCGAATGACCGCCGAGGACAGATCAGCGCGCTCTTCCAGCAATCCCTTGCTGGGATCGTTCGGTCGCCGCGACAGGATGCCCACCGCCATGCCGATGCCCTGGTGACACATGCCGCAGCGCTGCACGTACAGCGCCTTGCCGTCGGCTGCATCCGCGGCGGCCGCCGTGCCAGTGGCGACAAGCAGCGCCGCAGCGACAAGGAGATGGCTCATGCCGCTCATGCGCGCTGATTCCGGTAACGCCGCGGCCAGATGCCGCTCTTGCCCGGCGCCAGGATGCCGTTTGGATCCAGCGCATCCTTGACGGCCTCATTCGCACGCCGCAACGCGTGATTGTTGAAGTCGTAGGTGGAAGCGACCAGATCCATGTAGTCGATGTGCGTGCGGTATTCGCCGTAGCGCTTCCCGGTGGCATCGGCCACCAGCGCGCGGAAGAAGCCGCCCACGCGCGACATCATGTCGGCGTCGTCCTTGTTGAACAGCACCTGGTTCACGTTGACGATGCTGCGCTCGCCCATGGCGAACGAGCCGTGATAATCCATGCCGAATTCCTTGTAGCGGTCGTAGGTGCGACGGAACTGGTCCATCGCGGCCACGCCATTGGGCGGCAGCACCGGCGAATAGCCGAGGTGTCCGCCGCGACCGCCATGCCATGCGGCATTGGCCAACGGAAAGGTGATGGGAATGCCGGCCACGGCCGCCACGCTCGGCGACGGGCTCATGGGTTGGCCCTGCTTCCAGCGCGACACCGTCATCGGCTGCGTGGTCTTCTTCGCGAACTGCGCCTGAATCACGCCGGCTGCCGCTTCGTTGACGCTTTCGTATCCATACAGGCGCAGGCTCACCGACCACCAGCCGATGTTGAAACGCTTGCGGATCGCCCCGATCACATCATCGGGCAGCGCGCCCGGCTTGTCGTACCACTCCTTGCGCGTGGTGAGCGTGGCCGCGCCACGCAGCCAGCTGCCGATCGAGGGCGATTGCACCAGCAGTCCATCGCGGCGCAGGCCGGCGACCAGATCCACGGCCCAGCCCAGGTCATCGGGTTTGTCCAACTCGAGGTCGAGGCCCACCATGGATTCGGGCGCCGGCATCATCCACACACCGGCCTTGGTGACCACGCCGTAGTTCGACTGCACGAACATCTGCTCCCACGACGGGCCGAAGCCGTAGCGGTACAGATTCCACGTGGGCGAATCCTTCATGGCGCCCATGCCGGTGCGCATCAGCTCGCCGGTGGGCAGCACCACTTCCATGCCGCACAGCTTCTCGGTGTGCTGGCCATAGTTGGTGTAGCCGACACCGCGATCCAGCGCATTGCCGAGCACCGAGCCCCAGCTGTTGCCGGGCACGGAGGTCCAGTACGGCAGCTTGTGCTGCTGCAGATAATCGTAAAGATCGTAGAAGCCCACGCCGGGCTCGACCAGCGCGACACCGTTGTCGGTATCGAACTCGATCTTCTTCATGCGCGACAGATCGAGCACCACCGAGCCTTTGAGCCGCGGCGCCGCGCCGCCGTAACCGAAATTCTTGCCGCGGCTGATGGGCCACAACGGCAGCTTGTGCGTGTTGGCCACGCGCATCACTTCCACCACCTGCTCGACGGTGAGTGGTGCCACCGCGGCGGCGGCGGCATGCGCGGACTCATCCACGGCGAAGTGATCGAGGTAGGTGTCGCGGTCCAGATCGGTGGCCAGCACCCACTCGCTGCCCACCACGCGCGCCAATGCCGCCAGCGCCCGGTCCATCTGCGCCGCGGTCATGCCTGGCGGAAGCACCTGCTTCATGAGCGGCCCTCAGGTGACCTTGTAGTAGCGCACCAGATTGCCATCGGGCTTGCGCTCGCCGATGCCCACGAACACATGCTTGGTGAGCCAGTCATGCTTGCCCACGCTGGTCTCGAAGGTGGGATTGGCGCGCAAATAATATTCGGCATGCGCAACCGGCGCGCCGCCCTCGAAGGCCCATTTGCGCAGCCGGTCCATCACATCGGGCTTGCGGCCCCACAGGAAGCCCTTGTTGTAGAGCATGATCAACGTGCCGTCGTCTTCCTGCAGCATGTAGCGCGCATCGAACACGGCCACGTCGTCGGGGCGGAACAGCGCGTAATCGCCGCCGGAATTCGGCACGGCCTTGCCCTTGAGCTTCGGACCGAAGAATTCGCCTGAATCCACGTAAACGGCGCTGCGGATGCCGCCGCTGGGAATCTGGGTGATCTGCTGGACCCGCGTGAAACGCAGCCGCACTTCCATCGCGAACTCGAAGCGCGGCTGGTCCAAAGTCGAAAACTGTTCCGGATCCATCTCTCCCCCGTTTGTGGCGGGCCC
>JACZDC010171949.1_pt1 | contig 20483 bp, 21 predicted proteins | sample 8641791 | NCBI WGS metagenome assembly JACZDC01 (sample SAMN15324613, study PRJNA640507) | soil metagenome | isolation source: intercropping peanut in the second line | place: China: Luxin town, Laibin City, Guangxi Province | collected 2019-07-25 | depth 10cm m
CCCCGGGTTCCACCCCGGGGCTGGGGGGTCCGAAACGAGCCCGCCCCACCCGCCTCGGGTTGAACCCCGAGGCTACCCGCCCGCGCCTCCTGCGGAGGCGCTCCAGCGACTACCAATCATCCCCCGCTGACAAAGCTCTGGCCTGCAGGGCTGCCAGGATCGGATCGAGAGAAGAGTCCTCTTTCCTGTAGATCCGATCGAGGGTCTGGGTGATGTCTTCAGGGCGAGAAGGCTCTTTTCGAGAATCGCCCTTCTTCTTGGCAGGCTTCATCGCAAATAGTATTGCCCGAGCCCTACCGTGATTCAAACCCGGCCCCATCCAACCACGCCCAGAACCCCGCCTCCGGCTCGGCCCGCACGGGCAGCTCGGCCAGGGGGACGTCCAGGCGGCCGAGGAGCTTGACGCCGTCCTTGGCGGTGGTGAGCACGGCCGCGGCGCCGCTCGACCGGAAGGCGTCGGCGATGCGGGTCAGGCTCGGGGCCGGGTAGGGGTGATGATCGCCGAAGCGCAGCTCTCCGGCCACCTCGAAGCCCAGCTCCCGGACCGAGGCCACGAAGCGTTCCGGGCGGGCGATGGCGGTGACGAGGAAGACCTTTGAGCCAGGCTCCAGGTCTCCGTTCGCCTCTCCGATCCAGCGCGGCTGCCCGGGACGGGTGAAGCTCGCGAAGCCCGGACCGGTGAAGCCGTAGGGCCGCAGCGACTCGGCGAGCGCCGGGCCGTCCTCGGTCGAGCCGGCGCCGGTGAGGACCACGGCGTGCGCGCGGGCGATCGAGGCCAGCGGCTCGCGCAGGCGGCCGGACGGGAATAGGCGGCCTCCGCCGTAGGGGTCGGAGGCCGGGAAGGCGACGACGTCCAGGTTCCGCGACAGGGCGAGGTGAGAGAAGCCGTCGTCGAGGAGGAAGAGGTCGGGCGGCTTCGGCAGGCGGCGGAGCGCGGCCATGCCGGCGTCGAAGCGCTCGGGGCCGACCACGACCGCGACGCCCGGCAGCTCGCCGGCCAGGAGCACCGGCTCGTCGCCGGCGAGGATCGGTCCCAGGAGCGGGCCTTCGCCGGTGCTCACCACCCGCACGCCGCGGCCCCGACTGGCGTAGCCTCGCGAGAGGATGCAGACCTCGAATCCCCGGTCCCGCAGGTGGCCGGCCACGGCCGCGACCAGCGGCGTCTTGCCGGTGCCGCCCCAATGAAGATTGCCGATGCTCACCACCGGCCGCGGCAGGCGGCGCGAGCGCGAGCGGTACCAGCGCGACCGCAGCCGATGAGCGCCGCCGTAGAGGAGCTGCCAGGGCGAGGAGGAGGGCGTCGGCGCCTTCATGAGTCTTCCGGTACCAGCGTTTTGAGGATCGGCTCCAGCATCTCGACCGTCCGGCCGAGCGCTCCCCGGTTTTCCTCCAGCAGCCGCAGCCCGCGCTCCCCCTGTTCCCGGGCGGCGTCGGGATTCCCGATCCACTCCGCCCAGGCCGCGGCCAGATCGCCGGCATCCGCCACCCGCCGCCAGGCCCAGGCGCGGTCGAACTGCTCGGCCATGTCGCGGAAGTTGTGCATCGACGGTCCCGCCGCCACCGGCACCCCGAACCGGGCCGGCTCCAGAGGATTATGACCCCCGGTCGGCACCAGAGTCCCCCCAATGAACGCTCCAGCCGCGATCCGATACAACCCCGCCAGCTCTCCCAGACTGTCCAGCAAAACGATGTCTGTCTCCCCCTCTCCCCCCGGGAGAGGGGGCCGGGGGGTGAGGTCCGACCGCCGAACCGCCTTCCAGTCTCCGAGCAATCCCCAAACCTCCCCCCACCGCTCCGGATGCCGAGGCGCCAACACCAGCAGAGCCTTCTCTCCGCCGCCCAACCGCCGGAACGCGTCCAGGACCTGATCCTCCTCGCCGCCCATGGTCGAGCCGGCCAGAAGGATCGGCCTGCCTCCCGCGATCCCGCGGAGCCGCTCCTCCAGCTCCGGCTTGACCGCCGGTTCGGGCGACTCGTACTTGAGGTTGCCGGTGACGACGATCCGGTCGGCGGGAATCCCGAGCGTTTCCAGACGGTTGCGGTCCTGGGCGCTCTGCACGCCGAAGCGCTCGACGCCGGAGAAGAGATAGCGGAGGAGCGGACGCAGGGGCTTCATGCGGGCGAAGCCGCGGTCGCCGACCCGGCCGTTGACCACGGCCACGGGGAGGCCGCGGCGGCGGGCCTCGGAGAGGACGAGCGGCCAGTAGTCGCCTTCGACCAGGATGAGAGCGGCGGGCTCGAAGCGGTCGAAGAACTTCCGGACCGCGAACCCGAGGTCGAAGGGCAGGTAGGCGACCACGGCCCGATCCTTGAAGACGGCTTTGGCGCGCTCCTGGCCGGTCGGCGTCACGGTCGTGACCAGCAGAGGCACTGCGATAGGTAGGGAGCGCGCCAGCGTGGCGGCGACCCCGACCTCTCCGACCGAGACCGCGTGGATCCAGAGCGGGTTGTGGACGGGGGCTTCGGGGAGGGTCCGGGCGAGCCGGCCGGCCAGGGTTGGGCGATAATGTCCGCCCCGGCGGGCGAGCAGGAACGGCCCCGCGGCGAGCAGGGCGGCGCCGGCCGCGAGCTGATAGAGTCCCCGTAGCACGTTTCGCATTCCGGCGGGCAGTATAATGAGGTCCCGGGTATCCCCCCTAGGCCCTGGAGAAACCCGGCCTTGGACGTTTTCAGGACCTGGTCCGTATACACGGTTGATATGCTCGAACTCGTCTACACCCGGCGCACCAACCCCCATCCCTGGGCGGACGTGTCCGACCGCGACGTGCTCATGGCGGTCCGCGACAGCGACGAGGGTGCGTTCAACGAGCTGATCAGCCGCAAGACCCGGCCGCTCATGCAGCTCGTTCAGCGCATCCTCGGCGACACGGAAGAGGCCCGCGACGTCGTCCAGGTCACGTTCTTCAAGGTCTGGGAGAACCGCACCCGGTTCGACCTCCGCTGGAGCCCGAACACCTGGATCTACCGCATCGCGAGCAATCTGGCCATCGACCACCTGCGCTCCCGCCGCAGCCGCGAGAAGAGCGACGAGCCGGTGCGCCTGCACCTGCGCCAGGTGGCCGACAACAACAACGTGGACGGCGATCTCGACCGGCTGCAGCAGTGCGAGGTCTCGGCCATCTTCCGCGAGCTGGCCGCGGAGCTGTCCGAGAAGCAGCGCATGGCCTTCCTGCTCAAGGAGGTCGAGGGGCTGTCCTCGACCGAGGTCGCGGAGATGATGAGCTGCCGCGAGTCGACCGTGCGCAACCACCTGTTCAACGCCCGCCGCTATCTCCGGCGCGAGCTGGCGAAGCGCTACCCCGAGTACGCCGCCGGCTTCCCGATGAACGATTCCGAGGAGGCCTCCCTGTGAGCTGCCCGGACTGGATCGCCCTGACAGCCCACCGCCGCGAGCGGCGTCTCAAGGATGCCGCCGAGCCCGCGGGCTGGAACGAGGCCCTGGCCCACTTCGACGGCGGCTGCAAGCTCTGCCGCCGCCAGGCGCTGGCCGCCGACCCGACCCTGGTCTTCCGCCGGCTGGCCGCCGTGCCCGCCGTCACCATGACCGAAGCCGAGGAGCGTTCCGAGGTCGAGTCGGTGCGCTCGGCGGTCGCCCCCATGCGCGCCGCGACCCGCCTCGACTCGCTGGAGGCTGGCCCGCGCGCCTCGTCCCTCCGCAAGCGCTGGTCGACCGGCGCCGTGGCCGCGGTCCTGGCGCTCGCGGCCCTGGCCCTGCCGTCGGGCTACAACCCCTCCAAGCACATGCAGATGGCGCTGGCCGGCCCGGAGCGCAGCGCGCCGCCGGCCACCGCCGGTCCGCTCGACGAGCCCATGCCCGCCGCGCAGCAGGTCGACCTGGGAGACGAGCCGGTGGTGGAAGGGGTCAACCTGCCCGACGCCCGGGTGTACCACATGAGCGGCGACGGGCTGTCCGTGGTCATGGTCTTCGATGAGAGCCTGGACATCTGAGCCGGTCCAGCCGGACCGGCCTGTTCCACCCCCTGTTTCAGCCCAGAGTTCAGCCCGAGATCACCGAGGTCAAGCCGAGACGATGCATTCCCTGTCGCCCATCCGCCGAGCCCTGCTGGGGCTCCTGTGCGCCGCGTTGCTGGCGCCGGTCTGCCTCGCCCAGGCGCCCATGGCGCCGGGCGGCGACCTGGTGCTGCACGCCTACACCATGCGCTACCGGCAGGCGAGCGACGCCATCTCCCTGGTCTTCCCGCTGCTGTCGCAGCGCGGCACCGTGGAGCTGCAGCCGGCCACCAACACGCTGGTGATCCGCGACAGCACGGCGGCGCTCAGCCGGATCATCCCGGTGCTGCGCAGCTACGACCATCCGTCGCGGCCGCTCAACATGGACATCTACATCGTGCGCGCGATCCGCTCGCCCGGAGTGGTGCGCTCGGAGCTCCCGGAGGCGCTGACGAAGAGGATGCGCGCCCTGCTGCCGTACGACGTCTACGAGGTCGAGGCGCAGGCGCAGCTCGCCTCGCGGGAAGGCCAGGCGGTCACTTATGCGTTAGGGAGTGAGTACGAGGTGAGCTTCCGCCTCGGCACCCTGGTGGACCGGCAGCGCATCCGGCTGTCCAACTTCCGCGTCCTCCGCCGCACGGAGGACCGCCCGGCGGGCTCGCCGCTGATCCATGCCAACCTCCTTCTGACGCTGGAGCAGGTGACGACGTTCGGGCTGGCGCGGCGGGAGCAGAGCGCCGAGGCGCTCATGGTCGTCATGACGGTCCACTACGCCACCCAGGCCAACCAGAAGCGGCCGCAGGCGGTTCAACGGTAAGAGCGGCGCAAGGAGACGAGAGAGGAACAATGCAGTACATCTGTCGCGTGGGCACCCCGGACGGACGGGTCATCGAGGAGACGTTCAACGCTCCCGACGAGTCGTCGCTGCGCGTCGACCTCGGCAAGCGCGGATTGCACCTGTTCGAGGTGCGGCGCCGCGGCGCGGCGGGGCGCGCGGGCGCGGCCGGCAAGCTTGGGGGGTTCCGTCTGCGCCGCCGGCGGATCCCGACGCAGGAGTTCATGATCTTCAACCAGGAGATCGCGGCGCTCCTCAAGGCCGGCCTGCCGCTGCTCCAGGCGCTGGAGCTGATGCTGGAGCGCATGCCCGATCCGACCTTCCGCGCGGTGCTCACCGACATCCGCGACCGGGTGAAGAGCGGCCAGGACCTCTCCGAGGCCTTCGCCGAGCACGGCGACCTGTTCCCGCGCCTCTACCCGTCGACCCTCAAGGCCGGCGAGCGCAGCGGCGAGCTGGAGCAGGTCATCCGCCGCTTCATCCGCTACATGAAGCTGGTGCTCGACGCGCGGCGGCGGGTGATCTCGGCGCTGATCTACCCGGCCGTCCTGGTCTGCCTGTCGGTGGCCATGATCATCGTCATGGCGATCTACGTGGTGCCCAAGTTCATGGGCTTCTTCAACGAGCTCGACGCCGAGCTGCCGCTGATCACCCAGATCGTGCTCGCGATCTCGCAGTTCGCGAACCGCAACTGGCCGGTGATCCTGATCAGTATCGCCGGCGGCGTGATCTTCCTGCGCTCGTGGAACCGCACGGAGTCCGGCCGCTTGGCGCTCGACCGCGTGAAGCTCAAGGCGCCGCTGCTCGGCCCGGTGCTCCACCGCTTCGCGCTGGCGGAGTTCTGCCGCTCGCTCGGCACGCTGCTCACCGGCGGCATCCCGCTGGTGCCGGCGTTCGAGATCGCGGTCACCTCGGTGGGCAACTCGCACGTGCGCTCGCGCCTGGAGCCGACGATCCAGATGGTGCGCGAGGGGAAGCCGTTCTATGAAGCGTTGGAAAAGAGTGGCGTCTTTCTGGGAATGTCGATCGACATGATCAAGGTCGGCGAGGCTACGGGCTCGCTCGACGACATGCTCGGCAATGTTTCGGATTTCATGGATGAGCAGATCGAGACGCGGATGCAGCGCATCCTGTCCCTGGTGGAGCCGATGATGCTGGTGTTCATGGGCATCATCATCGCGATCCTCCTGATCTCGATCTATCTGCCGATGTTCAGCATGCTCGGCAGCTCCAAGTTCTAGAGTCGAGGCCAAGTCGAGGGAGATTCAGGGAATGGCAGTGATGAATGGCAAGGCGGCGGCGGTCCCGGAGGCCGAAACCGTCGAGCAGGCGCGGGAGCGGCTGGCGCGGGAGCGCATCGCGGCGGAGACGTTCGCCGAGCGCTACGGGCTGGAGTTCGTCGACATGACGCGCTTCCGCATCGACAACGATCTGTTCCGGCGCATCCCGTTCGACCTGATGCTGCGCTACAACTTCATCCCCGAGGGCCAGCACGACGGCGGCCTCGCGGTGGTGATGGCCGATCCGTCGGACGTGACCAAGATCGACGAGCTCGAGATGCTCCTCGGCCAGCGCGTGGAAGTCAAAGTCGGCGTGCGCTCGGCGATCGACGAGATCCTCCAGAAGTCGGAGAGCGCGCAGCGCGTGCTCGACGAGGCCAGCGAGGACTTCCGCATCCAGCTCGTCCAGGAGGACGACGAGGGCGAGGAGATCCTGTCGATCGACCGCATCACCGCGGACACCAGCCCGATCATCAAGCTGGTCGACTCGACCATGTTCAACGCCATCCAGCGCCGCGCGAGCGACATCCACATCGAGACGCGCGACACGGAAGTGATCATCAAGTACCGCATCGACGGCGTGCTCTACCAGGCCATGGAGCCGATCGACAAGCGGCACCACCAGACGATCATCAGCCGCATCAAGGTGATGTCCGAGCTCGACATCGCCGAGAAGCGCATCCCGCAGGACGGCCGTTTCAAGCTGCGCCTCAAGGGCCGCACGATCGACTTCCGCGTCTCGATCATGCCGTCGGTCCACGGCGAGGACTGCGTCATCCGAATCCTCGACAAGGAGTCGATGAACAAGGAGTTCAAGAACCTGCGCCTCGACATCCTCGGCTTCGACGAGGAGACGATGAGGAAGCTCCGCAAGTTCATCCGCGAGCCCTACGGCATGGTGCTGGTGACCGGTCCCACGGGCTCGGGCAAGACGACGACGCTCTACGCCTGCCTGTCCGAGATCCAGTCCTCCGAGGACAAGATCATTACGATCGAGGACCCGGTCGAGTACCAGCTCCGCGGCATCACCCAGATCCCGGTCAACGAGAAGAAGGGCCTCACCTTCGCCCGCGGCCTGCGCTCGATCCTGCGCCACGACCCGGACAAGGTGATGGTCGGCGAGATCCGCGACGAGGACACGGCGCAGATCGCCATCCAGTCGGCGCTCACCGGCCACCTCGTGTTCACCACGGTGCACGCCAACAACGTGGTCGACGTGCTGGGCCGCTTCCTGAACATGAAAGTGGACCTCTACAACTTCGTGTCGGCGCTCAACTGCGTGCTGGCGCAGCGCCTGGTGCGCAAGGTCTGCCCACACTGCCGCCACGAGGTGAAGCTGCCGCGGCAGGTGCTCGACGACAGCGGCCTCGATCCGGGCATGTACTCCGAGTTCACGTTCTACGAGGGTGCCGGCTGCATCGAGTGCAACGGCACGGGCTTCCACGGCCGCGTCGCGGTCTCGGAGCTGCTCGACCTATCCGATCACATCCGGGAGCTGATCCTGGACCGCCGCCCGGCGTCCGAGATCAAGCGCGCGGCCAAAGAAGAGGGAATGACCTTCCTGCGCGAGTCGGCGCTGGAGATGGTGTTCCGGGGAGTGACGACTCTGCGTGAGATCAACAAAGTCACCTTCGTCGACTAGGCCCGGACTGAGCTGGTGGCAGAAGGCGCTGGGCTTCGACCCTGTGCCCGCGCCGCCGCACGTCTTCGGCCTGGATGCCCGCAGCCTGCGCTACGGCCAGTTCGTGCGCGACCGCCAGGGCTACCGCCTGCGCGGCTGGCGCGAGGCCGCCATGCCGGCGGACGCGTTCCACGCCGGCTTGCTGGGCGGCCCGCTGCGCGACCCGGCCGCCTTCGAGGCGCTGGTCGGCGGCCTGGTCCGCAACGTGCCAGGCGGTCTCAAAGAGGCGTCCCTGGTGCTGCCGGACGCCTGGCTGCGCGTGACCTTCAGCGAGATCACCGACGTGCCGCGCCAGATGCAGGCCCGCGACGAGGTGCTGCGCTGGAAGCTGCGCCGCCTGGTGCCGTTCCGGGTCGACGAGCTGCGCGTGAGCGCGGTCGAGGTCGAGCCGCTGCCGGTCCAGGAGGAGCCGCGGCGGATGCTGCTCGGCTTCGGCGTGGAGCAGCTCCTGGCGCAGATCGAGGACGCGTTCACGGCCCACAACGTGCGCCTGGGCCGCATCACCAACTCCAGCCTGGGACTGCTCTCGGCCGTCGAATTACCCCCGTCCAGCGGCTTCGCGGCGGTGGTGCAGGTCGAGCAGGAGGGCTACACCCTGATCTTCGCCCGCAACGGCGAGCCGGTGCTGCACCGCTACAAGCCGTTCACCGGCGGGATGCCCGACGCGGCCCACTCCGGCTACGTGACGCGCGACCTCAAGCTCACCAAGAACTTCCTGGACGAGCACTTCGCGGGCGCGCCGCTCGGCACGGTGCTGCTGCTGGCGCCGCCCGAGAGCGAGCCGATGTGGCTCGACCGGCTCCAGGAGGGGCTCGGGTCGTCGGTGGCGCCGGTCGACGGCCGCCATCTGCCGTCGCTGCGCAGCGAGGACCCGGTGGCGCCGTCGTGGCGCGAGCTGGCCCCCATGCTCGGCGCCGCCCGCCAGGAGGTCGCATGAGCGAATCGCTGAACCTTTCGCGGCGGCCGTTCGTCAACTCCCGGCCGGTGGTGCGCACCGCGCTGCTGCTCTGGCTCGTGGGCGGCCTGCTGCTGCTCGGCAACGTGTTCCTGTTCTGGAGCTACCTGGAGGGCTCGACCGAGAAGCGCGCCGAGCGCGACCGGATGGAGGAGAGCGTGACCCGGGAGCAGAAGGTGGTCTCGGATCTCGAGACCCGGCTCTCGCAGCTCAACCTGGGGCAGCAGAACGAACAGGTCGGGTTCTTGAACCGCAAGATCGCGGAGCGGACGTTTTCCTGGAGCCTGCTCTTCCAGCGCCTGTCCGAGGTGCTGCCGGACGACGTGCGGCTGCTCCAGCTCCAGCCGGCGGCGATCGCGGCCGACGACCGGCCGGGCTCGCGCCCGGTGCCGACCACGACGGTCCGCGGCCGGCGGCCGATGGGGACGAGCGACCGGGTGCCGCTGATCATCCAGGCCGAGGCCAAGACCGACGAGGCGCAGCTCGAGTTCCTGAACCGGCTGTTCGACCATCCCGCGTTCGACGATCCCGACATCTCCCGGGAATCGCGCGACGACGACAACAACAACCGGCTGCGGTTCGACGTGCGGGTGACCTACATCCCCGCGGCCGGATCGCAGGAGTACACGCTGGAGGAGCAGCCGGCGGCGACCCCCGCCGCTCCGGCACCGGCCGCCTCCACGCCTCCACCCGCCGCCGACACGGGGATCCAATGAGGGATCAATCGGAAATCTGGCGCCAGCGCCTCTGGATCTGGCTGCCGGCGCTGCTATTCTTCCTGGCGAACGCCGTCGCGTTCTCCGTCTATCGCTTCGGCTATGCCGACCAGGTGAAGTCGCTGGAGTCCGACCTGGCCTCGGTGCGCGAACAGCTCCAGCCGCTGGAGCAGAAGCGCACCGTGCTGGAGCGCCGGCTGCAGCGCGCCAAGGCGGCCGAGACCGCGGTCCAGGATCTCTATGCGGACCGGTTCTCGACCCGCAGCCAGCGGCTGACGCGCATGATGAGCCAGGTCAAGACCCTGGCGCGCCAGGCCGGCCTGAACCCGAAGTCGATCTCGTACCCGTCGCAGGACATCGAGGATTACGGCCTGGAGAAGCGTTCCTTCGTGTTTTCGGTGGCCGGGACCTACGCGGAGTTCCGGCAGTTCCTGAACCTGCTGGAGCTGACCGATTCGTTCCTGACCCTGGAGGCCGTGACCCTGTCGGAGGAGGGCGGCGATGAGGGGCCCGAGCTGCAGATGAACCTGACCCTGTCCACCCTGTTCGCTCGCGAGTCCGAGGAGGGCACCGTGCCGCCGGCAGGCACCCTCAGGAGGCCCGGCGCGTGAACGAGAGCCGCACGAAGCTCCTGCTCGGTGTCCTCGGCATCCTGGTCCTGTTCGTGGTCTGGCGCTATATCGGGCCGTCCGGCGGTGGCGACAGTGTCGGCGCCGGCGGCGGCGGTGACGACGATCTGGGCAACATGACGCTGCCGATGAACCGCCCGCGCGTCAATCCCGAGACCAAGCCGCCGGTCGAGGAGATCGTGGACCTCAAGGTCGCCGACCTCCAGCCGCAGACGCACGAATACAGATTGGGCCGCGACCCGTGGCGGTTCGCCGAGCCGCCGCCTCCCCCCCCGCCTCCGCCGCCTCCGCCGCCGCCGCAGCCGACCAAGGAGGAGCTCGAAGCGCAGGCCAGGGCCGCGGAGCTTCTGCGCCAGCAGCAGGCAGAGCCCGACCGGCTTGCTCGCGAAGAGGCGGCGAGGCCGAAGCCGCCGCAGTTCACCCTGCGCTGCATCGGCCGGTTTGGCCCCGCGGAACGTCCGATCGCCGTCTTCACAGACGGAAAGGACATCCTGAACGTACAACAGGGAGAGACGATCCAGGGGAAGTTCATCCTTTCCCAGGTCGGCTTCGAATCCGTCGAGATCCGGTTCGTGGAGTTTCCCAATGAGCCGGCCCAGAGGCTGCCGATCGGCCGCTAAGTCTGAATCGGAGAAACCAAGAGTGAAGAAGATGCGCCAAGCCACCGTGCGGTCCCTGACTCTGCTGCTCGCCCTCTGGCCGCTCGCTGGCCTCGCGGGGATCACCGCCTGTGCGAGCCACCTGGCCTCGCGGCAGGCCGACATCGCCTCGCAGCGCGGCGACTGGGACGAGGCCGTTCTCCAATACATGAAGGCCGTCGAGGAGAACCCGGAGAACCTCGCCTACAAGGCGTCGCTGTTGCGCGCCAAGATGAAGGCCTCCCAGGTCCACTTCGCCAAGGGCCAGGAGTTCGAGAAGGCCGGGGTGCTCGAACGCGCCATGATCGAGTACCAGCAGGCCGTCCAGCTCGATCCCACCAACCAGTACGCCCGGGCCCAGCTCGACCATGCGCGCTCCGCCTGGCAGGCACAGCGCCAGAACCGCGACTCCGAGACCATCGACCAGATGAAGAAGAAGACCCGCGGCGCGCGCCCGCAGCCGCCGGTCCTGAGCCCGCGCTCCGACAAGCCGATCGACATGGACTTCCCGGAGCCGCAGTCGATCTTCCAGATCTACAAGGCGCTCGGCGACGCGTTCGGGATCAACATCCTGTTCGATCCCAACCTGAAGGACCAGGAAGTCTCGATCCAGCTCCAGGACGTGACCGCGCAGACGGCGCTCGAGACGCTCATGCGCTCGGCGAACCACTTCTACAAGGTCCTCGACGAGCACACGATCCTCATCGCCCAGGACACGCCGCAGAACCGCCGCACCTACGAGGACCTCGTCATCCAGACCTTCTTCCTCTCGAACTCCGAGGTGAAGGAGATGATGACCATCCTGCGCAGCCTGGTGGACGCCAAGAAGATCGCCACCAACGAGCAGCTCAACGCGATCATCCTGCGCGACACGGTCGACAAGGTGAAGGTCGCCGAGCGCATCATCGAGGCCAACGACAAGTCGAAGGCCGAGGTGGTGGTGGACGTCGAGCTGCTGCAGATCAACTCGGCGCGGCTGCGCAACCTGGGCATGCTGCTCCAGCCCTACTCGATCGGCCAGACGCTCGACCTCGGCAGCTCGAGCGGCGGCACGGGCGGCACCGGCGGTACGGGCGGTACGACCACGACGACCAGCGGCCGCGTGCGCGTCTCCGACCTCGAGTTCCTGAACCAGAGCAACTGGGTGCTGACCATCCCGAGCTTCGTCTACAACTTCGCCAAGGAGAACTCGGACGCCCAGCTTCTCGCCAAGCCGCAGCTCCGCATCACCGAGGGCGAGAAGGCGAGCCTCACGATCGGCGACAAGGTGCCGATCCCGCTCACCACCTTCAACACCTCGAACACGGTCGGCGGCAGCATCGTGCCCATCACCTCGTTCCAGTACCAGGACGTGGGCATCAAGATCGACCTGGAGCCGCGCGTCCATCACAACCGCGAGGTGACGCTGAAAGTCAAAGTCGCGGTCGACCAGATCAACTCCTACCGCGGCGACCAGCCGATCATCGGCACGCGCACCATCGAGTCGGTCATCCGCCTCCAGGACGGCGAGACCAACTTCATGGCCGGCCTGATCCGCAGCGACGAGAGCAACGCCGAGACCGGCATCCCGGGCCTCTCCGAGATTCCGCTCCTCGGCCGCCTGTTCTCCAACAAGCGGACCGACGCGCAGCGCACCGACGTCATCCTGACGCTCACGCCGCACATCATCCGCAACGCCGAGATCACCGAGGACGACCTGCTGCCGATCTGGGTCGGCACCGAGGCGAACATCACCTTCCGCGCCAACAGCCCGCGCGTCGAGTCCGACGTCGAGGGTCCGTTCGAGGCCGGCGAGGAGACGCCCGAGGAGATCCAGGACGCCATCCGCCGCCGTCTCCAGCGCCTGCCGCGCGGCCTGCGGCCCGAGGACAACGGCGAGGTCATGGAGGAGGGCGGCGAGGGCGAGGTGCCGGCGGATCAGCAGCCGCCGGCCGGCATCAACCTAGCGCCGGCCGCGCCGCCGAGCGACATCTTCCGTCCGACCCCGCCGCCCGAGCCGGAGCCCGAGCCGGAGGTCGAGGACGAGCCCCCGGGCCGGAACCAGGCTGCTTTGCCTGTCGCTCCGCGTACGCTCCTCGGCCAGTACCTGACCGAGCGCGGCGCCGAGGACGCGGGCCAGACGCCGCGGGCCGCGGAGTTGGAGGCGCGCCGGCGTCAGGCGGCGGCGCCGGTGAAGCTCTGGCTGTCGCCGAGCCGCAAGTCGGTCGCCAAGGGCCAGAAGCTCGTGGTCAAGGTGCAGGCGCAGGCGGATAAGCCGGTTTCGCACCTGCCGCTGGCGCTCACCTACGACCCGGCGGTGCTCGCGGTGGAGCAGGTCGAGGCCGGCGGCTTCCCCGAGGCGGCGGAAGTCCTGACCAACGCCGGCCATCCGGGCGAGGTGGTACTGGGGGCGAGCCGCATGGGTGAGCTGCCGGCGGTGACCGGCCAGGGCACGGTGGCGCGGATCACCTTCCGGGCGCTCTCCGCCGGCTCCACGCGGATCGCCTTCTCGCAAAGCGACGCCCTGGACGCCCAGCTCAAGCCGGTGTCGCCGGTCCGCACCCAGGCCCTCGACATCACCGTCCGGAAGGAAGGTTGAGGAGGCGAACCGTGTTGCAGGGTTTGATGAGCCGACTCCGTCCCCGCCCGTTGCGACCCACTCGCTCCCAGGCCGGCTACACGCTGGCCGAGCTGGTGATGGTCGCGGCCGTGATGGTGATCCTGGCCAGCGTGGTGCTGCCCTCGGTCAAGTTCACCGCGCGCCGGACCAAGGAGATGGAGCTGCGCGCCGCCCTGCGCGACATGCGCGCCGCGGTCGACGAGTACAAGCGGTACGCCGACATGGGGTTCATCCCCGTGGACCTGGGCACCGACGGCTATCCCAAGGACCTCGACGTGCTGGTCGACGGCGTGGAGCTGGCGGGCCAGGTGGACAAGAAGCTGAAGCTCCTGCGCCGCATCCCGGTCGATCCGATGACCGGCGAGGCCGAATGGGGGCTGCGCAGCTATCAGGACGAGCCCGACGCGACCTCCTGGGGCGGCGAGAACGTCTACGACGTCTACTCGCTCTCCGGCTCCGTCGGCCTCAACGGAGTGCCGTACCGCGAATGGTGAGAGGAAGGTGCGCGATGCACAGACCGAGACCCGGAAAACGCAAGCGTGAGAGCGGCTTCACCCTGCTGGAGCTGATCGTGGTGATCACGATCATCGGCATCCTCGCGGCGATCGCGATGCCCAAGATGAAGGACATCCCGCGCCGCGCCGCCGAGGCCGCGCTCAAGACCGACCTGCACACGCTGCGCGACGCCATCGATCAGCACTACGGCGACAAGGGGCGCTACCCCGCGAGCCTGGAGGCGCTGGTGGACGCCGGCTACATCCGCAAGATCCCGATCGACCCGATCACCAAGCGCAGCGACACCTGGCAGGTGGAGTACGAGGAGATCGACCCGGACGCGCCGCCGCCCGAGAGCGACTCCGAAGATGGCCAGCAAGGCATCATCGACGTCCACTCGGGCTCGCGCGCGAACTCACTCGACGGCCAGGCCTACGCGGAATGGTGATGAAGACGCATCGGCGCTCAGAGGCGGGCTACAACCTCGTCATTCTCATGATGGCGCTGATGGTGCTGAACATCATGATCGCCGTGGCGTTGCCGAAGTGGAGCCACATCATCCGCCGCGAGCGCGAGGAGGAGCTGATCTCCCGCGGCTGGCAGTACGCGGAGGCGATCCGCATCTTCCAGAACCGGTTCCAGCGCCTGCCCGTGCGCCTCGACGAGCTGATGGAGGTCGAGCCGCGCTCGATCCGCAAGCTCTGGAAGGACCCGATGACCGAGGACGGCAAGTGGGCCCTCATCCCGCCGGGCACCGGCGGGCCGGCTGGCGTCCCGCCGCCCCAGGGCCCTGACGGCATGAACGACCAGAAGGGGCCGCCGGACGGCAGCGACGCCGGCGAGGAGGTGCCGGACAACACCGGCATCGGCGAGAAGGGCGGCACCACCCAGGTCGGACCGTTCATCGGCGTCCGCAGCCGCAGCTCCAAGGAGTCGATCCTGATCTTCAACGGCCACGACCGCTACGACGAGTGGCAGTTCACGGTCGAGATGCTGACCCAGGGCGGCAACGGCGGCGGCATGCCGGCAGGCCAGGAGGGACAGCCCGGCACGAACCCGGCCCAGGGCATGGGCCTGCAGCTCAGCACCAGATGGCTCGGCCGGCCGCTGCCCCGCTTCCTCCAGCCCCAGGGTGTCCAGGATGGCCAGATGCCCGACGGCCGGGGCCAGGGACCCAACCCCCAGGGTGCCAACCGGGGCGGTGGCGCTCCCCGGCGCTGATCTCTCCATGCGCGTCCGCATCCAGAGGCTCCCGTCCGCGCGGGACCTGCCGCTGCCGAGCCCGGCCTCGCCGGGCAGCGCCGGCATGGACCTGCGCGCCGCGGTCGAGGACGAAGTGGTGATCCGGCCCGGCGAGCGCCGGCTCGTGCCGACCGGCCTGGTCCTGGAGATCCCGTCCGGCTGGGAAGGCCAGGTTCGGCCCCGCAGCGGCCTGGCTCTACGGCACGGCATCGGCATCCTCAACGCCCCGGGCACCATCGACAGCGACTACCGCGGCGAGGTCGGCGTGATCCTCGCCAACCACGGCGAGGCGCCCTTTCCCGTGAAGCGCGGCGACCGCATCGCCCAACTCGTGATCGCCCGCGTCGACGCCGTCGAGTGGGTGGAGTCCGAATCGCTGGAGGACTCAGACCGCGGGAGCGGCGGCTTCGGCTCGACCGGCAGCCGCTGAGCTCCATGCGCCGCCTTTCGGTCTTCCTCCTGCTCCTTCTGGCCGCCTGCCGCACGGCTCCCCTAGCCAGTCACGGTCGGGTGGTGATGCTCAGCCTCGACGGCGCCGACTCGGTCACCCTCCACCGTCTCTATCAAGAGGGGAAGCTCGACGCCGGAGGCTTCGCCCGTTTCTTCCGCGACGGCCAGGTGGCGGAAGGGCTGCAGCCGGTCAATCCGTCGATCACCGCCGTGAACCACATCGCGCTCGCCACCGGCTACGCGCCCGCGGAGAGCGGGATCATCGCCAACGATTTCCAGCCGCCCGGCGGGACCCTGGGCAAGACGGTCAGCGGCTTCTCGGCGCCGATCGCGACCGAGACCCTGTGGGAGGCCGCCCGGCGCCAGGGGTTACGAGTCGCGATCTCCGCCTGGCCCGGCGCCGACGGCAAGGGCGAGCGCCGGCGCGGCGACTGGGGCATGACCTACGGGGGCCATGGCTATCCGGAGGCCTTCGACGCCGAGCTGCGTCGCCGAGGCCTGGCCTGGCCGGGGCCACCGGACAGCAAGCGCCTGTCTCAAACCTGGTGGGGCGAGCCTGGCGGCATCGATCTGAAGACCTGGGTCGAGCATGACGAGCGCTTCGGGACCTTCTGGGCCGACGCCCTGCTCGCCATGGCGGATTACGACCGGTGGGACCTGCTCATGGGCTACATCCAGGTTCTCGACGACGCGGGCCACGAGCTCATGCTGACCGACCCGCGGCAGCCCGGCTACACGCCCGAGCGGCGCGACGAGCTCGACCGCGCCCGCACCCGCATCTGGCAGGAGGTGGACCGGGACCTAGCGCGCCTGCTTGCCGCCGTCGACCTGCGGACCACCACCTTCCTGGTGGTGAGCGACCACGGGATGGCGCCGAGCCACACCGTCCTCGAACCCGATCTGCTGCTGCGCGATTGGGGATTCGCGACCGAAGCCGACACCGTGGGCCAGGGCGGGGTCTCCCTGGTCTACGTCCGCGCCGATCTGCCGGACCGGGAGCGGATCCTGGACGACCTCCGCTCCCGCTTCCTGGCGTGGAAGGTCGGCGGCGAGTCGCCGGTCGCCCGGGTCCTCACCCGCGCCGAAGCCGCGGAGATCGGTCTCGACCATCCGAACAACGGCGACCTGATCCTCCTCGCCAGCCCGGGATACCACTTTCGATCCCCCGACGATCCGGACCTGACGGCGCCGGCCGAGCCCACCCGTTGGGACTACGGCAAGCACGGCTATCCGGTCACGGACCCGGCCATGCAGGCGGTTTACCTGGCAATCGGCCGCGGCGTGAAACCGGGCCACCGCGGCACCGTTCGCAACCTGGACGTCGCCGCCGAGGTCGCGGCCTGGCTCGGCATCGAGCCGCCGCGCCGCCGGCCTACAGCACCTTGAGGAAGATGGCCTTGCCGTCGCCCGGCGCGTAGAAGTCGGGCAGCTCGGCGGCCAGCTCGTAGCCGCAGGCGAAATAGAAACCGCGGGTCGGATCGTACTGCGGCCGGGTCGAGGTCTCGACGTAGACGCGGGTCCGCTCCTCGGACGCCATCCAGTCCTCGGCGGCCTTGAGCAACGCGGCGCCGATCCCGCGCCCCTGGTACGCCGGATGAACCACGATCCAGTAGAGGTCTGCCGAAGCGGCGGTGCCCGGGATCGGACCCCAGCAGGCGTAGCCCGTCACCGACTCGTCCTCGCCGACCACGAAGCGGTAGTGGCTCGCCTCGCCGTTCGCCAGCCCGTCGTCGATCAGCTCCAGCGCCACCTCCACCTCCTCGGCGTTGAAGAAGGCGGTCTCGCGGATCAGCGTCTCCAGCGGCTCGCGGTCGGAGGCGGTCAGGCCGCGGCGGATTCTCATCGGGCAACCTCCAAAATCCGGCGCACCACGTCGGCCTGCGAAAGCCCGGCCCGAGCCGCAGCCGCCATGAACCCGGCGTCCGCGGACAGGCAGGGGTTCGCGTTGATCTCCAGCACGTTCGGAACGCCGTGCTCGTCCAATCGAAAATCGATCCGCGCATAACCTGACAGTCCACAGAGGCGCCAGCCGGCTTTCGCGATTTCACGGACCCGACCGAGAACCTCCGCGTCCTCCGGAAAGTGCCGGACCGTGTGGATGCAGGCGAACGAGTCCTCGATCCACTTCGCCTCGTAACCGATCACGCGCGACATCCCCTCGGGGAAGCCTTCGAAAAGGATCTCGGCCACCGGCAGGACCTGGACCTGATCGCCGTCCGCCAGCAGCGAGACGTTCATCTCGCGGCCGGGCAGATAGCGCTCGACGAGCACCGGCTGTTTCGGGAAGCGCCGGGCGAGAGCGGCGCCGCGTTCGAGAGCGGCCTCGCGGGTGTGGCAGACCGGATCGCCTTCGAGCCCGACCGACGCGTCCTCGAACGCGGGTTTCAGGATCCAGGGCGGCGCGACACGATCGAGCACACAGGGGTGATCGAGATCCAGCCGGCCGCCCGGAGCGACCGTCACACCTTCCGACGCGAGCAGCGCGCGGGTCGCCAGCTTGTCGGTCGTCAGCGCGAGCGCCGCCGGCGACGAGCCGGTGAAGCGCAGGCCCGCCAGCTCCAGCGCCGCGGCGCAGTCCGTATGGAGATAGGGACGCCCCGGAGGCGATTCGATCAGGTTGAAGACAGGGGTCTTCTCCTTGACGATCCCGAGCAGGACCTCCAGCGCCTGGACCGGATCGACCGCGACGCGCCGCGACTCGATGCCGAGCGCGGCGAGCGCGCCTTCGACCATCCCGACCTGCGCCAGGACGTCCGAGGTGGACGGGTCGTCCTCCTCGCCGACCGGGTTGTGGGCGACAACTACAGAGCGGGTCACAGGTCCCACCGGCGCGCGGCGGCCTCCACGATCGACCCGAGCAGCTCCGAATATGACAGTCCGGCCATCCGCGAGAGGATCGGCAGGTCCGACGTCACCGGGTTCAGGCCGGGCAGGGGGTTGACCTCCAGGAAACAAGGCTCGCCGTCGCCGTCGCAGCGCAGGTCGACCCGCGCCGCGTCCCGGCAGGAGAGAGCCCGGTACGCGCCGAGCGCCACCGCCCGCGCGCGATGCGCCGTAGGCTCGCCGTCAAGCAGCCGATACACGGTGCGGTCCACATACTCGGCCTTGTTGAGCGCCGTGTAGTCCTGATCCGTCCCGTCCTTGAACACCACCTCCATGACGCCGACCACCCGCGCGTCGTCACCGTTGCCGACGATCCCCACCGTCATCTCGCGGCCGGGCAGGTAGCGCTCGACCAGAACGGGCTGCCGGAACAGCCGGATCAGCTCGTCGCAGGCGCCGCGCAGCTCGCTCCGGTCCGAGACCCGAGACCGCTCCGTGACCCCTTTCGAGCTTCCTTCCGCGGCGGGCTTGACGAAGAGCGGCGGCTCCAGGGTGACCATCTCGGCCTGCTCCGGGCTCTCGACCACCGCGAACGGCGGCGTGGGCAGGCCGCTGTCGCGCACCACGCGCTTGGCCAGCGGCTTGTCCAACGTCACCGCGCAGGTGAGCGGATCGGAGAACGTGTACGGCTGGTCGAACATCTCGCAAAGGGCGGGCACCTGCGCTTCGCGCGAGCGCCCGCGAACCCCCTCGGCGAAGTTGAAGACCAGGTCCCAGCGCTCGCCGGCGGCGAGGCGGCGGGCCAGCTCCGTGCCGCGGCCGATCCGATCCACCGAGTGGCCGAGGCCCGCGAGAGCCTCGGCGATCCCGGCGATCGTCTCCTCCTCGTCGAACTCCATGACGTCGTGAGGCGCGAACCCCGCGGCCAGGTAGTCCGATTTGAGGTCGTAGCAGAGCCCGATCCGCAATTCCTTCATCGGCCTCATCGGCGGCTTTCGACCGGATCAGGGTAGATGTACGTCTTCCCGGCCCAGTTGCGGAGCGTCACCGTGCCGTCCGTGTAGTCGACCAGCGTTCGGCTCTGGAGCGGCACCTTGCCGCCGCCGCCCGGCGCGTCGACCACATAGGTGGGAACGGCGTAGCCCGTGGTGTGGCCGCGGAGCTGATCCATCAGCTCCAGGCCCTTGGCGATCGTGGTGCGCAGATGGCTGGTGCCGACCACCGGATCGGCCTGATAGAGATAGTAGGGGCGGACGCGCAGCTTGAGCAGCCCGTGGAACAGGTCGCGCAGCTCCTCCACCGAGTCGTTGACCCCGCGCAGCAGCACGGTCTGGCTGCCGAGCGGAACGCCGCCGTCGGCCAGCCGGTCGCAGGCCTCGGCCACCTCGGGCGTCAGCTCGCGCTCGTGGCAGAAGTGGACCGACAGCCAGGCCTTGTGCTTGCGGAGCACCGCGACCAGCTCGGGCGTGATGCGCTGCGGCACGAACCCGGGGATGCGGGTGCCGAGGCGCACGAATTCGATGTGCGGGATCGCGCGCAGCTTGCCGAGAAGCTGGTCGAGAGAGGCGTCGGACATGAGCAGCGGATCGCCGCCCGAGATCAGCACGTCGCGCACCTCGGTGTGTTCGCGGAGATAGGCGAGCGCGGCGTCGACGCGGCGGCCGAGCGGCTCGAGCTCACCCTGGCTGACCAGCCGACTGCGGGTGCAGTAGCGGCAATAGGCCGCGCAGGTGTCGAGCACGAGGAAGAGGACGCGGTCGGGATAACGATGCACGAGCCCTTCGACCACGGTGTCGTGATCCTCGCCGCAGGGATCGGCCATGTCGTCCGGAGCCACGAGGAGCTCGGAATCGCGCGGCACGACCTGCAGCCGGAGCGGGCAGGCGGGGTCCTCGGGATCGATCAGGGCGGCAAAGTGAGGCGTCACGGCGACGGAGAACTTCTCGCTCGCCAGGATCAGGCCGCGGCGCTCCTCCTCCGTGAGCCGGATCAGCTTTTCGAACTGATCGAGCCGGGTGAGCCGGTGGCGCATCTGCCAGCGCCAGTCGTTCCAGTTGGAAGGCTCGTAGCTCTGGCCGAACAGAGAGCAGATCTCGTCGCGGCGCTGAGCTTCGGTTTCGATCGAGGCGACAGCCTCTCGCTTCATCTCGGGTTTCCTCCGTGAGAACTGCGTAGAACGGGGGTAAACA
>JACZDC010009804.1_pt1 | contig 19957 bp, 16 predicted proteins | sample 8641791 | NCBI WGS metagenome assembly JACZDC01 (sample SAMN15324613, study PRJNA640507) | soil metagenome | isolation source: intercropping peanut in the second line | place: China: Luxin town, Laibin City, Guangxi Province | collected 2019-07-25 | depth 10cm m
CTGCGGCGCCTGAGCGCGCCGGGCGAGCCGTCCTATGTGCGCTACGTGCTCAGCCGCGCGGCCCTCCTCGTGCTGGGCCGGGACGACCGGAACCCCGAGTTTCCCGTCGAGAGGCTGCTCGACCAGGCCCTCGCCCAGGTCAAGCCGGACGCCATCACGGCGGGCCTCCTGCCGGCCGGGGCTCCGCCCGGTTTCGGCGCCGACGACCTGATCTACACCCTCACCTACGCCCTCGCGGTCTCCGGGCGCGGCGCGGCGGCCGAGCAGGTGCTGGAGCGGCACGTCGGCGGCGGCAGCGAGCTCAAGCGCTGCATCGCGATGCAGGCCCTTCACAACCTGGGCTCGCGCCGGGGCCAGGAGGTGATCCAGCAGGCCACCCAGGTGCGGGAGATCGGCTTCGTCGCCGGCACGCTCCTGGTGCAGGACCAGTTCCCGCCGCTTCAGGAGCTGGCCGCGCACTGGAACGACATTCCGCTCGCCGAGCGCAGCCGCGAAACGCTGGTGCGCGACGCCGGGAGCGGCTGCGGTCCGCGCGCGATCCTGGCGCTCTTCCTGGCCGGCTATCTCCCGCCCGCGGACAATCCCGCACAGCAGCGCCGTGAGCTGGACAGCCTCTATCGGGCTGCCCTGGACCTGCCTCTCGAAGGCTGTTTCAACGGCCGCATGTTCGCCCTGCGCTCGTACGGCCTGCGCACGGCGGGTCTGCCGGCCGTGTGGACGAAACTGGCCGGGCGGCTGGAGACCGGCTGGCAGCGCGCGCTGGCGGTCCGGATCGGCTTCGCCCGCTACCCCCAGCGGATGGTGCCGGCGGCGCTCGACCGCCTCGCCGAAGAGCCGGACCAGGACGTGCAGTGGGAGCTGCTCTGGGCCACGGTGTTCGCGGGGAAGAGGCTAGTCTTCCGCGACTTCTGGGATCTCTGGAACCTTTCGCCGCACCGCCAGGTGCGCCTCAGCTTTCCCGGCTCCTTCCCGCCGATCGATCGCGCGGTCCAGGATCGTCTGCTCGGCTGGCTGGAGTCCGGCCACCGCCCTGGCGATCCGCAGGTCTACGACTGGCTGCTGTGCGAGCTGGCCCGCTCGGTGCGCGGCGCCGATGCCTTCCGCCTGCTGCGCGCCTACCTCTCCCGCCCGCCCGCCGGGCGCCGTGGCTGGGTGCTTCAGGATCTCGCCGAGCCCGCGGCCCTGCCGGCGCTGCGCTACTTGCGCGACCAGGCTCCGAGACCGGAAGACCGCGAAGCGCTGGCCGGCGGCATCGGGATCCTGGAGAACGCCACCGCGAACCTCTATTCCGGCCGGGCGCCGGAGATCTGCTGCGCTCCGACGCGGGAGTGCCTGCTGTCCCAGTACGAGGACCAGGTCTCCCGCAAGGCGGACCAGCGCCTCCGCAGCGAAGCCGAATTGAAGGAGTGGATCGCGAAGGGCCTGGCCGCGAAGCCGGAGGTCCGGTTCCTCGACCGCCTGCAACGGGTGGCCGAGATCCGGGACGGCCGCGGTCCGCGGCCCCTCCGCTTCGAGCACCTCAACGGCTGCTGGCGTCGCGTCGCCGGGCCGGGAGAAACGAAATCCGGTTCCCGGACACCTCGATAAAGCCGTGGTAGGGTAGACCTGTCGTTTCACAAAGGAGATTGCGCATGGGCAAGAGGGTCCTCCTCTTTCTGGTGACCAACCTGGCCATCATGGTGGTGCTGTCGATCGTCCTGAGCCTGCTGGGCTTCGGCGGCTACCTCGGTCCGGACGGACAGCTCCTGATCGGCCCCCTGATGGTGTTCTGCCTGGTCTGGGGCATGGGTGGAGCGCTGATCTCGCTGCTCATCTCGCGGATGGTCGCGAAGTGGGCGATGGGCATCCAGCTCGTCAACGGCAAGACCGGCAACGAGCAGCTCGACTGGCTCCACTCGACCGTCGAGAACCTGTCCCGGCAGGCCAACCTGCCGATGCCCGAGGTCGGCTTCTACGATTCGCCGGAGGTCAACGCCTTCGCCACCGGCCCGAGCAAGAAGCGGAGTCTGGTCGCGGTCTCGACCGGGCTGCTGCAGGGCATGAAGCGGGAGGAGATCACGGCCGTCCTGGGTCACGAGCTCGGCCACATCGCCAACGGCGACATGGTGACGATGACGCTCATCCAGGGTGTGGTCAACGCCTTCGTGATGTTCTTCGCGCGCATCATCGCCTTCGCCGTGCGCCAGGTGGTGCACGAGAAGATCGCCTGGATCGTCTCCTTCGCCGTCCGCATCGTGATGGAGATCGTGCTCGGCATCCTGGGCTCGCTGGTGACCGCCTGGTTCTCGCGCAAGCGCGAGTTCCGCGCCGACGCCGCCGGTGCCGCCCTGGCCGGCCGCGAGAACATGGTTGCGGCCCTGGAACGCCTGCGGAGCAGCGCGGCGCTGGTCGACACCCGGCACCCGTCGCTCGCCACCGCGAAGATCTCGGGCCGCAAGGGTTGGCTCCAGGCCTTCTCGACCCATCCGCCGCTCGAGGTGCGGATCGAGGCGCTGCGCGACGGCCGCTGACGGCGACGTAACCTTATCTGTGACGAGTTAACGTTCCGCCGCGGCGACGTAGCTTTATCTATGACGAGGTAACGCTACGTTGCGGCGGCGTAGCCTTATCTGTGACGAGTTAACGCTACGTTGCGGTGATATAGCCTTATCCGTGACGAGTCAACGCTGCGTCGTGGCGGCGTTGCGTTATCCGTGACGAGGTAAGGCTACGTCGCGACAATGCAGCCTTATCCACGGCAAGATAAGGCCAGGTCACGCCAACATGGCCTTATCCATGACGAGGTACCGTTACGTTGCGGCAACCTGACCTTATCCATGGCGAGATAACGCTGCGTCGTGGCAACGCAGTCTTATCCGTGAGGAGTCAACGCTACGTCGTGACAACGTAGCCTTATCCAAGAGGAGGCAACGTTATGCCACGACAACGCAGCCTTATCGGGCTGACACTGCCATTTCGTGACGGGAATTCAGAGATGTAGCTCCTTTCGCTGTCAGCGGTTAGAATGGCCGGGCTTCAAGGAGACCCGGCATGAAGCCAGCCCCGTTCGAGTACCTGGCGCCTGACTCGTTGGACGCCGCTTTGGAGGCCTTGGCCGGCAGCGGCGGCGACGCCAAGCTCCTGGCCGGCGGCCAGAGCCTGATTCCGGTCATGAACTTCCGTCTCGCCCAGCCGGCGATGCTGGTGGACCTGAACCGCTTGCGCGAGTTGGACTACGTCCGCCAGGAGGGTGGCGACCTGCGCATCGGCGCCATGACCCGGCAGCGCACCCTGGAGCGCGATCCTCTCGTTGCGAAGCTCACGCCGCTTCTGGCCGAGACCGTGCCGTTCATTGCCCATCCGCAGATCCGCAACCGGGGGACGGTCGGCGGCAGCCTGGCTCATGCCGATCCGGCCGCCGAGCTGCCGGCCGTGGCCGTGGCGCTCGACGCCCGGTTCCGACTCCGGCGCTCCGGTGGCGAGCGCTGGGTGGAGGCCCGCGATTTCTTCTGCGGCCTGTTCGCCACGGTGCTCGAACCCGACGAGATGCTGGTCGAGGTCGCGCTTCCTGCAACGCCCGCGAGGACCGGTTGGGCTTTCCTGGAAGTCGCTCGGCGCCATGGCGACTATGCCCAGGTGGGCGTCGCGGCCCGGGTGACCCTGGACGACGCCGGCAAATGCCGCGACGCCCGGCTCGTCTACCTGAGCGTCGGCGACGGACCCGTGGACGCCCGTGGAGCGGCCGGTCTGCTCGCCGGTACCGACCTGGGAGACGAGGCCATCGCTGCGGCGGCCGACAAGGCGTCCCGCGACGAGATGGAACCCACGGGCGACATCCACGCGTCGTCCGACTTCAAGCGTCACCTGGCCCGCGTGGTCACCGGTCGGGCCTTGCGGCGCGCCTTCGCCCGAGCGAAAGGAACGGTATGACAGCTCAGTACCGGGTCACGGTCTCCGTCAACGGCAGGAGCTGCGAGCGCGAGGTCGAGCCGCGCCTCCTGCTCTCCGATTTCCTGCGCCACGACCTCGGGCTCACCGGCACCCATGTGGGTTGCGAGCATGGGGTCTGCGGCGCCTGCACCGTCCTGCTCGACGGCCAGCCGGTGCGGTCGTGCCTCATGCTGGCCGTCCAGGTCGACGGCCACGAGGTCACCACGGTCGAAGGACTGGCGCCGGGTCCCAACGAGCTCCACCCCTTGCAGCAAGCCTTCTGGGAGTCTCACGGGCTCCAGTGCGGCTTCTGCACGCCGGGCTTCCTCATGACGCTGGTGCCGTTCCTCGAAGAGAACCCGAAGCCGACGGAGGACGAGGTGCGTCACGCTCTCTCCGGCAACCTCTGTCGCTGCACCGGGTATCAACACATCGTCGACGCCGTGCTGCTCGCGGCCGAACGGAAAGGGACGGAATGAAGGTTGACGACCTCCATGGGAACATCGAGCAGGCGAAGGCGCGGATCGAGGAGCGCGAGCCCGCCGTCCAGGCGCTGATGTCGGAAGCCGGCCGCTTTGATCGCCTGCACCGTGAGGCCGACGCGGTGCTCGCGACGCACCCCGATCAGGCGAGCCGCTCGGATGTGTTCGGCTGGCTGATCGGCGTCAAGGACATCTTCCACGTGGACGGCTTTCCGACCACGGCCGGCAGCCGCCTGCCTCCCGAAGAGCTGAAGGGACCGCAGTCCGAGGCTGTCACCCGGCTGCTCGACCTCGGCGCGCTGGTCCTCGGCAAGGTCGTATCCACGGAGTTCGCCTTCTTCGCACCCGGCCCGACCCGGAACCCCTACAACCCGGAGCACACGCCGGGCGGATCGAGCAGCGGCTCGGCCGCGTCGGTGGCCTCCGGCTACTGCCCGGTGGCGCTCGGCACGCAGACGATCGGATCGATCATGAGGCCCGCCGCCTATTGCGGCGTGGTGGGCTTCAAGCCTACATACGCCCGCATCTCGGCCGAAGGGGTCATCCCGCTCGCACCGTTCGTCGATCACATCGGATTCTTCACGCCGGACGTGGAGATTGCGACGCTCGCCGCGGCGGCCCTGATGGATGGCTACAAGCCCGCGAAGCCCGGACGCAAGCCGGTTCTCGGCGTCCCGGAGGGACCGTACCTGGAGCGCGCGTTCGAAGAGGGGCTCGCGCACTTCCGCGCGACCTGCGAGCGCCTGTCCGCGCATTTCGAGGTGCGCGGCGTGCCGGCCATGGCGGACTTCGAGGACATCAACACGCGGCACCGGCGGCTGGTGGCGGCCGAAGCGGCGGAGGTTCACAAGGACTGGTTCCCGCGCTTTGAAAACCTTTACGCGCCGCAGACCGTGGACCTGATCCGCCGCGGCCAAGCCGTTTCCGACGAGCAACTCCAGAGCGACCGGGGCGGCTGCGACCGGCTGCGCGATGAGTTGGCGAGCCTTATGGATGAGAACGGCATCGACCTCTGGCTGTCGCCGCCCGCCCAGGGGGCGGCACCGAAGGGCCTCGCGGCCACGGGCGATCCGATCATGAACCTGCCCTGGAACCATGCCCGCGTGCCGGTCCTCGGTCTCCCGGCCGGTTTCAACGCGGCCGGGCTGCCCATGGGGCTCCAGATCGCCGGCCGCTGGGATCGGGACGAGGAGCTGCTGGCCTGGGGTCTGGAGCTTCAGAGGGCCCTGGCTTCGTGAATCCGGAGCCGGTCACCCGCTGTGTCGTGCGCGCCGGGTCCTACCACGACTCGATCGTGCTGATGCGGCTGCAGCGCGCCCTCGCGGCGCTGCCCGGGGTGATCGATGCCGGAGTGATCATGGCCACGCCCGCCAACCGCGACCTGCTCGCGGCCGGCGGTTTCGAGCTTCAGGAGTCTGCCAACCCGGACGACCTCCTCGTCGCCGTCAAGGGGGAGAGTGAGACCGCGGCGGCCGAAGCGCTCTCCAGGGTCGACGCGCTCCTGCGGGTCCGTAGCGTGGACTCCTCCGAGGACTACCGGCCGCGCAGCCTCGCCGCGGCGTTCAAGCAGCTTCCCGAGGCGCGTTGGGTCCTCGTCTCGGTTCCGGGCCGCTATGCGGCGGACGTGGCGGGGGAAGCGCTGGAGCAGGGGAGGAACGTTTTCCTCTACAGCGACAACGTACCCGTCGAGCGCGAGGTGGAGCTGAAGCGTCGCGCCCGCGACAAGGGGCTGCTCGTTCTGGGACCTGACTGCGGCACGGCCTGGCTGGGTGGAGTTGGGCTCGGCTTCGCGAACCGGGTGCGACGCGGGAACATCGGTCTGATCGGAGCCTCGGGGACCGGGTTGCAAGCGATCATGAGCCGCATCCATGCTCTGGACGCCGGGATCTCACAGGCGATCGGCACCGGCGGACGGGATCTGAGCGCCGAGGTCGGCGGCATCACGGCCGAACAGGCGCTTGATCTGCTGCGGCGCGATCCGGAAACGCACGTGATCGTTCTGATCGCCAAGCCGCCGGCTCCCGAAGTTGCGAGCCGTCTGCTTGCCAAGGCGCAGGCGACGGGCAAGCCGGTTGTGGTGCACTTTCTCGGCGCGCCGCTCCCGGGGAGGAGACTTGGCAACGTCTGGTTTGCGGCGACGTTGAGTGAAGCGGCGGAGCTGGCGGTGGGCCCTCACCCCCCGGCCCCCTCTCCCGGAACGGGAGAGGGGGAGACTTGCGGCTATGTCCGCGGCCTCTTCTCGGGTGGGACGCTGGCTTATGAGTCGCTGATCGGGCTTTCGGCGTTTCTGGCGCCGGTCTGGTCGAACCTGGGCAAGCATCGGCTGGACGATCCGCTGCGCAGCCGCGAGAATACGATCCTGGACCTCGGAGCCGACGAATTCACGGTCGGCCGACTGCACCCCATGATCGATCAGGACCTCCGGCTGCGGCGGCTGCGGCAGGAGGCGGCCGATCCCGAGGTGGGACTGATCCTTCTGGATGTGGTGCTCGGCGAAGGCGCTCACGCCGACCCCGCCGGAGATCTGGCGCTGCACATCGCGGAAGCCCGCCGCAAGGTGGAGGTCGCCGCGATCGTGATCGGTACGGATGCCGATCCTCAAGGCCTGGAAACTCAGGTCTCAGCGCTCGAAGCCGCGGGCGCGCGGGTCTTCCGGACGGTGACGGACACGGTGGAATGGATCTTTCTTCGGAGTGCGAGCTCCGAGCCTGAGACGACTCCTGTGTCTCTGGAAACCCTTCAGTCCCTGGCCGCGATCAACGTCGGCCTGGAATCCTTCCACGATAGTCTGCGCTCCCAGGGCGCGGCTTCGGTCCACGTGGACTGGCGCCCTCCCGCCGGAGGCAACGAACGACTGGCGGGAATCCTCGCGAGGATGAAGGGATGACTGTGGATATCAACGCCGCCAACCGCACCGCCGTCGAACGCATGATCTCCACGCGGCCGATCCTCACCAGCGTGGCGCGGGCGGGCGACGTCGTTCCAGGCCTGCGCGAAAACCTGCTGCTGCACGCCGGTCCACCGATCGAGTGGCCGCGGATGTCTGGTCCACTGCGCGGAGCCGTTATCGGCGCGCTGATCTTCGAAGGTCTCGCGAAGGACGAGGCCGACGCCGTGGCGCTGGTCGAGCGCGGTGAGATCGACTTCGAGCCCTGCCATCATCACGCGACCGTAGGCCCCATGGCCGGCGTCACCTCGGCCTCCATGCAGGTCTACGTGGTCAAGGACGCGACCCACGGTCAGCACACCTTCTCCAACCTCAACGAGGGTTATGGCAAGGTTTTGCGCTACGGTGCCTTCAGCGACGAGGTGATCGCGAAGCTGCGCTGGATGAACGGCACCCTGGGGCCGGTCCTCGCCGAGGCGTTGGCAAAGCTGGGCGGCATCGATTTACGGGCGCTCCTCGCCGAGGCTCTGCACATGGGCGACGAGGGGCACAACCGCAACAAGGCCGGCTCGCTCCTGTTCCTCAAGCACCTCGCGCCGCACGTCAACGATTCCGAGGTCCTGCGCTTCATCGGAGACACGGCGCTCTCCGTCCTCAACCCCGTGATGGCCGCGTGCAAGGCCATGGCCGATGCGGCGCACGGGGTGGAGGGGAGCACGATCGTCTCGACCATGGCGCGCAACGGCACGGACTTCGGCATCCGCGTGAGCGGCCTGGGAGACCGCTGGTTCACGGCGCCGGCCATGGTGCCGGACGGCCTCTATTTCACCGGCTTTTCGAGCGCGGACGCGAACCCGGACATCGGCGACAGCACGATCACCGAGACCGCCGGCATCGGCGCCTTCGCCATGGCCGCGGCGCCGGCGATCGTCACCTTCATCGGCGGCTCGCCGCAGGACGCGATCCATGCCACGCGCGAGATGTACGAGATCACCGCCGCCGAGCACGAGCACTTCACGATCCCGGCGCTCGGCTTCCGTGGCACGCCGGTCGGCATCGACCTGCGCAAGGTCGTCGAGCTCGGGATCACGCCGCGCGTCAACACCGGCATCGCGCACAGGCAGGCCGGCGTCGGCCAGGTGGGCGCCGGCCTGGTAAGGCCGCCGATGGCGGTGTTCGAAGAGGCGCTCGTCGCCTTCGCGGAGCGTTACGGCTTCTGATTGACTCAAAGGAGGAGCGATGTACGTCCCTTATGACATGAGCCGCGTCAAGGTCCTCGATCTGTCGCAGAACTTCAGCGTCGATTCCCCGTCGTTCGCCTTCTACGAGGGGCCGACGGTCAAGTGGGTGAAGCGCATGGCGTTCGAAGGCGTGAACGCGCAATTCATCTCCACGACCAACCACATCGCCACGCACCTCGACTCGCCCTATCACTTCTACGATCCGGGCCCGGACATCGCCGGCATCCCGCTCGACAAGCTGGTCGGTCCGGCCTGCATCGTGGACCTCGAGGCAATGGGCGTCGGCGACTATGAAATCTACGGTCCCGAGCACTTCGAGAAGTGGGAGCAGAAGACCGGGATCAAGATCGAGCGCGGCGACATCCTCATCATCCACACTGGCTACCACAAGTATTACAACGAGGATTGGTACAAGGTCCACAATCAGGAGAAGCCGGACCTGCCGAAAATGTTCCTGAAGCACCCGGGCCCGCAGAGCGTCTTCTGCGAGTGGATTCTCGACCGCGGCGTCCGCTGGCTGGCGGTGGACTGCATCGCCGCGGACCACCCGTTCAACACCAACGTGCGCAAGGCGCGGCCGGACCTGATCCCGGAGGTGGAGAAGGCGATCGGCATGTCCCTCGAAAAGGCCTTCCCCTGGCCCGAGGACTACCAGTGCATGCACGTGAAGCTCTTCCCGCACGGCGTCTTCCACGCCGAGAACGTCGGCGGCCAGATCGACGAGGTCCTCGATCAAAAGGTCTGGCTCGGCTGCTTCCCCTTCCGCTTCAAGGGAGGAGAGGCGGCCTTCTCGCGGATCGTGGCTTTCGTGGAGGAGAAATGACCACCCAGGCTGCCGGCGCGATCGGCGAGCGCACCAAGCGCAATGAGGATCCGCGCCTGCTGACCGGGCGGGCGTTGTTCGTGGACGACATCCATCTGCCGGACATGCTGCACGTGGCGTTCGTGCGGAGTCCGCACGCGCATGCGCGCATCCTCGGGATCGATGCGTCGGAGGCGAGCGCCATGGACGGCGTCGTCGCGGTCTACACCGCCGAGGATCTTGGCGATTACTGGCAGCATGGGCCGCTGCTGGTGCCGCCGCCTCCGGTCGAGGGGATGATCTTTCATGAGCGCACGCAGGTGCCGCTTGCGAAAGGCAAGGTGCGGCATCCGGGCGAGATCGTGGCCGCTGTGGTCGCAGTGTCGCGCTACGTCGCCGAAGACGCCGTCGAGAGGGTGATGGTCGACTACGAGCCGCTGCCAGCCAATGTGGATCTCGAAAAAGCGCTGGAACCCGGTGCCTCGCTGATCCATGAGGATGTGGGCTCCAACCTCGCCGCGCACGTGGTGCAGAAGAAGGGGGACTACGAGGCCGCGCGCGCCAAGGCGGATGTGATCATCAAGCGGCGGTTTTCCTACGACCGCGGCGCCGCGGCGGCGATCGAGAACCGCGGCGTCGTGGCGCAGTGGGACAGCCGCGCGCAGCGGCTCAGCGTTTGGGACACCACCCAGGCGCCGATCCCGGTGCGCAACGGGCTCGCGGCCATGCTTGGACTCTCCGAGCACCAGGTGCGCCTCGTGGCGCCGTTCATCGGCGGCGGCTTCGGGCCGAAGATCATGATGTTCTATCCCGAAGAGGTGCTCATCCCGTGGTTCGCGCTGCGTCTCGACCGGCCGATCAAGTGGATCGAGGACCGGGTCGAGAACTTCTACGCCACCACGCAGGAGCGCGGGCAGATCCACGATTCGGAGATCGCGCTCACCAAGGACGGTGTGATCCTCGGCGTCAAGGACTCGTTCCTCCACGACACCGGCGCCTACGATCCCTACGGCCTCACCGTGCCGCTCAACAGTCAGTGCACGCTCATGGGACCGTACCGCGTGCCGGCCTACGCCAGCGAGTTCCGGGCGGTGTTCACGAACAAGACGATCGTCACGCCGTACCGCGGCGCGGGCCGCCAGCACGGCGTGTTCGTGATCGAACGGCTGATCGACATCGCGGCGCGCGAGCTGGGTCTCGACCGCATCGAGATCCGCCGCCGCAACTTCCTGCGGCCGGACGAGTTCCCGCACGATCACGTGATCATCTATCAGGATTTCGCGCCGCTCTACTACGACAGCGGCAACTATGAGCCGGTGCTCGCCCAGACCCTGGAGCGCATTGGATACGAAAAGTTTCTCCGTGAAGAGCAGCCGCGCCTGCGCGCCGAAGGGAAGACCGTGGGCATCGGCGTCGTCTCCTACGTCGAAGGCACAGGCATCGGACCGTTCGAAGGCGCGCGCGTGCAGGTGCAGACCAGCGGCAAGGTGACCGTGGTCACCGGCGTCGGCACACAAGGCCAGGGACACTTCACCGTGCTCGCGCAGATCGCGGCCGAACGGCTCGGCGTGCGCTGCGAGGACGTGGACGTGGTCACGGGCGACAGCGACCAGTTCCACTGGGGCACCGGCACGTTCGCGAGCCGCGGCGCGGTGGTGGCCGGCAACGCGGTCAACGAAGCGGCGAGCAACGTGCGCGAGAAGGCCGTCAGGCTCGCCGCCGAGCGCTTCGGAGTCGCCGAGGACGAGGTGGAGCTTGCGGAAGGAAAGGCGCGGGTCAAGGCCGATCCGTCGCGCTCGATCGCTCTGGGCGAGCTGGCGAAGCTGGCGAACCCGATGCGCGGCGCGGTCAAGCCCGGCACCGAGCCGGGCCTGGAGGCCACCCGCTACTTCGGCCCGTACCGCGGCGCGACCGCGAGCGGCTGCCACGCCATGATCCTGGAGATCGATCGCGAAACCCTGCAGATCGACGTGAAGAAATACGTGGTGGTCCACGACTGCGGCCGCGTGCTGAACCCGCTGCTCGTGGACGGCCAGGTCCATGGCGGCGTGGCGCAGGGGCTCGGCAACGCCTGGTTCGAACAGCTCGTGTACGACGAGAACGGCCAGCTCCTGAACGCCAGCTTCATGGACTTCCTGCTCCCCACGGCGCTCGACGTGCCGCGGGTGGAGGTGGGCCACGAAGAGACCGTGTCGCCGCTCAACCCGCTCGGCACCAAGGGAGCGGGGGAGGCCGGAGCCATCCCGGTCGGAGCGCTCTTCGCGCAGGCGATCGAGGACGCGCTGGCGATCCCCGGCCTCGAAATCCTTGAAATCCCGCTCAAGCCCAGCCGTCTGTGGGAGATTGTTCAATCGGAGGACACCGCGCGATGAGCGTCTTCCGGGTCCATCTGCTCGACATGGGGGGCCGGAAGTACGGCGATTGCCTGGTCTGTGAGATCGGAGAGGCAAAGATCCTGATCGACGGCGGTCACCTGGGGGACCAGAAACGAAGCGACCCGCAATACCCCTCGATTCCCGAGCAGTTGGAGGAGATCCTCGGTCAAACGTCGCCATGGAAATTCGATCTGCTCGTCGTGACCCACACCCATGTGGACCACATCGGCTGCCTTCCGAATCTGGTCTCGAGCGGGCGCCTCACGGCGGATTGGGCGCTGGCTGCCGACGAGGCGCTGGGCTGGGGAGAGGTCGAAGGCCATGACGCGCCTCTCCTCGCCGATGCTCCCGAGCCGGTACGGCAGGCCTTTGCCCTGCTGCGCGAGGAGAGACCCAGCTTCGCCAGCCGGGCGGAGTTGGAGGCCTTCGCGGCCGATGCCGTCAAGATGAGAGCGAGCTACACGGCGATGCTCGGGAAGCTCGCGCAGGCCGGCTGCAAGGTCGTCCGCTATGGCAAGGACGACACTTCCGGCCTGCTGCAGGCCTTCCAGGGGACCGGCCTGGAGATCCTGGGACCGACCCGGGAACACCTGCTCACCTGCGCGCGCCAGATCGCCGTTCTGGGACGCGATGCCGCCGACGCCATTGCCGCCCGGTTGGCCCGGGACGATGCGCCGGACCTCGTCGAGCTGCTCCGGGACCGGTCCTTGGCCGCGGCGGACAGCGGCGACTTCGATCTCGGCAACGCCATCAACGATCAGAGCCTCGTGCTCGCGTTCCATTCTGCCGGCCGGAAGGTGCTTCTCACCGCCGACATGCAGCTCGCCGATCCGCTGGTCCCCGGCCTCGAACCGGCGATGGCGGACCTGCGCCAGCGCATCGCCGCCGCGGGTCCGTTCGATCTCGTGAAGCTTCCGCACCATGGCGCGCGCAATGCGGTGGACCCGGCCGTGCTGACCGAGACCGGCTCGTCCCTGTTCACGATTTCGGGTGGCTACGGCAGCTCGAAGCATCCGCACCCGAACACGATCAAGACCCTCACGGCGGCCTCGGGCATCACCTGGTATCGCACCGACCGCAACGGTCTGATCAGCGTGGACCTCGCCAAGACGGACCTGGAGGTCGAATGGGTGCGGGGAGAGCCGAACGAAGCCGGCCTGAACCAGGATGCCGAGGATTTCCTGGCGGAGCCGGAAGCGCCGCGGCCGGAGAGCGGGACCGTCACGCGCTCCGTCGTGAAGCCTTCCGATGGTGAGGTCGTCGAGGTTCTTACCCGGGTTCCTCACCGTCGCACCAAGGTGGTCATCACCATCGAGGTCGAGCCTCCCGAAGAGCCGGCCGGAAAGCCGGTTGCACCCGCAAGGAGGGGGATCGGTCCTGAAGGCCCGCGGCTCCGCGACGCCGCCGCGCCGTTCCGGATCGGCGGCGGCCGCGAGCTGCCCCGCCTGCTGTTCGCCACCGATCCCGATGCGCTCCGGGACAACATCGGGCGGGAGGAGGCAGCCGCCATCTGCAAGGTCCTGGAGTCCTCCGGTCACACCTGCGTCTTCGAACCTTTCCAGAAGATGGATTCCGGCAAGGCGGGCGTGCAGATCCGCCAGGCGCTGGACTCCGAGCAGGTCAAGGGCATCGTGCTCGTCGGCGGCTACGATGTGATCCCTCCGGACAGCGTCGACGTCCTCTCGGCATCTCATCGGCGCGCTCTCGATCCGCGCTACGACCAGGACCGGTTCCTGGTGTGGAGCGACGACTTCTACGGCGACGTGGACGACGACGATTTCCCGGAGCTGCCCGTCTCCCGGGTGCCCGACGGGCGCTCCGCCCAACTGCTGCAGACGGCGTTGGCCGCGCCGATCGTCACGGCGCCGAAGAGCCGGGCGGGTCTGCGCAACCTGAAGCGCCACTTTGCCGAGAAGGTCTTTTCAGGGCTGCCGGGTGCGGCGCAGCTGCTCATCTCTCATCCCTCGTCGCCGGAGACCATCGAGCCGGCCTATTTCGAGGCCGACGCCATCTACATCATGCTGCACGGCCGGGCGACGAACGCTCGCATTTTCCTGGGCGAGACCGAAGACGAAGAGCCCTTCGACGCCTTCGACCGGCGCAATGTCCGGCCCTGTCCCGGAGCCGTGGTCTTCTCCGGCTGCTGCTGGGGGGCGCTCATCGTGGAGACCACGGCCTGGACGCACGATCTCCGGGCCGGCTTCGCTCCCCGCAGCCCGGAGGCCTCGCTCGCCCTGGGCTTCCTGGGTTCGGGAGCCAACGCGTTCGTGGGCTGCACAGGGGTTCACTATTCACCCCGTATCGACCCCTATAACTATGCCTCCGGTCCCCTGCACCAGGCCTTCTGGCAGCATCTCACCGGCGGCCTGAATCCGGCCGCGGCTCTGCTCGAAGCCAAGCGGACCTACCGCAAGGGAATGCCCTATCCGAACCCGATTCCGGGGGAAGATCCGGGCGCGGCGGCGGCGGCCGTCGAGAAGAAGCTCCTCGCCCAGTTCACCTGCCTCGGCCTGGGGTGGTAGGTGCTATGATGGTGCCGTCAGGAAGGGAGGTTCCGCCATGCCCAGCACCAGAAAAAAAGCAAGAATTCTTTCGACCGGGGCCGTCCAGAAGATCGTGAACGAGGAAATGCCCGGCTTCCGTGTCGTCGAGCTGGAGCCGGAGCCTGAAGATCTGCACGAGGTAATCGCCCGCAAAGCGTCGCGGTCGATGCCTTCCCTGATCAAGATCCATCAAACGTCCACGATCACGGACGCTGATGCTCAACCGGCCGCACCGGCTACCGAGGAAGCTCTCTGGGGCAACAGCAGCCAGTTCGCCCTGATCGAGCGTGAAGGCCCCGCGACCACCAGCGACACTATGGCGCGCCGGCGCCGTACGGTGATCGTCTCCCACGGCAGGATCATCACCGAGCAGGGCTGACGCCGCCTCCGCCCCGATGAAGATCCAGGGATCGCACACCTTCAACTTTCCCCGCGAGCAAGTCTGGCGGGCGCTTCTCGATCCCGCCATCCTGGCCCGCACGCTGCCCGGCTGCGAACGGCTGGAGCGGGTGGGGGAGAACGACTTCCAGGGCGCGCTCAACGTCCAGGTCGGACCGGTGAAAGGCCAGTTCCAGGGTGCGCTTCAGCTCTCCGATCTGCGGCCCCTGGAGGGTTATCACATGAAGCTCGACGGCAAGGGGCCGGCCGGCTTCATGACCGGCGAGGGCGACCTGAAGCTCGCGGACGCGGACGGCTCGACCCTTCTCTCCTACGACCTGGACGCCCAGATCGGCGGCCGCATCGCGGGCGTGGGCCAGCGCCTTCTCGAAAGCTCGACGAAATCGATCACCCGCCAGGGCCTCGAAGGGCTGGCGCGCGAGCTTGCCGCGATGCCTCCGGTCGTCCCGGAAAACGCCGAGCCGGTGCCCGCCGCGGCGGCTACTGCTCCGGCTCCGGTGCCGCCGCCGGCCCAGCCCACACAGGCCCAGATCGCGGCCCGCGTGGCCAGCGACGTCGCGAAAGACCTGGTGCCGCCGGAGCGCCGGCCCTGGCTGGTCGTGGGCCTGCTGATCGTGCTGGGCGTGATCGTGTTCGGCGTGATGAAGGCCTGCGGCGGCTGACCTCAGGCTTCGAGTCGGAGCCCCAGCGCCTGCTCGATCCGCTCCGCCATGCCGGCGAGGCGCCCGAGCCCGGCAAGGATCCGCTGGCGCAGCTCCTTGCCGAAAGCCCGGATTGATGGCGCCTCGTTCATTTCATGGAGTGGCCGTCGGCCAGGCGGGTCAGCTCCACGAACTCCGGGTCCTCGTGCAGGCTCGCGAACATGTAGTCGTCGCGGGCCTCCTGCATCTCCATGGCACGCACCGCGTCGAAGCGCTCGTACTCGTAGAAGTGCCGGCGCAGAAGCGCCATGGCCTTCTTGCGGTCGCCCACCTGCGCCCAGATCGCCGCGAGGTTGTAGCTCGCCTCCAGCACCTCGTGGTTGGCGCTGGCGATCTGCGACGCCTCTTCCTTGTGGCCGGCCGCGGCGAGGTACACCGCGGCGAAGATCCGGTTGTATTGGTCGTCCGGATCGAGGTCCAGGGCCTGGCGCATGAAGCCGGCCGCCTTCTCGGTCTGGCGCTCGGAGAACCAGTAGACGGCCAGGTTGCGATAGGTGATCGGCAGCGGATACGCCGCCAGCGAGCGCTCGAACAGCGCGAGACCGTCCGCGAAGCTTCCGCCGTGGATCGTCATCTTGCCGAGGCCTTGCAGGGCCACGGCGCGGGCGATGGGGTCGGCCGGCATGGCGAGCACGCGCTCGAAGACCGTCCTCGCCTTGACCCAGTCGCCGGTCTGGTGCCGGTAGAGCTCGCCCAGGAAGCGCAGCGCCGTGGCGTCCGCGGGATCGGCCGCGGCGGCCTGGCTGTAGAGCTTCTCGGCGTCGGAATAGCGCGCCGCGATCTCGGCCTGGAGTCCCTGCTCCAGGAGGCTCGCGACCGCGGCGTGCTCGCCGCGCACGTCCGGATCGACGAGGCCGTCCGGGCCGAGTTGGAGGAGGCTCTCCTCGTCCGGCTTGGCGCCGAGCTTCGTCAGACCCTTCGCGGCCTTCTTGCCGAGGCTGGGGAAGAGGCAGCGCTGCTCCCAGACCTGCTTGTAGTCGGCGATGGCGCCTTCCTTGTCGGCCCCTTCCTTCTTCTCGGCGGCCTTGACGAGGTCCTTGAGAGCGCCCTCGCGTTCGTCGAGCTTCGCGGAGAGAAGCTTCTCCACGGCGCCGGTATCGAGCTTGCCGTCCTTGGCGGCCACCCGCCCGAGCTCGCTGCCGTCGGCGGCGGCGAGGACGACCAGCATCTCGCCGGACGGCGCCTTGAACGCATCGTGGAGAGCCTGATTGTCGGGCGTCACGAGAGCCATGCCGACGCAGCGGCCGCCGGCGAGCGACAGCGCCCGCGACGTCTGGAGGGGAGACGTCCGCGCCTCCGCGGGCGAGGTCGGGAACCAGTAGACCGCGAGCGGGGTTTTCGGCTTCTCGGCGCCAGGGCCGACGACCGTCCAGGCGACCCGGTAGACCGCGGGCTGGTCGCCGAGGCTCGGCACCGCGCCGCCGTTGCCGCCACCGCCACCACCGCCGCAGGTGGCGGCGACGGGCAGGGTCGGAGCGAGGAGAGCGAAGGCGGCGGCAAGAGCGAGGCGGCGGAGGCTCGTCATGAATGATTTCTCCGGTAACAGGGTCCTGGCGAGATCATACGACAGCTCGTGCTCCGAGCCCGGGCTTGCGATGGTGTATGGCGTCTATAGTACACTGGCCGCCATGAGACATCAGGGAGCCCTGTTCGCCATGTTCGTCGTGCTTGGGGCCTTGTGGACGTCCGCTCCCGGGTCCGCGGCCGAGGCGGATTCCGCGCCGACATCGCCCCCGTCCCCGGCATCGCGCTTCGAGCTGCCTCCGTGCAAGGACGCCGGCATGCCTCCCGAGGCGCGCTGCGGCACCTACGAGGTGTTCGAGAACCGGGCGACCCGGACGGGCCGCAAGATCCCGCTCCACGTCGTGGTGCTCCCGGCCACCGGCCCCGACCGGCTCTCCGATCCCTTCGTCTATTTCGCCGGCGGGCCCGGAGAGGCCTCCATCCCCTGGGGCCTGTGGGAGATCCGGCAGCTCCCTGAGCTGCGCAAGCGGCGCGACGTGCTGCTGATCGACCTGCGCGGCACCGGCATGTCGGACGGCCTCTTCTGCGAGGAGCTGAAGGGGAGCGGGGAGGTGCAGGACTTCCTGGACGACTTCCTGGCGACCGACAAGCTCCGCGCCTGCCGCGATCGCCTGGGCAAGGAGAGGGACCTCTCCTGGTACACCACCGACGCCGCGGTCGACGACGTCGAGGAGGTGCGGACCGCCCTCGGCTATGGCCCTCTCAACCTGATGGGCGTCTCCTTCGGCACGCGCGCCGCGCTGACCTACCTGCGGCGCCATCCAGCAAGCGTGCGGACCGCGACGCTCGAGGGCATCGTGCGTCCCGACGAACGCTACCCGCTCGGCTCCGCGCGCTACGCCCAGGACGCGCTCGACGGCCTGATCGTCGAATGCCAGGGCGACCCGACGTGCCGCGGCGCCTTTCCGGCGCTGCGGCAGGACGTGGACGCCGTGCTGAAGCGGGTGGCCGACCCGGCGCAGCCGGTGCAGGTGGAGCTGACCGATCCCGAGACCGGACAACCCGTCAAGCTGCGCCTGACCGGCACCGGCCTCGCCCAGACCCTGCGCTACATGCTCTATTCGGTGGTCGACGCCGCGCGCCTGCCTCTGGAGGTCCACCTCGCCGCGCAGGGCGACTGGAAACCCCTGGCCCTTACGGCGCGCCTGCAGGGGAGCATCTTCGACGAGCAGGCGGAAGGCTTCTTCCAATCGGTCACCTGCGCCGAGGACGTGGCCTTCATCCATGACGACGAGATCGCGGCCGCCGTGGCCGGGACCTTCCTGGGCGACTTCCGCGTCCGCCGGCAGAAGGAGGCCTGCGCAGGCTGGCCGACCCGCGACCTGGGGCCGGACGTGCAGAGCCCGGTCGTCTCGGACGTGCCGGTCCTGCTGCTCTCGGGAGAGCGCGACGCCGCCACGCCGGCCGCCAACGGCGAGCGCGTCGCCCGGACCCTGAAGCGCTCGCGACACGTCGTCATCCCGGACTCCGCCCATGGCACGGACGGCATGGAAGGAGAGGATTGCGAGGCCGGCCTGATCGCCGCGTTCATCGACGCGGGCGCGGCGGAAGGGCTCGACACCTCCTGCGTGGCCAGGATGCAGCGGCCGGATTTCGTGCTGAGCTTCGGCGACCCCGAGGTCAAGGTCGCGCGCATCGACCTCGAACGGCTTGTGGGCACCTACACCGGCAAGGATGGACGTCCGACGGCCACGGTGGACATGGTCGCGGGGCGCGTCCGTTTCGGGATCGGCAAGGGACCGCGCTACCTGTTGATCCCGACCTCGCCCACGCACTTCCGAGTGGAAGGACTGCCGCCGGGTCACCGGGTGGCTTTCGAGGTGATGGAAAGCCGCGCGACCAGCCTGGTGCTGAGCCAGCCCGGCCGGCCGGACCTGAAGATGACGCTCACTGAATGACCGGCCGGGCGCCTCAGGCTCCGAACTCGGCCTTGAAATAGACGGACAGCGCGAGGCCGAGGACGGTCTGCAGCGCGATGCCGAGCGCGAAGACGAGCGGGGGAGGCGCGGACACGAACAGGAACAGCGAAAGGGCGAAGGAGCCCAGGGCCAGGACCTTCCAGCGCATCCGGACCTCGGCGAGCCAGAGAAACACCACGAGCAGACTCGCCGTGATCCCCGTGATGACGATGGCGCTGCCGATCTCGTTCATGAGCCGTCCTCCGAGCTTGTATACGGAGGACGGCGCCTCGGCGTCCGCCTCAGGCCTGTCTCAGGAATGCTGCCGGCGGCGGGGGATGAAGCGCGGCACCTGGGCGGCGTAGTCCACGTACTCCTGGCCGAAGCGCTGCCGCAGCTCGCGCTCCTCCATTAGGACGATGATGTAGAGCAGCACGAGCGTGGCCGCCGTCATCCAGTACAGCCGCTCGAAATTGGCGAACAAGGCATAGGCGACGAGGCCCAGCGAGAACTCCACGTAGCGCGGGTGGCGGATGCGACTGTAGATCCCTTCGCGCAGCAGGCCGATGCCGTGCTTCTCGGGCGCCAGCTCCGGCACGCCCGCGAGGCGCCGGAACGTCAGGTACTTGCGCCGTTTGCGGCCGATCACGATGGCCATGACCATCAGCGGCACCGCGGCGAGCGCCAGCACCCGGCTGGAGCCGAGGTCGCGGCCCAGCAGCGTGTCCCGGATCAGGTACAGGCCGACCATCGATCCCAGATAGAACACGGTCAGGAAGACATAGGTCACCCTGAGCCCCATCCGCCGCCAGAAGCCGATGAAGGGGTGGATGATGTACCAGTAGAGGATCGCCGGCGGCAGGCTGATCGCCAGCATGATCCCGATGACGCGGCGGACGATCGTGGCCCAGTCCCCCATGGCCGGCACCTCCTCCAAAAGAGTGTCTGTCCGTCGATTATGGTGGAGAGCCGGGAGCGGGGGAAGGGGCTTTGCGGTAAGATTGAAGCACCATGAACAGGACTCATGAGGCGGAGCGCCTCTCGGCGGAGGCCGAGCTGGCGTCAGCCGTCAATCGCGCAGCGCGTCCCGAAGCACCGTCGGTGGATCGGGACGGCAAGGCGCTGCCTCCGAAGATCCAGGGTGTGACGCTGGTCCGGCTGTCGTCCCACCACGACGCCCGCGGCGCGCTCACGCC
>JACZDC010031932.1_pt1 | contig 19955 bp, 8 predicted proteins | sample 8641791 | NCBI WGS metagenome assembly JACZDC01 (sample SAMN15324613, study PRJNA640507) | soil metagenome | isolation source: intercropping peanut in the second line | place: China: Luxin town, Laibin City, Guangxi Province | collected 2019-07-25 | depth 10cm m
CCCCCGGAGCGCATGCGCCAGACCAACATCGAGGGGAGCGAGAACGTGGCGTCGCTGGCCTACAAGCTGGGAGTGGGACGGTTCCTCTCCGTCTCCTCGATGGCCTATTTCGGCGGCAGTCCGGACGACGGCAGCCCGGGCGACGAGACCCAGCCCGCGAGGGAGTCGTTCCCGACGCTCTACAGCGCCACCAAGCATTCGGGAGAGCTGGCGATCCAGGAGTGGGCGAAGAAGGGGCTGCGGGTGAACACCGTCTATCCGAGCCTCGTCTACGGCCCGCCGGGGAAGAAGGAGGGAGCCAACTCCCTTCTCCGCCAGCTTCTCAACGGCCGCTTCCCGGTCCTGGTCGGCGTCGACCGCAAGACCTCCTGGGTGTTCCTCGACGACGTGGTGGACGCCCTGGCCCGGATCGTCGAGAGGTCCGAACCCGGCCGGAACTATCTACTGGCCGGGGACGTCACGACCCTGCGCAGCCTGGTGGACCGGGTCTGCGCGCTCGGCGGTGTGAAGCCGCCGAAGCTGAGCCTGCCGATCCCCATGGCGCGAGCGGCGATGGCCCTGGCCGGTCCCTTCTACAGGATGAAGGGCCGCCGACCGCCGGTCCCCCCGGAGCAGCTCGACAACCTGGCGCGGCATTGGGCGTTCGACGACACCCGCGCCCGGACCGAGCTGGGGTGGAAACCGCGCACCCTGGACGAGGGGCTACCGCCGACGGTGCGGCACATCCAGGCGACCTGAGCCGCTAAACATCCCGGGGGCTGCCCGTGTCTTCAGGACCGTGGCGCTCCTGCGGAACCTCTCCCTTCTCCCGACCCTTCTCCTTGCGCTCCCCGCGGCGGCGGCCCCGCCGTCGGAGAGCGCGATCCTCCTGAAGCCGCTTCGGATCGAGCTGCCTGCGGGGGAGGCGCGCAATGTTGAGGTCGATCTCGACGACGCGCTGGCGGGCGACTTCCTTTATAAGGCGGAGCTTCCGGAGACGGAGATCTCGCGGGACGCAGTGACCCTGGGCTTCGTGGAGCCTGTCGGGCCGAAGGCATCCCGCCGCGGCGACACCCGGCTGGAAGGGAAGCGCGTGGCCCTGGTGCGCCGGGGTACTCCGCTGGGGCTCCGGGTCGTAGCTGGCCAATGCTGCACGGGTGTCGAGAAGCGGCTGATCGAATTGTTCCCGACCTCGGACTCGCGGACTCCTAAGGAGCCGGTCTGGCCGGTCCGGCTGCCGGTGGAAATCGCCGTGAGGCCCGACCCCCGGGTTTGCCACCGTGACCGGATGTCCCTGCTGATCGGGATCGTGGGAGGCCTGACGGTTCTCTACACCTATGGCATGGTGCTGCAGAGCCACTTCCTCTCTCCCAGGGATCTCGCGCGCCGCATCGAGGCCCTGCGCTGGGAAGAGACTGGCGACCTGCGCGGGCACTCGGCCGGCGATGTCCAGGCCCTGGTGGAACGGGATCTGGTCCTCTGGCGCCGCGCCTGGAACTGGCTGCTCGCGAACCCGCTGGTCTTCGGTTTCCCCGGCCGGGCCTACCACGAGACGGTGGAGCTGGACCTGCAGGCGGGGCAGGACATCCAATCCTCGCGCCTGATCCTGTGCCCGACGCGGGCGCTCCATCGGAACCTGGAGAAGGAGCCCGGGCGGGCTGAGGGGAGGCTGTTCGCCACGGCCTTGAGCGGCACCCGGTTCTTCGCGGTGCCTCTCCGGGGCCGGGTCGGTGCGCTCGTCCTCGACCGTCCCGACGATCTCTCCCGGCAGCTCGTGTGGCTCCGGAGCGACGAGCGATTGCTGCGGAACACGGAGGAACGACAGGGTTTCGCTGGCTGGAAGCTGCACAGCCAGGGGAGGCCGAGGTGAGCCGGAAGGCCCTCGCTTTGCTGGTCTGGCTGATCTCCACCTGCGCCGCGAGCGCTCTGGACTGGGGAGTGCAGCACTACCTCCAGTATCGACGGCTCCGGGAGACGGCGGAACAGCCCCCCGCGAAGACGAAGGCGGAGGAGGACTCCCGGCCGCCGGTCCAGATCGAGACGCCTACCCCTGTCCCTATCCCCACCCCTACTCCTACCCCTACGCCTCCTCCTCTGGACACAGGCTGGGACAAGGAGCCGGCCGGTGACTTCGATCTCTTCGTCCTGTCCCAGGAGAAGCGCTGGCAGCTCGGCTTGGCCAAGGTCGTGGACGCCGACGGCGAGGAGGTGGAGGACATGCGGGCGAAACTCGGGCTCCTCCTCTCGCAGCTCCAGATGAACTATGGCGACCTTATCGCCGTGGGCACGGCCTCCTGCGAGGGGAGTCTGCGCCGCGAAGGCAGCCGAGCCGAAAACCGGTCCGAGAAACTCGTGGAGTGGCTGCGGGAGGCGCTCGTCGATCTGGACGACGCCAAGCCCCGGCAGATCTATCGGCTGAGCCTGGGCCGGTTCCGGGTGTGCCACGGCCTCTCTCCCGAGGAGACCGACAAGCAGCGTCGGGTCGTCGTTCTGGCGATCCGGAACCAGCATGGTCCACTAGACATGGACACCCTTCGCGAGAGGCTCCGCCAGGATCTCTCCGGCCTCCGCACGCTCAGCCCTGCGGACTACTCCGAGTTCTCCCTGTACGAAGCGAGATAGAGCATGCGCCGATCTCCTCTCGCCGTGCTTCCGGCCCTCCTGCTCGCCGCTGCCCCGGCCGCTGCCCAGTCCTCCGCCTCGTCCGCGGAAACCCGGGCGGCCCAGTTCGTCCTGGTCCTCGACGACTCGGCGAGCATGCGGCAGACCGATCCCAACCGCCTGGCGGTGTTCGCGGTCCAGTCGCTCCTTGCCATGCTGGACGACCGGGACGAGGTCTCCCTGGTCCGCCTGAATGGCGCGGCTCTGGGAGAGGAGCCGCCGCCGATCCAGCCCCTGTCGCGAGGCCGCAAGCGGCTGAACGAGCTGCTGGAGGGCGGGGTCGCCGCCTACAGTGGCAAGGAGACCACCTGCCGGTCGGCCCTGGCCTCCACCCGGCGGCTGCTGGAGCAGGCCCATCGCTCCAACGTGGCCCAGGTGGTCCTCTTCCTCACCGACGGCGTCTGTACTCCGGCGGACCGGGAGACTCCGGACCCGCAGGCGTTCCTCGCCGGACTGCGCTCCCACGAAGAGAGACTGTTCCAGTTCTATCTTCTCCGTTTCCGGGGCGGCGACGTCTCTCCCCAGCTTCCGCAACTGGCGCAGACCACCGGCGGGGACGTGATCGAGGTGCCTCCCGGAGACCCCACGGCCCTCCTGCACGGCTTCGCCGTCGCCCTGTCCCGCTCCCAGGGTTATGAGGCCGAGCTCGTGAGCCCTTCCGACCCGGAGATCGCCGCCCATCGGGGAGCCCGGCGGGTGCGCCTCCTGGCCGTAGCGCCGGGAGAGAGCCCGAGCCTGGGCCTGTCGGTGCACGACCTCCAAGGAGCATCATCCCGGCCCACGGGACAGCCGCGCACCGGCGTCCATCGCTATGCCGGCGGTGCTCCCCCGGTGGCCGACATCCAGGATCACCCGGGCCAGCCCTTCCGCTTCGTCGCGCTGGATTACAGGCCCGACACCTCCCCCATGAGGGTGAGCGTGACCGGTGCTGGAGAGGGCTGGAAGGTCGTGGCGGTGCCGGAGTACCGGCTTTTCTTGAAGATGGACGTTCTGGAAGGGGACTGCGCGTCGCCGGGCCGGGCGGTGGCGGAGCGGGGCGTGGAGACCGGCTCCTCGGTCTGCCTGGTGGCGGACCTGGTGAACGAGGCCGGGGTCACCGTGGACGCCGGGCTCACGGGCAGGGACCTCGAGGCGTTCGTCTACCTTGGGGGCCAAGCCGTTCCGATGATCCCCACGGGCCAGAAGGCCCGCTTCCGGCTGCAGCGGAACAACCTGGAAAAGGGCGACATGGTCCTGCAGCCGGTGGTGCGGCTGAACCTGTCGGGCGGACAGCCGGCGGAGCTGCGGGGGAGGAGCGTGCCGCTCCAGGTCTCCTCGGTGGACGTTCAGCCCACGCTCGAAAATCCCGCTTTCGGCACCCTCCTTCCGGGTCAGGAAGTGACCCGAAATCTCAGGATCGGCGGCACCTTCAGGACCACCCCTCTGCGGGTTTCGTTCCGTGACCGCAAGGAAATTCCCTCCTGCGTCACCGCGGAGCTGGACGGCCAGGCCGAAGGCAAACCGGTGGAGGTAGCCGCGGGCAGCTCCCACACCGTGACTCTGCGGGTGGCCTCCTACTGCGGGCCCCGGACATTCCGGCAGGACTACCCGACACGGCTGGGGTTGAGCTTCGAGGGGCTCTCCCCGCGCGAGATCCCGATCTCCTTTGCGGTGGATCACCGGATTCAGGCTCCCGCGGAGATCGAGCTCAACGCGAGGAACGGCAAGGACGAGAAGGCGCTGCCCATCCAAGGAAACCGCCGGAAGGACCTGCGTCTGATTGCGATCTTGACCGGCACAACACCCGAGAGCTGGCCGGCGAAGCACCTGGGCCTGACCCTAGGGGGCGCGGCCGTGGGCAAACCGTTCATCCTGCGGCCGGACGGCGGATCGCTGCGCCTGCGGGCCGAAGCCGATCCGTGCTGCGCCGCCGGCTCCTATCCCGCCACCTTGGAGCTGCGTCCGGCCAGCGGCGAGGGGTATGCCGCCGGGGTGGAGCCGCCGGAGCCGCTGGTGATCCGGGTGCGGGTCGAGGTGGAGAGCGCGGGTATCTGGGCCTGCTGGGGATATTGGATCCTCCGCGGACTGCTGCTTGTGCTCCTGCTCCTGGCCGTCCTGTACGTCGTCAACATGTTCCGCAAGACCCGCTGGCTCAAGCCGATCCGCGTGGCTGAGAAGATGGTGCCTCTGGCGTGGACCGCGCATGGCGGCACCATGCCGATCAAGGACCACAAGGCCCGGGTGCAGGAGCTGGTGCAGGGGGCCCTCCCCTGGCACCGGCGGATCCTGGCCTGGCTCCAAGCCAATCCCCTGGTCTTCGGCTTCCCCGGGCGCGCCGCCTATCGCGAGACCCTGGAGCTGATCCTCCAGCCCCACAAGGACATCTCCCGGTCGGCGGCGGTGCTGGTGCCCCGGCGCGGCATCCAGGAGGCGGTGAGCCGCGATCCCGCGGCTTTCGCCGGGCGGCTGTTCGCGGTGGCGGAAGGGAGCGTGAGCTTCGTGTGCGTGCCTGAGAAGGAGGGGCGCATTGGCCGGATGTCGCTGGACGGGGCGGCGCCGGCGCAGGATCCCGATCCCGCCCGGCGGAGCGCCGTCCGGCTCCGCGGCCACAAGCTCCTGCGCCATCCCGAGGACTGGGAGTCCCACGAAGAAGGACGGGCGGCGGGCTGGCAGGTGGGCTGAACTGAACCGAAATGAAAAACCGGAGGCAAGACCATGTCTGAAAGGCATCGCAAGCTGGTGGTCGGCGAGCTGCTCACGAAACCGAGCGCCGTTTCGCCGATGCTGTTCGTGGGGCTGGGCGGCTGCGGCTGCCGCATGGTGGCGCGCATCGCGCGCCAGCTGCGGTCGCGGCAGGACTTCGAGGAGCGCTACCGCAGCCTGGTGAAGTTCGCCCTCGTGGACACGAACGTCAACGACCTGGAGGGGTACCGGGATGTCGCCGACGAGACCTTCCTCCTCTCCGATTTCGAGAAGGAGGAGTACGCCAACCTGGCCTCCGGCAAGCTGTTCCTGGAGGCGGACCCCTATTTCACCCAGTGGGTCCCTCCCAACTATCGCTTCCGGGCCGGCGACACCGCGGGTGCCGGGCAGATCCGCCTGGAGTCCCGCCTCGGCCTCTTCTACCAGATGAAGCACAAGGGCCTGGTGCCCCGCTTCCACCGCCTGCTGGAGGACTTGAAGGCCCACCAGCACGGCCACCGGCGGCTGGACTCCGCCGAGATCCGCATCGTGGTCTGCTTCTCGGTGGCCGGCGGCACCGGCTCCGGCTGCCATCTCCCGATCACCTACATGCTGCGCGACCACGCCCGTGAGGTGGGCAAGCCCTGGATGATCGGGGTCGGCGTCCTGCCTTCGGTCTTCGACGAAAAGACCGGAGCCAACCGGGACGGCACCTTCGCCAACGGCTACGCCGCCCTCAAGGAGATGGAGCACCTCATGAAGCTGGGCGCTCCCGAGTCCCGCTTCTACCCCGACGAGGGGCTCACCTTCCACTACGATCCTTCCGACGAGTCGAAGCGGATGGTGCGGGAGCGGCCCTTCGAGTTCCTCTACGTCATCGACAAGCCCGAGTCGTTCAGCGTGGCCGAGCCGATCGACGCGGCAGCCGACGGTCTCTACCTGCAGTTCTTCTCGCCGCTCTTCGGTGCCCAGGCGGGCGACTACGACAACTACACCCAGCATCAGCGCTTCCTGGTCCCCCACGACTTCGAGGCCAAGGGGATCCAGGGGTTCTCCACGTTCTACGGCTCCTACGGCGCGGCCGTGCTCCTGGTGCCGGTGCCTGGCCTGGTGGACTACTGCGCCCAGGCCTCGGCCCTGAGTCTGATGCGGGCGAGCTTCCTGGGGGCGATCCCGGGCGACCCGATCTACTCGCGGCTGCGCACGGCGCCGGAGCCCTTCTTCGAGGTGACCCCCAGCGACGACAAGGACGCGCGGCCGGTGCAGGTGGCGGAATTCGTGAAGCGCCCGAAGGAGCGGGACCGTCTCCTGGACCGGCTGTTTCAGAAGAGGGTCCGCCTGCTGGCCGCCTGCGAAGCCGAGGAGGGGGTGGAGCAGCGCTTTCTGGCCCTCTTCCGGCACGGCCATCGCCTGGGCGAGCGTCCCACGCCCCAGGGCGGGGTGGAGCTCAAGGAGGGAGAGGTCAAGCGGGACCGGGACCTGCTGGAGGACAAGGGGATGGAGCACTCCATCGCCGCCCTGGTCCTGCCGGCCATCTCCGGAGTGCGGCCCGGGGAACCCATCGGGCTCCTCTCGGCCGCGGAGACGGCCATCCGCTCCTACGCCGAGGAGAACCGGATGTCGCCGGGCGACGGGCTGCGTCCCATGGACCTCAAGAACCGGGCGGCCGGCTGGATGGAAGACTTCCGCCGCGAAGGGATGAGGATCCTCAACCGGGGCTACAAGGATGGCCGGATCCATTATCCGGGCCTGGACAATCTGGTGGAGCTCCGCTTCCTCACCGAGGACGCGGGCTCGGTGGACCTGGCGGCCAAGCGCTACGCCGTCCTCTGCCTGCGCGAGCAGATGCCCAGGACCCCGACCTTCTCCCCCTCTGAGGACTTCCAGATCTCGGGCTATGAGGGTTCCAAGGAGACCAAGACGATCAGCAAGGGGGACCAGCCCTCCATCATCGAGGACCTGGAGAGACAGGCCATCGACCGCGCGCTGGAGAGCCTGAAGCGCTACTTCTTCGAGAAGCTGGGAGACCTGGATCGCAACCTCAAGAGTTTCGTGGATACCCAGCGCACCCTCGACCATGGGTTCGACGCGCTGGAGAGGGAGCACCTGCACCGCCTGGAGCGCCTGCGCAGGGAGGGTGACTCTTCCACCAACCAGTATGTGCTGGACGCCGAGGCCCTCCAGATCGAGGACGGCCGCCGCATGTGGGACTTCTACTACGAGGACCGGGTTGCGGACCTGCCGGAGCTGACGCTCTCCAACCCGCGGGTGCAGCAGGTGCTGAGCGAGGCCGTGACCCATCTCAGCCTGACTCGGGGCGGGGCCGGCACCTCCACCCTGGAGCAGCTCTTCACCGCGCTCTACCAACACGCCAAGGAGCTCCTCACGGAACACATCGGCGGCGACCCGCACTCGCCGGACCGCCAGCGACGCGATGGCCTCACCCTGGTGGAGGCCCTGGAGCTGGAGGTGGTCTATCGCGCCCTCTACCGCAGCAACGTACCGGAGATCGCCAAGGACGGGCACAAGGCCATCCGGCAGATCGTCCATGAGTATCGCAATCTGCCGGAAGACACGAAGATCAACCTCTCCGACGACGTGCACCGGGACTACCTGCGGGACAAGATCCGCCGGGTCGTCAAGGAGAAGGCCTCCCTCCTCTGCCTGTACGACGACTCCCGGGACCAGCAGGGGGGCGTGCGGCCGGACGAAGTCTTCCTCGCCGCCATCGGCGACGTGTTCCGGGGCACCCGCATCGAGGAGGCCATCCGGGGCGCCGACCTGCCGCGGCTCCACTGGGTCACCGAAGGCTGGCACAACCCGAAGGAAATCCTCTTCTACCGCGCCATCCTCAACGTCCCGCTCTACGTCTTCGGGCGGATGAGCGCGATGAAGAACGCCTACGAGCGGTTCAAGGGGTTGGCCAAGCGCTCCAAGGCGCTGCACATCGACCGGAACTGGGAGGACGCGCTGCCCGATCTCGATCCGTTGAGCGCCCAGGAGAAGCACCGCCAGAAGCTGGTCCGCAACCAGATCATCAACTTCGCAGCCCTGCTGACCATCCCGAGGTCCGACAGCGACGGCCCGGGCTTCATCGTGCGCAGGGACGGCCAGTACTGGCTCTGTGATCCTGCCCATCTGGGCAACGGCAACGGCGCCGGACCCGGGGACCGCGGGCTGACCCTCCTCGGCTCCTCCATGGCCGATTCCATCGAGCGGCTTCCCGAGGTGCTGCAGGCGGAGAAGGTGAAGTTCCTGCCCTACCAGCAGATGCTCCAGGCGGTGCGCGACGGCCTGTCGCCCCGGGTGCTGAGCGGAATCGCGGTGCTGCCGGTGCAGTGGCGGCGCTATGCCGAGGAGCTGCGCACGCTCTACGGCTCCAACCCGGGCGCCGAGGAGCTGGAGCGGCTGCGCGACTACGAGGATTCCTACTGGCGCCTGTACGAGTCCCTGGAGGATCTCCTGGATCGGCTCCGGAACCGGGAGATCGAGCAGATGGGCCTGGACGGTGACAGTACCGAAGAGACGAAGAAGCTCGGCCAGAGTGTCGAGATCCTGAATGCCTTCTCGGAGACGTGGCGGAAGATGGAGCATCCCGACCAGAACCCTGACAGGTCGGTGCCTGCGAGCTTTCAGAAGCTGTTCGACTCCCTGGGTCCGGAAGAGCTCAACCAGAAGATCGATCAGCTCAAGACAGCCTTCAACCGAGTGCGCCGCCCCGATCGGAAAGCTCAGCCCACGGGCGGAGAGGTACCCCCCGCCGGGGGCCATGCGGCAGAGGATTCAAGTCAAGCCGGGAGCTGACCGTTGCCACGGATCTTCCCCTCTCCGACGCTGGTCCTCGGCCTCGGTCGCTTTGGGCTCGCAACCCTGGAGCGCCTGGCCGACGACTGGTCCTCCCTCCGCCTCTCCGGCGGCGAGGCGGACCCCTCCCTGCGCAACCTGCGCCTGGTCTGGGTCCGCCCCGACGCCGCGTCGCACGAGGAGGACTGGCGCCGTCCCGAGGCCCGGGCGATGGCTCTGTCCCGGGCCATGGGAGAGGGGGACCTCCCGTCGCTCACACTGGACCTGGTGATCCTCCGCTCGCTCGGCCTGATCCGCTATCGCGACGGGGTCTACCAGGTGGCGGTGCCCCATGACGCAGGGGTGGGGGAGGCGGGCGGCGAGGCGGACGACAGCCGGCGTGTCCGTCGGCGCCGCTTCTTCGAATGGTGGGATCTGAGTCCCGACCCCATCGCCGCGGTGGAGCGCCTGCAGCGCCTGGCGGAGCGCCACAACGAGCTGGACCTGTTCATCTCCCCCATCCTCAACCGCGTCCGCCAGGGGCACAGCCCGCGGGTGCTGCTGGCGGTCATCGGCCGCTGTTACACCCTGGCCCAGGGGCGGGACCCATCCCCCTGGCCGTGGCTCCACGAGCGCCTGCGAAACGACGCCCCGGCTCTCTCTGCCGACGAGGGCTCTCCCCTGCGGCTCCGGCTCGACGACGACTGGGTCGGTAAGGAGCGCCAGGCCAGCGCCGAACTGGAAGGGCTGGCCCCCGATCCGCTGCCCGGCTGGAAGGATGAAAGGACGGAGCTGGAGCTGTCGCTCCCCGCTCCCTTCGTCGCCGCTGCCGAAGACCCGGTGACCCCCTTCGCGCCCGAGAGTTTCCTGGAGGTGGACTGGGAGACCACTGGCTGGGCCAGCGAGTCGGACGGCCATGTGCGGTTCGAGCTCGTCCCCGCCGGCCCCTTCCGCTTCGGGCTTTTCGATCACGACGCGTCGAGCCAGGCCGGCCGGATCGCGGACCTGCTTCGGTCCCGTCTCAAGCTCCTGGCCCGGCAGCTCGACCGGGGCCTGCTCCGCCTCTGGGCCGACCTCCAGCGGGATCGAGTGGAGGAGCTCGACCCCAACTCCCAGCGTCGCCTGCGCCAGGAGCAGCTCGATGCCGCACTTCGCCAGTCGCTGGAGCTGCTGGGCGAGCTTCTCGTGGCGCCACTGGTGGCCCGCTCCGCCCCGGCCTGGTCCACCCCCCAGGAAGACCGCCAGCCTCGCGGCCTGGGAGAGGAGCCACTGCCCGCGGAGCCCGGACCGTTCCTCGACGATCTGTTCCTGGACCCGACGGAGGGGGAGCGCCGGGAAGACGTGCTGCTGGAGCGCCTGGCCGAGCTGGGGCTGGCCTCGACGGGAGAGAGGGAGCGGGAGGCCGTGCCTCTTCTGCGCACCGTGAGCCTCCGTCCGGGTGATGGGAACGAGAGCCGGGGAGACGGCGCATCTCCCGAGCACGACGCCGGCCGTTCACCGGGCCTCCTCGAGCTGCGGCGTGTGCTCAACGAGGAGACCCGCCGCATCTACGATTTCACCTACCTGGGAAGCTATCGGGACCGGCCCACCCGCCGCCCGCCGCGGATGACCGTCTACGTGGTGGGGGACATGGGGGAGCCCTTCACTCGCACCAGCTTCCGCCAGGTTCTGCGGGAGGTCCATGCCGAGCTGCTGCGCGCCTTCAGCCCCATCTTCGAGTTCTACCGCGAGGGGATCGACCGCTGCCTGACGGTGACACCCATCCTCTGGATGCCCCATCCCGCCGATCCCTACGGCGGCCAGGGCTCCCCGGACGAGAACCGCTGCGAGGAGGCGGTGGTGATCGACGCCGTGCACGGCATCCGGCGATGGGTGGAATCGGTCCTCCCCGCCAGCCGCCGGAGGGTCTCGCAGATCTTCGTGAACGGCAGGGTGACGGACAACGCCGTGCTCAGCCTCCGGGAGGCGGTGCGCCAGACCCGCGACTTCCTCTCCTTCCAGATGCGCAACGAGGTGGGTCGCGATCCCTGGCTGAGCCGCACCGCCGTCGGCCCGGGGGGCGACGACCTCTTCTCTTCCTTCTCCTGCCTGGAAATCGATTTCCCGGCCGAGCGCTGCCGGGAGTATCTGGCCAACAAGCTGGCCCGCTCCTGCCTCGACTGGGTGCGCCGCGGTACGGCCCGGGCTCTGGACGAGCCGAAGCTGGAAGGGTTCGAGCCCCCGGATGGCGGCAAGCTCGTGGCCGAGGGCCGCGCCGAGCTGGCCCAGGACACAGCCGAAGCCGCGGGAAAGATGGAGCAGGAGGTCCTGGCCAAGACCATGGTCGACCGGACGACCCTGTGGCGCCAGCTCCAGACCGCTTTCGACGGCGCGATGGAACGCCGGCTCGTGGCGCACATCGCGGCGCGGTGGGGAGAGCTGACCCGGGGGCGGGGGCGGATGGACGACCTGGTCGATTCCTTGCGGCGGGAGACCGCGACGCGGCTCCCGGAGACCCTGTCCACAGTTCAGGAGCACGGCGACCGGCTCATCCAGGAGCAGGCCGGGAGGGGCGGGCTCCTGGCCGCCCTGGCAGGCTTCCAGCTCCTGCGCTCGGCGACCGGGAGCGAGTTGCAGAGGCGGGAGATGGAGCGACGGCGCTGCGAGGATCTCTGTCGCCGCCATCGCATCCCTGACCTGGGAGCTGTGCGCTCCGCCCGCGCCGCCGTGGCTGCGGCCGCGGCCCGCAAGCCCGACCTGGAGCCGCTGAAGCTCGGTCTTGTCTTGATTGCCCTGCTGGCCTGGCCTTTGGGGGAGCCCCTGTCCCAGGCGGTCGCCTACCTGCTGGGCGCGGGCAACTGGACCGGCTGGATCCTGGGCTGGTTCGGCGGGTTCGTCGGGGGCACCGTGCTCTGGGCCCTCGCGGCGTTCTTGCTCTTCCGCCACCTGGACCGCTCGGTGGAGGCCGTGCGCGAGGCCATCGCCTCTCTGGCCAGGGAGGTGCGCCTCCTCTTCCATGGCCGGGGAGAGACTCCTGACAAGGAGGACCGCGCCTCGGTGCGCACCTTCTTCGAGTCCCGGCTGGAGCTGACGGCGGCCCTGGCCACCCGGGGATATGCCCTGAAGGTTTACGAGCGGGCCGTGGCCGACGAGAGCATGGCTCATCGGCTGATGAGGAGCCTGCAGGTGCAGTATCACGCCCTCAACCAGAACGCCGAAGACCTGGGGGTCCGCCCCGCTGCCGAACCCGGAAGCGACGCCCTCGGCAGGGACGATCTCCGCAACCTTTTCGCCACCCGGGCCGGGGAATCCGTGGACCGGCTCATCGGTCCCGGGGCGCTTCAGGATCTCTTCCGCGACCGCATCGGCGGCGAGGAGGGGCTGGCAGAGGTGGCGCCGCAGCTCATCGAGGCTGGCGGCGGGTTCGGCGACTGGCGCCGCTCTGCCTGCCTGGCCGACCGCGAGCGGATCCTGGCTTTCTGCCGCGCCCGGTTCGACTCCGTGGTGAACACCCCGGTGGGCGAGCAGGCCTTGTTTGCCGACGAGGCCGGGGAGCGGCTATGCCGTTTCGTGTCCCGGGTCTACCCGAACATGGGTTTCGGCGCCAAGTTCGTGGGCTACGAAGGGCTCGACCCCGACGGCATCGCGATTCCGGCTTGCGCCTCCCTGGTGCTCTCGCCAGGGCTGGCCCCGGTCTTCGAGGCCGCCCGCCGGAGCCAGGGCGCGCCGCCCACGACCGAGACCCTGCAGGTGACCCGGGCCGAGGTGCAGCCCAACGCCGCCTACATGCTCTCCCTGGTGCAGGGCATCCGAGCTCACAGCGTGCGCAACCTGCGGCGGTTCGAGTCGTTCCACGACCGCGTCCACATGCCGGACGACCGCACCTTCCCCCTCGCCCAGGAGGAGGAGCATGGCAGTCCGGCCATCATCAACCACCTGAGCGGCCACCGCGAGCTGGGCGAGCGGCTGCGCGATCTGCTGGAGGGCAGGCCATGAACGGGGTCTGGGGCGCGTTGGCCGACCTTCTGGACACTCTGGCAAGGCTGAGCTCCATCGCCCTTCTGGCTCTCGCCGCCCTCCTGGCCGCCGGAGTCCTGCTGCAGGCCTGGGGCCTGCAGAGAGCGCTGAACCGGGCTCTCCTGGCCGATCCCTCGGCCCGGATCCGCTGGTGGCGGCTGGAGCTCGGGTGCTCTCTCCTTGGGCTGCTCTGGGCGCCGTTCAGGCTGCTGATCCAGGGAGTACGCCGTCTGGCCATCCTGCTGGGAGGGGTGGTGAAGAAAAAGCAGGCAACGGTCGAAAGCGCGGCAGCGAAGGAGGAGGTCTCGCTGGCCGTGGCGACGCTGGGCCCCACTTTCCTCGTGGGGGGCGTCACCGCAATCGCGCTCTATCTCCTGGCGCGTTTAGGAGAGCTGCTGCTCACCGCGAGGATGGCCTTGCCGGGAGGCTCTCCAGCCTGGCAGATCCTGCTCCTGGGATACCGGCCGGAGATGGGACTGTTCCTCCCCCTGGACCGTCATGCCGCCGCGGTCGCGGCGCTCGTGGCCGCGGTTTTCTGGACTGCGGTGGGGTGGTGGGCTGCCCGGGTGGCGCGTATCGTCTGGCAGGGTTCCCTGGGCCGCAACCTGGCCGATCAGAGGGACGACTCGACGGTCCTCCCCTTCTGGCGCCGAAAGGCCGGTGCGACCGGGTTGGTTCGGCCGGATCCCTCATATCTTGGCTGGGCGGCCTGGGTGGTGGCCGCCGGAGTTCCCTTCCTGGTCTGGGCCTGGCTCTCCCTGGAGGGCGAGCCCTTCCGCGTGCGGCCCTCCGAAGCCGCCATGGCCTTCGTCCTCCTTCTCTTCTGGGCGATCCATCTCCTCCTGCGCGGCCTGGAGCGCCTGCCCGTTCAGGAGAAACCGGAGTCGGAGCTGGAGGATACGCAGGCGAACGGCTGGATCGAGATCCTGAAACATCTGAAGGAGAACCTCCAGGTGGCCGAGCCGCTCCAGGTTCAGCCGGCCCGGGCGGTGGAGTCCTTGCAATTCACCCAGCTCCCGGCGGAGATGGGCGGCGTCATCTCGCCCCTGGTCCTGGACCTCCTCCCCTCCGGGCGACTGACCGTGATGCAGCGGCTGGTCCTCACCGACCTCTCGCTTCAGTCCTTCGTCCACATGGAGCCGCCGGTCTCGCAGGAGACCCTGGAGCTCACCGGCCTGGCCGACGAGCCCCTCCAGGACCGCAGCCGCCTGCGCCACCGCAACCAGATCGTGGTCGCCCCGGAGTCCACGGGCAAGACCACCCTGGGCCTGCTCGCGGCGGCCAACCACGTGCTGGTCCACACCCGGAGCGCCCTGCTGGTCGCCCGGGACGACGCCCACGAAGAGCGTCTCCAGCGCAGGATCCGCGAGGTCCTGGAGCCCTCCGCCGCGCGCTGGAACCTGCGGGTCCGCCGGGTGGGAGGCGATCTGATGAACGACCTGGCGCGGGGGATCGCGCCCGACGTGGTGGTGTGCAGCCTGCAGCGTCTGGTGGTACACCTGCTGGGCAACGCCGAGGGGTTCGCGCCTTTCCTCCGCACTCTCGGGCTGATCGTCGTGGACGACGTGGAGTCGTTCTGCGGCCCGGTCGAGGTCCACGCCCAGCTCGCCTTCCGCCGCCTGGCCGCGCGCCTGCGCCAGCTCCAGGGCGTGGGCGAGCTCGGAGAGCGCGGCGCCCCGCTCCTCCTGGCGCTGGGGGCGGACAGCCTCCACGACCTGCCGGCCTGGACGAAGACCCTGTGCGGCGTGGACGCCGTCACCCGCGACTTCACCCGTGGCGCCGAGGAGACGGAGCAGCGGGAGGCCGCGGAGGGGGCGGCGCGGGGAGTGGCCGCGCAGCCGGACGAGGCCAGACCGGCCGGGAACCTCCAGGTCTCCCACCGTCTCCGGGACTTCCGGACGGCCAGCGGCGAGCTGCTTTCGGCCGCCGCCCTGGTTCAGGCCTGCGAGCACCTGTCGGTGCCGTGGATCTATCGCCCCTGCGGCGACCTCCGGCGCCACCTGGGCCGGCGCCCCCTGCTCCTCAAGGACGAGCCCCGCTGGTGCGTCGACTCCCCCGAGGACGCCTGCGTGATCTTCCTGGAGGGACGCTGGAGCGACGTGCGGAGGGAGCGCCGCCGTCTGCGCCGGGCCGGAGCCCGTTTCCGCCGCCGTCGCGCGGGCGAGGGGGAAGGCGGCCCGCAGGGAAATGCCGAGGACGCTGCCGGCGAGGTCGTGGCCTTCATCAGCCTGGCGGATGCCGACGAGGAGATGGCCTTCACCCAGCTCGACCGCCGTTTCGGACTGGCCGAAATCCTGGAGCGCCTGCCGGAGCCCACCCTGCGTCCACCCTCCGGTCGCGTGACGTTCTCCCACCTGGCCGCCGATTTGGTGCAGCACTGGATGGAGGTGGCCGAGGTGGTGCACGTCTTCGGACAGGCCTCGGCTCCGGTCCTGCGCCAACTTGCCCGCGGCGGGCTGCTCCTGACCGAGCCGCGGGTGGACGTCCATCCGGGTGCCTATGAATACGTGCGGAAGGTCTACGTGCGCGCCCTGGCCCGCGCTACCGCGCCGCGGCTGGGCGACCTGGCCGTGCCGCCTGTCCTCCCGATGCCCGTGGCGGAGGTGGAGCTGGTCTCCCCGCGCTCCGTGGCGGTCCGCGACCGGACGAGGCCGGCCGCGCCCCTGGCCCGGGTCGACGCCTCCGCCTCCGCGTTCCTCTACTACCCGGGCCGGATCTTCGCCGATGCCCGGGGCTCTTTTCTTGTGGTCGGCCGCGTTCTCGCCGACGACGGAGAGGGGAGTGCCCTGGAAGCGGGCGATGTTCTGGTGGAGCCGGTCCTCACCGACGACGTGTCCTCTCCACGACGCCTGGTGGAAAGCCGGTTTGATCCGGGCTCAGCCTCCCTGGACGTGGAGACCGCGCCGCCGGAGCCGGTGCTCTTCGGCCGTCACGCGATCCGGGTGGGCGTGCTGCCAGTCGAAGTCCGCCCCCGGCACCGGGCCACGCTCCGGCTCGGCCCGGTCCACGGTGAGGTGCGCCAGCGGCTGGTGCGGGAGGAGGCCGCCGCCCTGCCTCTCCAAACGGTGGGGCTCTGGATCGAGCCCGATCCGGACCTGGGAACGGCCGGAGCCGGCGAGGCGCCGCGGCTCACCTTCGGCGCCGCCCGCCTGATCGCGGCGGCCTTCCGGGCGATCCTCCCCTCCATGGTGCGGGGAGCGGCAGAGAGCCTGGAAGTTGCCCTGCGGGTGGACGGCGATCCCGCGCCAGAAGCCGAGCTGCGCCGAGGCGACGGGTTCCTCATCTTCGATCTGGACGAGGGGGGGAGTGGCACGGCCCGCTCGCTGCTGCGCGACGGGGTGGAGCCGCTCCTGCGCCTCTGCCGCCTGCTCCTGGAACGCGTCCTCGACCCCTCGCGCCTGCTGGCCCTCCACGACCACTGGGCGGACCCGCTGGAGCTGATCGAAGGGGCCGAAGAAGCGACCGATCCCCGGGCCGCCGTGGAGCGCCACGCCGAGCTGCGCCGCAAGGCCCTGATCTGGCTCGACAGCCGGCTGCGTCCCGAGGGGCGCGCCGAGGGAGTGCCGGGCGCGACGGGGCAGGCCGAAGGCGACTTCCAGCCGGGCGAAGGGGACGCCATCGATCTGGGCCGCTGCTGGTTCAGCGTGGACGGATCGGTGAACGATCTCGTCTGGGCCAAGCACCGCTGGCGCATCCCGGGCGGGGGAGAGGCCATGCTGGACGTGGCGTTCGACCGGACCGTCGTGGCCGCGTCCAGGGACTTCGCCAACCGCGCGCCGTTCCTGGAGGCCTACCGGGCGTTCCATGCCGCCGTCCTCGCCCTGCCGGAGAGGCGGTTGGCCGATGGGACGGTCTGGGGCGCCCCGCGCGCAGTGCTGGTGGAAGAAGACGGCAAAGCCGTGACCGCCGAGGAAGGGCTCCAGGCCGGGGCCATCGCCAACTATCATCCGCTCACAGAGGCCATCGCCGCCTATTCGGAAGACATCCTGCGCGTGCTGGCGGACACCTTGAAGCGGGCGAGTGGCGCCGATCCGAGGGACGCGACGGGCCGGCTGACCCTGCTCCGGTACCTGTCCGGGTTCGTGCAGGGCATCCCCTACTCGATCCCCAGCGCCCTGCGCGACGGGCTGCGTCCGCCGGTGAGTACCCTGCTCTACCGACTGGGAGACTGCGACTCGAAGAGCCTCCTCCTGGCCCTGCTGGCCCGAAGCTGCGGCTTGGACGCCGGGCTGTTTGTCTCCTTCGCCGAAGGGCATGCCCTGGCCGCGGTCGCGGCGCCGGACTCCTGGAGCGGATCCGGGGGCGAGAGCTCCGGTCGGCCGATCCCGCCGCCCCTGCTGGACTGGTGCGGCCTCGCGGGTCTGCCCGGCCCGCCCCGCCTCTGGGCCGAGATGCCGGAGTCGACGGATTCCGGGGCCGGGGCCCGGATCTACGTGCCGGTCGAGTCCACCGTCTACTTTCCCGTGGGCCGCGCCCCCGTGGCCGCGCCACGGACCTGGGCCTTCCTCCCTCTCACCGTGGCCCCGTTGGGCCTGCCCGCGGAAGGCTCCGGGGTGGAGCGCAAGGACACGGCCGAGTTGGAGGACCGGGCATGAGAAAACCGCTTCTGCTGATCGCGCTCGTGCTGGCCGGATGCGGCAAGCCTCCGCGGATGGAGCCCGTCCTGGATACGGCTGCGCTCTTTCCGGAGCTGGCCGGGGCGGTTCCGGCGCCGGCCGCCGAAGAGCGGGCCGTTCCCCTGGCCGGAGAGCTGGCGGCGGTCCTACCTCCGGAAGGCTGGAGCCGCTACGCCGGTGCGGGAATCACGGTCCTCTCCCATGCGGGACCCGACGGCAGCCCCGACGCCCTGGCCTGGACCGAGGCCTTCTCTTCCCTGGCGGACGGCGCCCCGAGCCAGGAGCTGCGCCGCTTCCTGCTGACCGTGGATCCGGCTCTGGTGCGCCGGACCGGAGCCTGGCCTCTGCCGCCTCCGGGCTATGCAGTGGACAGGGAAGCCGTGACCGCGGCCATGACCCGCACCGGCGGCCGCGGGATCGGTTTCACCTCAGCCTCCGACGGCTTCTCGGGCTGGCGCTGGACGGGCGTCAATGGCGAAGGGGTCTTCCTCCGCCTCGCAGTCTCGCGGGGGACGTGGGGAGAGCCCGGTCGGCTGTCGTCGCGGCTCCGCGGTGCCGTGGACCGCCTGGTCGAGATACGGCCCGGCCTGGAATGGCTGCGGTCGGCGGTGGCTGCCGACGATCTTCCCGGAGAGCCGCGGCAGCCGGTGTCGGCAACCCTGGTCCTCGGCAATGCCATCGGACGAGGCGGCCGCCTGCATCTGGCCCTGCTTTGCCGCCGGGCGCCGTCCTGCACCCCGGCTGGAGATTTGGCTCATCTGCTCGCGACCCTGCAACCCCTGGAGTCGGCGATGGCAGAGAGTGATCCGCCTCGTTCTCTGGGCGACCTGGACTACGACCTGGGCATTCCCGTTGCGCCTTCCGAAGCTCTTCTCGACCCGATGGAACCGGGAAGCTCCAGCCGTTGATTCAGGGTACGATGGAGGAGATCCAAACGTCTCAAGAGGGGCCAGGCCATGAGAGGAATCCTGACGATCGCCGGCGATCCTCCGGCCTACACCGAGGCGGCCCGGCGGGCGCGCATCCAGGGAGTTGTGATCGTCGAGGTGGTGATCGACGACTGCAGGGACTAAAAACAGAGTCCTTGTTGTCCTTGCAGTTCTTTTGGTCCTTTCCATCCGCTTCTCGCGTACCCCGCTCCGGTGATATCCTGTCGCCGGAGCGCTACGCATGACGCCGGAAGCAACATCTTCGGATCTCGGTCGCCTGACGATCTTCGCCTACACGGTCGAGCCGCTCGCGCCTCTCTATCGCGCGGTGCTCCGCCTGTTCCTGGAGGCCAAGGCCCGGTACCGCATCCAGTTCCGGCCCGACGAGGTCGCGGCCGAGCTGCGCTGTGGAGTGCCGGAGGTCGAGCGGGCGCTGGACATGCTCGTGCAGTGGGGGAACCTGCGGCGCAGCCACGACACCGGCCGCGTGGCCACGCTCGCGGACTTCCGCCGCCGGCACCTGATCTACCAGCTCACGCCGGCCGGCGAGGTGGCCGAGCGCGCGGTCGGCGAGGTGGTCGCGGCGCTCGAACGCAGCGGCTCGCTCCAGCGCGTGATGCTCGGCACGATCCTGCGCAACCTGATCGGAATCCGCGAGGAGCTGAGCCTTCCGGAGCCCCGGCCGGAGCGCCTCTTCGAGCACCTGTTCAACCTGACCGAGCAGTTCCGGGCCCTGACCGAGAATGCGAGCGCCTTCCTCGCTCGTCTCCACGAGGCCATCGACCAGGGGGAAGTCCACGTCGAGGCCTTCCTGGTCTACAAGCAGGCTGTTCTGGAGTACCTGGAGCAGTTCCTCGGCGAGCTGTCGGAGACCGCGCCGCGGATCACGGCCGAGGTCCAGGGGATCGACCCGGATCGCGAGCGTCTCGTCCTCCTCGCGGCGCGGGCCGACGCGGCGCCTTCACCGCTAGGGATCCAGGACCCGTCCGACGGCTTGCGTCGCAAGTGGCGCGGCATCGCGGCCTGGTTCGTGGGCGACGGCCGCGAGCCGGCCACGGTCGAGCACCTGCGGGCCGCGGCGCGCGGCGCGATCAATCGCATCCTCCTGGTGCTCGAACGGCTGCACGAGAAGCGTTTCCGGCGGTTCAGCCGCACCGCCGATCTGCTGCGCCTCGCTGGTTGGTTCGACGGAATCACCAAAGGAGAGGAGGCGCACCGCTTGTTCCAGCAGGCGTTCGGCCTGTTCGGCGCCCGCCACCTTGGCGGGCTCGACGAGGACCCGGACCTGGTCCAGCCGGGCACGAGCTGGTGGGAGGCGCCGCCGGTGCCC
>JACZDC010014053.1_pt1 | contig 19814 bp, 19 predicted proteins | sample 8641791 | NCBI WGS metagenome assembly JACZDC01 (sample SAMN15324613, study PRJNA640507) | soil metagenome | isolation source: intercropping peanut in the second line | place: China: Luxin town, Laibin City, Guangxi Province | collected 2019-07-25 | depth 10cm m
AATTACCAGTCCGAGGATGCCGGCCACCAGGGCGGGCACGGTGAACAGATAGGAGATACCTGGCGCGGTCATCGCCACCAGCACACCCAGGGCCGCCCAGCCGATCCAGACCGCCGACCACAGCCCGATGGCGCCGGCCCGGCGCGAGACCGCTCCGGCGACCAGCAGCGCCACCCCGAGCGCCAGCATCCAGAACGCCGTAATCTCCGACTGCGGCCTGTCGACCCAGTTGTACGGCATCGCGCCGCGCAGGACCAGGAACGCGCCGACCGACACCAGCAGAGAGACCACCACCGTGCCCCAGAAGCCGAGCATGCCGAACAGCAGGCTGCGCGGCTGCACCTCCTGCCTTCCCAGCGCCCTCTTCGCGGCCACCGCCGCGAGAATCAGCGCCAGCACCGCCAACACCGGCGTCCACCCTTTCGGCCAGCGCACCACGCCGAGCGAAAGCACGTCGAAGAACACCGCGTCGCCCTTCGGCGGCGAGGCGAGGTCCGCCTGCGCCAGCGCCCGCGTCGCCGCCAGCGCGTTGTCGCCGTGGTGCTGGAGAGTGGCGGTCGACAGGCTGTCCACGCTGTCGCGGTTCGTGTGGTAGAAGTTCGGGCTCTGCACGAAGGCGAAGTTGATGCCGTTCACCTGATTGCGCTTGAACACCGTGAGGTCGGTGTCGTTCGGCAGCAGGTCGTAGATCGTGGCATAGATCGAGCTCGTGACCGGGTGCGGGGCCGCCTTCGAATAGAGGTCGACCATCCAGGCGTCTTCGCCGCTGGTCTCGAACATCAGGCTCGGCCCGGACGTGCCGCGGGCCTCCAGATTGACGATGGCGCCGACCTCGCGCGCCGCGGGGTTGCGGGCGGCGAACAGCTCCGCGCCGAGCAGTCCGGCCTCCTCGCCATCGGTCAGGAGGAACATCACGGGGTTCTTCGGCGCCGGCCCGCTCTTGAGAGCGCGGGCGACCTCCAGGACCGTGGCCACGCCGGACATGTCGTCGCCCACCCCGGGCCCGGCCGGGACCGAGTCGTAGTGGGCCATGAGAAGGACCGCCTTGCCCGGCGCCGTACCGTCGAGGCGGGCCACGACGTTGCGCAGGCGCAGGCAGAGGCCGCGGTCGCCGCACCAGGCCCCCTCCTGCACCGCGGGCGAATAGCCCAGGCGCCGCAGCTCGGCCAGGAGCCGTTCCCGGACCTGGTCGTTCGCCGGGCTGCCCGAGGGGTGGGGGCTGCCGTCTCCGATCAGCGTCCGGAGCACCCCGAGACTGCGCTCGGCCGAGAACTCGCCGGCCGGCGCGTCGGCGCCGCGAGCGGCGGGCGGCGCCTGCCGGGTCTGCACCAGGAGCAGCATCAACCCGAACAGGACCAGGCCCACGAGGAGCCCCCAGCTTCCACCGGACACTCCCCGCTCACTCTTCGACTCCGCCATGTCAGCCATGCTCTCTCCTCTTACCGGCATTCAGATCCCGTGGATTCTAACGCACCCGGAGTTGACGCCCGGCCCCGCCTCCTCTACTCTCGATCCACCATGCCGTTGGGTCAGGATGAAGTCCTTTTCGGGCGCATCGCGCTCCATTACAAGCTCGTCTCCCAGGACCAGCTCACGCAGGCCACCGCCGTCTGGAACCAGGAAGGCGGCCTGCGCGGCCTTGGCGAGATCCTCCTCGAAAGCGGCGTGCTCAACGTCCGCCAGCTCGACCAGCTCCGCAACGTCCAGCGCGACTACATCGCCAAACAGAAGGCCCAGCAGCAGGACCAGCCTGCCGCGGCGCCCCAGCAGCCGCCCCAACAGCCGATCATCGTCCAACAGCCCGTCCCGGCACCGCCGCCAGCCGCCGCGCCGGCCCCGGTGCCGCAGGCCGCTTCAGCTCCACAGCCGGTCGCGGCTCCAGCGCCGGCCGCCAGCGTCTCCGTCGCCTCCTGGCGCCAGTCCGACCGCCGGCTCGAGACCCTGCTCACCTACACCGTGCAGCAGAAGGCGAGCGACCTCCACATCCACAGCGCCGCCCCGGTCAAGCTGCGGCGCAACGGCGCCCTCGCCGATCTGGAAGACGAGTCTTTGACCCGGGAAGTTTCAGAGGCCATGATCCGCGAGATCCTGACCCCCGAGCAGCAGCGGGACCTCGACGAGCACGGCCAGATCGACTTCGCCTACACCATCCCCGGCGTCGGCCGCTTCCGCGCCAACGCCTACCGGCAGCAGCGCGGCATGGATGCGGTCTTCCGCGCCATCCCGCCGAACCCGCCGACCCTGGAAGAGCTCGGCCTGCCCGCCAACCTGTCGCGCTTCGCCAATTATCACCAGGGCATGGTGCTCCTCACCGGCCCGGCCGGCTGCGGCAAGTCCTCGACCCTGGCCGCGATGCTCAACATCATCAACCTCGACCGCCAGGACCACATCATCAGCATCGAGGACCCGATCGAGTACATCCACCGCTCGCAGAAGTGCGTGGTCAACCAGCGCCAGGTCGGCCGGCACACCAACTCCTTCGCCCGCGCCCTGCGCGCCGCCCTGCGCGAGGACCCCGACATCATCGCCATCGGCGAGCTGCGCGACCTGGAGACCATCTCGCTCGCGCTCACCGCGGCCGAGACCGGCCACCTCGTGCTCGGCACCCTGCACACCAACAACGCCATCCGCACCATCAACCGGCTCCTCGGCGTGTTCCCGCCCGAGCAGCAGGAGCAGATCCGCACCATGGTCTCCGAATCGCTGCGCGCCGTGGTCTCGCAGCGCCTGGTCACCAAGGCGGACGGCAGCGGCCGGGTGCCGGCGCTGGAAGTCCTGGTCTGCAACAAGGCCGTGGGCAACCTGATCCGGGACAACAAGACCTTCCAGATCAAATCCGTGCTCCAGACCGGCGGCTCCCAGGGCATGTGCCTGCTGGACGGCTCGCTCGCCGACATGGTCAAGAACAAGGTCATCACCCGGGAAGAGGCGGCGCGCCACGCCGAGGACCCGGCGAAGTTCACGAACTGAGGTCCTTATGGCTCCGCGGCTGCACGAGCTCTTCCACTATCTAAGGAACAACAAGGGATCGGACCTCCACATGGCCGCCGGCCAGGAGCCGCGCATCCGCGTCCACGGCTCCCTGGTGCCCGTGGAAGGCTGGCCCGTGCTCACCCACGAAGCGCTCGGCGGCATCCTTCGGGAGATCGCGAGCGAAGAGCAGTGGAACGACTACGAGGGCTGCGGCGACCTCGACTTCGCCTACGGCATGGAAGGCGTGGCCCGCTTCCGCGCCAACTACCTGCGCCAGGAGAACGGCTACGGCGCGGTCTTCCGCATCATTCCCGAGGAGATCGTGCCGCTGGAGAAGCTCAACCTTCCCAAGGCGATCGAAAGCCTCGCCCATCTCTCCCAGGGCCTGGTCCTGGTGACCGGCCCCACGGGCTCCGGCAAGTCCACGACCCTCGCCGCCATCATCGACAAGATCAACACGACCTACTGCAAGCACATCGTGACCATCGAGGACCCGGTCGAGTTCGTGCACAAGAACAAGAAGTCCGTCTTCTCCCAGCGCGAGGTCGGCGCCGACACCGAGAGCTTCGGAGCCGCCTTGAGAGCGGCCATCCGCCAGGACGCGGACGTGATCCTCGTGGGTGAAATGAGAGACCTGGAGACCATCGCCCTCGCCGTCACCGCGGCCGAGATGGGAGCCCTGGTCTTCGGCACCCTGCACACGAACGGCGCGGCGAACACGATCGATCGTCTCATCGACGCCTTCCCCGCCGACGAGCAGGCGCAGATCCGCACCACCCTCGCCGAGTCCGTGGCCGGCATCGTCTCGCAGCTCCTCCTGCGCACCGCGGACGGTCACGGCCGCTGCGCGGTCAACGAGATCCTCTTGAAGACCCCGGGCCTGCCGAACGTGATCCGCGAAGGCAACACCCCGATGATCCAGACCATCATCCAGAGCGGCAAGACCATGGGCATGCAGATGATGGACGACGCCCTCATGGCCCTCATCGAGCAGAAGCGCATCACCGGCCACGAGGCCTACATGAAGGCCTCGAACAAGCAGCGGTTTGAGAATCTGGTGGAAGGCGAGTAAAGAAAACCAAGGACCCAAAGGACTCCAAGGACATCAAGGACACAGATCCTTCCTGTCCTTCCTGTCCTTGGAGTCCTTCATGTCCCTGTCCTCGCCAGAGGACAACCCCAGCCCTGCCAGATCTCTCCTGATTCTCCCAAACTATGGAGAAAGCGACACTTGCTGGCCAAGCCCACCGATGGCACGGCTCTTGGAACAGGAGCCTGTCATCACCGTTGTGCGCAAGGGCCGCTTTCCGGTCCTAGAAAGGGAGAGAGAACGAGATGTTCAGTCCTTCGAGATCAAAGGGGTTCATCCCGCTGATGTTGACGGGGCTTCTGATTTTCGGTGCAGTGTCCGCCGAGGCTCGTGACCACTACCGGCGAGGGGATCGGACCGCGAAGGGAGCCGTCATCGGCGCCGTGGCGGGGACCCTGTTCCAGATCATCCAGGGGAAGACCGAGGGAGAAGAGATCCTGGCGGGCGCCGTCGTCGGAGGCACGATCGGAGCCGTCGTCGGTTCTGGCAGTGACGACCGGTATCACCATGGCTACCGGGACGATTACTACGACGACGATGGGTATTACTACGAGGACGGCTATTACCAGGACGGCGGCTACTGGGACGACGAGGAGTGGGACCGCTATCAGGACCGGGATGACCGCTGGGACGACGATTACCAGTACCGGAATGATGGCTACGACTACGACCGCTACGGCCACCGCCGCTCACATCGCCACGACGACCACTGCAACCATCACTGAAGCCCACCCGGGGCCGGCTGCTCGGCCGGCCCCGTCTTCGCCGTCCAGGAGAGCCTCGAAAAGAAGGGAACGCCACGTTCCCGAATTTTTGGGAGGCTCGATAAGGAGGGAACGCGACGTTCCCGAATTTCGGAGAAGCTCGAAAAATAGGGACAGGAGCGTTCCCGAATTTCTGAGAGGCTTAGTAAAGAGGGAACGCGATGTTCCCGGATGTTTGAGAGGCCCGGTAAATAGGGAACGCGACGTTCCCGAATTTTTGGGAGACTCGGAAATCAGGGACAGGGGCGTTCCCGAATTTCCGGGAGGCTCAAAAAAGAGGGATAGTGGCGTTCCCGAATTTTCGGGATGCTCGAAAAAGAGGGATGATGGCGTTCCCGGGTTGCGGAATGGCTCAGAAAGCCTGGCCCGCGACGCGACTCACGCGATGCCCGTGTACTCCGACATGATCGCCTGGACAACGTGCCGGTGCGGCTTCGCGAAGCCGGCTTCCGCGAGGCCGTCGAGGATGACCTGCGGCGGCACGCAGCTCTCGACCGTGTCCCAGTAGTACTCCATCAGCTCGCGCGACGTCCGCCCGCCCTTGCCGAAGCCGGCGACGAGCGGAACGAGACGCCCCAGGTAGATCCTGAGAGCGTGGAAGGCGATGCGGGAGCGCGGCGGGGTGATCTCCAGGATGAGGAGCTTGCCGCCGGGCTTCAGGACGCGGCGATACTCCGCGAAGGTGGCCCGCAGGTCGGGGACGTGGCGCAGGGCGTAGCCCATGGAGAGGAAGTCGAAGGTGCCGCTGGCGAAGGGCAGCGCTTCGGCGACCCCGCGGATGCGGGTCCGGACTCCCCTTCCCGCCGCCTGTCCGAGCATGCCGAGGCTCGGGTCCAGAGCGACCACCCGGCCCCCGCCGACGATCTTCTGGGCCTCGGCCGCGATGACGCCCGTGCCGGAGCCGGCGTCGAGCATCGTCATGCCTTTGGCCAGACCGTTGCGGATCAGGGCTCCCCGCCGATACCACGCGCCCGAGCCGAAGCTCATGGCCCGGTTGACCCAGTCGTAGTCCGGCGCCGCTTCGTCAAACCAGGTCTTGACCCGCTGGCGCCGCTGCGCCTCGTCGGCGTAGTACCGGGTCAGAAGAGGGTGCGGCCGCAGGGGCTCGGGCTTGGGTCTCGGGGTGCTCACGAGCGGGGAGCTTACACTGTCTCGCGTTGTAGAGTTCCCCCGGGAGGACCTCGCCGTGGCCCATATCCTCGCGCTCGACCAGGGTACCACCAGCTCTCGCGCCATCGTGTTCGACGGGTCCGGCGCCATCCGGGCCGTGGCCCAGCGGGAGTTTCAGCAGATCTTCCCGAAGCCCGGATGGGTGGAGCACGACCCGGGCGAGATCTGGGAGTCGCAGCTCGCCACCGCTCGCGAGGCGCTCTCCAAGGCCGGGCTTGGCGCTCAAGACGTCGCCGCCATCGGGATCACCAACCAGCGTGAGACGGTGGTGGTCTGGGACCGCCAGACCGGCCGGCCGCTCCACAACGCTATCGTCTGGCAGGATCGCCGCACGGCCGAGGACTGCGAGCGCCTGCGCAACAGCGGTCATCTTCCTTCGTTCCGCCGCAAGACCGGACTGGTGCTCGATCCCTACTTCTCCGGCACCAAGCTCGCCTGGCTGCTCCGCAACGTGCCGGACGTCAGCACGGCCGCCCGGGACGGACGGCTCGCCTTCGGCACGATCGACTCCTGGCTGATCTGGAACCTCACCGGCGGCGCGGTCCATGCCACGGACGTCACGAACGCGTCGCGGACGCTCCTCTTCAATATTCATGGGGAGCGGTGGGACGAGGAGCTGCTCGCCGCGCTCGACGTGCCGGCTGCAATCCTGCCCGAGGTGCGGTCGTCCAGCGAGGTCTACGCCGAGAGCGCGCCGAATCTCCTCGGCGGGCCGATTCCCATCGCCGGCGTGGCGGGCGACCAGCAGGCGGCCCTGTTCGGGCAGGCCTGCCTGCGCACCGGCATGGCCAAGTGTACGTATGGGACCGGCTGCTTCCTCCTTATGAACACAGGCCGGACCGCGATCCGGTCGAAGAACGAGCTGCTCACCTCGCCGGCCTGGCGTTTCGGCGGTCATCACGGACATACGGATTTCTGCCTGGAGGGGAGCGTGTTCGTGGGCGGTGCCGCGGTGCAGTGGCTCCGCGACGGTCTTGGCATTCTCAAGACGTCGGCGGAAAGCGAGGCGCTCGCGGAGACGGTCCCGGACTCGGGCGGCATCGTGCTGGTTCCGGCTTTCACGGGCCTCGGCACGCCGCACTGGGACCCGTACGCGCGCGGCGTGCTGGTCGGGATTTCGCGCGGCACCACGGCCGCTCATCTGACCCGCGCCACGCTCGAAGGGATCGCGCATCAGGTAGCGGACGTCATCTCGGCCATGGAGGCGGACTCGGGCGTAGCGGTCTCCGAGATGCGGGCCGACGGCGGCGCGGCGGCCAACAATCTCCTGATGCAGCTCCAGGCCGATCTGTCCGGCGTCCCCGTGGCGCGGCCGAAGGTCACGGAGACCACCGCGCTCGGCGCTGCCTACCTGGCCGGCCTCGCGGTCGGAGTCTGGGGTACCCCTGAGGATGTGGCCGCGCACTGGCAGATGGATCGGGTCTTCGAGCCGAGCCCGGACCGCGGCCGGGCCGAGGAGATGCGGGCGCTCTGGCAGAGGGCGGTCGAAAAGGCGAAGGGATGGGCGCAAGTCTCCCCCTCTCCCAGGGAGGGGGGAGGGGGGATGGGAGAGGGGGCCGGGGGGTGAGGGCTCCTCTGATGGCCCGCCTCGGCGAGCCGTGGGATTTCCTGGTGGTCGGCGGCGGCGCGACCGGCCTCGGCACGGCGGTCGAAGCGGCATCCCGCGGATACCGCACGCTGCTCGTCGAAGCCCACGATTTTGCCAAGGGAACGTCGAGCCGCAGCACGAAGCTGATCCATGGCGGCGTCCGCTATCTCCAACAGGGCAACATCTCGCTGGTCCTCGAAGCTCTTCACGAGCGTGGCCTGCTCCTGCGAAACGCTCCACATCTCGTCCACAACCTTTCTTTTGTAGTCCCGGCCTACGACTGGTGGGAAGGCCCGTTCTACGGCGCCGGCCTCAAGCTCTACGACATGCTTGCTGGACGAATGGGTCTGGGTCCGTCGCGATTCCTTTCGCGCGACGAGACGCTGGAGATCATTCCGACGCTGGAGCCCGAGGGGTTGCGCGGCGGCGTGATCTATCACGACGGCCAGTTCGACGATGCCCGCCTTGCGATCACGCTGCTGCGAACGCTTCTCGATCTGGATGGCGTCGCGATCAATTATCTGCCCGTGGTCTCCCTTCTCAAGCAAGGCGGCCTGGTGCGCGGAGCCGTCGTGCGGGACGCCGAGACCGGGGCCGAGCATGAGATCCACGCCAAGGTAGTGGTCAACGCGACCGGCGTGTTCTCGGACGGCCTGCGGCGCCTGGACGAGCCGGGCTGCGAGCCGATCCTCTCGCCGAGCCAGGGAGTCCATCTCGTCCTGGACCGTTCCTTCCAGCCCGGCGAAAGCGCGATCCTGGTCCCGCATACCGACGACGGCCGCGTGCTCTTCGCGGTGCCGTGGCACGGACGGGTCATCCTCGGTACAACAGACACGCCGGTCTCCGGGATCTCGCCGGAGCCGCGCGCGCTACCCGAGGAGATCGAATTTCTCCTCACCCACGTGGCGCGCTACCTGACGCGCGATCCGTCTCCCGAAGACGTCCTCTCCTGCTTCGCCGGCCTGCGGCCCCTGGTGAGACATGGAGAGGCAGGGAGGACGGCAGCTTTATCGAGAGATCACACCCTGCTGATCTCGCCCTCGGGCCTGGTCACGATCACGGGCGGCAAGTGGACCACCTACAGGAAGATGGGCGAGGACACGGTCACCCAGGCCGCGGTGCTCGCGGGGCTGCCGGAGTTTCCATCCGGCACCGCGGACCTGCGCCTCCACGGCTGGTCCGCCGAGGTAGAGCCCACCGCGGACTGGGCCGTCTACGGCTCGGACTCGGCGGCTCTCACCAAGCTGTCCGAAGAGCGGCCGGAGTGGAAGGAGCCGATCCATCCCCGCCTCCCCTACCGCGCCTGCGAGGTGGTCTGGGCCACTCGCCACGAAATGGCGCGCACGGTCGAAGATGTGCTGGCCCGCCGCACGCGCGCTCTCCTTCTGGATGCACGCGCCAGCGTCGAGGCCGCGCCAGCCGTGGCCCGGCTCCTGGCCGGCGAGCTCGGACGGGATGCGGCCTGGGAAGCAGGACAGGTGGAGGCGTATGGTGCGGTGGCGCGGGGTTACTGGCTGTGAAGGCTCTCACCTCTGCCTTGTTGCTTCTCCTCCTCTTCACCGGCTGCCTGCAGCCAGCGATCACTCGTTCTGATCGCTTCGCGGAAGTCGACCGCCTCCTCGAAACCTACCAGGAGCGCCACGCCTTTCCCGGCGGGGTCCTGGCGGTCGGCAATCAAACCGGCCTGCTCCATCTGCACCCGTTCGGTCATCTCTCCTACGCTCCAGACTCTCGGCCGGTCCAAGCCGGCACGCTCTACGACCTCGCCAGCCTCACCAAGGTAGTGGCCACGACGACCATGGCCATGATCCTGGTCGACGAGAAAAGGCTCGACATCGATAAGCCGGTCCACGACTACCTGCCGGCATTCCAGGGATCGGGCAAGGAAGAGGTCACGGTGCGCCACCTGCTCACCCACTCTTCCGGCCTGGAAGCCACGGCGCCGCTCTTCCAGGAGGTCCGAGGCAAGGAGGCCTACGTCGAGCGGATCGCGGCCATGGATCTCACCTACCCACCCGGCAGCAAGTCCGTCTACAGCGACCTGGGCATCATTCTCCTGGGTGAGATCCTCGAGAGGATCTCCGGCCGGCCGCTCGACGTGTTCGTGAGGGAGAGGGTCCTGCTGCCGCTCGGCATGAAGCATACCGGATTCCGGCCACCGAGGCCCCTCTGGCCGCGCATCGCGCCGACCGAATTCGATCCCTGGCGCGGCCGGATGATCCAGGGCGAGGTCCACGACGAGAACGCCTCCGCCATGGGCGGCGTGGCGCCTCACGCGGGCCTGTTCAGCACCGCCGGAGACCTGTCTCTCTTCGCCCGGATGCTCCTCAACGGCGGAGGCCGGATCGTCTCCAGGCAGACCCTGGAGCTGTTCACGAAGAAGGCAGGAGTTCCGGATTCCGACCGCGCGCTCGGCTGGGATACGAAGTCGGCCGAAGGCTCGTCGGCCGGCACCCTCTTCTCGCCCGATTCCTTCGGACACACCGGCTTCACCGGCACCTCGATCTGGATCGATCCGGAGCGGAGGATCTTCCTGATCCTGCTGACCAACCGCGTCCATCCCACGCGCGAGAACAACCTCATCCGCGAGGTCCGGCCGGCGGTTGCCGACGCGGTGATCCGGGCGCTCTATGCCTCGGCCGGCCAGAAGTAGCTCGCGGCAAGCCCGGCGGCGAACGTCAGCAGCGATCCGAACAGGGCGTACCACGGCCAGGCGAGCGGCGTGGCGAAGTAGATCGCGGTCATGGCCAGCATGCCGGAGATGAATCCGAAAAGCGCAGCGCGCTGCCCCACCCGGCGCGCGAAGATGCCGAGGAAAAAGACCCCGAGCACGATGCCCGTGGTGAACGCCGCGATTCCGAGGACGCTGCTCACGATCGAGGACTGGAGCCACTGGCCGGCGATCCCGACCGCGATCTGCACGGCGCCGAAGACCGCGGTAAGCACGCGAGTGATCCGCAGTTGCTTCTCCGGCGGGACGTCTCCGGCCAGGGGCAGATAGAGATCGTTCACGGCCACGGTGGCGCACGAGTTGAGCGAGCTCGTCATGGCCGCGGCGAAGATGGCGCCGAGCAGCAGGCCGATCATGCCGACCGGCAGCTCGTCCAGGATGAAGCGCGCGAAGATGCGGTCCGGCCGGTCGAACGGCACCGCGGGCGGATGGAGCTGGTAGAAGCTCCAGAGACCGACGCCGATCAGCAGGAAGAGCGCGAACTGCGCCACCACCACGATGCCGCTCACCGCGAGCGCGCGCCGGGCCTGCGGCAACCCACGGGCTGACAGATAGCGCTGGACCATGAGCTGGTCCACCCCATGCGACCCGAGCGTGATGAACACGCCGCCGATCAGCCCGGCCCAGAAGCCGTAGGGCTCGCTCCAGTCGAGCCGGAAGTCGAGTGCCCGGAACTTGCCGGCGGCCTCTCCCATGGACACGAGCTGGTCCCATCCACCCGGCAGCCGGGTCAGGATGGCCCACAGCGCCACCAGCGCTCCCACGATGTAGAGGACGAACTGGATCAGGTCGGTCCACAGCACGGCCCGCATGCCGCCGACGTAGGTATAGACGACCGTTGTCACCCCCATGGCCGCCACGGCCCAGGGGATCGAGATGCCGGTCATCTCCTGGAGCACGAGCGCGGAGAGGAACAGGCGGAGGCCGTCCGCGAGGCTGCGGGTGACGAGGAACAGAGCGGAGGCGGCCTGACGCGTGGCGCCACCGAACCGGCGGTGGAGAACCTCGTAGGCCGTGAACAGCGAACCGCGGAAGTACTCGGGCAGCAGCAGGGCCGCGACCGCGAAGCGGCCGATCAGGAAGCCGACGGCGATCTGCAGCCAGGTGAAGTCCCGCTCGTAGGCGAATCCCGGGATGCTCAGGAAGGTGACGCTGCTCGTCTCGGTGGCGAGGATCGAGAAGAGGATCAGCCACCACGGCAGGTCGCGGCTCCCGACCGCATACTCGGCCACGTCGCGCGCTCCCCGGCCCAGCCACGAGCCGAGCGCCACCATGCCGGCCATGTAGCCGACCAGGATGACCAGATCAAGAACGCTGACGTTCAGGGTTCCAGCTCTCCGCCCGCGCCGTGCTCCTTCTTCCAGTTCATGGCCATCATGATCCGGTTGTAGCCGCTCGGGTGGTCGAAGAAGATCCACTCCTCGATCGGGCCGGGATGGAGCTTGCGGTATTCGCCCAGGAGGAGCGCGGTTTCCGCGAAGCCGTCGGGCTCGCGGGAGGCGTTCAGGCCGAAGATGTCGGCCTCGGCCTCGTTCGTCCGGATGAAGGTGTTGTTGAGCGGGGTCATGACGAAGAAGTAGGTCGCGAAGAGAGCCGCGAGCAGCGGCAGGCCGGCCGGATCGGCGATCCCGCGCACACCCCAGCGCTGGCCCCAGCGCGCCACCGCGCGGTCGAAACCCCAGCGCAGGAAGGCGAAGCCGAGCAGGAACACCAGCGCGAACCACAGCATCGCCTCGTAGACGTGGTTGAGCACGTAGTGGCCCATCTCGTGCCCCATCACCGACTTCACCCCGGCCGGCGACACCCGGTTCAGGAGGTTGTCGTTGAGCGAGATCCGCATGGTGCCGAAGGCGCCGCTCACGTTGGCGCTGACCCGCTTGCTCTGCTTCGAGGCGTCGAAGACGTAGACGTGCTCGGCCGGGATGCCGTTGGCCCGTGCCAGCGCCAGGATCGGCCCGCGCAGGCTCGGATCCTTGAGCTCGGTGTAGGTGTTGAAGAGCGGCGCGATGAAGACCGGCGCGATCAGGGCGCCGAGCACCACGAAGACCAGGGCCGCCGCGGTCCCCCAGATCCACCAGGTCCGCGGCAGGCGGCGGAAGATGGTGTAGACCGCCACCACCGCGACGCCGCCGAGGATCGCCCCGACCCCGAGCCCCTTGAGGAGGTCGGCCATCCAGGCGCCGAAGGTCTGGTTCGAAAGACCGTACTTGTGCTCCCGGAAGTAGCCGTCATAGAGGGTCAGGGGGAAGCCCAGGAGCGTGGTCAGGAGCAGGTACTGGAGCCAGTAGAGGAAGACCTGGAGCGGCCGGAAGCGGACGAGCCGCTCGGCAAGGTCGCGCATCCGCGCCGAGATCCGGGTGCCCAGGAGGAGCGCCGCCACGCCGAGGGTGTAGAGAAAACCCCAGAGCATCAACCAGTAGCCGCCCTCGAAATAGGCGTCGGAATTCGCGCGCTGCTCGGGTGTCAGGCGGCCCAGGTAGGCCTCCGTGGCGGCCACGGGATCGACCGTGGTGGTGCCGGCAGCAGGGGTCTTCGGCTGGTCCTGGGAAAATCCCGCGACGGGGAGGGCCAGGGCGGCCAGGAGGAGCATGGCGGTCGCTTTCATGGTGTTGCAGTCTACGTGTTTTTCCCGGCCAGGTTTCCGGGCAGGGTCCTTGCAGAGGCTCATCTCCGCGGGGGCGATGAGCCGGCCTCGGAGCCCCTTCAACCGGTAAGTCAACTCGAAGGAGGCAATCGTGGCTGAGATCAGAGTCGAGCGCAAAGAGCGCCGGAGCCTGCTGCCCTGGATCCTGGGCCTGGTCCTCCTGGCGTTGGTGGTTTGGGGCCTGATGGAAATGGGTAACCGCGACCGCACTCCGGCCGACAACAACGGCGCGGCGTCGGTGGGTGTACAGATCCCGGAGCAGCCGCCCGCGCTGCGCCAGTACGCCTTCGTCGCGGCCGACGCCCTGGCGGAAGCGGCCTGACGCCGTACCCTCCGCACGCACCTGTTCGAGCACCAGGGCGCGTCCCGCCGCGCCCTTCGCTCCGCCCTCCGGAGCCCCACGGCGGTCCTATCGATGGACTCGTCTTCGTCAATGTGCTACAAGTAACGCACAAATCTGATGCCGAATGCCGGTCATAGCCGGTAAGGGCTGGGGCGCAGCAGCGTCCGAGGAACCCCGAGACGGCGTTCGCCTTGTGGCGAAGGAGGGCGGTCCGCGTGAAAGATGAAAGCCTGCCGATCATCCAGATCCGCAACTGCCTCCTGGTGAGCATCCAGACCGAGCTGCACGACCGGCTCGCGCTGGGACTCCAGGAGTCGCTCATGGAGCGGGTGCGCAGCACCGACGCCAAGGGCGTGATCCTGGACGTCTCGGCGGTCGAGATCATCGACAGCTACATCACCCGCATCCTGAACGACATCGGCAAGTCGGTGCGGTTCATGGGCGCGGAGTGCTACATCGTCGGCATCCGTCCGGCCGTGGCCATGACGCTGATCGAGATGGGCGTGGAGCTCGACTCGGTCAACACGGCCCTCAATCTGGACCTGGCTCTCGAGAGGCTCGAGCTGCTGCAGTCATGAAGACCGTGGAGACGGAGGTCGGGACGATCCTGGCCGGGACCATCTCGGCCATCACCCAGCGCAGCATCTTCAACCGGCTGGGCGGGCTGGCGGCGCGTCCGATCACCCAGCTTTCCCCGCAGGACCGGCTGGCGATCATGCCCGAGCTCGAGAACCCGGTGCGGCTGTCCGCCCGCCGCAACAGCGCGGAGCTGATCGCCTCGTGCGCCCAGGCGCTGGGCGCCGCGGGCGAGCCGGCAGGCCCGCCCGGATCGCCGGGATCGGCGCGGTCGGCGGCGGCCACGGCGGGCGAGGCGACGCCGCCGAAGCGTATGCCGATCGACCAGGAGAAGGACATCGCCACGGCCCGGCTCGAAGCGTGGTCGGAGGCGGTGCGCATCGGGCTGTCGAAGTTCACCTCGGTGAAGGTGGCGACGGCGGTTTCCGAGCTGGCGCGCAACATCGTGTTCTACGCCGGCAAGGGCACGGTGGAGCTGCGGTCGCTCAGGGACGACCGCGGCCCCTCCTTGCAGATCGTGGCCTCCGACAGTGGTCCCGGCATCGAGCCGCGCAAGCTCGAAGAGATCTGGGCCGGTACCTACAAATCCCAGCGAGGCATGGGCAAGGGCCTCGTGGCGGTCAAGAAGCTGGTGGACGACTTCCACCTCGACACCGGTCCCGGCCGGGGCACGACCGTCACCTGTCTGTTCCGAGGAGAGAGATGAAGTCAGCAGGGTTCAGCCGTCCCTTCAAGGGCCTGTCGGTCTGCGGGGACAGCTTTGTGATCGAAGAGCGCAACGGCACCTTCCTGGCCGCGGTGATCGACGGCCTGGGCCACGGCTTCGAGTCGTGGGTGGCGGCCGAGAAGGCGGCGGAGGTGATCCGCGCCAACCTGGAGCTCAGCGTCGAGCCGATCCTGATGCGGTGCCACAAGGAGCTGCGCGCCACGCGCGGCGCCGCCGTCGGCATCCTCAAAGTCGAAGAGGACGGCTACGGCCAGTTCTGCGGCGTCGGCAACATCGAGGTGCAGGCCATGAGCGGCGCCGCGCCGAGCGTGTTCTGCCTGGCCGGCATCGTGGGCCACAATCTGCGCACCTCGAAGGTCATGTCGTTCCAGATGAAGCCCGGGGACATCTACTGCGTCCTGAGCGACGGCGTGTCGAGCCGGGCCAACCTGAAGTCGTGCCTGCCCGGCGCGCCGGACGAGGTCGCGAAGCGGATCGTGGAGAAGTTCGGGAAGGACCACGACGACGCGACCGCCCTGGTCATGGGCTACCAGACCGACGCCCTCCTGTAGGGATACTGAATTGCTGATAGCGCGGCGCCGCGGCGCCGCTGAGGAGAAATGGGATGGCAAAGAAGGATGATGACGCGCTCGTACGCATCACGCACGAGCGCCTCCAGAACGTCATCGAGGCGCTCTCCTACGCTTCGGTCGACGAGTTCGACGCCTGCCTCGCGCTCCTCGAGGCGAACATGCAGGAGGACGCGTTCACCGAGCTGGAGACCGCGTTCATGATCTTCGTCAAGGAGCTGCGCGCCGCCAAGGGGGCGCTCACCGAGGCGCTGGCCAAGCACGAGTCCGCCAACCGCGAGCTCGAAGCGAAGCTGGAGACGATCGAGAGGCAGCAGGCCGCCATCCGCGAGCTCTCCACCCCGATCATCGAGGTCTGGGCCGGCGTCCTCTGCCTGCCGGTCGTGGGCATCGTGGACAGCCAGCGCAGCGCCGAGATGACGGAGACGCTGCTCGAGATGATCGTCGCCAAGCAGGCCCGCACCGCGATCGTGGACATCACCGGCATCGACGTGATGGACACCAAGACCGCCGACCACTTCATCAAGATGGCCAAGGCCGTCCGGCTGCTCGGCGCCGACTGCATCCTCTCCGGCATCAACCCCGGCATCGCGCAGACGCTGACCCACATCGGCGTCGATCTGACCGGCGTGCGGACCATGCGCAACCTGCGCGACGCGCTCCAGTTCCACCTGCGGGAGACGCAGCAGATCGAGCAGCTCGCCCGCAAGGCCGAGGCCCGCCACGCCGGTGAACGGCTCGTCTGAGCTCCGGCGGCAGGTGGAGAGCATGGCCGATCCGATCGTGCCCAGCGCCATCGAGCGCAAGTTTCCCGTGCGCGCCATGGGCGACGTGCTCATCGTCCGCAAGCGCGCCCAGGAGCTGGGCGTCGCCTTCGGCCTCGGCTCGCGCCGCGCCACCGAGCTGGCGATCGCCGTGTCCGAGCTGGCCACGAACATCGTCAAGTACGGCGTCCACGGCGAGGTGATCCTGGTCACCGACCCCGCCGGCGGCCGCAAGGGCGAGATCCGGGTGGTGGCGCGCGACGTCGGTCCGCCGATCCGCAACCTCGAGCTCGCCGTGCAGGACGGCTGCGACGACACCGGGCCGATCGATCCGGCGCTCGTGCTCCGCCGCGGCGGCCTCGGCACCGGCCTGGGCGCCGTTCTCCGGTTCGCCGACCTCTTCGAATATCAGCCGGAAGAGAACGGCAAGGCCATCATCGTGACCTTCTATCGATAGGCAACCACGAGGCAACTTCATGCAACCAGAAGATCCGAATGCGATAGTCGAGTTCAGCCACGAGCGGCTGGAGGATCTGATCCAGGCGCTCGCCTATGCGGCCATCGACGACTTCGATGCCTGCATGTCGCTGATGCGGGAAGACGGCGCCGACACCTTCGCCTGGCTCGAGGCGGGGTTCAGCGACTTCCTCGGCCAGCTCAAGATCATCAAGGCCGACCTCCAGGGCGCGCTCTCCCGGGCCGAGGTCTCCAACCGCGAGCTGGAGGCGAAGCTGGAGACGATCGAGCGCCAGCAGGCCGCGATCCGCGAGCTCTCCACGCCGCTCATCGAAGTGTGGTCCGGGGTCCTCTGCCTGCCGGTGGTCGGCATCGTCGACAGCCAGCGCAGCGCCGAGATGACCGAGTCGCTCCTCGAAGCGATCGTCAACAAGCAGGCGCGGGTCGCGATCATCGACATCACCGGCATCGACGCGATGGACACCAAGACCGCCGACCACTTCATCAAGATGGCCAAGGCCGTCCGCCTGCTCGGCGCCGACTGCATCCTGTCCGGCATCAACCCGGCGATCGCCCAGACGCTGACGCACATCGGCGTCGACCTGACCGGCGTCCGCACCATGCGCAACCTGCGCGACGCCCTGCAGTCCTTCCTGCGCGATCAGTCCGTGCACAGCATGAAGTTTCATGCCGGCCAGGTTCACGGGTGAGCGCGAACGATCTCTTGCGGGATTTCTTGGGTAGTGTAAGAATGCGTATATCGTCTCGGAGGATATCTTGAAGCGAGCAGCGGCCTCGGCCGGCCATCCCGGGGGACATCATGGTACCCGGGCGATGGATCAGAATCTGGCCATCATCCAGATCCGGAACTGTCTCCTGGTGAGCATCCAGGCGGAGCTGCACGACCGCCTGGCCCTCGACCTCCAGGAGTCTCTCATGGAGCGCGTCCGCGCCGTCGACGCCCGGGGAGTCATCCTCGACGTCTCGGCCGTGGAGATCATCGACAGTTACATCACCCGCATCCTGAACGACATCGGCAAGTCCGTGCGGTTCATGGGTGCGGAGTGCTACATCGTGGGCATCCGCCCGGCGGTGGCCATGACGCTGATCGAGATGGGGGTCGAGCTCGATTCGGTGAGCACCGCGCTCAACCTGGACCTGGCCCTGGAAAGGCTCGAGCTCCTCCAGTGAGAACCGTGGAGGACGCAATCGGGGCGGTCCTCTCGGGCGCGATCTCCGCCATCACCCAGCGCAGCATTTTCAATCGGCTCGGGGGGCTCGCCCGCACGCCCGTCGCGCAGCTCGGCGCCACGGAGCGACAGACCATTCTCAAGGAGCTGGAGAGCTCGTTGCGCCTGTTCGCGCGCAGCAGCAGCGGCGAGCTTCTGGCCGCCTGCGAGCGCGCCCTGGGCGAACCCGCAGCGGCTTCTTCCTCGGGCTCCGGAAGCGCCGCGGCCGGCGGATCGGCAGCCGCAGCGCCAGCCGCCGCGAGCAAGGCGGTCCGCAAGACGTTCGCGGTCGAGCAGGAGAAGGACATCGCCACGGCCCGGCTCGAAGCCTGGTCGGAGGCGGTGCGCATCGGCCTTTCGAAGTTCACGGCGGTGAAGGTGGCCACGGCGGTCTCGGAGCTGGCCCGCAACATCGTGTTCTACGCCGGCAAGGGGACGGTCGAGCTGGTCGCCAACGAGGACGACCGCGGCCCGACGCTCAACATCGTGGCCAGCGACCAGGGTCCCGGCATCGAGCCGCGCAAGCTGGACGAGATCTGGGGCGGGACCTACAAGTCCCAGCGCGGCATGGGCAAGGGCCTGCTGGCGGTCAAGAAGCTGACCAGCGATTTCCATCTGGAAACCGGCGCCGGCAAGGGCACCCGGGTCACCTGCCTGTTCCGCGGTGACCGCTGATCCTGCTGAGGCATCGACATGGAGAGGGAGTTCGCGTACACTCTCGGCAACGGTAGCCTTTGAGTGAATCAAACCCTGGCGGAGCGCATTTCGCAGCCGCCTGCAGGGGCGTTTTTGGAGGACAGGAAACATGGTTCCGGCAATCTCAACTGAGCCCACCTGCGGCAAGCACACCAACCGCTTCATCGCGCCGGATGTCTTCTATCTCCGGATCGTCGGCGAGATGAACGACGAGGAAGGCCGCGAGGTCAACAAGGAGCACTACGAGATCGGCAAGACCGTCGACGGACTCTTCTTCCTCTGCGACATCGACCAGCTCGAGAGCGTCAGCCCCGCGACGCGCAAGGAAGCCGTGGAGATCCAGAAGAAGCTCAACATCGCCGGCGCGGTGGTTCTCAAGGCCCCTCTCAAGGCCCGCATCTTCGCCAAGCTGATCCTCACGGCGACGAACATGTTCCGGGCCGAGAAGATGCCCGTGATGTTCGTCGACACGATGGAAGAGGCCTGGACCTGGATCGAGAAGCGGCGCGCCGAGTATCACGCCGGCCGCGCCGAGCGGGCCGCCGCCAGCTAGCTCCGGACCCGACAGAGCACGACGAGCGACCGCCCTTCCACCCGCACGTCCGAGCCGGCGGAGACCTCCTCTCCCTTGGAGAGGCGAGGCTCCGCCGTGTCCAGCACCTTGACCCAGCGATCCCCGATCTCCGGCCGCTCCGGCAGGTGGAACGGCAGCGCGTCGCTGTAGGCGTTGAACATCAGATAGAAACTGTCGCCCCGCACCCGGTTGCCCTGCGGGTCCAGGTTCGGGATCGCGTCGCCGTTCAGGAAAACGGCCAGCGACCTGGCGAAGCCGACGCCCCAGTCCTGGTCGTCCATCTCCTGGCCGTCCGGCCGCAGCCAGGCGATGTCGAACGCCTCCGAGCCGCGTACCGACTGCCCCACGAACCACCGACGACGGCGGAACACCGGCTGCTCGCGGCGCAGCCGGATCAGGCCGGCGGTGAATTCGAGCAGGTCCTCGTCCACGTGCTCCCAGTCGAACCAGGAGATCTCGTTGTCCTGGCAGTAGGCGTTGTTGTTGCCTCCCTGGGTGCGCCCCGTCTCGTCGCCGCCGAGGAGCATGGGCACGCCCTGGGACAGGAACAGGGTGGCCAGCAGGTTGCGCTTCTGCCGGTCGCGCAGCGCGCGCACGCCGGGATCGTCCGTCGGCCCCTCCACGCCGTGGTTCCAGGAGCGGTTGTGGCTTTCGCCGTCCCGGTTCTCCTCGCCGTTGGCCTCGTTGTGCTTCTCGTTGTAGGAGACCAGGTCCTCCAGCGTGAAGCCGTCGTGCGCGGTGACGAAGTTGAGGCTCGCGGACGGCCGCCGGCCGTTCAAGGCGTAGAGGTCGGAGCTGCCCGTGAATCGGTCGGCGAGCTCGCCGAGCGTGCGGTCCTCGCCGCGCCAGTAGTCGCGCACGATGTCGCGGTACTTGCCGTTCCACTCGGACCACAGCGGCGGGAAGTTGCCGACCTGGTA
>JACZDC010019551.1_pt1 | contig 19751 bp, 15 predicted proteins | sample 8641791 | NCBI WGS metagenome assembly JACZDC01 (sample SAMN15324613, study PRJNA640507) | soil metagenome | isolation source: intercropping peanut in the second line | place: China: Luxin town, Laibin City, Guangxi Province | collected 2019-07-25 | depth 10cm m
CTCAAGGACATCCAGAAGGACGACACGATCGAGCTGACCACGCTCGACGGCACTCATCGCTACCGGGTCGAGTGGACGAAGATCGTCCAGCCCTCGGACACCTCGGTCCTGGCTTCGACGGACGGGCCCGCCCTCACCCTGGTCACCTGCTACCCGTTCTACTACGTCGGCTCCGCGCCGAAGCGCTTCATCGTCCGCGCCGAGCGGATCGACGACCCGCCTTCCTAGCCAGGTACACGGCGTGCCGGGGTCCGCCCTTGCCCGGCTTGCGCCGCTCGACGTCGAACCCCGCTGTCCGCAGCCGCTTCTCGAACGCCGCGTCCGGGTCCTCGGACCACACCGCGAACACGCCGCCCCGGGTCAGTGCCTCGTGGGTCCGGCTCAACGCCTCCCGGCCGTAGAAGGGGTCGCCCTCCGCCCGGCTCGCCTCTCTCGGTCCTTCGTAGAGGTCGAGGATGATCGCGTCGTAGCCGCCTCTCTCGATCACCCTTGCAACATCTTCCATCACCACCCGGGCGCGCGGATCCTTCAGGGCATTGCCGGTCAGTCCGGCCAGGGGGCCGCGGCACCAGCGGACGACGACCTCGTTGATCTCGGCCACCTCGACGCGGGCGGTCTTGGGAAGACTGTCCAGGGCGGCCCGCAGCGTGTAACCCATTCCGAGCCCGCCGATCAGGACCCGCGGCTTTTCGCGACCGGCCACCTCGCGGCAGGCCATCTCGGCCACCGCGATCTCGGTCAGATGGGCCATGCTGCTCATCAGGACGCGGCCGGCCACGGTGATGACGTGGTCGTCTCCCCGGCACCGCAGCTCCAGACGGCCCTCGTCCGTATCGACCGCGTCGAGCGTCTCCCACGGTCGGGTCACGGCGTGCCTCCGAGACGGACTTTCACGCTTTCCGGAGCGGCCTGGAAGCTCTGCCGGGCTCCCGCGGAATCTCCCTTCTGGCGCAGAAGGGTGACCAGGCCGAACCAGGCGTCGTCGAGGCCCGGGCTGAGCTCCACCGCCTTGCGCAGCTCGGCGATGGCCTCGTCGGTCCGGCCGAGATCGTCGAGCGCCATGGCGTAGGAGTGGTGGAGCTTGCCGTCGTTCGGGCGGAGCGCGATCGCCCGGCGCATCGACGGCAGCGCCTCGGTCGGCCGGCCCCAGCGCCGCAGGCTGTTGCCAAGGCTGGCATGGGTCTGCCACATGCCGGGCCGGATCGCGAGCGCCTGCCGGAACTGGTCCAGGGATTCCGCCTGCCGGTTCTGCTCGGCCAGGATCTGCGCCAGGTTGAGATGGGCCAGATAGTTCCGCTCGGTCACGGCCGCGGTGTGGCGGAACAGTGTCTCGCTGTTGATCCAGTGCCGGAGCTGGAGGCGCGTGCCAACAGCCAAAGCCAGGACGGCAGCCGCGACGGCCACCATGGAAATCTTGCGCTCGGGCAGCGCCCAGGCCACGATCAGGAAGAGGCCGATCGACGGCAGGTAGGTGTAGCGGTCGGCCATGGCCTGGCCGCCCACCTGGATGAGTCCGATCACCGGCACCAGCGTGCCCAGGTACCAGAGCCACCCCACCGTGACGTACGGCGCCCGGCGGACGGCAACGAAGGCGAGCGCCGTCAGGATCACCAGGAGCACCGCGGCGAGCGCCACCTGCCAGGCGGAGAACGTCAGCGGCATGGGATAGAAGACCGCGAGCCCGTGCGGCGCGATCGTCATCCAGAGATACCGGACGTAGGAGAGGACGGCATTGAAAAACCGGTGGGAGACCGGGAACGCCTCGGTCGAGGCCAGGCTGTAGGACTGCGCGACCACGGTCGCAACGGCCGAAGCGATCGACAGCGCGAAGAGCGGCAGCTTGTCCTTGATCCGGATCCCCCGGTTGAGAGGCCAGAGATCGAGGAGGACGAGGACTGCCGGCAGCGTCACCACCATGGGCTTGGACATCAGGCCCAGGGCCAGGCAGATCATCACGAGGAGATAACGCTTCCGGGATGGCTCCTGCGTATATCGATGCCAGGCGCCCATCGTCAGGATCCAGAAGAAGCCCGAGAGCACGTCCTTGCGCTCGGCCACCCAGGCGACCGACTCCACGTGGGTTGGGTGGAGGCCGAACAGCGCCGCCACGGCCGCGCTTCGCCAGGTGGAGCCGGTCATCCGGCGCAGCACCTCGAACAGGAGGACCGTGTTGAGCACATGCAGGAGCAGGCTCGTCAGATGGTGCCCGCGCGGGTTCATCCCGTAGAGCTGGCAGTCCAGCATGTGCGAGACGAGCGTCAGAGGGTGCCAGTTGCTGGCCACGTTAGCGGTCAGCGCCCAGACGAGCCCCTCCCCGGTCAGCCCCGCCTGGACCTGCGGGTTGCGGGTGACGTAGAGGGGGTCGTCGAAGCGGACGAAGTCGTGGCCGGTGACCGGCAGGAAGGTCACCAGGGTGACCAGGGTCAGCAGGAGGCCTATGTAGAGAGGCAGGCGGGACCTCACCCCCTGGCCCCCTCTCCCATCTCCCGCCCGGTCCACCCCGGGAGAGGGGGGACGCCTCCTGGACCGGTCGGCTCCGCTTTGGCTGTGTTCGCCTGCATGCGTTCCCCCTCTCCCGGCGGGGGGTGGTCGGGAGATGGGAGAGGGGGCTAGGGGGTGAGGTTCACCCGCACCCGGTGCCACGAGTTGTTCATGTAGCCCTTGAAGTTCCAGACCTGTTCCGGGAGCTCGGGCTGGGTCTGGGCCGCCGTGTCCCAGGCGCGGCAGGCGATCTCGTGCTCTCCGGCCGGCAGGTCGAGCCGCGCCTCCCACAGCCGCCACGCCCAGCGGGCCTTCTCCGGGCCCAGCTCCGCCACGGTCCAGGTCCGGCCGCCGTCCGCGGTCACGTCCACCCGCGCGACCTCGCGCTCGCCGGCGTAGGCCATGCCGCGGACTGTCACCGGTCCAGACGCCAGGGTCGTCCCCTCGGCCGGCGACAGGATCAGCGACATGACGTTGAACGGCCCGAGCATCAGGCCCTTCTCCCAGTCCACGTTCGTGTGGTCCACGTCCTGCGGGAACAGGCGGTAGGCCACGGCCTGGAAGTAGTTGTCCGAGGGCTCCTCCTGGAGCGTGATCGTGCTCAGCCACTTCACGCTGCGCGCGCCGATGTAGCCCGGGACCACCGCGCGCAGCGGCGCGCCGTGGACCGCCGGCAGCGGCTCGCCGTTCATCTCGTAGGCCAGCAGGACCTCCGAGGACAGCGCCTTGTCCAGCGGAATGGAGCCGCCGAAGGTGAAACGGTGGCCGTGGCGCTCGGTCTCGTCCAGGCCCGAGAAGGCGACGTGCTTCGCGCCCGGGAGCGGCTCGACCGCGTTGAGGATGTCGCGCAGCGGCACCCCCTTCCACTCGGCCGTGCTCACCGCCTCGTTGCCCCAGCCCAGCTCGTTGGGGATCGGCTTCACCCGCATCATGTCCTCGCGCCGGTTGCCCGCGCACTGGAGCGTGGCCTTGACGGCCACCTTCGGCAGGCGCTGGAGCTCGTCGAGGGAGATCTTCATCGGCTTGCGCACGAGGCCGTTGATCTGCAGGCGGAAGAGCTCGCGGTCCACCTGCGGCACGTCGCCGTGGTTGCGTACGAAGAAGTGCTCGTTCGGCGTGAGGAAGCCGCGAAGCAGGTTCTCCGAAGCCGGGCCGGCGTTCAGGGGCCGCTCCTGGCGCACCAGCGTGTCCGGGTGCTTGCCGAAGGGCAGGGTACGGGGCGGGTTGAGAGTGGAAGCGCTCATTCGTCGTAGCGGAGCGGCTTTTCCTCGGAGCGGTAGTAGCCGGGCCGGCCTTCCACCGGGACGAAGATGTTGCAGTGGCTCATCTCATGGCCGTAGACGTGGAGCGTCACGCCGAGCCGGCCGTTCGGGTTGGAGAGGACGTGATGCTCCACCGGCGGGATGAGGGAGCCGGCCGATCCGACCCTGGCGTCGAGGGTCTCCCGGCCCGCGAAACGGAAGAGGTCGGGCTCGGACTCCTCCAGCAGGTCGAACTGCTGTACGGCCATCTGCCCTTCGAGCACCCCTTCCACGCACCAGATGCCGGCGTGGTCGTGCAGGGACGTCTTCTGCCCGGGTCCCCAGGCCATCGCCACGGCGACGAAGCCGAGCTCCGGGTCTTCGTAGAGGAGACGCCGGGAGTAGCCCTCCGGCTTCACGCGCCGGTAGCGCTCCGGGAGGATCAGCCCGTCGGCCGGGATGAACGACTGCAGCGCGCTTTTCACCCGGCCGGTGATGGCTTCCTCTCCACCACCCGGCCGCACGGCATCGCGGAGCTGCTCGATCAGGGGTTCCACGTTTTCTACGTGCATGGCTCTCTCCTCTGTCCCGGAATCAGTCGTGCTCCAGATAAGTGTAGCCCGACAGACCGTCCTCGTAGCGGCGGAGGAGGTGGCGCGACTCCTCGATCGTCATCCGCTTGGCGCGCAGCGCCGCCTCGGCCGCCTGCCGCACCCGGGCGACCAGGCCGTCCCGGCTGTAGCGCACGTAGCGCAGCACGTCGGTGACCGTGTCGCCGCTCACCACGCCGTCGATGCGGTAGCCGCCCTCGTCGTTGAGCGAGACGTGGACCGTGTTCGTATCGCCGAACAGGTTGTGCAGGTCGCCCAGGATCTCCTGGTAGGCGCCGACCAGGAACACCCCCAGGTAGTAGGGCTCGTTGCGGAATTCGTGCAGCTCCAGCACGTCCTTGACGTCGCGGCGATCGATGAAGTGGTCGATCTTGCCGTCCGAGTCGCAGGTGATGTCCGCCAGCACCGCGCGGCTGACCGGCTCCTCGTCCAGGCGGTGGATCGGCACGATCGGGAAGAGCTGGTCGATCGCCCACGAGTCGGGCAGCGACTGGAACACCGAGAAGTTGCAGAAGTAGGTGTCCGCCAGCGCCCGCTCCAGCCCCTCCAGGTCCTCGGGGATCTCCTGCAGGGTGCGGCAGATCTTCAGGACCTTCTGGCAGATGGCCCAGAACAGCTCCTCGGCCAAGCCGCGGTCTTCGAGAGACAGGTGGCCGAGGCTGAACAGGGTCAGCGCCTCGTCGCGGTCGGCGATGGCGTCGTGGTAGGACTCCAGGACGTTCTTGCGCGACACCTCGCGATAGGTCTCGAACAGCCGGCGCAGCGGGGCCTCGGCGTCGGCCGGCAGGCTCTTGGGCAGCTTGCCCACGTCGTCGAGCTCCGAGACGCCGAGCACGTCCATGACCAGCACCGCGTGGTGGGCCACGGTGGCGCGGCCCGACTCCGACACGATGTTCGGGTGCGGCACGCCGTGCTGGTCGCAGACCTCCATGACGCCGAAGACGATGTCGTTCGCGTACTCCTGGAGGGTGTAGTTGAGCGACGACGTGAAGTTCGTCTGCGAGCCGTCGTAGTCGACGCCCAGGCCGCCGCCGACGTCGAGATAGCCGAGCGGCGCGCCGAGCTTGACCAGGTTGATGTAGACGTGGGCCGCCTCGCGCAGGCCGTCCTTGACCGAGCGGATCGAAGAGATCTGGCTGCCGAGATGGAAGTGCAGCAGCTCGAAGGTGTCGAGCAGGTCGTTCTCGCGCAGGAAGCTCACCGCCTCCAGCATGTCGCGGCCGGAGAGGCCGAACTTCGAGCGGTCGCCGCCCGAGGCCTCCCAGTGCCCGGCGCCGCGCGTGGACAGGCGCGAGCGGATGCCGATGCGCGGCCGGATGCCGAGGCGCTGCGCGATGTCGCGGATCAGCGGCAGCTCCGAGCGCTTCTCGACCACCAGGATCACGTGGCGGCCGAGGCGCGAGGCGAGAAGGGCCGTCTCGATGTATTCCTCGTCCTTGTAGCCGTTGCAGATGATCAGCGCCTCCTCGTCGTCGAGGAGGGCCATGACCGCGAGCAGCTCCGGCTTGGAGCCGGCCTCCAGCCCGAAGTGGTACGGGCGGCCGTACTCCACGAGGCGCTCCACCAGATAGCGGTCCTGGTTCACCTTGATCGGATAGACGCCGCGGTACGCGCCCTGATAGCCGTACTCGCCGATGGCGCGGCGGAAGGCCTCGTTGAGCTGCACGACGCGCGACCGGATGATCTCCGAGAAGCGGATGAGGAGCGGCAGGCCGATGCCCCGCGCGTGCACCTCGTCGACCAGCTCCTTGAGGTCGAGAGCGGTGGTGCCGGAACCGGCCGGGCTGACCAGCATGTGGCCATCCTTGCCGACCGAGAAGAAGTCGTTTCCCCAACCCCGGATGTTGTAGAGATCGACCGAGTCGGCCGGGGTCCAACGCCTCGTCAAGGGAGCAGTCGCCATCTCGTGCGGAGACTCCTTTCTTCGTGCTGCCAGGGGAGCGTCAGGAGGACCCTGAATCGAGTCCGGCCGACGAAGATAACACGGATCGGCCAGGTCAGCCGCCGGGGGCAACCACAAGGGTTGCCCCTACAATTGCCTGGTGTAGGGGCAGGCCTTGTGCCTGCCCTCCGTGGCGCGTCCTACGGTAACGCCCGGACCCCACGGCGGGTGGTCAGGATGAACAGGTGCTGGGACGGCAGGTCCTCGATCGTCCTTTCCAACAGGAACCCGGCCGCGGTCCACTCGGCGGTCACCTGGTCGACCGACATCCGGTGCTCCACCGAGATGTGGCTCGCCGTGCTGCCTTCGAGGCGGTACTCCACCAGCGCCACCCGGCCGTTCGGCTTCAGGGCCTCGCGGATCTTCTCGAGCATCACCTGGGGCTGCTGGAACTCGTGGTAGACGTCCACCAGGAGCACCCAGTCGAACGTCTTCGCCGGCAGCTTCAGATCGTCCTCCGTGCCGAGCACGGTCACGATGTTCGTGACTCCCTCCTGCGCCGCCAGCTCCTTGAGCCGCTCCAGCATCTCGGGCTGGATGTCGTTCGCGTAGACCTTGCCCGAGGGGGCCACGGCCTTGGCGAGGCGCCGCGAGTAGAAGCCGGTGCCCGCGCCGATGTCCGCCACTGTGTCGCCGTCGTGGAGGTTCATGGCCCCGATCGTCACTTCCGGCTTCTCCAGGTCGGCCCTCCCTTCCCGCTCCAGCCACTCGGCCCCGCCGCCCTCTGCCTGCATCACCTTGGCCGGCGTGCGCGGCGGCGGCTCCGGCGGCTGACCGCCACCCTGGGCCGAGGGCGAGGGCGCGCAGGCCAGGCTGAGACCAAGGAGGAGAAGGCAGAGGGCCGGGAATGGCTTGGTGGACATGGAGAAAGCCTACCCCATTCCCTTACGGCGCGGTTTATCGCACGGTTTGGGCCAGGCAGGTCGCCTGCTGCGATTGGCAGATGCGGCCTTCTGCCTTCGGTCCGATCCCCTGGGGGTTGGCGGCGCGCAGGGCGGCCACCACCACCTCCTTGAGGTCGCGGCCGTCCGCCGCGCAGCTCTTCACGACCTGGGACGGCTGGAGCATGATGTAGCCGTCCTGGTCGCCGATCTCCGGGTTGACCAGATAGTCGTCCACCGCCGCCAGGATCTCCTCGTCGGGACGGACCGGCCGCGGACCCTGCGGCGTGAGAAGGGTCAGGCCGGTCGCGGTCTGCTTCTGCGTGTCGTGGACCCACGCGAAGCCCGAGATCTGGAGCCAGCTCCCGCTCCCCGGCCACGCCCGCAGCGACTGCTCCGCCACCTGCTGCAGGGTCGCGCCGTCGATCCGCACCAGCCGCAGCGGCGTCGGGTACCCGAACAGCTCCTCGACGTGCCGGCGGGTGATGCGCGAGCCTTCCGGAAGGTCCTGGTTGAGCCGCAGCGAGCCCGAGTTGATGAACGCCACCTGGGCGCCGCACGCCTCCATCTCCTTCTTCATCTGGTCCGCCACCCAGTCGCCGAGCGAGGTCTCCTGGCGGCGGATCTTGGTCTCCTCGGCCTCCAGGAGCGTGCGGGTGGAGCCATAGAGCTCGCCCAGGCAGCCGGGATCGGCCTTGGCCTTGGCGCAAAACTCCTGCTCGTGCTTCGCCTGCCAGTCGCCGACGAGCTGCAGCGTGTCCGGATCCGGCCGCGGATCGGTGCCCGAGAGGGTCCGGAAGTCGTGCGCCACGTCGAGCCTGCCATTGCGGTCCAGTCGCAGCCGGATCACGTCGACCGTGCGGGCATCCGCGTCGGCCTTGAGTACGAAACGCTTCCCAACCTGAATCACCATCCTCTCGTGATCGTGACCGCCGACGATCAGATCCGGCCCGTCGTCCCCGAGCTCCTCCAGGATCTCGCGGTCGTCCGAGAAGTTCAGGTGCGTGAGCGCGATCACCACCTCGGCCCCCTGGGCGCGCAGCGCGGCGGTCAGCTCCCTGGCCGTGGCCTCGGGACCGGCGAACTCCGCGTACTGGACGCCGTCGGTCGGGATCGTCAACCCGAAGATGCCGATGCGGATGCCGCCGCTCTCCACCAGCGTGGTCCGCGAGAGGTTCTGGGCGGCGATCAGGGGGAAGGTCACGTTGCCGCCGAGCCAGCGGAACTGCGACTCGTCTATCCGCGCCTGGAGCATGGGGGCGTCCTTCATCTTCCCCTTCTCGAACTCGTGGTTGCCGAAGACCACGAACATGCGGTCGTCGAACGCCTCGGTGTTGCCGTCGAGATCGTTGAGCACGGCCACCATCTGCTGGCCGTTGTACATGCGGCTGGCAAAGCTCGGGAACAGGAAGTCGCCGCCGTGGAGGAGGAGCAGGTCGGGATGATCCTTCTCCAGCTCCTTGCGCAGGGTGCGGACCCGGGCCAGGCCGGCCACCCGGCCCTCTTCGAGACCCTCGATGCGGTACACGTCGTTGATCGCCATCAGCACGGCGGTGCGGGTGCCGGGAGCCGCCTTCGCCGGCTGGGGCGCGCGGGCGCCGGGCGAGGCGCAGGCTCCGAGAGCGAGCGCCAGGATCAGAAGCCTTCGGATCATCGGGATCAATCCTCTTCTTCTTCGAGCTCTTCAGGGGTCAGCGGCCGCTCGGGCAGCGGGCGCTCCACGATGCGGTAGTCCTTCACGATCCGGCCGCCGATCACGTGCTCCTGGAGGATGCGCTCCAGGACGTGCGGATCGCAGTGGCCGTACCACACCCCGTCCGGGTAGACGACCGCGATCGGTCCGCCGTCGCAGATGTCCAGGCAGTTGGCGCGCGAGGCATAGACGCCACCCTTCTTCGACAGGCCCAGCTCGCGGAGCCGCTGCTGCAGGTACTTCCAGGACCGGATCGTGCTCTTGCGGCTGGCGCACCGGGCCTTGGTCGGGTCGCAGCAGAGAAAGATGTGGCGCTCGATGCGGTCGAGGCGCAGCTTCTCCGCGGTCCGGCGCTGCTTTTTGACGACTTCCTTGAGCGACTTGTCCATACCGACCACCCTTCCAGGGTCCCTTACTCTAACAGTCCCGCCGCAGGGGCGCAGCAGGCTGCGTCCCTGCCCTCGTCAACTGCTAGCATGGATCATGCGCCGCCTGCTGTTTCTTCTCCCTCTCCTCGCCGTGCTCGCTCCGGTCGATGCTGCCCCGGACCGTCCGAACATCCTCCTGATCCTGATCGACGACCAGACCGTGGAGTCGATGCGCGTCATGGACCGGACCCAACGCCTCGCCGCCGAAGGCACGACCTTCTCCGACAGCATCGTCTCCTACCCCATGTGCTGCCCGTCGCGCGCCACCGGGCTGACCGGCCAGTACGCCCACAACCACAAGGTGATGGGGAACAAGGCGCCGGACGGCGGCTACGGACGGCTCGACGGCTCGAACACCCTGCCGGTCTGGCTGCGGGAGGCCGGCTACGAGACCGCCCACGTCGGCAAATACCTCAACGGCTACCACGGCCCGGAGGTGCCGCCCGGATGGGATCACTGGTTCGGGCTCGCCGATCCGAGCACCTACCGGGTCTACGACTACATGGTGATCGCGGACGGCAAGACGGTCCACTATGGAGAGGACGAGGACGACTACCAGACCGACGTCCTGGCGCGGAAGGCCGAGGCGCTCCTCCGCGAGATGTCCCATACCGGCAAGCCGTTCTTCCTCAGCGTCGCGCCGGTGCCGCCGCACCAGGAGCGGAGCGACGAGGACGCCCAGGGGACGCCGCCGCGGCCGGCTCCCCGTCACCAGGGGATGTTCGCCAAGGAGCCGCTGCCCGCCAAGGCCTCCTACGACGAGGCCGACGTGGCCGACAAGCCGCCCCACATCCGCAAGCTCCCGCACCTCGGACCCGCCAAGAAGGACCTGATCCTCCGCACCTACCGCGCCCGCCTGGAGTCGCTCCAGGCCGTGGACGAGATGGTGGAGCGGCTGATGAACACTCTTGAGGAGACAAGCCAGCTCGACCGGACAGTGGTCATCTTCACCTCGGACAACGGCTTCTTCCTCGGGGAGCACCGGATCGTGGACGGCAAGCTCCTTCCTTATGAAGAGTCGATCCGCGTGCCGCTGATCATCCGGGGAGGCGGCTTCCCGGCCGGTCACGTCGCCGACCAGCCGGTCGCCAACATCGATCTCGCCCCGACGATCGTGGAGCTGACCGGCGCCAAGGCGCGCCGGAAGATGGACGGCCGCTCGCTCCGTCCGCTCGCCCTGAACCCGTCTCTGGGAAAGGACCGCGCCCTCCTGGTCGAAGGCCTGAGCCGGAACTCCGCCAAGCCGTCCTACGAAGGGATCCGCACCGCGCGCTGGCTCTATGTGGAATACCGCACCGGAGCCAAGGAGCTCTACGACCTCCAGAACGACCCGCTCGAGCTCACCAGCCGCCACGACGAACCCGGCCTGAAGACGGTCCGAGCCGACCTGGCGCAGCGGCTGGAGAAGCTTCGGAAATGCGCGGGTTCGAGTTGCCGGTAGGGATTTGTAGGGGCAGGCCTTGTGCCTGCCCTCCGCCGCATGGGCAACCACAAGGGTTGCCCCTACAGTGCCGGCCCCGGGTTCGATAGACTCCCCCGTCATGCGAAACGGCTATCCGCTGGTCGAGCTGCACCGTCACCTGGACGGCAACGTCCGACTCGAAACCGTCCTGGACCTGGGTCGGCAGCACAACGTGGACCTCCCGGCCTGGACCCTCGAGGAGCTTCGTCCGTACGTCCAGATCGTGGACCGCGAAGCGAGCCTCCTCGACTTCCTCGCCAAGTTCGAGATGCTTCGCCGCGTCATGATCGACTACGACGCGGTCCGCCGGATCGTCCGCGAGAACATCGAAGACGCGGTCCGCGAGGGGATCGACTACATCGAGCTGCGCTTCAGCCCGCGCTTCATGGCCGAGATGTACAACCTCGACGTCCAGGGCGTGGCCGAGGCCGCCTGCGACGCCCTGGAAGAGGCCCGCGACCTGCCGGCCAAGGCGAAGCTGATCGGCATCATCTCGCGCCACTACGGCCCCGAAGCGGCCTGGGGCGAGCTCGAAGCCGCGATCCGTCTCCGGGACCGGGGCATCGTGGCGCTCGACCTGGCCGGCGACGAGCTCAACTTCCCGGGCGACCTGTTCGTGGACCACTTCCGCAAGGCCAGGGAGGCCGGCCTGCGCGTCATCGCCCACGCCGGCGAGGCGGCCGGAGCGCCGAGCGTCCGGCAGGCCGTGCTCGGGCTCGGAGCGGAGCGCATCGGCCACGGCATCCGGTCGATCGAAGACCCCGCGGTGATCGATCTGCTGCTGGAGCGCGGCATTCCCCTGGAGGTCTGCCCCACCAGCAACGTCCAGACGAGCACCGTGCCGGACCTGGCGTCCCACCCGTTGCCCGAGTTGCTGGCCCGTGGCATCTCGGTCAACCTGAACACCGACGACCCGAGCATCAGCGGCATCGACCTCGCGCACGAGTACCGCGTCGCGCAGGAGTCGCTGGGGCTCGGAGAGGACGACCTGCGGCGGCTCCAGGAGAACGCGGTGGCCGCCGCCTTCCTCACCTCCGAGGAGCGAGCCGACCTCCTCGGAATCTTGCCCCCGTATTAGGGCCCCCCTACTAATAAGATCAGGAGGAGACCTCTTTCATGGCGAAGATCGACCTGTCCAAGCTTTCGATCCAGGAGATGCAGGAGCTGGCCAAGGACATCGAGCAGGAGATCGTGGCCCGGCGCGAGCAGGATCGCGAGCGCGTCCTCACCCAGATGCGCGAGCTCGCCGGCACCCTCGGCATGTCGCTCGAAGACCTGCTGAAGCAGGAGCGAGGCCGGGACCGCGGCCGGGTTTCCACCGCCACAGTGGCCGTGAAGTACCGCCACCCGGAGAACGCCGCTCTGACCTGGGCCGGCCGCGGCAAGCGCCCGCAATGGATCAACGAGTGGCTGGATTCCGGCCGGTCGCTCGACGAGTTGGAATCCGGCGGAGAGTAGCAGCGCCAAAGCAAAGCAGGAGCTGAGGGGCCTGCCCCCGCCTGGCAGGCCCCGACTCCTGTCCATCAGTTGTCAATGAACCCTGTTGCCCTGCCTGCAAGCCCATCCAAGGCCGTTCCGGCTTATCCATGACCTCTTAAGCCTGTCCATCACGACACAACGTTGATTTCCCGCAAACAACCTTGAATCGCCCTGGATAACCTTGATTCGCGGCGGATAAGGCTACTTTGCCGCAAACAAGGTTGTTTTGCCGTGGATAACCTTGTTTCGCCGCAAACAAGCGTGAATCGCGTCAAATTACCGCGGCTTTCCCGCAAACAACCCGATATCGCCGTAAACAGCCCTGCTTTGGTCCAGACAAGCGTGAATCGCCATGGATAGGCGTAGATTTCCGCAAACAACCTTGCATTACCCTGGATAACGCTATATCGCTGCAAACAACCTTGTGTCGTCTTGGAATGGGCTTCCGACCCCTTTTCCCCCCTCCGGCCTAGTCCCGGTGACCTCTCTATCCCTGGCTCCCCTGCAAGGACCTCCAGAACAGGAAGGGGCCGGATAAATTCCGGGAGAGGTGATTTTGGGAATTAATTCCAAATTTTGAAGGGGATGTCAGAAACCGGCCTTGTCCTGCGTAGTATGCCCTGCAGAGGCCAGGAGCCTGAGTGCTCGCAGAAGCTCCGGCCGGAAGCACGGTTCATTGACAACTGAATCCGAGCGGTGGCCGCCGGGTCCAAGGACGCCACCGCTCCCCCGGAGGCCCGCCTGTCGGGGGCGGCGGGTCTGTGCCGGAGGTGTGCGGAGGCTGGGTTGCTCCCCACACCTCGGGATCGGGGTTTGTCACGCTTTGCTTTAATGCTGCACTCATAATAGTAGAGGCTTGGGCATGACCCTGCAGCAGCGAGAACCACGAGAAGCCCACGCTGTGATGTAAAGCCGTCTAGGAAGCCCCCTATTTTAGGAGAACAGAACGATGAAACTTTGGATCACGTTGTTGGTTGCCACCGTTCTTTTTACACCACTTTCCGTCAGTGCTGCATCGAAGTGGACTGCAGCAGGTGCCACAGGCTCAGTTATCAGTCCCTCAGTACAATTCTTTTCCTATCCTACTGGGGGCGTGTACACTGTGCCCGCAGCCGGCGGCAATGGCTCAGGCATTTCCTACAATTATACCGGCAGCTCTGCAACTTCGACGGACCCATTTATCATGGCATATAATGTAACATCATCAGAATTACAGCCAGCATGGACCACCTTTACAATTACCTACAGCGGCGTTAATACCGGAAGCTCGATTACCGCCACTCTCTACAGCGTCTCTTCGACAACTGGGGCGCGAACAACCATCTGCTCAGTGGCAAGCACGACAACAACGACAATCCAAAGTTGCACCTTCAGCTCAACAACGGTCGACTTTGGTGCCAATGCATACTATGTAGAGGCCACGATAGATCGCAGTTCCAATTCACAACGCCCGACCCTAAACTACCTGGGCCTTCAGTAATCTGTCCCTATGTGCCTGCCCCTTTCGTGGTTCCAGGCGGGAACCTGGGCAGGCATTTTCGCTGCTCTCCCGGAGACATCCTGTCGGGGGCGCCGGCCTGCTCTCCGCTTCGCGTGTTCGCCGCTGCATGGCCGGACCGTGCAATTGTGCAACGAGTCGTTGCACAATTGCGTTGGCGTCGCCTTGCTTTGAAACCAGCTTTCCGGCGGCGATTCAGGTATTCGGCCGCAGCTCGGCGGAGAACCACGGAACGCCCTCTGCCTTGAACTCCTCGCTGGCGTCCAAGCGAGCCATGAGCTCTTCACGAACATGACCTATAGCCTTTAGGTGGATATTCTATGTAAGGTCAGTGCTTTAGGGGAAGCCTCCAGAGGGCTTATGGGCGCCGGAAGGGCTGAGAACTGTCCTCACGTGGCGGGCATTCGAGGAACGAGGAAGACGCCTGGGATAACTGCCCATTAGTTGGGTCGAGAACAAAGAGGCCATAGAAGGGCCGGTTTCGCCTCTCCTCCTTCCGAAGCCTCTTTCACTTCTTTGGCTGGTTGGCGCGGTCCATCCTGGAGGACAAGCCGCTCAGAGGATACTGTTCGACCGAACTCAGATATGCTGCCCGCAACCCGGGAGAGGAGTATGGGCGCCGACCTACTCCATGGAGTCTAACTCTACATTATCCTATCCAAGAAAACGTAAACCTACCCTCAGTTCCGGTAACTCAGGAACTTGGCTTTGATGACTGATACCAGTCCCTGCCCATTTGATAGGCTTGATCGTAACAAAACCCAATTTCCTATTGATCTCATCCTCATTAAGACCCGGCGGATAGAAAACTGCCCAGGTCGTTGACAAGTTATTTAGCCGCACATATTTATTGAATAGTGCGGCGGCTTCATCAACCTCCACTGCTGTATTATTTTCCCAGCTGCCGTCAATACTAACAGTGGCCTTACCTTTCGACATGTGCACGTCATATTCATTCCAATCAATAGCCAGGTCTAATTGTGCCCGACAAAGATTGTTTCCGTCCATTCCATAAATTGAAGCCTGAGAAATCCACTTATTCTCAAGTCCAAGCTCAATGGCTTCAATGGATTTTTCAGTGATATTTACCGTTCTCCGGAGTGCAATTCGAATCTGCATCTTCAGCAATCCCATGCGCACAAAAGTCATTGTGCCGGAAACGGTATGAGTAGTGCTCATTCTCACGACCTCCGCAGATGATTCAGAAGTTGACCAGAACTCAGTAAATCAATGCCCGCAGCGGCTAATGTTCTAATCTCAATTTCCCATCTCAGCCTTGGCCGCTCTCCGCGCATCATGCGATCCATCGACTCTCCAAGGCCTGTGCCCTCGATTTGAAGCCAAAGATATTCGTCAAGTAAGGTAGTCCTCAGATGAGTGTAAAAGGAAATGGGGAGTTTTTGCTCCCTGCCTTCGAGTTCCCTAACTAACGTGGCAACAGAATCAAAAGACAACTCCGGGAAGATACGATGGACAACCTGAATCCGCTCTTCTTCGAGAAAGGTCCATTCGAAGGACGACATTCGGCCGGCACGAACCAACGGCTCGTACAGCTTGTTAAAATCATTTCCCGTTAAAATAATAGGAATCCTTCGAACTGGTTCCCCGGCCACTATATGAGGATAGTCAACTAAGTGCATTAATTCTCCAAATACTCCTTGCCGATTTGTGGTATACTGGACCATTCCTCCCCAGTCGCCAACCCCAGCATCGATATCGTTGATCAAAAGAACCGCTGCTCCACATGAGCCTTCGTCAATCGCCCGACTGGCGTTGATATAAGTCTCACGGATTAGCTTGGCCGGATCTCCTGCCCGGTGGCTCTCCATCTGGCCACCAGAAATAAGAAAACGTCCCACTTTCATCTCTCTCAGAACGGCCTCGGCTTGGAATGTTTTGCCCTCCCCAGAAGGTCCGTGAATACCAAGAATTAGCGGGACGCCCGGGAAATCATTAGGGAAAAGATTTTTCGCGACATGCAAGGCAATTACTTTCTTGAATCGCTGGGGTATAAAATAGCTAGTCATGGCTTATTATCCATTCTCCCTACGCCTACGAATCCGGTCCCTCAGTGCATTCATCTCGTTCTCCCAATTAGCTGAACTCGCCGACTCGGACGAAGACTCAACCACCTCATCCGGGACTAGAGAGAACTCCCAATCCGACAATGCTTCAGCAGGCAGTGGTGCCGCGGCTTGATTAGGTACACGCTGGTCGAGGTCCTTGTTGCCGGGGGTTTCCCACTCGCCGCTATTACTGAGTGCATAAAGTCCAAGTTCTCGCCTTCGTTGTTTCGTAATCGCCTCCAAATTCTCCAGCCGGGCAAGTAGAACTTCGTTTAGCTGTGCCTTACGGCGAACTCGGTGAGCACGGATGGGTTCGACCAGAGATATAGCTTCATCTTTACTTAGCTTTAGGTCAGGACTCTTTTGGGATAATAAAAAAATCTCCTCCATAACCAAGTCTAATTCGGCTTTAATATTAATGTTCTCCCGTCTCGCTTCATTCAATAGCCGCGCAACGACGCGTTGCTCAACTTCGGCCCGTTGCGCAGCTTTCGTCTTACCCATTACAAGGTCGGAAATAATGTTGCTCAGCACTGAGGAGGCAATTCCTAAAATAACAGACATTGGGTCCACCTGTTCACCTCCTAACCTATTCTCATGCTAGTAGACGTGCGCGGTTGTGGTGACTGCGACGCAAATCATAGCTACAAGCTAAATAGTTCACGTTGCCGCGAAGCCTCGCCCTAATGGGCATTCAGTCTTTGCAGCGCACGCCAAGTCGGCAAGTCCAAGCTGCGTACAGGAACACTTTTTAGTCTACAAAGGCTCCGAAAGTCATTCAACCTTAGAGCCTCAGGCGCATAAGCTAACGCAGAAGAGGCGCTTGGAACGGGTGACTGCCCGGAAGAAGTGACTGACCCTTTTGGGGGAGGCTGGGGGAGGCACGGAGGTGGGCGACGCCCGTCCTCTCGCACCGGGTGAACCCTCCCTCAAAAGCCTCCCGGTGCTTCAAACAAGCCTGCAAGGCTCTGCCATTTGCCCTCCTCCTTGGAGACGAAATTCTTACGCCGCCAGCTCTCGGGCATTGGCCGGACACACCTCCGCCCTCCGCTCCAAGAGCGCGTCAACGCGAACGGCTAGAACTAAGGGTGAGGCCCTACCTACAAAGCAAGGCGGTCCTGGAACGTCCTGTCTAACGAAGGGAAGCCCCGGCGGGAAGGAGCCCACCGGGAACCGTGCGGTCCGGTCCCCGGACCTCAAGAGCTCGGCGGCTTCCCGAAAGGCGGCCACGAACAGCGCGTAGGCTTCCCAGAGGAGCTTGCGCATGGCCTTGGTCGCGGCATGGAACCGCGGCGCGGGAGACTTCTTGCTCTTCGCCGGACGAGTCTCCGGAGACCTCCGCGAGACGGCCTCGACGCCGAGCGGCTGACGACCGGCCTCTGCCAGTTCGGCTGCCGCCTCGCTTTCAATCTCCTCCATCAGTTCGGCGATCCGCTGTCGATAGACCTCCGGAGACAGGTGAGCCCAGCAGGGCAAGGGCGTGATCTCGAGCGTCTCTTCCGTGGCGTACTGGAGCCGTCCGAAGTCCTCTCCCCGATTCCTGGCGGCGAATTCCTGGGTGCGGTCGAACCACCGGCCGCGGATCGGCTCTCCGGCCAGGATCTCCCGGATACTGTGGACGCCCGGCCAGTCCTGGGCGCGCGCCACGAGACCCTCCTTGACCGATTGGGAAAGGAGGTACTTGAGGCGGTCGACTTGAGCCGCCTCCTCCTCGCTGACCAGGATCGACCGGTAGCGGTCACCCCAGACGGTCCCCTCCCGCTGTCGCAGTCGGTTGACCTCCTTGGAGAGGTTGGTGTCGACGAACTGCATGAAACTGGCCAGTTGCTCGGCGTCGTCCACGGACAGCAGAAGGTGGAAGTGGGTGCTCAGAAAAACCGCGGCATGGCAACGGACCGGGTAGCGCGCTTGGGCTCTGCCCAGGACGCCTCCGACGATCTCGTTGAGAGCAGGGCTCGGGCATAGCAGGTACTGGGACTGAAGGGTCCTGACAGTCACCTCCACGACGGAGCCCCCGGGACACACGTATCGCATAGGTCTCGCCATGCCCTTTAAAGAGACGGAAAACGGCCCTCCAATGTCATCATTTAAGTCGCCCTTGAAACTGGAAGGGCTCGATCTGGATTGGGAGTGAGCCGGCGGGACGCCGCCGGCGCTCCCAGTGCGTGGCGCGGGATTGCCTACCGCACTCTTTTCAGCTTCGCGGCTCCAAGCAGACCCTGAGGATTGATGAACGGCTGTAGGTCCTTGTAGCTGAGGAAGTACTCGCCGGAGGGCTCCAGCGCTTCGATGGCATGAGAAAAGTTGAAGTCGTAAATGAAGGTGATCCCCTCTTCACCGAGGCGGAACCGGTCGAGATCCGAGACCTGGATATGCACTTTCCTCGGCTCTTCGAGGATCCTGTTCAAGTCTTCCTCGGTCAGCGGATCGATGGGATCGGGATCCGTCTTCATGGATGCAAGGCTGCTTCGGAAAGACTCCTCCACCGCCGCAGCCCGAAGGCGATCCACCTTCGCCGCCAGCTCCGCCAGGGAAGCCTTGCGGAAAAGATCAGGGGCCGTCACCGGACGGCCGGTCCTCAGGTCGACGACCACGTCGGTCGTCGAGGTGCTGGGATGGGCGCCCATGCCGTCGACCGAATAGGTGAGACTGAGCAGACCGTCCTGGTTGTAGTGCACCTCGTAATTGATGCCGGACAGCCAAGTGTCCTCCTCCTTCCGCCACTCCTCCAGCGAGCTCCCGGTCCCACCCTTCAGGCCCGCGTTCACCTGGACCTCGGCGAGGATGTCGGCCGGAAGCCCCGAAAAGACGGGATAGGAAACCTCCGCTCTGCCGCCCATCGAATCGACCAGGGTCTCGGTTTTTCGTTCGATCCGGACGCTGCCGGACGCCGGTTTACCGGCGGCAGACCCGGAGCCCAGAAGGAGAAAAGACAGCAGAATCGAGGAGAGAGTCAGCGCTCGCATGCAGAATGATAGCCCGGGATTTGCCCTCTAGGGGCGGAGGAAATCTCTGACAGGCTGACTTCGGCTCTTCTACCCCTTCAGCCCCTCCAACACCCGGTACGGCATCCCGTCGAACGACCCCGACGACATCGTCACCACCACGTCCCCGTCCCGCGCCTCTTCAGTGGCGCGGCGGAGGACGTCGGCGGTGTCGTTGCAGAGGGTGGTGGGGGTGCCGGCGGCGGTGAGCTCTTCGGCCAGGGTTCCGAAGTCGAGGCGCTCGTCGTCGCTCAGCCTTCCGGCGTGGAAGGTGGGAGCGAGGAGGATGCGATCGGCTTTGCTGAAGGCTTCCCGGTAGGGCTCGTAGAAGAACTGCCGGCCGGCGGTCAGGCTGCGCGGCTCGAAGAGGACCATCAGGCGGCGGTTGGGATAACGCTGACGCAGGGCTCCGAGGGTCTTCTCCACGGCGGTCGGATGATGGGCGAAGTCGTCGACGACGGTCACCCCGCGGGCCGTGCCCAACTCCTCCAGGCGACGCTTGACGCCGTGGAAGCGCGCAAAGGCGGCGACCACGTCCTCGGCCGGGATGCCGTCGCGCCGGGCCGCGGCCCAGACGGCGAGCGCGTTCGAGACGTTGTGGCCGCCGGCCAGGTTCAACGGGATCTCGACCTCTCCGGCTTCGGCGTCCCGAACCCGGACGCGGCTGCCCTCGGGCGTGGCCTCGATCAATTCCGGATGCAGCTCGTTGGCCGGGTCCAGACCATAGAAGAGGACGCGGCAGCGCGACAGGCCGGCGAGCTCGCGGATCTTGGGGTCGTCGCCGCAGGCCACCAGGAAGCCGTCCTCCGGCAGCAGGCGGAGGAGCTTCGAATACGCCTCCCAGAGGATCTCGGGGCTGGCGTAGAGGTCGGCATGGTCGTACTCGACGCTGGTGAGGATCAGCGTCTCCGGCTGGTAGTGGAGGAACTTCGGTCCACGATCGAAATAGGCGGCGTTGTACTCGTCGCCTTCGATCACGAAGCGC
>JACZDC010003631.1_pt1 | contig 19667 bp, 14 predicted proteins | sample 8641791 | NCBI WGS metagenome assembly JACZDC01 (sample SAMN15324613, study PRJNA640507) | soil metagenome | isolation source: intercropping peanut in the second line | place: China: Luxin town, Laibin City, Guangxi Province | collected 2019-07-25 | depth 10cm m
GACGCGGCCGAGCTGCGGGCGCTCTCCGAGGCGCTGCGCGAGGCGGGGGCCGAGGGCGTGCGGCCGGTCGGCTCGATCAAGGCTCTCTTCGGCCACACCAAGGCCGCGGCCGGCGCGGCGGGCCTGCTCAAGGCCACGCTGGCGCTCGGGCACCAGGTGCTGCCGCCGAACGCCGGCTGCGACGAGCCCCATCCCGAGCTGACGGGCTCGCCTCTCACGGTGCTGGACGAGGGCGAGGTCTGGCCGTCGGACCGGCCGCTCCGCGCCGGCGTGAGCGCCATGGGCTTCGGCGGCATCAACGTTCATGTCGTGCTCGAAGGGGCCGCGCCGGTCCGCCGCCGTTCGCTCGCGCCACGGGAGCGCGCGCTTCTTGCCTCGTCGCAGGACGCGGAGCTGATCCTCCTCTCCGGCGACGACCTGGAGTCGCAGGTCGAGCGCCTCCTGGAGACGGCGCCCCGCATCTCCCGCTCCGAGCTGACCGACCTCGCGGCGGTTCTCCACGAACGCCTCGAACCCGGAGCCCGGAAGAGAGCCGCGATCGTCGCCTCCACGCCGAGGGAGCTGGCCGAGCGGCTGGAGCGCCTGCTCGACTGGCTGCGCGGCGCCGAGTCGCGGATCGACCCCAAGCACGGCCTCTTCCTGGGACTGGGATCGCAGCCGCGCCGCATCGGGTTCCTGTTTCCGGGTCAGGGCTCGCCTTCGCACCTCTCGGGCGGCGCCCTGCGGCAGCGGTTCGAGGATCTGGACGGGCTCTACCAGATCGCCGGCCTCCCGGCCGACGCGGACCCGGTGGACACCGCGGTCGCCCAGCCGGCCATCCTGACCCACTCGCTCGCCGGCCTCGCCGTGCTCGACCGGCTCGGCATCCGCGCCGCGGTCGCGGCCGGCCACAGCCTGGGCGAGCTGGCGGCGCTGGCCTGGGCCGGGGCGTACGACGAAGAGACAGCCGTCCACCTCGCCGCCGCCCGTGGACGCGCCATGGCCGATCTGCCGAGCCCGACCGGAGCGATGGCGAGTCTGGGTGCGCCGGCTGATGCGGTCGAGGCTCTGATCTCCGGGACAAAGGTTGGGATCGCCGGCCTGAACAGCCCGAAGCGGACCGTGATCTCGGGTCCGGCGGCCGAGGTCGAGGCCGTCGCCAAGCGCGCCGCGGACCTGGGCTACGAGGTTCACCGGCTTCGCGTCTCGCACGCCTTCCACTCGCCGCTGGTGGCCGAGGCCGGCCCTGCGCTGGCCCGTCACCTCGACAACATCCGTATCGGCAAGCCCGCCCGGCCGGTCGCCTCGACCGTCACCGGCGCCCTGCTCCAGGACTCCGAGGATCTGCGAGAGCTGCTCGTGCGGCAGGTCACCAGCCCGGTCCGCTTCACCGCCGCCCTGGAGGCCGCCCGCGGCCTGACGGACCTGTGGATCGAGGTCGGCCCCGGCCGCGCGCTCTCCGAGCTGGCGGCGGAAACCCTCGACCGGCCCGTGCTCGCGCTCGACTCCGGCGGACCCTCGATCTCCGGACTCCTCATGGCGGCGGGCGCGGCGTTCGCGCTCGGCGTGCCGGTCGACACCTCGGTCCTCTTCGAAGGCCGCTTCGTCCGGCCGTTCGACCCGGAGCGTCTGCCGCGCTTCCTGGCGAGCCCGTGCGAGTCGGCCCCCCTGTCGTCCTCCGCCCCGGCTCCGTCTCCCCGGGTTCCCGAACCCGTTTCAGAGGAGGCGGTAAGAGGCGGTTCGGCTCTGGACGTTGTCCGCCAGCTTGTTGCCGCCCGCGCCGAGCTTCCCGCGGAGACGATCCAGGACGACAGCCGGCTGCTCTCGGATCTGCATCTGAACTCGATCTCGGTGGGCCAGCTCGTGGCCGAGGCCGCACGCCAGCTCGGCCTGCGCCCTCCCGCCTCCCCCACCGACTATGCCCGCGCCACCGTGGCCGAGATCGCCCTCGCCCTCGCCGCCCAGGAGGAGCTGGGCGAGGTGGCCGCCGCCGCGCCCGACAGTGCGCCGGCCGGCGTCGACACCTGGGTGCGCGCCTTCCACACCGAATGGACGCCCCGGATCCTGCGCGACCCGCGACGGCAGACGACCGAACCCGGGACCTGGCGGATCGTGGCTCCCCAGGACCATCCGCTGGCCTGGAAGCTCGCCGCCCGGCTGCCGGGAGACGGCGTGCTCCTCTGCCTGCCGCCCCGGCCCGACGAGAGCCATGCCGGCCTGTTCGTGGAGGCGGCGCGCGAGGTGATCGAATCCAAGGCCACCCGCTTCCTCGTCGTCCAGCAGGAGGGAGGCGGCGCCGCCTTCGCCCGCACTCTCCACCTGGAGATGCCGGAGGTCACCACCCGGGTCGTGGACGTCCTCTTCGAGCACCCCGACGCCGCGGCCTGGGTCGCCGCCGAAGCCGGTGTCACGACGGAGGGATACACGGAGACCCGCTATGACGCGTCCGGCACCCGCACCGTGCCGGTCCTCCGCCTGCTGCCGGACGCCGAGCCTTCGGATCTCCCCCTGGGACCCGAGGACGTGCTCCTGGTCACCGGCGGCGGCAAGGGGATCGGCGCCGAGTGCGCGCTCGATCTGGCCCGGTCGACCGGCGCGAAGCTCGGCCTCCTCGGCCGTTCGCTCCCGGAATCCGACCCGGAGCTGGCCGCGAACCTGGAGCGCATGCGGGCCGCCGACGTCGAGCCGCTTTACTTCGCCGCGGACGTGACCGACGCCTCAGCCGTGGCCGAAGCGATCCGGCGGATCGAGGGGGAGCTGGGCCCGGTCACGGCCGTGCTCCACGGCGCCGGCGCCAACACGCCGCGGCCGATCGCGGCGCTCGACGAGGCGTTATTCCACCGCACCCTGGCGCCCAAGGTCCGCGGGCTGGAGAACGTCCTCGCCGCCATCGATCCGGGACGGCTGCGGCTCCTGGTCTCCTTCGGCTCGATCATCGGCCGCGCCGGCCTGGAAGGCGAAGCGGACTACGCCACGGCCAACGAGTGGCTCGGCCTGCTCACCGAGCGCTTCGGCCGCGAGCACCCGTCCTGCCGCTGCCTGACCCTCGAATGGTCGGTCTGGTCGGGCGTGGGCATGGGCGAGCGCCTCGGCACCCTGGAGAGCCTGATCCGCCGCGGCATCACCCCGATCCCGCCCGGCACCGGCGTGAGCTGGCTGCGCGATCTTCTCTCCCGGCCACTCCCGACCTCCTCGGTCGTGGTGGCCGGCCGCTTCGGCGACCCGGACACGGTCGAGCGGGAGCGGCCCGAGCTGCCCCTCCTCCGCTTCCTGGAGAGGCCGCGCGTCTTCTATCCGGGCGTGGAGCTGGTGGTGGACTCCGAGATCTCGGCCGACACCGACCCGCACCTCGCCGACCACGTGTTCCGCGGCGAGCCGCTCTTCGCCGCCGTGCTCGGCCTGGAAGCCATGGCGCAGGCCGCCATGGCGCTTGTGGGCACCGACCGGCTGCCGGTCTTCGAGGACGTGCAGCTCGTCCGTCCCGTGGCCGTGCCGCCCGGCCGCTCGACCACGATCCGGGTCGCGGCGCTCGCCCGGGACGGCAGGGTCGAGCTGGCGCTGCGCGACGCCGCGACCGGCTTCGCGGCCGACCACTTCCGCGCCGTGTGCCGCTTCGACGACGCCCCGGAGCTGACATCCCGGATCTCGTTGACCGGCGGTGCCCGTCTGCCGATCGAGCCGGCCGACCTCTACGGCGGCGGCCTCCTCTTCCACCGCGGCCGGTTCCAGCGGCTGGAGGGCTATCGCCACCTCGAAGCCACCGCCTGTCTGGCCGAGATCGCGTCGGACGGCACCACCGCCTGGTTCGGTAAGTGGCTGCCTTCGGAGCTGCTCCTGGGCGACCCCGGAGCCCGCGACGCGGCCATCCATGGCATCCAGGCCTGCATCCCGCACGCGACCCTTCTGCCCACGGGAGTCGACCGCATCGTCACCGGCCGCCTCGCCGCCTCGGAGCCGCTGATCCTCTCGGCCCGGGAGCGCTCGCGTGACGGCGACGACTTCGTCTATGACCTCCAGATCCTGGACGCCCTGGGCGGCGTGCGCGAGCGCTGGGAGGGGCTGCGCCTCCACGCCGTCCAGAAGATCGATCCGCCGGCCTCCTGGCGCGCCGCCCTGCTGGCGCCCTACGTGGAGCGCCGGCTGGAGGAGATCCTGCCCGGCCGGCGCGTGCAGGTGAGTCTCGGCAGGGGCTCCGCCGATCTCCATCACCGGCCCGACGGCAAGCCCGAGGGCCGGATCTCCCGCTCCCACGCCGGCGACCTCGTCCTGGAGGTGATCGCGGAAGGCCGCCTCGGCTGCGACCTCGAACCGGTCCGCGAGCGCTCCGAGGAGGTCTGGCGCGACCTGCTGGGCGAGGGCTTCGCGCTGGCCGAGCTGATCGCCAGCGAGCGCGGCGAGTCGCGGGACGCCGCGGCCACCCGCGTCTGGTCCGCCCTCGAAAGCCTCAAGAAGGCCGGCGTGCCGCACGGCGCACCGCTCGTCCTGGATCGGATCGACTCCGACGGCTGGCTCCTCCTCCGCTCCGGGGACCTGCGCATCGGCACCTATCTCGGCCCGGTGCGGGAGCTGGCGGGCCCGGCCGCGCTCGCGGTGCTCCTGGAGGCCGGCGGTTGACGAAGGCCTACGAGTATCGCCACCGGGTCGGCTTCGAGGAGACGAACCTGGTCGGGAACGTCTACTACGTGAACCATCTCCGCTGGCAGGGCCGCTGCCGCGAGATGTTTCTCCACGATCACGCGCCCGAGATCCTCGACGATCTCAGGAACGGCCTTGCCCTGGCCACCGTGCGCTGCTCCTGCGACTACTTCATCGAGCTGGAGGCCTTTGACGAGCTGCTGATCCGCATGCGCCTCGGCGAGGTGGTCCAGAACCGCATCACCCTGCGCTTCGAGTACTACCGGCTCAGCGGGCAGGGCGAAGAGCTGATCGCGCGCGGCGAGCAGCAGGTCGCCTGCATGCGCCGCCAGGGCCACGAGACGGTGCCCACCCCGATCCCACCGGCGCTGCGCGAGGCGCTGATCCCCTACTCGGAGCGCAGGTAGCGCAGCAGCCTCCGGCGACGGCGCCGCCGCTCCTGCGGCGTCTCCTTGCCTTCGAGCAGCGCCTTCTGGCGGGAGATCTCGTTGCCGATCTCCGAGTTCACCTCGCCGCCCATGAGGATCGCGAACCCGGTCATGTAGAACCAGGTGAGGAGGAGGATGACCGCGCCGACCGAGCCGTAGGTGGTGCTGTAGACGTGGAAGTAGGCGAGGTAGAGCCGGAGCCCGAACGAGGCCAGCAGGAAGAGGATCACCGCCGTCACCGCTCCCGGCGTCACCCACTGCCGGTTCGGGGTGTCGCCGAGGTTCGGCGCGTAGTTGTAGACCATCTCGAAGGAGAGGACCACGAACGCCAGCACCAGCGGCCACTTGAAGAAGTGCCAGGCGACGGCGAAGAACGGCCCCACGTACTCGGCCAGCAGGTTCGCGATCGCGCCGCCGTAGAAGATCACCGTCAGCGCCGAGATGATCAGCACCGCGAACATGATGGTCAGGATCACCGAAATGATCCGCCGCTTCCACCACCGCCGGGTCTCCTTGAGGCCGCAGGCGATGTTGAGCGTCCGCCCGACCGCGATCATACCGTTCGAAGCGATCCAGAGGGCCGCGAAGAGGCTGATGTAGAGCTTGAGACCGCTGCGCGCCATCGTGATCTCGTTGAGCGAGCCGGTCAGCAGCTTGGTGATGTCCGGGCTCGGCGAGATCTTCGCCAGGTACCAGAGGAGGTTGAAGCGCAGCGACGCGCTCGCCCCCGCCATGTAGCCGAGCAGCGTGGTCAGGAAGACGAGCAGCGGAAAGGCGGAGAAGAGGAAGAAGTACGCCAGCTCGGCCGATCGCCCGAGCAGCTCGTCCTGGTAGATCTGCCGCCACAGGCGGACGCCCAGCTCCTTCCAGGTCAGGCCGGCGCGCGTCCAGAGCGATGTCATGGCGTCGTTTCCTCTCCACCCTTCTTCCACCGGGTGCTAGCATCGCGCCTGCTGCCCGGAAAGGGCGATCCTATCAAGGGCCATCGAGGGGAGACCATGGACAGAGAGAAGGCCGCCGCGCGGATCTCCAAGCTCCGCACCGAGATCCGCCACCACGACTATCTCTACTATGTCAAAGACCGGCCCGAGGTCTCCGACGAGCAGTACGACAAGCTCTACCGCGAGCTGGTCGCGCTGGAGGAGGAGCACCCCGACCTGATCACCGACGACTCGCCCACCCAGCGCGTCGCCGGCCAGCCGGTCTCCAGCCTGCCCACGATCGAGCACGCCGCGCCCATGCTCTCGCTCGACTCGGACCAGAACCCGGACACCCTGCGCCGCTTCGACGAGCGGGTGCGCAAGGGGCTGGGCGACGACTTCCCCGTCGAGTACGTGCTGGAGCCGAAGCTCGACGGCGCCTCGATCGAGCTGGTGTATCAGAACGGCACCCTGCTCCAGGCCTCCACCCGCGGCGACGGCCGGCGCGGCGAGGGGATCACGGCGAACATCCGCACCATCCAGAGCGTCCCCCTCCGCCTCCGCGACGGCGAGCGCCCCGTCCCGCCCTACCTCTCGATCCGCGGCGAGGTCATCATGCACTCCGCGGACTTCGACAAGCTCAACGAGCGGCTGATGGCCGAGGGAAGGGAGCCGTTCGCGAACCCCAGAAACGCCGCGGCCGGCGCCGTGCGCCAGCTCGACCCGCAGCTCACCGCCTCGCGGCCGCTCGACCTCTACGCCTACGACATCCTGGCTTCCGAGGAGCTGGACCTGGAGAGCCAGTGGGACGTGCTCCAGGCTCTGCGCGACTGGGGGCTGCGCGTCAACGACCACGTGCGCCTCGCGCGCTCGCTGGACGACATCCTCAAGTACCACAAGGAGCTGGAGGAGCGGCGCGACGACCTCTCCTTCCTCGGCTACGAGATCGACGGCATCGTCATCAAGCTCAACGACCTGGAAGCCCGCGAGATGCTCGGCTGGACCACCCGCCACCCGCGCTGGGCCTTCGCCTTCAAGTTCCCGCCGCGCAAGGAGGTCACCCGCCTGCTCTCCATCCTGCCGAGCGTCGGCCGTACCGGCGTGGTGACGCCCGTGGCGATCATGCTGCCGGTCGAAATCGGCGGCGTCACGGTCTCCCGCGCCACGCTCCACAACCGCGAGGAGGTGGCCAGGAAGGATGTCCGCGAGGGCGACCGCGTGCGCATCCAGCGCGCCGGCGACGTCATCCCGCAGGTCGTCGAGCGCATCGAGGAGCCGGACCGCGAGCGCGGCCCGGAGTGGAAGATGCCCGACGTCTGCCCCTCCTGCGGCACGGCTCTGACCGAACGCGGCCCGTTCACCGTCTGCCCGAACAGCTTCGAGTGTCCCGCTCAGCTCGTCGGCCGCATCGTCCACTTCGCTTCCAGGAACGCGCTCGACATCGAAGGCCTGGGAGACGAGACCGCCAAGCAGTTCGTGAACGAGGGCCTGGTGAAGCAGCTCCCCGATCTGTTCGAGCTGCGGGCCGACCAGCTCATCCAACTGGAGGGCTTCGCCGAGAAGTCGGCCAGCCGGCTGATCGAGGCGCTGGCCAAGGTGGCGGCCGGGGCCGAGCTGCCGCGCTTTCTCTACGGCCTCGGCATCCCCGAGGTCGGCGCGGCCGTGTCCCGCGACCTCTCCCGGCACTTCGGCTCGTTCGAGAAGCTCCGGGCCGCGGACGACGCCGCTCTCCAGGAGGTCTCCGGCGTGGGACCGCGGATGGCCGAGCAGATCCGCGAGTTCTTCGACGAGCCCAAGAACGCCGAGGTCCTGGACGAGCTGGCGCGGAAGATCCAGGTCCTGGAAGACCAGTCCAAACCCGCGGCCGGCACCGTACAACCGTTTGCGGGTCTCAAGTTCGTCTTCACCGGCGGACTGTCCCGCATCTCCCGGAGCGAGGCGCAGAAGCGGGTCGAGTCCCTGGGCGGCAAGGCCACGGGCTCGGTCAGCAAGTCGACCGACTATGTGGTCGTCGGCGAGGACGCCGGCTCCAAGGCCGACGACGCCCGGCGCCTGGGGATCAAGACCCTGGATGAAAACGGGTTCGTCGAGCTGTTACGGGAGAACGGAGTCAACCTGGACTGAAAGGGGTTTCCGCTGTGAACTTCAAAGCCCTGTACGCCATCGCCCTCCTGATCCTGGTCGCGACGGCCTGCGCGCGGGCCGCCGCCGAGAAGGGGGAGAAAGGAACGACCGCCGTGAATACACCCACCACCGCCAACGGGATCCAGAAGGTCGTCAAGACCGACGACGAGTGGAAGAAGCTCCTCACCCCCGAGCAGTACAAGGTGCTGCGCAAGCAGGGCACCGAGCGCGCCTTTACCGGCGAGTACTGGAACAACCACGCCAAGGGCACCTACGTCTGCGCCGCCTGCGGCCTGCCGCTCTTCAGCTCGGAGACCAAGTTCGAGTCCGGCACCGGCTGGCCGAGCTTCTGGCAGCCGATCAACTCGCACAACGTCGAGACGCACACGGACAACAGCCTGTTCATGTCGCGCACCGAGGTCGTCTGCGCCCGCTGCGGCGGCCACCTCGGACACGTCTTCACCGACGGCCCCCGCCCCACCGGCCTGCGGTACTGCATGAACTCGGTGTCGATGAAGTTCGTGCCGGCTGAGAAGTAAGGCCCGCTCACCCAGGGCGCGATGAATCGCGCCCCTACGCTTACGATTGTAGGGGCGCGATTCATCGCGCCCTGGTTTCATCGCCCCTGCTTCATCGCCTCCCCTGCAACCTTTCCCGCCGACACCCGTACTCCCCTTGACAATCTACAGGAGAGAGCGCACCCTTCCTGTAGACATTCTAGGAGAGAGACGTCATGACCAAAGCCCGGTCCGACCTTCTGCAGGGCACGCTCGACATGCTGATCCTCAAGACGCTCGCCTTCGAGGCGACGCACGGCTGGGGGATCGCGCAGCGCATCCAGCAGGTCTCGCGCGACGTGCTCCAGGTCAACCAGGGCTCGCTCTATCCCGCCCTCTACCGGCTGGAGCAGCAGGGCTGGATCGATTCGGAATGGGGCACCTCCGAGAACAACCGCAAGGCCAAGTTCTACCGCCTCACCGACAAGGGCCGCGGCCAGCTCGAGGCCGAGACCGAGAACTGGGCCAGGGTGTCCGAAGCCATCAGCCGCGTCCTCGAAACCGCGTGATTCGGAGACTTCCATGAACGGACTGTCACGGACCCTGCGCGCCCTCGTCCTCAAGAGCCGGTCGGAGCGGGAGATGGACGACGAGCTCAGCTTCCATATCGAAATGGCGACCGCCCAGAACATCCGCCGCGGCATGGACCCGGCGCTGGCGCGGACCGAGGCCCTGCGCGCCTTCGGCGGCGTCGAGAAGACCAAGGAGCAGTGCCGCGAAGCGCGCGGCGGCCGCTGGATCGAGGAGCTCGCCCAGGACCTGCGCTACGGCGTCCGTACCCTGCGCATGCACCCCGGCTATACCGCGGTCGTGGTCCTCATCCTGGCGCTCGGCATCGGCGCCAACACCGCCATGTTCAGCGCCGTCAACGGCGTCCTCCTGCGCCCGCTGCCCTATGCGGACGGCGACCGGCTCGTGGTCCTGCACCAGAAGGCCTCGCTCACCGGCGTCGACGACCTCCCCTTCTCGCCCGTGGAGATCGCCGACTACGAGAACGGCAGCCGCTCCTTCTCGAACCTCGTCGAGCACCACTCCATGGGTTTCAACCTCCTGGACCACGGCGAGCCCACGCGCGTCCGCACCGGCGTGGTGTCCTGGGACTTCTTCGACGTGCTCGGCGTGAAGCCGCTCCACGGCCGCACCTTCCGGCCCGAGGACGAGACCGCCGCGGCCGAGCCCGTGCTCGTCCTCAGCTACGAGTACTGGCAGCGGCAGTACGGCGGCGATCCCAAGGTCGTGGGCCGTTCGCTGCGCATGAACGACAAGGCCCATACGGTCGTCGGCATCCTGCCGCAGGTGCCCCGCTATCCAACCGAGGACGACGTCTACATGCCGACCACGGCCTGCCCGTTCCGGTCCAACCCGCGCATGGCCACCGACCGCACCGGGCGCATGCTGGCCGTTTTCGGCCGGCTGCGGCCGGGCGTCAGCCTGGAGCGGAGCAACGCCGAGGTCACCGCCGTGGCCGCGCGCCTGCGCAAGGATCATCCCGACGCCTACCCCGAGGCCGACGGCTACGAGGCCAACCTCTTCTCCCTGCGCTCCGAGCTGACCCGCGAGGCGCGGCCCAAGCTCCTGCTCCTCCTCGGCACCGTCGGCCTGGTACTGCTGATCGTCTGCGCCAACGTCGCGAACCTGACCCTGGCGCGGCGGCTCCACCGCCAACGCGAGCTGGCCCTGCGCTCGGCCCTCGGCGCCGGCCGGGTCCGGATCGCGCGCCAGCTCCTCACCGAGAGCGCGCTCCTGGCGCTCGCCGGCGGCGCCGCCGGCCTCCTCCTGGCCGTGCCCTGCCTGCGCCTGCTGAGCACCTTCGCCGCCCGCTTCACGCCGCGCGCCGCGGAGATCGGCCTCGACGGCAACGTCCTCCTCTTCACCCTGGCCGTGTCGCTGGCGACCGGGCTGCTCGCCGGCATCGTGCCCGCGTTCGCCCGCCAGCACCCGGCGGCCATGCTCAAGGAGGGCGACCGGGGTAACAGCGGCATGGATCGTGGGACCGGCGGCGCGAGCCTGCGCCTGCGCAACCTCCTGATCGTGCTCCAGCTCGCGGCTTCCTTCATGCTCCTGATCGGCGCCGGGCTCACGCTGCGGAGCCTCCTGCGCCTGGAGCGGGTCAACCCCGGCTTCCGGCTCGACCGCGTCTCGGCCACCGACGTCGTGCTCGACTGGTCCAAGTATGCCGAGGGCGAACAGCGCTGGGCCTTCTACGCGCCCCTGCTCGACCGGGTCCGGTCGCAGCCCGGCTTCGAGTCCGTGGCGATCGGATCGACCTTCCCGCTCAATGAGTCCCAGCCCTGGAACAACCCCCTCACGGTCGAGGGGAGCCCCACCGATCCTGGTAAGCCGGCGCCGCAGGTCGATCTCCGGGTCGCCAGCACCGGCTACTTCGAGACCCTCGGCATCCCGGTCCTGGAAGGCCGATCGTTCACCGACCAGGACGCGGCCGAGGCGACGGAGGTGGTGATCGTGAACCGCTCGCTCGCCCGGCGCGTCTGGCCGGACCGTCCCGCCGTCAACCAGCGCATCTCGCTCGACGGCGGCAAGAGTTGGCGCACCGTGGTGGGCGTCGTGGGCGACGTCAAGCAGTACGGCCTCGACAGCAAATCGGCCGACGAGATCTACCGTCCTCTCGCCCAGTTCCCGATCCTCGGGGTCAGCCTCCTGGTCCGCTCCGACCGCTCGCCCGACGCCGTGGAAGCCGCGGTCCGGAAGATCCTGCGCGACATCGATCCGGAGCAGCCGGTCTTCGACACCCGCACCCTGCAGCAGGTGCGGGCCGAGTCGCTCACGCCGCCGCGAGTCACCGCCACGCTGATCGGCGTGTTCGCGGTCCTGGCCCTGGCGATCACCGCCGCGGGCATCGCCGGCATCCTGGCCTTCTCGGTCGGCCAGCGCACGCACGAGATCGGCATCCGCATGGCCATGGGCGCGGTGCCCGGAGACGTGCTGCGCATGGTCCTGCGCCAGGCGGCCCTCCTGGTCCTCCCCGGTCTCGGACTCGGCATGATCGGCGCCCTGGCGCTCACCCGCCTGATGACCGGCCTGCTCTTCGGCGTCGAGCCCACGGACCCGTTCACCTTCGTCGCCGTGTCGCTGCTGCTCCTGGCGGTGGCCGCCATGGCCTGCCTCATCCCGGCCCGCCGCGCCACGGAGATCCACCCGATGGTGGCCCTGCGCGGAGTGTGATCCCAGCGGCTACTCCTCGGGGATCAGCGCTTGCCCGGCCTCAGTCAAGGCCCAGACCAGGACAGGCGTAGAGGTTCTCCGCAGGTCGTGATCCTTGCAGGATTCGTAGCCGGCACTGGTGACGTATTCGTCGCAGTCAAGGCAGTACAGTCCAGCCACTGAGCTCGTGGTCGACGTGAGACAGCCGACGCTCTCAAGACGTCGGCAGCGCCTATAAATCCTGTTTCGATCTTCGCCCAGAAAGTCCCGCAGTTCGGGCGTGGATCTTTGGCCTTCAGAGAGAGCAGCCAAAATCCTGCGGTCCAGCTCACTGAGCACAGGTATTGGCAGATGTCCTTCCATGATGTTCCGGCAGTGCGCCGCCTCATGGAGTGAGACTCCGGTAGCCCAATAATGTTTAGTCTAGCTAGCCAGACTGCGGCGGCCCCATCCACCGGTCCGCATCCGCAAACAGCAGCAGGGGCTGCTCGGCAACCCGGAACACCGCCCGCGCGCCAAACGGAAACGGGACCGCGAGGCGCGTGCCGTCCGGAAAGAGCCAACCGTCTCCCATCGCCGACTCGACCACCAGCTCGCCACCTTCGGGCACGAAGCCGCTCTCCAGGGGGACGTCCTTCTCATAGGGCCGGTACAGCTCGCGCGCCCGGAACTGGAGACGGCGGGCGGTGAGGGCCATCTTCCGGCCTCCGGCGGAGCGGATGCCGGCCGTCGAGCCGGTCGCGGTCGACACCCACAGGCCCGAGCTGCGGTGTTTCGCCCGCTTCGTGCCGAGGCGCAGTTGGTAGCGACTGGTCGCGGCCGGCCGCTCGTGCGCGACCAGGACGTCGTTCAACGCGGGTGGCAGGAGCTGGCCGTCGAGCTCGGCTTCGAGCCGGGCGACCGGCGTCGGCAGGAGGGTGCCGCGCTCGATCCGCGCCAGGATGCGGGCGATCGTAGCGCGCCGGGCGAGAGCCAGATATCCGACGCTCGACTTCGGCGCGGAGTTGACGCCGAGCACCGCCGCCTTGGTCACCCAGTGCGAAGCCGAGAGGAGCGTGCCGTCGCCGCCGACCGTCACCACCAGCCGGGCGTTGCCGATCACCTTCCGCGCCCGCTCGTCCAGCGAGTCGATCGAGATCACGATCGGCGCCACGCCCAGGTCGGCCAGAGCCTGATGGACCGCCGCGAGCGTCAGCTCCTGCTCGTGCGCCGCGGACGTCACCTCGCGGCCCAGGGAATGTCCGGTCTGGCCAAGCCGGTCCGCCACACCCTCGCGGGCCGCGACCGGTGTCTTCAGGACGAGAACGCAGGGAGAGAGGAGAGAGTCATTCCGGCTCACGGACGAGAGCCTACCACCGCGGACGGATTGACGGATTTAAAATCGGATTTTAAAGTGGTAAGGATGTATGTTCCCCGCCTTCTCTCTTCGACCCTGGGTCAGGCGCTCGGCCAGTTCCCCAGCGTCCTGGTGACCGGCCCGCGCCAATCGGGCAAGACCACGTTTCTGCTGGAGGAGTTCGGCAAGGGTGCCCGCTACCTGAGCCTGGACGATCCTCTCGAACGGAGCTTCGCCACCACCGACCCGAACGGCTTTCTCGACCGCTTCCCGGAAGGCCGGGTCATCCTCGACGAGATCCAGTACAGCCCGGAGCTCCTCCCCTATCTGAAGGTGCGGATCGACCGGGAGCGCCGCCAGCAGGGCCGCTGGCTGCTCACCGGCTCGCAGCAGTTCCAGCTCATGGCCAACGTCAGCGAGTCCCTGGCCGGCAGGATCGCGCTGCTGGAGCTTCTCCCCTTCAGCCTGCTCGAAACCGGGGACCTGCTGCCGCCGGATCTCCCTCCGGTTCTCTGGAACGGGAGCTATCCGGACCCCGCGCTCCAGCCGGAGAAACGGGACCTGTGGATCTCCTCGTACATCCAGACCTACGTCGAGCGGGACGTGCGCCAGATCCTCAAGGTCCAGGACCTGCGGACCTTCGAGACCGTCCTCGGCCTGTGCGCCGCGCGCCACGGGCAGGAGCTCAAGCTCTCGGACATCGCCCGCGCGGCCGGGATATCGGTTCCTACGGTCAAGAGCTGGATCACCCTCCTGGAAGCGGCCTACATCCTGCGCCTCCTGCCGCCCTACTTCGAGAACTACGGCAAGCGGATCGTCAAGTCGCCGAAGCTGTACTTCCTGGACACCGCCCTCGCATGCGCCCTGACCCGGCAGCCGGGCGCGGAGGCCGCCGTCGCGGGCGCCCTGGGAGGACCGCTGTTCGAAGGGCTGATCGTCTCCGAGGCCCACAAGGTCTTCGCTCTCCTCGGGAAACGTCCCGACCTGTACTTCTGGCGCTCGAACGACGGCCTGGAGGTCGATCTGGTGCTCCGGCTGCCCGGCGGGCTCGTGCCGATCGAGATCAAGCTCACGGCGACGCCGACTCTCAAGCATGCCGAGATCCTCACCCGGTTCAAGGCCCTCGCGGGTCGGGACGCCTCGCCGGAAGGCGTGCTGGTCTGCCGGACCCGGGAGCCGCTCACCCTGCCCGGAGGCAACCTGGCGCTGCCCTGGCGGGACTTCCCGGGCTGGCTCCGGGAGCGCCTGGACGGCTGAGCGTCCGCTATACTCCCGCGCCATGTCCAGCCCTGAAGACGCTTCTCCGCGTCACGAGGTGACGGCGTACTCCTGGTACGCGCTCCTCTTGCTGACGCTCGTCTACGTCCTGAACTTCCTCGACCGGTCGCTGATCTACATCCTGTTCACGCCGATCAAGGCGGAGATGAAGTTCAGCGACCTCCAACTCGCGCTGCTGGGCACGACCTCCTTCGTCATCTTCTATACCCTGCTCGGCATCCCCTTCGGACGCCTTGCCGACCGGGTGACGCGGAAGTACCTGATCGCGGGCGGGCTCGCGGTGTGGAGCCTGTTCTCCGGTCTGACCGGGTTCGCGGAGAGCTTCTGGACGCTCTTCCTGTGCCGGGTCATGGTCGGCGTGGGCGAGGCCACGCTCGGACCCGCGGCGCTCTCGCTGCTCAGCGACTACTTTCCGCCGCGCATGCGTGCCACGGTCCAGGGGATCTACTCGTCGGGCGTGGCGATCGGCAGCGGCGCGGCCTTCTTCCTGGGCGGCTGGATCGGGCAGACCCACGGCTGGCGCTGGGCGTTCTATCTCCTCGGATTCCCGGGACTGATCCTCGCCGCCTTCGTCTTCTTCCTGCGCGAGCCAGCGCGCGGACGGACCGAGGTAGCCGCGGTCCGCCCTGGCCGCGACGGCCGCGAGGACTGGAAGATCCTTTTCCGCTCCGTGCCTTTGCGCTACCTCTATGTGGGGTACGCGCTCTTCGGGCTCGCTTCGAACAACCTGGGCATCTGGGTGCCGACCTTCTTCATCCGCGTCCACGGCATGAGCCTGGCGCTCATCGGCACGGCGGCGGGCATCCTGTCGGTCGTTGTCGGCGTGCCGGTCACGATCCTCGGCGGTTACCTGTCGGACCGCTTCCGCCGCCTGGGCCGCGGCGGGCGGATGGCGTTCAGCGCCGGCGCCGCGCTCGTCTCGATCCCGCTCTGGGTCGGGCTCCTGTTCGTGGACAACGTCGCGGTCCTGATCTCGCTCAACGTCGTGCTCTTCGGGCTTGCCCTGATGTGGCTCGCGCCGGCCTCCGCGGACCTGCACGAGATCGCCGGTCCGAACCTGCGCGGGCTCGGCATCGGCATCTTCTTCTCCACCGTGAACATCGTGGCCTACGGCCTCGGCGCGCCCCTGATCGGCAAGCTCAGCGACCAGTTGGGCGTCGCCGCCGATCCCGGGCAGATGCGCCTCGCTCTCCTCGTCTGCCCGCTCGCCTGCGCGCTGGCCGCGGCCCTGCTGTGGCTTGGAAGCCGTGCGCGCGCGGCGGAACCGGCGACAGAAGCCTAGGAGCCTTCTCTATGCCGTTGGAAGGTTCCTGGCGCCGGCTGAAGGTTCTGTGACGAGACGGAGCGTTCTCTGCCGTGACGGAAGGTTCTATGGCCCGACGGAACGTTCTCTGCCACAGCGGAACGTTCTCTGGCGCGCTAGAAGGTTCTACGGCGTGACGGAACGATCTGCGCCGCGACGGAACGTTCTCTGGCTCGACAGAAGGTTCTACGTGGCGACCGAACGATCTCTGGCGCCACGGAACGTTCTGCGCCACGACGGAACGTTCTACGCCGCTGGCGAAGGTTCCATTGCGCCAGAGAAGGTTATCGGCTCGCGGAGAACGGAACGGAAGGGCGGCGACCGTAGCTGCCGCCTCGGAGATCGTTTAGCCGTGATCCAGAAGGCACGCCCCGGAACAACATTATGCAGGCAAGCATAATGCATCTCTGCATAATGTTGGACTGCCAGGCGGCAGCAGCGTGAAAGGATCTCTTCATGCCCAAGCTTCAAGTCGTCATCGTAAGCACCCGGCCCGGGCGGGTCGGTCCCGCGATCGGATCGTGGTTCCATGACCTTGCCCGCGAGCACGGGGGGTTCGAGGTGGAGCTGGTCGATCTCGCCGAGGTCGACCTTCCTCTCCTCGACGAGCCGGCCCATCCGCGGCTCCGGCAGTACCAGAACGAACACACGAAGGCCTGGAGCGCGCGAGTGGAGAGCGCCGACGCCTTTGCCTTCGTGACGCCGGAGTACAACCATGGCACCCCGCCGTCCCTGGTGAACGCGCTCGACTACCTGGTTCAGGAGTGGGCCTACAAGCCGGTCGGGTTCGTGAGCTACGGCGGGATCTCCGGCGGTACCCGCTCCATCCAGATGACGAAGCTGATCGTCGGCGCCCTCAAGATGGTGCCGCTGGTGGAGGGCGTCATCATCCCCTTCTTCCCCCAGCACCTCGACAAGGAGTCGGGCGCCTTCCTGCCGAACGACATGCATACGGCGTCGGCACGGACAATGCTGAACGAGCTGGTCCGGTGGGAGGCGGCGCTGAGGACGCTCCGCGGCTGAATCGGTTCACCCCTCCACGAGATCCGCTGCCGTAACCAGCATCACGCCGTCCGGCAGCTTCGTCGCCGTGCTCGCCCTGGCGACGGTTTCAGGGACGAACAGCGCTCTGACGACCTCGGCTCCTGCCAGCCGTGGCGGCAGGGGCGGCGCGGGCTTGACGGCCAGTTCCCGCAGCGCCGGCTCCAGGGTCTTGCGATCGAAGGGACGGGCGCTCCATTTCGCCTCTCCGAGCAGGACGCGCGAGCTGTCGATCGACTCGCTGACCACATCCCACTCCGGCTGGGCGCCGTGCCACCAGCGCGAGGCCTGCCCCCAGGGACCGAGGCGCCCCAGAGCGCTCGCGGCCGGCAGCCGCGGGACCTGCTTGCGGCACAGCTCCTCCCAGCCTTCGGCGCAGAGGTTGTCCCAGAATCGCGCGAGAAGCTGCCGGCGGACGGCGGGAGTCCCGCTCGCGAGTTGGGCGCGGTGGGGGGCCACCACGCGGAACCAGAGACGCGCGAAGGGGTCGTCGATCTTGTAGAGAACGCGCTTGCCGCTCTTCTCGCTCTCGCCGAACGGCAGCTCGCGACGAACCAGTCCCAGGCCCAGCAGACGGTCGAGCGGCCGTGCCATCGAGGTCGCCGGGCGCCCCAGACGGCCCGCGATCTCCGAGACCCGGTGTGCGCCGGAGCCGATGGCGTCGAGCAACGGGCGCACCTCCGAGGCGGACGGGATCTCCTCCAGGAGAAGCCGGTCCGGCTCGCGATGGAGCGGCCCCAGGGGATCGAGCACCAGTTGGTCCACCTGATCGGCCGCGCTCTCGCCGGCCTCCCACGCCAGCTCCCAGTAGCGCGGAATCCCGCCCCAGGCCGTGTACAGCTCGACCCAGGAGACGCCTGCCTGGACATCGAAGGCCTCCCGCAGATGGACGGGGGCCAGCGGCTGGACCTCCAGGATCTCCCGGGCACGGCCGAACAGCGGCGCGTCTCCGGCGAGGACCAGCCCCTGCATCATCCGCTGGCTGGAGCCGGCGACCGCCACCTGCAACCTTGCCTGCCGGGCGTCGTGGTCGATCCAGCGCTGGAGCACGCTCGGCAGCTCCGGCGAGGCGAGCACGAGGTACGGAAGCTCGTCGAAGATCAGCGGTCCCCGCCAGCCGGCCAGTTGCGCCTCGCGGGCCAGCCGGGTCAGCAGCGTCCGCCAGTCGCGGTATTGGACATCGGCAAAGCCGGGCAGGCGTTCGCCGACCGCCTCGGCGAAATAGGTCCGTTGCAGCTCGGCCACCGACTGGTCGGCGACGGTATAGAGGCCGCCATGCCGCTTCGCCCACTCCAGCAGGAGCCGGGTCTTGCCGACGCGGCGCCGGCCATAGAGGACGGCCAGTCCGCCCTCTTCCGAGCCCGCGAGACGGCTCAGGCGGGCAAGCTCCTCCTGGCGGTTGAGGAACAACATTATGCAGGCAAGCATAATGCATCTCTGCATAATGTTGGAGCGCCGGCCCGGAATGGATCGGCGGCCGGCTCCGGTTCTCCGTCATGAGGAGGAAGACATGGCCTGCCACACTCCAGGATGCATGGGCGAGCACGGCGCCGGTACCATCACCCACACGGTCGTCTACCGCGAGCGGACGATTGAGCTTCAGGGGGTTCCCGCGAGCCTCTGCCCCGACTGCGGCGACGTGGTGCTCTCGGATGAGACGGTGATCGTGATCGGGGATCTGCTGAAGCGGAAGGCGCGCTCGAAGCAGTCGACCTTCGCCTACGAGGGCTGATCCAGCTTCCGGATCTCCTCTTCGAGAAAGGCCAGGGCCTGCTCCAGGGAGGCGCGGCGGGCCTCGGAACGGCTCGTCTCGATCTCCTGCAAGACCCGGCGGCGCGACAGCTCCAGGCCCTGCCGCTTTTGCAGGATCTCGCGCTGTTCGCGGGCGAGGACCTCGCTTCGGTGGGAGCGCGGGCCTTCCTCGATCTGCGACTCGACGGACTTGCTTTCCCAGCCGCGTGCCATATCCTTGATTCTCCAGCAAGATCGGAGCCACGGAAAAGGGGGACCCTCATGGCGGACCTGGAGCGCATGGCACCAAGGTATGTGGCGGACCTCATCGCCCCGCTCTATGGGGAGCTGATCGCCCTGCTCCGCGGTCTGGAGTCCGCTGACTGGGAGCGGCCGACCGTGGCCGGGACGTGGCGCGTCCGGGACGTTGTCTCCCATCTCCTGGACGGCGGCCTGCGCAAGATTTCCGTGTACCGCGACGGCCATCTCCTCGCGCCCGACCGGCCGATCCAGTCCTATGGCGACCTGGTGGGCCTCATCAACGATCTGAACGCGGGCGGCGTGGCCTTCAGCCAGCGTCTCAGCCCGCGGCTGCTCACCGATCTGCTCGAGATCACCGGCCGCTGGCTGGCCGAGCTGACGGAGAAGCTCGATCCGAACGCGCCCGCGATCTTCTCCGTGGCCTGGGCCGGGGAGTCGGAGTCCGAGAACTGGATGGACACCGGCCGCGAGTACACGGAGATCTGGCATCACTCGATGCAGATCCGCGACGCCGTGCGCGCGCCGGGGCTCCTCGAAGGTCGCTGGCTGCTGCCGCTGCTGGACTTCTCCGTCCGCGCGCTGCCGCACGCCTTCGCGGCCAAGGATGCTCCGGACGGCGTATCGCTCGCGCTGATCGTCCCCGGCGAGGAACGGTGGGCGTGGACGCTCCTGCGCGAAGGCGGACGCTGGGAGCTCTTCCAGGGCGAGGCCGGACGGGCGACGACCACGGTGATCGCCGAGCCCGAGGCCGCCTGGCGGCTGCTCTACAACGCGCTGCCGCCGGAGCGCGCCCGCGAGGAGATCACGATCCGGGGAGAGGGATCGCTCGCCGAGCCGCTGATCAGGGCTCGGTCCGTCATGGTGTAGGGGCAGGCCTTGTGCCTGCCCTCCGGGGGCAACCACAAGGGTTGC
>JACZDC010027830.1_pt1 | contig 19663 bp, 20 predicted proteins | sample 8641791 | NCBI WGS metagenome assembly JACZDC01 (sample SAMN15324613, study PRJNA640507) | soil metagenome | isolation source: intercropping peanut in the second line | place: China: Luxin town, Laibin City, Guangxi Province | collected 2019-07-25 | depth 10cm m
CTGGTCCGCCATCTCGCCCGCGGCCATGGCCGCGGCCTTGTGGTCGACGAGGAGCTCCTCGGACGTAGGGTCGACCGGCGACCAGACGGCGGAGCGGGGAGGCAGGACCAGCCGGGCGGCCAGCACGCACCGCTCCACGTCCAGGGGGCTGAGCCCGAGGCTCTGGCCAAACTCGTCCAGCCGCTCGCGGGTCAGGCCGTCCCTCCAGATGTAATCCGAGATCGTGCTGGCGCTCATCCCGGCCGCGGCCGAAAGCACCTGGCCCGTCAGGCCATGGCTGGTCAGAAGGATCTGGAGCGCGAGCCCGAGCGGGGCAGGGGTCTTGGGTGGATTGGTGGGGTCGATGGAAGTCATCTCACTTATATAGTTGCCGCTGGAGGCTTTTGCTTGACAAAATTCCGCCAACTTTCTTCGCGACCCGAAAAAATTCAGGATTCAGGCACACCCGTGTAGGGAAAACGTCTCCACCTCTTCATACCACGCCAGGCCCCGCCTAGCCTTCGCAGTCGAGGGCGGCAGGAATCGGGTCTCGCGCGCTTCTTTGACAACTTCTCCCGGGTGATGGGGGACTCGCCAGACGAGTTTGGAACCGGCGCCAACGACGGCGCCGTCTTTGGGGTCGGGAACCCCATCACGAAAGGAGAAGGAACCATGGCCAGATCGAAATCGTACGCAGAGACCGTCATCACGTGGGACAAGCTGCTGGTCGCTCTGGAGGCGAACATCGCGGATCTCCCGGATCTGGAGACTTCCCGCCAGAGGCTCCAGGTCATCCGGGACCAGATCACCGCCTTCGCGACCGAGCAGGCCGCCGCCACCGCGAGCCGCCAGCAGGCGACGCAGAGGGTCGAGTTCCTGCTCGCCCAGGGCCGCAAGCTGGCGACGGTGCTGCGCACCACGGTGCGTGAGCACTACGGCAACCGCAACCAGAAGATCGCCGAGTTCGGTCTCCAGCCGCTGCACACCGGGCCGGGGAGCGCCGCCGCCGTGAACCCGTTGCCGGTGCCCGAGTAACGTTGAAACTCCGGGGCGCGCCATGCCGGCGCGCCCCGGAGCGCCTCTCCGTCCTATACTGTTGGAGAGGAGACCATCCCATGCCACCAGGAGAACAGCTCAACCGGGTTCTGGGCGCGAACACCGTCCAGTTCCACCTCGACGGCACGATGCCCAACCCCGCCGCTGCGGATCTCGAAAAGGGCGGCGGCACCCCGAACCAGAAGACGGAGCGTTGGGCGAACCGGATCGCGCTCTACCACTTCGTCGAACCGAACGACAAGAAGGCGAAGCAGGCGCTCGCCGGCACGATCGAGCTGTTCGAGGGGCAGCTCCAGAACGGCCACCAGTGCGTCGGCAAGGAAGACGAGGCGATGACGCTGAGTCACGCGCCAATCTGGTGGCGGGCGATCCTGAGCCTGAGGATCACGAGCGAGAAGCTCGCCGGCCGTGGCGACGACTACAAGCATCTGGAGCAGCTCGTCCTCGACTGGCTGGAGCACCAGACCACGCTCAACTCGCTGGGCCTGATCACGTCGGGTCCCCGGGCGGGAGAGATCTGGCTGCCGGGAGCGCGCACCAAGGTCGGAGACGGCGGCGACAAGGAGACGGACAAGGTCAACAACGTCGTCCACCAGATCATCACGACGGACTCGAAGCCGCAGGCCGGCAAGAAGTTCTTCGAGCTTTCGCACGACCGGCCGGACACGGCGGGCGCGGCGCTGGCGAAGAAGATCAAGGAGACCATCGGCTTCGGCGACAACGTCACCCGCGGCACCATGCCGAAGCTCGCGAACCGCGTGGTTTTCGAGCGCTTCGACGACGGCCACGTGGGGCGCTACCCGGACGCCATCAAGAAGGACAACGGCCACGTCCGCCAGGCCTGGGCCGATTACTCGTCCGGCCGCCTCGGCTGCACGAGGGACATCGAGCCGCTCCCCGAAGAGATCCGGTTCCACGGCCAGCCGCGGACACGGGAGATCGAGCGGGTGTAGGTCTCCTACTCCCAGTGGGCGCGGAAGCGCAGCACCTGCTCCAGCGTCTCGGCGAAGTCGCCCCGAAAACACACCGCCCGGTCGTCCACGAAGACGTGGGCGGCCGGTTTGCGGTCGGTGACCTCGGAGACCCACTTCAGCAGCCCGTGCTCTTGCAGCCAGGCGCGGGCGTCGTCCTGCCAACGCGTGGTGAAGACCACCACGCGGTAGCCATGCTCGACGAGCGCGCGCAGGAACCCCTCGGCTCCGGGCACCGGCGGGTCCCAATGATCGGGAGTCTTCCAGCCGGTGTAGGCGTCGAGCACGCCGTTCAGATCCACGCAGACGATCGGTGAATCCTGCATACCCGTCCTCTAAAGGCAAATTTCGTGCCTGAATGGCATATCGGTTGCATGTCTTTTCGTGCCAGGGAGGGGGCGCAGATGGGCCAGACGGGGGTTCACATCCAGGAGCCGAAAGGCAAGCTCGGGGTCTTGCTCGTGGGGTTGGGAGCGGTGAGCACGACGGTGATCGCGGGGGTCGAGGCGGTACGGAGGGGATTGGGCAAGCCGATCGGATCGCTGACCCAGATGGGCACGGTCCGGCTGGGCAAGCGCAACGAGAACCGGGTGCCGCGCATCCAGGACTTCGTGCCGCTCGCCGGCCTGGACGATCTGGTCTTCGGGGCGTGGGACATCTTCCCGGACAACGCCTACGAGGCCGCGGTGGAGGCCAGGGTCCTGGAGAAGGATCTGCTGGAGACGCTCCGGCCGGAGCTGGAAGCGATCCAACCCATGAAGGGCGTGTTCGATCCGCGCTTCGTGAAGCGCTTGCACGGCACCCACATCAAGGAGGGGCGGACGAAGTGGGACCTCGCCCAGGAGCTGATCGAGGAGATCCAGCATTTCCAGGAGAACCACGGGGTCGACCGCTGCGTGATGGTCTGGTGCGGCAGCACCGAGACCCACATGAAAGTCGAGGAGCCTCACTGCTCGCTGCCGAAGCTGGAGCACGCCATGCAGCACGACGGCGTGGACATCCCGTCCAGCATGATCTACGCCTATGCCGCCCTGTCGCTCGGCATCCCGTTCGCGAACGGCGCTCCGAACCTGACGCTCGACGTGCCGGCGATGATGGAGCTGGCCGAGCGCAACCGGGTCCCCGTGTGCGGCAAGGATTTCAAGACCGGGCAGACGCTGATGAAGACGATCCTCGCGCCGGGCCTGAAGGCGCGGATGATCGGCCTCTCGGGCTGGTTCTCGACGAACATCCTCGGCAACCGCGACGGCGAGGTGCTGGACGACCCCGGCTCGTTCAAGACCAAGGAGCAGAGCAAGCTCTCGGTGCTGGAGCACATCCTCCAGCCGCACCTCTATCCGGACCTCTACAAGGATTTCCATCACCAGGTGAGGATCAACTACTACCCGCCGCGCGGTGACAACAAGGAGGGATGGGACAACCTCGACATCTTCGGCTGGCTCGGCTATCCGATGCAGATCAAGATCGACTTCCTCTGCCGCGACAGCATCCTGGCCGCGCCGCTGGTGCTCGACCTGGCCCTGTTCCTGGACCTCGCCCGGCGCTCGGGCATGCACGGCATCCAGGAGTGGCTCTCGTTCTACTTCAAGAGCCCGATGCACCGGCCCGACCTCTACCCGGAGCACGACCTGTTCATTCAGCAGATGAAGCTCAAGAACACCCTGCGCTTTCTTCGTGGCGAGGAGCAGATCACCCACCTCGGTCTGAATTACTATCAGGCAGACTGACGAGGAGGGGACCATGGCACAGGGCCAGTCGGAGCAGCTCAACCGCCTGCTCGGAGAGAACACCGTCAATTTCCACCTGAACGGCACCATGCCCAATCCGGGCGCGATCACTTCCACGGGGGGCACGCCGAACCAGAAGATGGAGCGGCTCGCCAACCAGATCGCCTACTACCACTTCGTGAAGCCGGATCCGGGACTGGCGGACCAGGCGGTCACCAGCACGATCCAGAACCTCGAAGGGCAGGCCCAGAAGTGGGGCCACCAGTGCATCGACCACACGGACGAGGCGCTCACCCAGAGCCACGGCCCGATCTGGCTGCGGGCCATGATGAGCCTGCGGATCACCAGCCACAGGCTCGGCGGGAACCTCGAGCAACTCGTGCTCGACTGGATCGAATATCACACCTCGGTCAACAACCTCGGCCTGATCCCCGGCGAGTCGAAGGTCCTGCTGCCGGGCTCCCGCTGGAAATCGGGCTTCAACGGCACCGACCAGATCACCGACCTCTGCCACCAGCTCATCACCGCTGGCCAGGCCGTCTCCCAGGTCGGAGGCAGGTTCTGGGATCTGTCCGCCGACGACCAGGACAATGCCGGCGCGGTGCTGGCGCAGCAGATCGTCCAGCAGGGTATCGGCTTCGGCAACGCGACCGGGGGGACCCTGCCGAGGCTCCGGTCGACGCTGGTGGTCGAGCGCTATGCGGACGGCCACGTCGGCACGTTCCCGAACGGCATGCCCGAGGCGCTCAAGCCGTCGCTCCAGGCCTGGGCCGTCTATTCGACCGGCGAGATCCAGATCTCGGACACCGTGGGCAATCCGGCTTCGCCGTTCAGCGGGACTGCCACGCGCACGGTCGTCCAGGGCTTCGACGGCGACGGGCCGCCTCAGGCGTAGCGCCGGGTCATCCGCGCGCAGAACTCCGCGAACGCCTCCACGCACGTCGGCGGGCTGGTGTGGTGGGGCCGCACGCCGCAGTGCTCGGGGGTGAAGCAATAGGTCAGAGTCACGTCGAAGCCTTCGAGCGCCTTCATCTGGCGATCGAACCAGGCGTCGGCGCCGGGTCGGAAGCTGTCGGCCCAGGAGAGGCCGGTGCGGACGTGCCTCACGCCGATATCCTTCATGCGGCGCACGGCGTCGTCGAGCCGGTGGTCCTCGAAGTGGAACCACTGGCAAAGACCCATCTCCGGCGCGTAGTCCGCGAAGTGCCGGAAGGCCAGCTTGGGAGTGCCGTCCTCCTTGATGAGACCCATGTAGAAATGCCGGTAGTAGGACGAGCCTTCGGCCTCGCGGTGGCGGGTGGTGGCAGGCCAGGCCTTGGGCAGGTCGTACAGGCTGTACCAGTGGATGCGCGGCGCCTTGCCGATCAGCAGCTCGGCGGTCTTCTGCAAACCGAACTCCTGCACCTCCTCGGCGCCGAAGGTGGAGACGCCGACCTCGGTGATCCAGACCGGCAGCGGGGTGAGCGCCTGGATCTCGGCCAGCCGCTCGGGCCACTCGTGGATCTGCCAATGGTTCCAGTCGAGGGGGAAGCCGTGGACGGCGACCGCGTCCACATGATCGAGAACCCCCTGCTCCTTCATGTTCCTCATGAACCCGGCGTCGATGGGCGAGATGCCGCCCAGGACCCGCGTCAGGCCGGGGCGCTCGGCCGCGATCGCCTCGCCCGCGAGCACGGCCATCCGTGCGAAGGTGGTCCACCCCGGGTCGATCTCGAAGTCCCAATGGGACATGTTGTTCGGTTCGTTCCAGATCTTGACGGCTTCGATCAAGGTCACCTCTCGGTCAGGATGGGATCATCTCGGCCACGTCAGGCCGTAGGCGGACGGTCGCGAGCCGCTCCCGCGCCTCCGGCCGCAGCCGCGCCAGGGTCCAGGCGACCTTCCGCCGCGTCGCCTCGGGGCCGAACCAGTCGGCGTAGCCCGGGCTGTTCAGGGAGAAGAAGGACAGGGCATCGGCGTCGCTCAGGAGAGAGAGGTCGCGTTCATGTCCCGCGATGAGCCGGGCCGTTGCTTCGCGGGTCCGGACACCCACCCCGGCCGCGGCCAGGGCCTCGTCCGCCAGCTCGGCGCCGCGCCGGGCGTGCTCGTCCTTGAACGCCTGATAGTCGCCGGCCCGGTGCTCGACGCGGACGTCCGCCTCGGAGACCAGGCGCTCGACGTCGTGGAACAGGGCGGCGAGCTGAACGGCGAGGCCGGCCTCCGGATCGAGCCGGACGACCCACTGCCAGACGTCCACCGCGTGCGCCCAGTCGGCGCGAACCAGGGGCTTGGAGAGATCATGGATTTCGCGGTGGCGTTCCAGCACCCGGTCGAAGAGCGGAGCCGAGGAGGCGGCGTTGCGGCGCCCGACGAGACGCTGGCCGCGGGTGAGCACCTCCAGGGCCATGTCCGGGAGCCGGTCGCTCTCGGCGGCGAGGTCGAGCAGCCAGGGTCCCGCGGTCGACTCGGCGAGATCGTCGAGCCGGGTGTCGAGCTCATAGAAAGGGAAGCGCGGCGATTCCCACTCCGCCGAGGTCAGGGAGAGAGCTTGCGAGTTTGTGAGCTCTTCCACGCTGAAACCCACGGTAGGGAACTCCCGCCGGACCCGTTCCAGGCCCGGTAGGCTGCTGTTACCGCCGCCCCCTCGAATTTCCACTTCCAGGTGCACAACTCCCATCCCGCGTTACGGAAATGCAAGTCGCGAGCCAGGGGAAAAAGGACCTGAAGGACTGCAGGGACTTCAAGGACACAAAGTCTTTTGTCCTTGCAGTCCTTGCTGTCCCTTGGGTCCTTCCAACCTATAATCCGCCCCTGTGAAGACCCAGGCCCAAGGCATCCTCCTCTTCCTCTTCATCCCGGTGGTGCTGTTCCTCTTCGTGCGCCACCCGGAGCCGATCGGGGTGAGCCTGATCGCCGGAGTGCTGCTGATGATGGGGCACCGCTTCCTGGCCCGGCCCTATATGGAGCGGTCGCTGCCGCTGAAGTGCGTCTGGTGCAACCGGATCCTGCCGGCGGGCGAGGGCGACACCCTGGAGCTGCGGGCGGGGGAGCAGACGTTCCAGGCGCGGTGCTGCACCGGCCATCGCGAGCCGGCGGCGAAGTACTTCTCCTTCCTGGCTGCCTGGCGCTGGGTCCTGCGCGTCGGCATCTTCGTGCCGCTCCTGGTCCTCCTGGCGATGCTCGCCGCGGGGGCTGTCGGCCTGGGCGCGCCGTACGAGGTAGCAACCCTCCTGTTCAAGCTGGTGGTCGGGATCACCGTCAACATCGCTGCGTTCGGCTACCTCCTGATGCCTCCGGTTCCGGACCGCCTGCCCACGGCCGTCCCCTTCCCGATCCACAACTTCTTTCTCCTCGGTGTCCGCAACCTGCTCTGGATCTTCCGCCTCGTCGGACTCTGGTGGATCTGGCAGTCCCTCCGCTTCCTCGGCCTCTGACGCCGATCGAGGCATGGTCATTGCAACCATGCATCCTCGGCTATAAGTGGCTGCCTGCGGCAGCCAACCACCAACGACAACCCAAGGAGGTCTGTCATGCATCCGAGAATCCACAATCACATCTTCCTGGGGCTCGTCCTGGCGTTCGTGATCGGCTTTGCCGCGCAATCCGCTCCGCTCCAGGCCCAGACGGCCTGTGTGCGCGACTCCGACTGCGGCAACGGCTCGTTCTGTCAGTTCGCGGCCGGAACCTGTCCCAAGAAGAACTCCGGCACGATGGGCACCTGCACCGTCGTCCCCCAGAACTGCACGCAGCAGTACGACCCGGTCTGCGGCTGCGACAACAAGACCTACGGTAACGACTGCACGCGCCAGATGGCTGGCGTCTCCCTCCAGCACACCGGCGCCTGCGGCAGCGGCACGGCCACGACCCAGGTGGGTCAGACCTGCGGCGGCTTCGGCGGCCTCCAGTGTCCGGCCGGTGAGGGCTGCCTCTATCCGTCGAACCAGTGCAACCAGCCCGACCTCGCCGGAAGCTGCATCGCGGTGCAGGACCCCTGCCCGAGCGGCGGTCCGAAGGTCTGCGGCTGCGACGGCACCACCTACGCCAACAAGTGTGAGATCGCGAAGGCCGGCGTCCGCCCCGCGCACAACGGCTCCTGCTGAACACGCCCCGGGGCGGAGAGATCTCTCCGCCCCCCTTCCTCCACGGCTTCATTTTTGCATCTTCTCTAAAGTTTTCGCCGCGCCGGAGCGCGGCAGAAGGAGGCACTCATGAAGCCGAGAACGATTTCGTTCGCCGTCCTGGCGCTCGCCCTACTGTGTACCGGGGCGGCCTCCGCGCAGACCGGTCAGACCTGTGGAGGGATCGGCGCCCTCCGGTGCCCGGAGGGACAGGGCTGCCTCTACCCCGCCGGCCAGTGCAATCAGCCGGATCTCGCGGGTACCTGCGTGGTCGTAGAGGAGACCTGTCCGAAGCAGGGGCCGCCGATCTGCGGCTGCAACGGGACGACCTACGCCAACCAGTGCGAGCTGGTGAAGGCCGGCGTGCGCCCCGATCGCAAGGGCAATTGCGGCAACAGCAAGAAGAGTCAGGCTGCCGAGACCGGTGCTCAGGCGGTCTGCGCGATGACCAGCCCCAAGTCCTCGTAAAGGGAATCCAGGACCCTTCGCACGCGCCGCTCGTGGCCCGCGTTCGACGGCGTGCCGTTGAAGACGAGGGCCACGGCGAGCCCGTGCTCCGGGTCGGCGAAGCCGACGGACGACCGGTAGCCGCTGTGCCCCACGGCCCGGCGCGAGGCGTGGTGACCGTAGGCGTACGGCACCGTGTCCGCCCCGTAATGGTTGGAGCTCGGGATGAACCCCAGGCTCCAGTCCATGACGTGCTTGAACGTGGCGTCGAGCATGCCGATCCGGTGCGGAGCGGTGATGGCCTCGACGGACTGCGGTGAAAGAATGCCGGCTCCCCGATCGAGGATCATGCCGTAGAACCGCGCGAGGTCGCGGGTCGGGCCGTAGCCGTTGCCGCCGGGGTGGATCGACGTGCAGCGCTCCTCCGTGTCCCAGCCGTGCGGCTCGGGCTCGCCGCCCGGTTCCAGGTTCCACATCGCGCCGATGCGGCCGGCCTCCATGTAAGAAAGGTACCGGTCACGCGGCATGCCGACCCAGGAGTCGGTCATTCCGAGCGGCTCGAAGATCTCCTCCCGGACATAGCGATCGAAAGCGCGGCCGTCCACCCGGCGCACGACCTCGCCGAGGATGAACCAGCTCGACGCCTGGTTGTAGCCGGCCTTTTCGCCCGGCACCCAGCGCGGCTCGGGCTTCATGGCGCAGATCCGCGCGACGATCGTCTCCCACGGGTCGCGCGGCCAGCCGACGTCGAGCATCCGGATGCCGGCCGTGTGGGTGAGGAGATGCCGGAGCGTGATCCGGTCTTTCCCGTTCTCCGCGAATTCGGGGATGTGCCGGGCCACGGGATCGTCGAGCTCCAGCCGTCCACGCTCCCAGAGCTGCGCCAGGGCCACGGCCGCCACCGGCTTGGTGGAGGAGAGCCAGAGCATCAAATGGTCCGGAGTCAGAGCGACGCCGGGCCGGTCCTCGCCCACGGCGCCATCCGCCACGGTCTCGCCGCGCAGGGAGGCGTGGAGCTGGGCGCCCAGATGGAGATGTTCCTGGATTCCGGACTCGAGGGCTTGAAGGGTGCGGGGGATGCGGTCGAAGGTCATCCCCCGCATTCTCTCATTCAGTGACTCTCTTCGGACTTGACGCCGACCTTCGTGGCGGTGCTCTGGGCGAGCGTCAGGTGCTCGCGCAGCACGGGCAGCGTCGTCTGGGCGAAGGAGCGGACGCCCGTGTCCGTCGCCTTCTGCGACTCCTTCTCGAACTCGGACACGTCCTTCTTGTGGTCCTTGAGCATGTGGCTCATGTACATCCGGTCGAACTCGGCGCCCGAGAGGCTGGCGAACCGGTCGCGCTCCTTCTGCTTGTCGGCCGAGAGCGTCTTGGACAGGGTGATGCCCTTGCTGGAAGCCAGGTCCATCAACTGCTGGTTGGCCTTGCTGTGATCGGTGACCATGCGCTGGCCGAAAGCCTTGACGTCGGCGCTGGAGGCCTTCTGCGCGGCCAGGCGGCCGAGCTCGACCTCCATCATGCCGCCCTCGGCGGCTTCCATGACGAACTTCTGGTCCTGGTTCGAGAGCTGGCCGGCGGCGTGACCCTGCATATGGCCCTGGTGCTGGCTTTGGGCGAACACCGGGGTCACGGCGAGCAGGCCGGCGAACGCAAAGGTGGTGATTCTCTTGCTCATGTCGTCATTCCTCCTTGGAGTTGGACAAGCTGCAGACGACGTTGTTGCAGACCTTTCTACAGGAGCAAGAGCGGTGCCACGGACTATCTCGCCTTCCTTTTGTCGAGCAGACGCATCGTCGGCCGGGAGACGAACGGCATGGCGCCGCCGAGGTAGTTCAGAGCCTTGAGCATGGCTCCCGGCACCCAGTGGACCTTGCGGCTGTGGGCGGCCTCCCAGACGAGCCCTGCGATCTCCGTCGGCGTCAGCTTGGCGCCGAAGGTCTCCAGGCTGCCGGCGCGGTAGGTCTGGCTGCGCACCATGGGCGTGTCCACGTAGAGCGGCATCAGGTCGGTGACCCAGATCCCGTGCGGCTCCAGCTCGATGTTGAGCGCCTCGGTGAATCCGCGGACGAAGAACTTGGACGCCGAGTAGGCAGCCAGGTCCGGCACGCCGTAGACCGCCGAGGCCGAGCACATGGAGATGACGTGCGCGTCGCGCGTCGCCTTGAGCAGCTCCAGCGAAGCGTGGATGCCGTTCATGACGCCGAGGATGTTGACCTCGATCGTGCGCGCGTGCTCCGCCATGGGGGTCTGATCGAAGGGTCCCATCTTCATGATGCCGGCGCAGTTGAACAGGGCGTCCATGCGCCAGCCGCTCCAGGCGCCGAAGTCCTTGATGCGCTCCTGCCAGGCGGCATAGTCGCGGACGTCCAGCCTGGCGGTCCAGCAGCGCTCGACGCCATTCCCAGGACCGATGTCCGCGGCCAGCTTCTGGAGCCCGGCCTCGTCGAGGTCCACGGCGCCGATCCGCCAGCCCCGCTGGGAGAAGAGGAGGGCCGTCTCCCGTCCGATACCCGAGGCGGCCCCGGTGATGAAGATCGTCCGTCCTTTTTCGTTCATGCTGCAGCCTCCTTCCGGCTTGCGGTCAGCCGCAGCAGGCGCCGGAGGTCGCGCTCGTAGAGCAGGTAGTCGACCTCCAGATGGTGGCGCCGGCTCGGCAGATAGTCGAAATATCGGGTGTCCTGGCGGTCCGCGACCGCGGCGCGCAGGCGGGGTGCGGGATGGGCGATGGCGCGCGCCGCAAGCTCCGCCTGCAGCTCGGCCAGGAACCACAGTCCGCTGTTCGGCTGGATCAACCCGATGAAAGCAAGGTTTTCAATCCGGGGATGGAACAGGTTCTTGTAGAGGACCGGCAGGCCGTCATGAAGATTGAGATACCGGTCGTCGAGGAACGGGAACGAGATCTCGAACCCGGTGGCGCAGACGATGGCGTCCACCTCGTCCTCGTGGCCGTCCTTGAAGACGACCTTCCGTCCGTCGAGCCGCGCCACGTCCGGCCGGGGAACGACGCGACCGTGCCCGATCGCGTAGTAGAGCTGGGAGTTGACGATCGGGTGGGTCTCGAACAGGGCATGGTCGGGCTTCGGCAGGCCGAATCGCTGTGGCGGTCCGAGCACCATGCCGGCGCTCAGCCGGGCCAGGAGCTGGAACAGCTTCGCCGGCACTCCCAGACGCCGCAGCCTGTCGCCGAACGCGTCGGCGGGCTGGCCGTGCACGAACTTGGGCACGTACCAGTAGCCGCGCCGCGTCGAATGGAAGACCTTTGCCGCCACGCCCGCCAGCTCGACCGCGATATCGCATCCCGAGTTGCCGGCGCCGACCACGAGCACCCGCTTGCCGCGGAACGGCTCGGGTACCTTGTAGTCCTGGGAGTGGAGGATCTCGCCGTCGAAGCTTCCTTCGAGCTTCGGGTAGAGCGGCACCCGGTGATGGCCACTCGCCACGACCAGCGCGTCGAACGTCTCCGTCCCTACTCGCCAGCGCCCATCCTCCAACTCGCAACGGCTCACCTCGACCCCAAAGCGGATGAGGGGGAGGAGGTTGAAGCGCGCAGCGTAACGCCGCAGGTACTCCAGGGCCTGCTCGTGGGAGATGTAGGGCGGCCAGTCGTCCGGGAGAGGAAAGTCCCGGAATTCGGTCATCCGCTTGGAGGAGATCAGGTGGGTCGAGCGGTAGACGGACGACCCAGGGGAACCGTAGAGCCAGTTCCCCCCCAGGTCGCCGTTCCTCTCGAAGACGACCACCTCGACACCCTGGTCGAACAGTTTCTTCGCCGCGACAAGGCCACAGGCCCCGGCGCCGATGACACAGACGCGCACGGGGCCAGTTTATACCGCACCGCGGCAGAAAGCCAGATCAGGGGGCCGTCTTTGTGCCGCTCTGCGGCACGAACTCCTCCATGACCGCCTTCTTCAACAGCGACGGCGGGAGCATGCCCTGGGCGAGGATGAAGTCGTGGTACTTCTGGCGGTCGAACTTCGCGCCGAGCAGGCGCTCCGTCTCGGCGCGCAGCTCCATCAGCCGGTTGTAGCCGCAGAAGTACGAAGTCGCCTGGCCGGGGGACCGGAACGTGTAGCGCTGCACCTCCTGGAGAGCCATGCCCTCGGAGAGCCCGACCTCCTGGCGCAGGACGCGCGTCGCCTCTTCCGTGGTGATCCTGCCGGCCTGCAGACCGGGGTCGAGGAAGGCGCGGGCGGCGCGCTGCAGCCGGCTCTGGAGCGCGGCGAGCTGGGCGTCGAGCGGCAGGTAGGGCTTGACCTCGGCCTCGGCGTAGAGCGCCCAGCCTTCGACGTTCACGCTGTTGAAGGCGAAGATCGCGCGCGCCTTCGAGACCCCCTTCTCCACGATCGCGGACATCTGGAGCTCGTGGCCGGGCCGCCCCTCGTGCGCGGTGAGCGCCCAGGACAGCGAGTCGTAGGTGAAATCGTCCAGCGCCAGCTTGCCCTGGCCCTGCTTGCCGGGGATGCGCAGCGGCAGCACGAACTCGCCCATCTCTCCCTTGTTGCCGATCAGCCGCGGCGGCCGCATGTTCGGAGCGGGGACGGACGCGCTCTCGGCCTCGCTCGCCAGGCGTACCCGCATCGGCCGGTCGGGCAGGGTGACGATGTGCTCGCGGCGGATGATCTCCTCCATGTCCTTGATCCGCTGCTGGTAGAGGGGGAGGATCGCATCGCCCGTGATCTGGTTCTTCTTGAGCTCGCGCAGGACGTCGCGGTAGTCGGTCACGGAGAGCCCGCGCTGCTTCGCGACCAGGGGGGCGAGCGCCTGCATCTCGTTCTGGATCTCCTTGAACGACACCTCGGCGCGGCTCACCAGCTCCTCGACCGGCATGTCCACCCCGAGCGTCCGCAGGTTGTAGGCGTAGAGCTCGGCCGGCTGCCGGAAGTCGGTGCGTGCGCGCGGCAGGATCTCCGTGCGCACGAACTGCTCGTAGGCCGCCGCCTGCTCCTTGAGCTTCGCGTACGGCTGCTCATAGCCGGTGATGCCGTACTTCTTGAACAGCTCCTCCAGGCCCGCGAGATAGGTGGCGTCGTTCTGGAGGTCGCGCTCGACCTCGTCCTTGAAGGGCCCGCGCAGGCCCGGACGGTCCATGCGCGAGCGGATGTACTGCTCGGCGAGCACCGCGATCGGCGTATAGCCGGGCTCGACGCCGGTGTACTTGCGCAGGCGCACCAGCGCGGCCGGCCGGCGGCTCGCCTCGACCTGGTCGTCGAGCAGTGTGCGCAGACCCTCGAACACCGCGGCCGGGATGTCGAAATAGGGGAGGTTGTACTTCTCGCCCAGGGCCGCGCCTTCGATCTGGTCGTCCGCGGCCTGGATGAGGATCTCCAGGTCCTGCTTGACCTTCGGGTCGGTCTCGGACGCGAGACGCTGCTTCAGGGTGTCGCGCGCCTCCTGGAGGGCCGCGCGGCTGCGCTCCTGGAACCCGGGCTTGAAATCGATGATCTGTTCGTCGAGGCCGGGGACGCCGAGCTGGCCGGCGCCCTCCGGGCCCAGGCGGGCCATGACGTCGATGAGCACCTGGGCGTTGGCGTCGCTGCGCTCGACCCAGGTCTCGGCGGTGGCGGCAGGGACCGGAGCCGCGGCCAGGACGGCGAGAGCGCCGAGAGCGGCGGCGGATCGGAAGGATCGGAACGGAATCACAGGCAAGTCCTCCTGTTCGATGGCTGGGGATGGGGGCGCCGGTGGGCGCCTGTCCTTCTAACGCACGGTCAGACCAAAAGGTTCGCGGTCCGTTAGAATCTCTCTCCATGAGACGTTTGAAACCGCTCTGCCTTTCGGGAGCGCTGCTCCTTCTCCCGGCCGTCGCAATGGCCTCCGAGCCGGCACCTCCAAACCCCGCCGATACCCTCAAGGAGGCAGTCCGTCTGCTCGACGCGGGTGACTTCAAGAAGGCCTCCGAGACCTTTCAGCGCGCCGACGACCAGTCCGGCGGCACCTGCGGTCCCTGCCTGCTCGGCCTTTCGCGCGCCCAGGCCGGCCTCGGCAAGTACGAAGAGTCCGCGGGCGCCGCGCGCCGGGCCGTGGAGAAGCTCAAGACGCCGGATCTGGTCAGCCAGGCCTGGAACCAGCTCGGCATTGCCCTCACGCAGAAGCGGCCGCCCGACCTCGCCGGAGCCGAGGAGGCCTTCCGCAAGGCCGTCGACCTCGGCGGCAAGCTCGCCTTGTTGTCGCACTACAACCTCGCCGACGTCCTCTGGCGGGAGAAGAAGTACGCCGAGTCCGAGGAGTCCGCCCGCGTGGCGCTGAACGCGGACAGGGATGGTCCCGTCGCGAAGAACGCCCGCATCGTCCTCTGCCAGGCGAAGGTCGACGGCGCGCCGCCGCCGAAGCCCGAGGAGCTGTTCGCCGACGAGGAGGTCGAGTCCTGCGGCATGATGCCGCCGCCCCCCGGATCCGAGGAGCCGAGGAAGGTCGAAGAGGGGGTCCGCCGGCCGGAGAAGATCTTCGGCAGGGTACCGGCCTACAGCGAAGCGGCGCGGAAGGATCATGCCGAGGGTCTCGTGCTCCTCGATTCGATCATCGACGAGGACGGCTGCATCCAGAAGCTGCGGGTCTGCAAGCGGGCGAAGCATCCGGACCTCAACCGGGCGGCTCTCGAAACGGTGCGGCGCTGGGTGTTCCAGCCCGCGATGCTGGGAGACCAGCCGGTGAAGGTCTACTACACGCTGACCGTGAACTACCAGATCGGCGCGCGCGTGGGACCCGGATGAGCGAGGACTACCGATTCGAAACCCTCGCCGTCCATGCGGGGTACGCCGTCGACCCGGAGACCGGAGCGGTGGCGCCCCCGATCCACCTGTCTACGACCTTCGCGCGGAACGAAGACGGCCTCCCGCTCCGCGGCCACTCCTACATCCGCGAGTCGAACCCCAACCAGAGCCAGCTCGAAGCGGCCCTGGCGCCGCTCGAAGGTGGAGAGAGCGCGCTCGTCTTCGCCTCCGGCATGGCCGCCGGGGTCGCCATGCTTCAGACCCTGCCGCCGGGCTCGCACGTGATTTTCCCTGAGGGTGTCTACTACGGATTCCAGACCACAGCCGAGCAGTTCCTCCCGAACTGGGGAGTCTCGTCGTCCATCGTGGCCATGGAGGACCCGGCCGCGGTCGCGGCGGCGGTTCGTCCGGAGACCCGGCTGATCTGGCTGGAGACCCCGACGAACCCGCTCCTGCGGGTGGCCGACATCCGCGCGCTGGTCGACGTGGCGCGCCGTGCCGGCGCCGTGACGGTCATCGACAACACCTTCGCCACCCCGGCCCTCCAGAGACCGATCGAGCTCGGCGTGGACGTCGTCCTCCATTCGACGACCAAGTACTTCGGCGGCCACAGCGACGTGCAGGGTGGAGCCCTGGTCTTCGCGCGGCGCGGCGAGCTTTCAGAGAGGATCGAGCACGTCCGGCACGTGCTGGGAGCGGTGGCCTCGCCGTTCAACTCCTGGCTCGTGCTGCGCGGCCTGCGTTCGCTGGCCTGCCGCGTGGCGACTCAGAGCGCCAATGCCCTGGCCGTGGCGCGCGCCCTGGAAGGGATGCCCGGGATCTCGGCCGTCCACTATCCCGGGCTCGAATCCCACCCCGGGCATGAGATCGCCAGGCGGCAGATGTCCGCCTTCGGCGCCATGCTCTCCTTCCAGGTCCGCGACGGCAAGGAGGCCGCGCTGCGGATCGTCGCGCGCACCCGGCTCTTCACCCGCGCCACCTCGCTCGGAGGGGTCGAGAGCCTGATCGAGCACCGGGCGACGAGCGAGGGTCCGGAGTCCCGGGCGCCCCAGGATCTGGTCCGGCTTTCCATCGGTCTCGAACACCCGGACGACCTCATCGCCGATCTGCGGCACGCGCTTTGCTAATGCCTGGGTCAGTCGTTGTACCCCTGAATTCCGTGCCCTGAAGTCCTGGGGCCTCGAACAAGGAGAGGCACATGGCCGAGAAGAGCAAGACGGAACCGACCAACAAGCCCGCGAAGAAGGCGGCAGCCAAGAAGGCGCCGGCCAAGAGCGGCGCGCCAGCCAAAAAGGCCGCGCCAGCGAAGAAGAGCGCGCTCGCCAAGACCGGTGGAGCCAAGAAGGCCAGTACCGCCAAGAAGGTCGCCGCCGGCGTGGCTGCCGCCGGAGTCGCCGCCGCCGCGGCCGCCGCCGTGATCAAGACGGTCGCGGCCAAGAAGAAGGCCAGCGGCGCCAAGAAGCCGGCGAAGAAGGCGACGCCGGCTACGTGAGGCCAAGGACCTCAAGGACACCAGGGACCAAAGCCTTTGGTCCTTGCGGTCCTTGCAGTCCTTCGAGTCCTTAATCTTCTTCCCTCGACAGCGCCCGCCGCCCCGCGGCGAGCGTCTCGCGGAACCCTTCCCGGTCGCGCTCGGTGACCAGCTTCACCAGGTGCTCGAGCGCTTCGCGGGTGGACGCGTAGACCTCGTTGCGGTGCGGGTTGAGGTACTGGATGTCCAGGTAGAGGTCCGGGTCCTCGGAGAGCACCCGCAGGGCGGTGGCCGTCTGGCGGCTGAACGTGGTCGAGGCGCAGGCGTGGAGCTCGGCGGGCTCGATCCCCGAGCTCACCAGCGCCGCGCCGAAGATCATGTTCGTCAGGTGGGCGATGCCCAGGAGCCAGCCCATCAGCCGGTCGTGCTGCGGGAAGGGGACTGCCACCAGCCGCGTGTAGGGGTGGGTGAGCAGCGGCGCCAGGAGCTTCTTCTCCTCCTGGGGATCGCCCTGGGCGGCGAGCACGAAGGTCAGCGTCTCGTAGAACGACTTGCTCGGCCCGAACATCGGGTGGAGCGTGAAGATCCGGACCCCCTCGTCGCGCGCCCGGGCCAGGGCGCCGAGGAGCGGCGCCTTGATCGACGCCACCTCGATGATGGGGCAGCGCGGCCGGCGCGAGATCAGCTCCTCCAGCACCGCCGCCGTGCGGTTCAGGGGCACCGACACCCAGATCGCCGCATAGCGGTCGAGGCTCTCGACCTCCTCCAGTCGTGCGTGCCGGCCGTGGGGTCGCGGCTCGGGCAGGCTCCCCAGGGCCGGGTCCAGGATGTCCACCGTGTGGCCGGCGAGCTCCAGGAAGCCGCGGAACCAGCCGCCCATGCCGCCGGCGCCGCCGACGATCAGCATCCGCTCGCCGCGCTGCTCGCGCAGCGAGATCCCCATGCGGTACTGGCGCTCGATCGAGCCGCGGATGATCGCCTCGAACACCGAGGCCATCACCTCCTCGGAAACGCCGCAGGCCTCGGCGTGCTGGCGAGCGCGCGTGAGCACCTTGTGCTCCACGTCCCGGACCTCGACGGGGGCGCCGGACTCGGCCTTGATGCGTCCCACCTCGGCGGCCAGCTCCATGCGTCGGCGGAGAAGCTCGAGCAGGGCGCGGTCGACTTCGGCGATGTGGTCACGGAGCTCGGACAGGGATTCGTGGGGATTGGGCTCGCTCATATCGATGAGAGTGTATCGAATCGCCCGGCGCGAGACGGAGACACACTCCCGTCCCCCGAGGAGGACGATCCGGGAGTCTCTCCAGGGGAAGAAGCTCTGGCACCCCGCTTGCTCACCGTCTCGCAGACCCGGCTGGACCCGGGGGAGCGCATGGTAAGCTCCGCCCTCGGTTTCCACGGTCGGACCATCAACTCTTTCTACTTTTCGAGCGAGCGCCGCCCATGCCCAAAGACCCCACGTCCGAATTCGCGAGCCCCTCGTCGACGGTCGTCGCCGGAGGCATGCACCCCGACCCAGCCGTCGCCCGCGACACGCGGTTCTTCGGGCATCCCGCCGGCCTCTCGACCCTGTTTTTCACGGAGATGTGGGAGCGCTTCAGCTACTACGGCATGCGCGCGATCCTGCTCCTCTACATGACCACCGCGGTCGCCGCGGGCGGCCTGGGATGGGACGCCGCCACGGCCGGACCGCTCTACGGCCTCTATACCGCGCTGGTCTACCTGACCGCGCTGCCCGGCGGCTGGATCGCGGACCGGCTGATCGGCCAGCGCCGGACCGTGTTCATCGGCGGCATCATCATCGCCCTTGGCCACCTGAGCCTGACCTTCCACAGCATGACCACCTTCTTTCTCGGTCTGTTCCTGATCGTCATCGGCACCGGCCTGCTCAAGCCGAACATCAGCACCATGGTGGGCTCGCTCTACACCGCCGAGGACCAGCGCCGCGACTCCGGGTTCTCGATCTTCTACATGGGCATCAACATCGGCGCGTTCACGGCGCCGCTCATCGTCGGCTACCTGGCCCAGAGCGAAGGCTTCAAGGCGAGGCTTCAGGCCATGGGCTTCCGTCCCGAGGACAGTTGGCACTGGGGCTTCGGCGCCGCGGCCGTGGGCATGACGCTGGGTCTCATCCAGTACGTCCTCGGCGGCCGGCGGCTCGGCAAGGCCGGGCTCGTCGAACGTCGCGACGAGGCGCTCTACCGCAAGGACCTCCGCAGCTTCTGGACGGTGCTCGGCATCGCGGGCGCGCTGGTCGGCGTGCTCGCCGCCCTGCAGTCCTCGGGCGCGATCCACATGACCATGGACGGCTTCGTGGCGTTCGTCGGCTGGGTGATCGTCCTCTTCCCGCTGCTCTACTTCGTGTTCCTGCTCACCCAGAAGGGCTGGGAGCCGGTCGAGAGGAAGCGCCTGGGGGCCATCGTGCTCTTCTTCGTGTTCGCGGCGCTGTTCTGGGCGGCGTTCGAGCAGGCCGGCTCGACCCTGACCCTCTTCGCCGAGCGCAACACCGACAACTCCCTGTTCGGCTTCAACTTCCCGTCGAGCTGGTTCCAGTCGGCGAACTCGCTGTTCATCATCTTCCTGCTCGGACCGTTGTTCGCCTGGCTGTGGATCCGGCTCGGGCGGCACGAGCCGTCGAGCCCGGCGAAGTTCGCCATCGGCCTGCTCTTCGCCACGCTCGGCTTCATCATCATGATCGCCGCGGCCAAGGCGTCCGGGCCCGAGAACCTCAAGGTCAGCCCGATGTGGCTGATCTCGGTCTACTTCATCCACACGATCGGCGAGCTCTGCCTGAGCCCGGTCGGCCTGAGCACCATGACCAAGCTCGCGCCCGCCAAGGTGGTGGGACAGATGATGGGCGTCTGGTTCATGGCGAGCGCCGTGGGCAACTTCCTGAGCGGCCAGGCCGCGGGCTTCTTCGAGAGCCTGCCGCTCGACCAGCTCTTCTTCCGCATGACCGTGGTCGGCGGCGCGTTCACGCTGCTCGCCGTGATCCTGATCAAGCCGATGCGCCGCCTCATGGGGGGCGTGCATTGAAGGCCGCGGGCGACAAGCATCCTCCCGGCCTCGTAGTTCTTTTCCTCACCGAGATGTGGGAGCGCTTCAGCTTCTACACCGTGGGTGGAATGTGGGCGCTCTACGTCCAGAACTCCGACCAGGGCTTCGGCTGGAGCCAGGATCATGCGACCGGCATCTGGTCCTGGTA
>JACZDC010142430.1_pt1 | contig 19651 bp, 12 predicted proteins | sample 8641791 | NCBI WGS metagenome assembly JACZDC01 (sample SAMN15324613, study PRJNA640507) | soil metagenome | isolation source: intercropping peanut in the second line | place: China: Luxin town, Laibin City, Guangxi Province | collected 2019-07-25 | depth 10cm m
GAAACAGCCTCATTTTACCGCCGTCGGGGAGTTTTTCAGCAGCCTGCTAGAGCTCTTGGCAGACCGGCAGCGGGCACTTCCCCCGGATGACGAGCGCTGTTGCGAGGTCGTCGAAGCCCTGAGCCGAATCATGAACCTTCCAATTGGCGACCCGCAGGCGAACGAGGTGCGGCACGTGATCTTCGAGCGGCTGGACGGAATCGAGGGCCTCGCTCCGGCAGCGGCCCAATCTGCGGACTGGCGGGAGATCTTCATTTCCCTACGAACGCTTTGTGCGGTAGCGATCGCTTTCGATACCACTTCCAACCCAGAGATGCGCGCCCTGGCTCATCAGGAGATACTCACTGTGCCGGGGGGGGCGTTGGTTGATGTCGGTTCAATCAAAGCCCTGGACCTGCGGCTTCTGCTCCGTTGCGCCATGCTTCTCCTACAACTCTCCCAGCCATCCCAAGAGTCCTTTAAAGTAGCTCGCTCGACCTACCTCGAGCTCAAAGATCTTTCCGCGGGACTGCTGACGGACGCCGACGCCGATCCTGCTAGTCCCGACGTGGTTCGCATCCTCTTCTTGGCAGCCCGGGAGCTCCTCCGGCGACAGATCCAGATTGAGCTGGATTTTGTGGCTCCTATTCGCTTCCTCCAAGAATGCTCCTTTACCACGGAATCGGCGGTTGATGAGGGGCTGCTCGCCAGCCATCTCCTGAGATACGCCACCCTCTACGGGGAGCTCTCGCGCTCCCGCAAGAGCCTGTTCCTTCGGAAGGACCCATCCGCTAAGGGTCTGATCGTAGAGCCGATTGGAGAAGAAACAGAGAAAGATATCCTAGTCAGCCCGGGCGCGGTCCGTCAGCGCCTGAGTCTATATCTCCAGCCCTATTCCCTGCCGGGTATGCTCAAGGATGAAGCATTGAAACTTTTGAGAGAGTCTCATGTGGCCGAGGGAGCGATGAATACCTTTGTTACCATGGATTCCGACGGCGTAGGAGAGATCGTCCCCATTCATCGCGAAGACCAGCGGTATGGCCTGATGTTCTTCGTCTTCGATCGCGCATCCGCTCCCGACCCTTCTAAGCGCGCCCTCTCACGAATGGTTTCTCAACTGCTGGTAAGTGAATTCATGCGTTCCGTGCAGAACCAGCGTCTGCTGGGCTTGACATTCCATCACATCCGTGGACCCGTTTCGGCCATGCGCGTGATGCTGAAGACGATGGAGGACGGCTTCATCGAGACGGACGAGCAGGCCGAATACCTGCAGGAGCTGAGGAACTTGGCGGAAGACTGCCATCTTATGATCAATAATCAGATGAACTATATGCGTATGGTCCGCGGAATTGCGCCGCCGATTCACCTGACACGGTTCGATCTCGTGGAGGAGGCGGAATTCCGCCGCCGCATCATCCAGTTCAAGGGGAAGGAGAATAAGCAGGTCATCCGCTGGAATGCGAGACCGAATCGTCTTCCGGTTTATCTTGACCGGATCCTGGTGGGAGATATTATCCAGAATCTGCTGGATAATGCGAGCAAGTACTCACCAGAGAAGTCAGAGATCCAATTGAGCCTTCGTGCTAGCAAGAGGGATGTTTTTATCGAGGTCAGTGATCAGGGGCCAGGGTTGCCGCAGCATGTGGCCCCGCTGCTCTTCTTCGGTGAAGGCGTTCGCGGCGACTCGGCGCTGGAGAACAGGGTGCCGGGTCTGGGCCTCGGTCTGTCAATGGTCTACCGCTACGTGGTTTGGCTCGATGGGGACGTATGGTTCGAGTCCAACCCGGGAGGGGGAACTCTATTTACGGTTCACTTGCCTAGAGAGGTGAAGACGTAATGTCTGTTGAACAGTTCGTGATTGTGGAAGGCACGGTACTACATATCGAGGATGAGCGAGCCTATGAATGGCATCTGAAGCCGAGACTTCCTGAGGGTGTTGCCTACCATCGCGTAAGCCTCCTAAGTGAGGCGATAGAGGTGATCGGATATCGTGAGATCAGAGGATTCATCGTTGACCTGTGGATTCATGGGCAGAGTTCGGCCGAGTTGATACGACGGATTCACAAGGAGCGCCCCGAGGCTCCTCTTGTCATACTTACTAAGTACCCTGAGGACTTGGCTCTTAAGGGATTAGTCGGCGAGGGTCTCATAGAGGCCGGTGACATCTTCGACAAGACTCAGATCGACGACAACGCTCTGGAAAAATTGATCGATCGCTTCCAGCCCAAAGCCCCACCGCGAGCCGTTCGGTTGCCGGCCGGCATGGATCTCCGCCTCCTGCACCTCGTAGAAAAGGCGCGGGGAGGCCTCCTCTCCCGCGCAACCGCATCTATACGGCCGGGTGAGATCCCCGTCATCGCTCGAGTTAACGATCTCGAGGCTTGGAAGAGCCTCCCGGGATTACGGACCGGAATCGAGATCCCACGCTCTAGCGGCAAGGAATGGGTCGTTACGGGTCGTCTTCAGGCCGATCGGGCTGAGTTCGTATACCAGCAGCCGTTCGTGTTAAGCCTGCAGGCAGGACAGCTCCTAACTCCCCAACTCGTACCCACCCTGAAGGAAGTGCAAGCCGATACGATCGCTGATCTGCTCGGGGATGCGGAAGTTGGAAGGGGGGTGGTAATAGGGTTCATCGATTTTGGGTGCGATTTCGCTCATCCTAACTTTCGGCACAATGAAGGAAGGGGGGGGACCAGAGTTCTCTCCCTTTGGCACCAGGATGCCACAAATAGCAAGGGAGCAGTCGGCTTTGGTGCTCTCTATGAGCGTTCCGACCTCAATGCTGCGTTAGCGTCGGCAAATCCCTATAAGGACTACTTCGTTTGGCCAGGATCTCATGGAACGCATGTTATGGATATCGCGGCCGGCGGTGGCGCAGGAACCGGCGTACAGGGAATCGCCCCTGCTTCTGACCTCGTTTTCGTCGATCTCTCTGCGAAAGCGTTGCCTTGGGGAGCGGAGGCGCTCCAACGCTCGCTGACGGATTCCGTTCATCTGCTGGAGGCGATCGCCCACATCTTCGAGCAGGCCGGAGATCGTCCATGCGTCCTTAACCTGAGTATCGGGACCGAACTCGGCGCTCACGACGGAACAAGTGCCGTGGAACTCGCCCTCGATGATCTGGTAGCCGCGGCCCCGAGCCGGGCCATCGTCGTGGCAGCCTCAAATTCCTACGAGTTGGGAATCCACGCCTCGGGTGTCATCGAACCAAATGGCTATTTTGATCTATCGTTTAAATTTGCGGAAGGACAGTGTTTGATTCTGGATCTCTGGTACCGCAGCAAAGACCAATTCGCGGCGGAGATCTTCTCTCCTGCAGGCCAGAGTTTTGGCCAGGTGGAGCTCGGCACCAGTCGGAGTTGGCCGGATCCTAAGGCTGAGCTCTCTATGAAACTTGTCCACATTGCACGGCACGAGGATAATCGTGATAATAGGATTCAGTGTTTCCTAAGCACCAGTTCTCCTGCCGGAGTCTGGACACTACGGCTTCATGGTATCGAAGTCCAGGATGGCCGCTTCCATGCCTGGATTGAGGGGGATGGGGGGACGACTCCGCATTCCTTCCTGTCCCCCGACCCCGCCCATACCCTGGGATGCTTGGCCTGCGGCCATGAGAGCATTGCCGTCGGTGCCTACAACGTCTACGATGACCTCAAGCCCTGCACTTTCTCTAGCGCGGGCCCGACCCGAGATAGCCGTCAGAAGCCGGATCTCAGCGCTCCGGGAGAGCGCATCTTCGCGGCGCGGTCCCGGTCTCTGGACAAGACCATCGCCATGGGCGGGACCAGCATGGCGGCTCCAGTCGTCACGGGGATCGTGGCCGTCCTGCTGTCCGAAGCTGAGGGCTTAGGGATCCGCTTGAGGAGTCAGGATATCCGGGAGATCCTTCGGAGAGTGGCTCGCCTCGGTCCGCCAGAACGGGTCTGGCATTCGCGGTACGGTTGGGGCAGGATCGATGCGCAAGGTGCCATTTTGGCGCTTCATGCATTGAGTTCGCCACCTCTGGAAGCTGAAGCATCGGAGATCGACCCATAACCATCTTGTAGAATGGGTGTATGCTACGTATAATAGTCGTCTTTTCCGTTCCGGTCGGCATCGTCCTTGCTCACGGATGCCTCTGGAAGGAGGACTCTGGTGAACTCATCCTACACAAAACACAGCGGACTGCCGCCATTAGTGCCCGTAGACGGCCCCGCCAGCTCCAAGATTCACATCGACCCGCGTTTGGAGATCCTAAATCTCCGCGAGGATACCCCGTTGTTGGTAGTGATCAGGGTCACCCCTGGACATGTGCCCCAGGGCGTCAATGTCCGGAAGCAGATAAGCACCCGTATCTTCACCGCTCAGGTCACTCTCTCCACACTCAAGAGTTTGGAGGAGGATCCTGACGTTATCTCGGTCTCCAGCCAACTCCTACGTGCGGGGTGATAGGGTTTTTGTCCGAAAGGTGTCGGAGGGTTCGAGAAGAAGTAGGGCGTAACGAAGGCTAATCCCCGGTTCTCTGGTCTCCCAGCCGCCCGACTACATCTATAGCCTGAAGCCTTTCAGGCCCAATTCGGCCCTTTAGCGAGGCAAAAGCCTTCCTCCGGGAGCCTCGATCGGCTCACCTGGGCAGGCCTCCTCCGTGTCCTCGCTTGGAGGAGGTCATCGGAAGTGAGCTGAGAGTCGAATCCAGCGCTCGCCGCCTATGGCGGCAGGGCTCTCACGAACGGCAGGCCGGGTGGGAACGAGCCGATCGGAAACTTCGCAGAGCGGTCTCCGGCCTTGAGCAACTCGGCGGCATCGCGGTTTCTTCGTCTTGTTCGGCTGGGTATGAGGTCTCTGCCGGAGCACAACTCCAACTCCCAGGACGGGGAGGCCTCGCTCCAAGCGTGCCGCTCTCGCGTCGAGCTCGATCTCTTCTATCAGCTCGGCCACCCGCTGCCGGTACTCCTCGTGCGAGAGATGCGCCCAGCAGGGTAGGCGGCTGAGAGAGAAGGTCTCCTCCGTGGCATAGGTGAGCCGGCCGAACTCCTCGCCGCGGTTCCTGGCGGCGTACTCCTGGGTGCGGTCGAACCAGTAGCCGGTGAGCGGCTTGTCCTCCAGAATGGCGCGCGCCGCGTGGACTCCCGGCCAATCCAGCACGCGCTCGACCAGGTTCTCCTTGACGCCATGAGCCAGGATGTAGCGCAACCGGCTCACCTGCGCCTCCTCCTCGTTGCTGACCACGATCGCCGAGTAGCGCCTCGCCCAGAACGGTCCCCTCCACTCCACCAGGGCCCCGACCTCCCGGGCGATGTTGCTGTCCACGTACTGCATGAATCGAGCAAGTTGTTCCGCGTCATCAACTTGCAGCAGAGCATGCCAATAGTTCGACGCGAAGGCCACGCAGAGGAAGGCGCACTATAGAGGCGCTGCGCCCGGCCCAGGACGCCGATCACCCGCTCATTCAGAGCGCTCTATGAGTTCGTCGGCATGGGCTCGAAGACTTCCGAGACGATCTGAGCGATAGCGTGAAAGTGGGGGTCCGTCGTCAGGAGAGTGGAGCCATATTGCATGGCACTCGCAGCAATCCAGATATCGTTGGTCGGAATCGGGGTCCCCGCGCGGCGGAGGGCGTCGACGATGATGGCGTAGCGCTCCGCTGTCTCCTCGTCCATCAGGACGATGCTGACACGGGGAGAGGCCAGAAAGTCGGCGAGCTCGTGAAGATTGTCACGGAGCCGGGTCCCGTTGAGGAAGCCGGCACGCAACTCCCCGAGTACGACCGGGTTGAGCTGAATCTGGTCGGCCTCCTGAATTCGGTGCCGAATCTCCCGATGCCCGCGCTTGAAGGCCGAGTAGGCTGAGGTGTCGAGAAGAATCCGCGTCAACCCCAGATCTCCGGATCCACCTTGCGCTGCTCGGCCAGAGAGGCTTCGAAAGCTGCCGCCTCGGCATCAGACCAGGTGCCTGCAAGGTGGTCCAGATCGTGGTGTAGAGTCGCTCTGGAGGCGGTTCGCCGCTGTCCCGCCGCTTCCTCCAGCATTCTGATCACCACTTTGTTGAGGCTCAGGCCTTCCGCATCCGCGCGCTTCTGGATCACGTGCTGAAGCTTGGGAGGAATGTTGCGCAATGTAATGGCCGTCATGGAGGTGCCTCCTCTCTTCTGCATCACTCGTGCATCGCTTTGCATCATAGCATGGAGGAGCCGCGAGATAGTGCAGGAGCGCCTGCACCCCCTTTCGGAGGTGGTGCTCCTATGCCAAGGTCGCGCCTGGCCCTAGACACTGGAAGATCTTCCGAGGTCTTGTGCTGGAAACCGGCATCTGTGGCTCGGAGACCACCGATGCCTACCTGGCAGCCCTTGCGATGGAACACGGATGCGAGTGGTGGACGATGGACGGCGGTTTTTCTCGTTTTCCCGGGCTGCGTTGGGCAACCTTGCCGTGTGATACCGGGAAATCGCTGTTCACGAATCGTCCTGGGTATCCTTCGAGGGATGCCCGGCGACATGATCGCCGGATCTCTTCTCTGCCCAAAAGTTGCGGCCGTTCGGTATGCTGTCGCCTCTGGCCGTCTTCGGGAGGAGGAAAGGCATGTCCCTGGCAGACCCGGTGTTGCAGCTTCCAGGAAGCGACGAGACCTGGCAGGTCGCCCGGTTCCGCCTGCCGCTCTGGATCGATCCGGAGGGCGATCCTCCGTTCCGGCCCTGGTGTGTCGTCGTCCTTCGGCCTCCCGACGGGGTCTTCGTCCAGGATCCGGATGAGGAGGATGAGCCGCCTCCGACGGAGGAACTGGCGGAGGCGATCGTGGAGGTCGCCACGCAGTTGGAGCTTCTGCCTCGCCGGCTCCTGGTGGCCGAGGACGGGCTTGCCGACGATCTCCGGCGTCACCTGACCGGGCTCGACGTCGAGATCGAGCAGGCCGAAGGCCTCCCGGAGCTCAGCGAGGCGCTCGACTCGCGTGTCCAGCCGTTTTTCAAGGACGATCCAGGTCTCCTGGCCGGCGAGGGGGTGACCCTGGAGCAGCTCGCGTCCTTCGCGGAGGCCGCGGCGGCGTTTGCCCGTGCCGAGCCGTGGCGGCATCTCAATGAAGAGGACAGGATCGATGTCGAGGCTCCGGAGCCGAGCCCGGTGCGCTTCGCCATGATCCTCGGCCGGGACGTCCTCACGCGGGCAGCCCTCTTCCTGCCTGAGCCTCCGGAAGAGGGAGCTGACGCTGAGCTGCAGGACCCTTGGCTCCTCCACTACCTGCCGCCCTGGATGGTGCCGACCCAGGATCTCTACACCTGGGAGCGGCATGGGCTCGCCCTGGCCGGCGAGGACGACCACCCCATGGTCGCCAGGCTCAGCGACGACAAGCGACGGCCCGATTCCGGTCTCCTCGACGCCGTCGAGGCGTTCCTGAGAGCGGTCGCGGTCACCACCGAGGACGAGATGGACTCCGGCCGCTGGGAGAAGGTCGTCGTGACCGGTCGCGGACCCGTGCGTCTCGTCCTCAGCCTGCCCGACCTGCTTCATCCTCCGGAATCCGCTCTTCGGCCCGTCATTGTGCTGGACGAGGAGGATCTCTTCGGCAAGCCGGTCCCGGAGCCACTGGAAGCCCTGAATTCGACGCAGAGGTCGGCCCGGGATCTCGTCGATCGCGCCTGGAGTGCGCAAGGGCGGCGGCGCGTGGCTCTTGTCCGGCAGGCCCTGGCGCTCTGGCCCGACTGCGTCGATGCCTGGGTCCTGCTCGCCCAGCGGGAGCACGACCCGGAGCGGGCCGTCGCGCTCTACTCGCGGGCCGTCGAGGCGGCCAGTCGCGTGCTCGATCCTCTTTTCCTCTTCGAGATGGCTGGCAATGCCTGGGAGGTCCCCAAGGCCCGTCCCTATCTGCGGGTCCGGTTCGATCTGGCGGAGACCCTCTGGCAAGCCGGACGACTCAAGGAGGCCATCGATCACTACAAGGAACTGCTGCGCCTGAACCCGATGGACAACCAGGGAGCGCGCTTCCGACTGGTCGACGCGCTGATCCTCCTCGGCCGCGACCCGGAAGCGGCCCGCGTCCTCGACGCCTATCCCGAGGAGCTCCTGGCCCGTTTTCTCTATGTGCGCACGCTGCTCGCCTTCCGGCGCGAAGGCGACTCCCCCGGAGCACGCAACTGCCTGACGTTCGCCCTCCGGCGGAACCGGTTCATTCCGGAGTATCTCCTGATGGAGGATCTGCTGCTGGAAGAGGAGCCGCCGCTGTTCTTCCGGCCGGGAGAGCGGTCCGAGGCCGTCGCGTATGCTTTGGGCGCGCAGGAAGTCTGGGAGGCCACGCCGGGCGCCCTCGGCTGGCTTCACGAGAGGACGTCCACGCGCGGCCCCCGCGGTAAATCCCGCAAGAAAGGAAAGAAGAAGAGGAAAGGCCGCCGATAGACGCGGCTCGCGGATTGCATCAAGTTCTTGATCCCACCCGCCTGAGCCGTAGCAGCTCGCCCGGGACAACGGCCCTATTCCCCCTTAGGAGATGCATCCGATGCCGAAGGCGCCGAGCAAGAACAAGTCCGTGGCCAAGTCGACCGTCAGCAGTCCCGCCCAGGGCGTCGAAGCCGACGACACCGCAACCCGCAAGGCGAAGAACACCGACACCCTCGCCGCCGCCTTTCCCTCCAACAAGAACAAGCCCGGCGAATACGGAGAGGCCGCGCGCAAGCCCAAGGCGGGAATCACCGCGGAGCCGCCGGACCCGACGGTGACCGGCAGCACCCTGACGGAGGCGAACACCTCTGCGAAGACCGGTTCCCAGGCTCGTCCCGGGTTCAACCCCGGAAACGATCCGCTCGACCGGGTGCGCGTCGACTCCGGCGGACAGGTGCTGACGACGAACTTCGGCCAGCCGGTCGCCGACAACCAGAGCTCGCTCAAGGCCGGGCTCCGCGGTCCCGCTCTTTGGGAGGACTTCATCCTCCGCGAGAAGATCACCCACTTCGATCACGAGCGGATCCCCGAGCGCATCGTGCACGCGCGCGGCTCGGCGGCTCACGGTTTTTTCGAGTGCTATGAGTCGCTCTCCCGGTTCACGCGCGCCTCGTTCCTTTCCGAGGCGGGCAAGCGCACTCCCGTGTTCGTGCGCTTCTCGACCGTCGCCGGCGAGCGCGGCTCGACCGACACGCCGCGCGATGTGCGGGGCTTTGCGACCAAGTTCTACACGGACGAAGGCAACTTCGACATCGTGGGTAACAACATTCCAGTGTTCTTCATCCAGGACGCCATGAAGTTCCCGGACCTGGTGCACGCGCTCAAGCCCGAGCCGCACCATGGAATGCCGCAGGCGGCCAGCGCCCACGATACGTTCTGGGACTTCGTCTCGCTGACCCCGGAGTCCACCCACATGCTGATGTGGGTGATGTCGGACCGCGCCCTGCCGCGCAGCTTCCGCACCATGCAGGGTTTCGGCGTGCACACGTTCCGGTTGATCAACGCCCAGGGGCGGTCGCGGTTCGTCAAGTTCCACTGGACGCCGATCGCCGGCACCCATTCGCTCGACTGGGACGAGTCAGTCAAGATCGCCGGCGCCGATCCGGACTACACCCGCCGCGACCTCTGGGAGTCGATCGAGGCGGGCGTCTTTCCCGAGTACGAGCTCGGCTTCCAGATCTTCGACGAGGAGCAGGCGAACGAGCTCAGCTTCGACGTCCTGGACGCTACGAAGATCATCCCCGAGGAGCTTGTGCCGATCACGCCGGTCGGACGCATGGTCCTCGACCGCAATCCGGACAATTTCTTCGCCGAGACCGAGCAGGTGGCCTTCGGGGTCCAGAACCTGGTCCCGGGTGTGGATTTCTCGAACGATCCGCTCCTGGCCGGCCGGATCCATTCGTATTTCGATACGCAGCTCTCGCGCCTCGGCGGGCCCAACTTCCACGAGATCCCGATCAACTCGCCGATCGCGCAGGCGCACAACAACCAGCGCGACGGCCTGCACCGCCAGGCGATCCATCGCGGCCGCGTCGCCTACGAGCCGAACTCCCTGGGTGGCGGCTGCCCGTTCCAGGCTGGCACGGCCGGGTTCACGTCGTTCCGGGAGCCGATCGCCGCCGACAAGATGCGCGGGAAGCCGGAGAAGTTCGCCGACCACTACACGCAGGCGACCCTGTTCTGGGAAAGCCAGACGCCGTACGAGAAGGCGCACATCGTCCGCGGTTTCCGCTTCGAGCTCACCAAGGTCCAGGTGCCGGCGATCCGGCAGCGCACGGTTTCGATGCTCCGCAACGTGTCCGACGAGCTCGCGCAGCGGGTCGCCGACGGGCTCGGCATGAAGCTGCCCAAGGCGATGCCGCGGCTCGTCCCCGTGGTGGAGCCGGAGGTCACGGTGTCGCCGGCGCTCTCGCTGACCGCGCGGCCCGGCGACGGCAGCATTCGTGGGCGCAAGGTCGCTGTCCTCGTCGCCGCTGGAACCGACGGCCGCGCGGTGGCCGACGCGGTGAAGAGACTGGGCGACGCCGGAGCGGTCGTCAGGCTGGTCGCGTCACGCCTGGGTACGGTCGACGCGAAGGGCGGCGCGCTGGAGGCCGACGCGACGCTCGAGACGATGCCGTCGGTGCTCTTCGACGCCGTCATCGTCCCGGATGGCGATAGGGCTGCTCGCGAGCTCAGCCAGCTTGGCCAGGCGATCGAGTTTCTCAAGGATCAATACCGGCACTGCAAGCCGATCCTGATCGCGGGAGCGGGGGAGACCGTAGCCGCCGCAGCCGGCATACCGATCGACAGTAAGACGGACTGGGCGATCGTCCGCGAGCTGCCGGCGTTCGTGGAGGCCCTGGGCAGGCACCGCAACTGGGAGCGCGCGCTCGATCCGCCGGTCGTCTGAGGCCGGCTGATCACGATTCAGAATACGGTGCGGCGGTGCGGCGTGGAGCGCTCGAGCCAGTGTCGCGGCTTCCGCCGACCTGCCGCATCGATGCCCGCCATTCCCGTCTCCGGCCTCTTGCATATCTTCCGGTGCTCGGCTATCTTGAACGTGATAAGCGGGAACACGGTTGGCCGGCGGCATGGAAGGTCGTGCCGGAAAGGGTGAGGTGTGTCCTTGGGCAGAGCAAGCAGGCGGACGCGGGAATTGCGGGTGGGGTTCCCGCCTGGGTTGTCTTCCGACGGAGCGCCCCTGGAGAAGATCTCCGCTCGTCTCGTCGAGGTCGCCGGTTGCCTGATGGGAGAGGACGCCCGACCTGAGGTGGTGCGCTGGGGTATCGGCCTCGCGGCTCTCGGTTGGAACCTCAGCCTCCTCCCCGAGGAGGCGAGGGACAGGGCGATGGCGGAGGTGCTGGCCGGGTCGGAGGAGAAGGCCGGTATCGCCGGCATTGCTCCCGATCTGCTGGGTTCGATCCTGGAGCGGTTCGTGGAACAGAAGCGCCTGCTCTATCCCGACGACTCCCGGATGATCCTCAATTGGCAGGTCAGGATGTCCCGCCGGCAGGCTCATGTGACCGTCGTGTCGACCCTGCCTGGCGAGGATTGAAGGCGTCCGGGCGCGGTCCTTCATCCAGTTGCCATAGAATCGCGTCCGGAGACCCCCATGGCGAAACAGGAGCCCGTGGAAGACTATGTCGTGGTCCGCGACCGGCGGGCCGTGCAGGCGCAGAAGGACCGCGAGGCCGCGGGCAGATTGTGGCGCCAGCTTCAGGAATCCGGGCCGTTGCGGGAGTGGAAGGGCCGGGTTCTCGAAGACCCCGCGCTCCAGGGCTGGGCCCTCTGCGAACGGATCTGCGACGAGAGCTCGGAGCTGGTGGAGTCCGATCCCGAAACGACCGAGGAGCTGGCTGCCCTGGCGGTGACCCTGGCGCCGAAGGTGGCCGGCGAGGACGCCCTGGTCTGCGGCATCCAGGAGTATGCCTGGACCCACCTCGGCAATGCCTGCATGGCGCGCGGCGATCTGAGGGGGGCCGAGGAGGCCTTCCGTCGCGCCCAGACGTTCTTCGCCGGCGCCATGGCGGGGATCTGGCCGAGCATGATCCGGCGCCAGCGCATGGCTCCCCTGGAGGCCCGCCTCGCCAGCGAGCAGGGCAAGCTGACCGAGGCCATGGAGAAGATCGACTTCGCGATCCGCCTGTCCATCTCCGACGAGGACCGCGGGGAAGGGGAGGCCGTCCTCCATCTCGAAAAAGGCCGGCTGGAACGCCGGTTTGGCAAGACCGCGGAGGCGGTCCAGGACCTGCAGCGCGCGGCCGGGATCGCGCGAAAGGTCGACAACCCCCGCCTCTCTCTGCGCATCGCGATCGATCTCGGCGCGGCTCTCTGCGATGCCGGCCGCCCCGCGGAGGTGAAGGCGCTCCCGGACCGGCTCCGCAGCCTGGCCGAAACTCTCGAGCCCGAGCGGTCCCGCCTCCTCTGCGTCGAGGGTCGGGTCGCGGCGGGCCTCGGCCGTATCGCGGAGGCCGAGGCGGTTCTGGCCCGGGATCTCTCCGGCTTCCATCGGCGGGCGATCCCGGACCTCACCCTGCTGTTCCTGGAGGTCGCGGTGAGGTGCGCCCGCGACGGCCGCATGGCGGAGCTGCGCAGCCTCGCGGAGTCGATGTCGCGGCTCATCGAAGGCGCCGGCCTGAACCGCGAGGCCGCGGCGGTGCTCAAGCTCTTCTGCCGCCTCGCCGCGAAGGACAAGCTGTCGGCGGACCAGGCCGCGCAGTTCGCGGCCGACTTCACGCGCCTCTCCTCGGGCCGGTAGAGACCGGCCCGGATCGCCTCACTTCACCCGCTTGCCGGGCACTTCGCGGCCGCCCTGGTGGAGGACCAGGCTCTCGGCCTGGCCATTCTGACCCGGGACGAAGACGAGCTGCGCGTCCACGACCTTGAGAAAGAATTTCGTGTCGGACTCGGGGAAGATCTCGGCCTTCTCCTGGCCGGTGGCCTGGGCGAATAGGCGGTCTCCGTCCCGCGACACCGTGAGCTGGAAACCGGGCGCCAGCTCGTAGACCCCGGCGTAGGCGTCGAGAAGGGCGGAGCCGATCTTGACCTCCCGCCTTTCGGTCGGAACCTCGTCGGTGCGGGCGCCGGCGTCGGCCATGCCGACCCGGGGCCGGAAGTCCATGCCGGCGATCCGGCCCTGGGCATCGCGCTGGAAGCGGAGCCAGGTGCCGGGGTCCCGGAAGAAGAACTCGTCCTTCGCGGTCGGCACGATCTCCAGCTTTTCGCGGCCGCTGCGCTGCGAGAAAAGCTTGTCGCCGTCGCGCGTGATGGTGCGGGTGACGCCGTCGGCGAAGCGGTAGACGCCCACGTACTCGTCCAGCGCCTTGGCGTCGAGAGCGATCACCGGCCACTCCTCGGCCGGCTTGCCCAGCGCCTTGGCCGCGATCTGGAAGGCGAGCGGCCGGGTGTCCTTGCCGGTGTTGTTCGACAGGATCACGACCAGCAGGCGCGCCTCGGGCACGCGCAGGATGTCGGTGGTGAAGCCGTTGATGTCGCCGCCGTGCTCGATCACCTTCCTGCCGGCGTACTCGCCGATCCCCCAGCCATAGGCATAGGCCGTGTTCCGGCCCGACTTGAGGTTGACCGGGGTGAACATGCGGTCGAGCGAGGCGGGCTTGAGCAGTCTGGCGGCCGTCAGCGCCTCGTCCCAGCGCGCGAGGTCGTCGACCGTGGACATCAGCGCCCCGGCGGCGTAGGGATGGGTCAGGCTGAGATAGTCGGCGCGGCGGTATCCACCCGAACCGTCCTGATCGTAGCCGTCCACGCGGCCGGGCACGATCTCCGTGTTGTGGCCGTTGTACGACCGGGTCATGCCCAGGGGCTTGAAGATCTCCTGCTCGACGAAGTCCTCATAGGTCTTGCCCGAAACCTTTTCGATGATGGCGCCGAGCAGGATGTAGCCGGAGTTGTTGTAGGCCCACTTCTCGCCGGGCTCGAATTCCAGCGGCTTGTCCTTGAACAGGTCGATGATCTGCTGCGGCGTGAAGTCGTCCTTCCTCTTCGGCAGCCATTCGGGCAGGCCGGTGTAGCTCGGGATGCCCGAGGTGTGGGTGAGGAGGTGCTCGACGGTGATGCTCCTGCCGTGGGTAGGGAAGTCGGGTAGGTACTTCGTCACGTCGTCGGTGAGCGAGATCTGGCCGCGCTCGGCCAGCATGAGGATCGCGGTCGCGGTGAACTGCTTGGTGATGGAGCCCAGCTCGAAGACCATGTCGGGCTGGATCGCCACGCCCAGCTCCTTGTTGGCGAGGCCGTAGCCCTTGCGCAGCACGGGCTTGCCGTCCTGCATCACGAGCACTGCCGCGCCGGGAGCGCTGGCGGGGTAGGCCTCGGTGAGAAGGCGGTCGGCGTAGGACGCCAGGTCCGTAGCCGAGGCGGCGGAGGCCATCGTCAGGGCAAGGATCGCAAGGCCGGTCCGGCGGAGGGCAGGTCCGGAGAAAGGTCGGTTCATGGGAAATCTCCTTGGTCGGTTCAGACGGCGGCTCGGAGCCGCTCTGTCCAACTAGACGAAGGGACCGGCCAAAAGGTTCATTCGTCTCAACTCCACCCTTTGTAGTCTGGTCCGGTAACGTGGTACGGTTTCGGATGTCCACGGGAGGAACCAGGTACCATGGAAGGGAGACAGATCGAGCTGGATGCGCTTCTCGGGCTCCTGCGGGGTGCCGCCGGAGAGGCGTTGCGACTGCGGGATGCGGGCGCGTTTCTCGCCTGGATGCAGTCCGAGGCGCCGGAGAGATTTCCGGAAGTCTTTGCGAGGCTGGACGACCGGGTCGTCCGGGCGCTTACCCTGGAGCTGGGCCGGCAGATCTGGAACGCCATGCCCTGGCCTGGAGTTGGTGCACGACCCCGGACCCTCAGGCGGCCGAAACGCACCGGGCCGTGTCCCTGCGGATCGGGCCGGCCGTATTCCGACTGTTGCGCGTCCGCGCCGACCGTCACGGGTCTGACCCCGGAGCTGATCCGCAGGCTGCTGGACGCGGAGAGCCCGGAGGAATGACGCGGCACGGACCGTCCCGACCGCCCCGATCGTCCCGAAAGCCCGCGGCCGCGCTCGCGCAGGCGCTCGCCCGCCACGCGCGCATCCTGGAGGCGGCGGTCGAGGCGCTGCTGGAGCGGGACAAGGGACGGGAGGAACCGTCGGAGCTGACCGGCTTCTACAGGACCCTGTCGTCCCACCTCTTCCGCAGCCTCTCCGAGCGGCAGTTCGCGGACCTCTACGCGCAGACGGTCGCCTACGGCCTGCTCGCCGCGCGCTGCTGGGAGGACGGCGACCTGGACCGGCGGACGCTCTACGAGCGCATCCCACCGGCGAGCGGCATCCTGCGCGACGTGTTCCGCTACGTCTGCCTGTCGCCGCCGCCGGAGATCGAGCGCATCGTGGACGACCTCGTCGACCTCGTGCGCCCGGCGGCGCTCAAGCTCGCGCTGCAGCGCGAGTTCGCCGACCGGGGCGACCGCGATCCGATCCTCCACTTCTACGAGACGTTCCTCCGGCACTACGACGCGAAGCTGCGCAAGGGTCGCGGCGTCTACTACACGCCGCCAGCGGTGGTTTCGTATGTCGTGCGCTCGGTCGATCTCCTTCTGCGTACGCGCCTCGACCGGCCCGACGGCCTCGCCGATCCGCGGGTCTGGCTGCTCGATCCCGCGGCCGGCACCACGACCTTCCTGGTCGAGGCGTTCCGCCGGGCGATCGAGAGCTGCGGCACGAAATACGGCCGCGCCGCGGTGCCGGCGCTCGTCCGCGACCACCTGCTGCCGCACGGCTTCGGGTTCGAGCTGATGATGGCCCCGTACGCCATCGGCCATCTCAAGATGAGCCTGTTCCTCGCCGAGCAGGGGTACGCGTTGCGCGCGACGGACCGGGTCAACCTCCTGCTGACCAACGCGCTGGAGCGCGACGACCTCGACCAGGCGTCGCTGCCGGGGTTTCCGTCGCTGGCCCGCGAGGTGCGCAAGGCCGCGGAGGTCAAGGAGGACCGGCGGATCTCCGTGGTGATCGGAAATCCACCGTATTCGGGCCGGTCTGAAAACCGTACGGACGCCGCCTGCCGGAGCCTCCGCGAGCCGCACGCGCCGGGCGACGAAGGCTACTACCGGGTGGACGGCGAGCCGCTCGGCGAGAAGAACGCGAAGTGGCTCCAGGACGATTATGTGAAATTCCTCCGCTTCGCCCAGCGCAAGATCGACGAGGCTGGAGAAGGCGTTGTCGGGCTCGTGCTCAACCACAGCTATCTGGACAATCCGACGTTTCGCGGCCTCCGGCGGTCGCTGATGAACAGCTTCGAGCAGGTCTATCTCCTGGACCTCCACGGCAACCGGCGAAGGAGAGAGACCGCTCCGGACGGCGGCGCGGACGACAATGTTTTCGAGGACGTCGGGCGGGGCGTCTCGATCCTGCTGCTGGTCAAGAAGCCGGGTCTTCCCAGAAAGATTGCGCGCTACGACCTGTGGGGCAACAGGCTCAGAAAGCTCCACTGGCTCGCGGCCCGGGACGTGGAGTCCACGCCGTGGATTGATCTCGACCCGCCGTCGCCGTCCTATCTCTTCGTCGGCCGGGATTCACGGCTGGAGGAGGCGTACGCCCGCGGCGTGCCGCTGACCGATCTCTTCTTGAAGCATTCGGTCGGCGTGCTCACGGCCCGCGACCGTTTCGTGATCGATTTCGACTCCAGGAGCCTGCGGGATCGCGTCATCGCCCTGAGGAGCGGCCTTGGCGAGATCCTCGCCGTGGAAGACACCGGGACCTGGACCCGCTCCGAAGCCGTGCGCCGGGCCGCGGCCGACGGCGAATGGGAGTCGCGGTTCACCGAGATCCTCTATCGACCGTTCGACTACCGGCCGATCTTCTATGCGGACTACCTGATCGAACGGCCGCGGGAAAAACTGATGCGCCACCTGCTCGGCGGGACCAACCGGGCGCTGGTGGTGCCGCGCCAGAGCAAGGACGGGCCGGGCGCGCTGGTCGCGGACCGCATCGTCGCGCACAAGGCGGTCAGCGCGTACGACATCAACTCGGTCTTTCCTCTCTACCTGCTGCCCGAGGAGGGCCGGCTTGAAGTGGGTCAGCGGGAGCCGAACGTGGCGCCCTGGGTCTTCGCGTTCCTGGAGAGCCGCCTCGGCGAGCCGGTCACACCGGAAGCGGTCTTCTGCTACGTCTATGCGGTCCTGTACAGCGAGGAGTACCGCGACCGCTACGCCGCCTTTCTCGCCGCGGACTTCCCGCGCATCCCCTTTCCGGAAAACCTGCGGCTGTTCAAGCTGCTGGCCCAACTCGGCGCGGAGCTGGTGGATCTCCACCTGGGGAGAACGCCGTTGCGGACGACGGTCCAGTATCAGGGGACGGGCGGCGAGCGGCTCAGCCGGTCGCGGCGGCTCCTGCGCACCTACCGGGAGGACGAGCGGCGGGTGTACGTGAACGGGAAGGGTCTTTATTTCGAGGGGATTTCGCCGCGGGCCTGGCGCTATCAGATCGGCGGCTATCCGGTGCTGAGCCACTGGCTCCAGGGCCGTGCCGACCGGATCCTCACCTGGGACGAATGCCAGGCGTTCATCCGCACCGCGGCGGCGATCGAGCGCACGATCGCCGTCCAGGAGCGGATCGACGAATTGATTGCAGAAATGTAGGGGGCAGGCCGGTGCCTGCCCCTGTACCGTTACGATTTTACCGGCAGGTCTTGGCGCCGTTCTTGCCCTTGCAATTGTTCGAGCAGCACTGGCTGTTCGCGGTGCAGCTCGCGCCGGAGGCGAGGCAGGCGGTGCAGCCCGAGGTGTTCAGCGTGCAGTCGCCGTTGCAGGTGAGCGTGCCGCCGGCGAAGCCGCGGCTCTGGCAGGTCTGGCCGCCGAGGTCGTTGCCGTCGCAGGCCTCGCCCGACTCCTTGATGTTGTTGCCGCAGGCCGGCGGCTGCACCACGCCGCCGCCGCCGGTGACCACGAGGCTGAACACCGCGTCGGCCGCGGGCGTGGAGAGATAGGCGTCCTGGTTGATCTCGGCCGCGGTCACCTGGACCGTCCAGGAGCCGGCCGCCGGGTTGTTGATGAAAACGTTTTCGACCGTGTCGATCGTGTTCGGGCTGCCGCCCGAGGTCGAGTAGTTGCCGGCCAGCAGGCCGTTGTTGCCGTGGTAGATCGTGCCCGAGGGCGAGACCACCTTGAGGCTGAGGTCGTTGATCCGGTGCAGCGACGACGACGTCGTGCCCGGCGGATCGGGATAGGTCATGGTGACCTTGAGCTCGCCGGTGCCCGAGGCCACATTCACGCTGTAGGTCGCGGAGCCGCCGAGCTGGAGCGGGGTGGTCGCGTCGACCACCAGGCTGTTGGCCGCGCGCAGGCGGGCGATCTGGGCGCTCGGCCGGCCCCAGCCCTGGTGCGTACGGGTGAGGTCGCTCGTCGTGCCGCTGAACGGGTACTGCTGGGCGTTGTTGATCAGCAGCGCCTTGATCGTCGAGGCGTGCGGCTGGCGCTCGAACACCGTGCTGCCGGTCGGGTTCGTGCCCCAGACGTTCTCCGACCACATCTGCACCATCAGGCCGAGCACGCCGGCCACCTCGGGCGTCGCCGCCGACGTGCCGCCGAAACCGGTGGTGTAGGAGTTGCCGGTGGTGGTCGTGTAGATGCTGTCGTACCAGTAGTTCACATCGGGCTTGATGCGGCCGTCCGCGGCCGGGCCGATCGAGGCGCCGTTGGTCCACGAATCGTCCGTGGTCGACAGCGTGTTGAAGTGGCGGATGCCGCCGACGCTGATGATGTTCTTGGCCCACGCCTGCGGCCGGCTCTGCTGCGAACCGGCGTTGGACTGGGACTGGGCGATCGCGATGTCCAGCCGCCAGATGATGTCGTCCATCTCGCTCGAAATGCTGGTGTACGCGGTGGTCAGCGCGTCGCCCCAGGAGTTGGACTGGAACGAGGCGAAGTAGGGCGCGCCCTTGAGCTGCTGGGTGTGGGCGAAGCGGTCGGTGAGGAAGTCGTAGTCCGCCGCAATGCCTTGCGAGCCGCACACGAGCTGGCCGGTGCCCTGGGCGTTGCCGTCGCCGTCGCGGTTGCCGTTGCCGAACACGATGCCGTAGGTGCTGGTGCCGTGGCTGTCCACGGTGTTCGAGGTGTGCAGGAGGATGCCGTCGAAATCCATGTGCGTGGTCTCGAACCCGGCGTCGAGCACCTCGCCGCGCACGCCCTGGCCGCAGGTGCCGTAGTTGGTCTCGACGAAGTTGGCGCCCGAGTCCTGGCGGACCAGGTCCATGTCCTTCTCGCGCGGCGTCCAGCGGTCGATCCACATGACGTCGTCATTGGCGGCGAGGGAGCGGAGCTGGTCGCGGTCGACCCAGAGCTCGAGGATGTGGCCGCTCGGCCAGTATTCGGCCACGCGGGCGCCCTCGGCCTCGGCGGCCTGGCGGATGCGCTCCTTGCCCTCCGGTCCCCACTCGAACGCCTGCGCGCGCACCCGCACCTCGGCCGGTCCGTTCGGGTTGCCTTGACCCAGCCAGGACCGCAGCTCGGGCTCCAGGCGCCACGCCGGATGGTAGGGCTCGACGCGCTCGACGACGTCGAACGCCGCGACGGCTTGGGCCACGGCCGGGCTCATGCGCACGAGGTGGGCGTTGAACGGGAAGAAGGCGAGGACCTCGGCGCCGGCGTCGCTCAGCGCGTCGCGCCACTCGGGCAGGCTGAGCGTGCGGAACTGCACGAGGAAGAGCCGGCCGTCCGCGGGCAGCGCGAGCGCGGCGGGCACGGGCGGCGTGGGCCGGTTGGGCTCGACGGCGCCGTCCTGGAGACGCAGGGCGGTGGCGATC
>JACZDC010164683.1_pt1 | contig 19609 bp, 13 predicted proteins | sample 8641791 | NCBI WGS metagenome assembly JACZDC01 (sample SAMN15324613, study PRJNA640507) | soil metagenome | isolation source: intercropping peanut in the second line | place: China: Luxin town, Laibin City, Guangxi Province | collected 2019-07-25 | depth 10cm m
TCCTCGGCCGTCAGATAGCGCTCCGTGGCGCAGTGCGAACAGATCTTCCGCAGGAGCCGCTGCGCCATCGAACCGACCAGCGTCGAGCTGATCAGGAAGCGCTCCACCCCGAGGTCGGCGAGGCGCGAGATCGACGACGACGCGTCGTTCGTGTGCAGCGTCGAGAACACGAGGTGGCCCGTCAGCGCCGCCTGGATCGAATACTGCGCCGTCTCCGTGTCGCGGATCTCGCCCACCATGATCACGTCCGGGTCCTGCCGCAGGATGTGCCGCAGCGCGCTCGCGAACGTCACCCCGATCTTGTTCTGCACCGCCGTCTGGTTGAAATCCTCGTAGACCATCTCGATCGGATCCTCGATCGTGGTCACGTTGATGTCGCGCGTGGCGATCACCTTGAGAGCGGAGTAGAGCGTCGTCGTCTTGCCCGAGCCGGTTGGACCGGTCACCAGCACGATGCCGTGCGGCCGGCCGATGAAATCGTTGAACACCTGCAGCTCGTCCGCGTAGAAACCGATCGCCGTCAGGTCCTGCATCAGCACCCCGGGATCGAAGATGCGCATCACGACCTTCTCGCCGAACGCCACCGGCAGCGTGGACACGCGCAGCTCCACCTCGCGGCCGCCGCGGGTCGTCTTCACGCGGCCGTCCTGCGGCCGGCGCTTCTCGGCGATGTCGAGGCGCGCCATCGTCTTGATCCGCGACACCACCGCCGCGTGCACCACCTTCGGCATCGTCTGGATGTCGTGCAGCACACCGTCGATCCGAAATCGGATCAGACTGCGGTCGCGCTTCGGCTCGACGTGGATGTCGCTCGCGCGGCTGTCGAACGAGTGCTGGAGCATGAACTCGACCGCGTTGACCACGTGCTGGTCGCTCGACTCGATCTCGTTCTCGCTCTTCATCCGCACGAGCTGCTCGAGGTTACCGAGGTCGATGCCCGACGTCAGGTCGCGCTCCGCCTTCTTCACCGAGTGGCGCAGGCCGTAGAACTCGGTCAGCGCCTTGAGCAGCTCCGGCTCCGCGGCCACCACCAGCTCCACGTCCCGGCCCGCGATGCGCTTGAACGAATCGATCCCCTCGATGTCGTACGGGTTCGCGCACGCCACCCGCAGCCGGCCGTTGGCCATCTCCAGCGGGATCATCCGGTGCCGCTTCGCGAACGGACGCGACATCTTCGACTCGATCAGGTCCGCGTTGAGCGACAGCGTGTCGATGCGCACGTGGTCCAGCTTCGCGTCGCGGGCGATCGCCAGCGCGATGTCGTTGTCGCTCAGAGGGGCGCCCGAGTCCTTCATGTTCGGCAGGCGCAGGCGGGTGACCACCTCGTAGGCGAGCGACTTCTGCTCGTAGGCGCTGGACGAGCGCACCCGGCCCGGCACCGCCCGGGCCTCCTGCTTGATGGTGTCTCCCTGCTCCTCGTTGATCAGGCCCTGGCGGACCAGGATGGTGGCGACCAGCTCCGGGGTGAGGCTCATAGGGGACCAAGTCTAAGCCGAAGCGCCGAATCGGGGGTAGACTGGGGCCCGGATGGGAGGAAGGAGGACCGCCTGATGAACACCCGACATCTCCTCTGCGCAGCCCTCGTGACGGTGGTTTCACTGTCCTGCTCGCCGACGCCCGCCGTATCCGAAGGGGGTGCGGGCCAGAGCCGCCTGCCGATCTCCGAGATCAAGCTGCCGCCCGGCTTCCACATCGACGTCTTCGCCGCCGACGTGCCCAACGCCCGCCAGATGGCGCTGTCGTCGAACGGCACCACTCTCTACGTCGGGTCGCGCGAGAACGGCAGCGTCCACGCCGTCGTGGACAGCAACCGCGACGGCAAGGCCGACCAGGTGGTCAGGATCGCCTCCGGCCTCAACATGCCGAGCGGCCTCGCCTGGCGCGACGGCGCGCTCTACGTCGCCGAGGTCTCGCGGGTGCTGCGCTACGACGGCATCGACGGGCGTCTCCAGGACCCGCCGAAGCCCGTCGTGGTCTCCGACACCTTCCCGAAGGACCGCCACCACGGCTGGAAGTTCATCGCCTTCGGGCCGGACGGCCTTCTCTACGTGCCGGTCGGCGCGCCCTGCAACGTCTGCGACGAAGAGAACCCCATCTACGCCTCGATCACCCGCATGAAGCCGGACGGCTCGGGCCGCGAGATCTTCGCCCGCGGCATCCGCAACACGGTCGGTTTCGACTGGCACCCGCAGACCAAGGAGCTGTGGTTCACCGACAACGGCCGCGACATGATGGGCAACGACGTGCCGCCGGACGAGCTGAACCACGCGCCCGAGGCCGGGATGCACTTCGGCTTCCCGTACTGCCACGGCAATGGCGTCGTCGATCCCAAGTTCGGTGCCGGTAAGAATTGCGGCCAGTACACACCGGCGGCCCGCGAGCTGGGGCCGCACGTGGCGGCGATCGGCATGCGGTTCTACACCGGCTCCATGTTCCCGGCCCCGTACCGCAACCAGGTCTTCATCGCCGAGCACGGCTCCTGGAACCGCGACACGCCGCTCGGCTACCGCGTGACCCTGGTCAAGGTGGAAGGCGGGAAGGCCGTGAGCTATGACACCTTCGCGGAAGGCTGGCTGAGATCGAACGGCCGCGCCTGGGGCCGGCCGGCGGACGTCCTGGTCATGCCCGACGGCGCGCTCCTAGTCTCGGACGACGAGGCCGGCGCGATCTACCGGATCACTTATAAGGCTTGAGTCTGGCCGGGCGCCTCCGCCGCTGGTTCTTCCCGCCCGAGATCGAGCTGCCGGAGTCCGTCCGGCGGCTCGTCCGGACGGTCTATCCGACCCTGGACCTGGGCTCCCTCCGGTTCCACCTGGGCATCCCGCACGTCTTCAACATCTTCGCGATCCAGGCGATCACCATGCCCGGGAAGCTCCACCCGCGCCGCGCCCGGATCTACGTCGAGCCGGAATTCTGGGACCCGGTTTCGTTGGACGGACTCGGCCTGTTCCTCCATGAGGCCTACCACGCGCTCCAGATCCAGGAGGCCGGCTTCGGCCTGGGTCTGCTGAGACCCTTCATGGTCCTTTATCTCGCCTGCGCGGCCGGCAATCGCTTCCTCTACGCGGGCCACCCCCTGGAGGACGACGCCTACCGGGTGGCCGGAGACGCCGGAAGCCTCTTCGAGTCGACCTTCCGCCACGGAAAGGATATCGTCCCGGAAGCCTGCGACTGCATGGTCACCCCTTCATCCGGCCTTGCTTTCTGGCGCCGGATCGCCGAGAGCGCTCCGGGGTGGAAGAGATCCGGCCCAATCCTGCGGGCGATCCTGTTTCCCTGGGTGGCCCTCTGGTTCCTCTTCTGGATCTCCTCCGTCGCCATCCTGGCAGCTCTCAAGGGCCTGGTTGAACTGTTGGGAGCCCTGGCAGTCGGCATACTGAGCCTGCTCCGGCGCTGAACCGCCGCAAGGCCTTTCTGCTGAGACAACCCGACAGATCTCAGCAGAATCCACCCGCGCCGGCGGAAATCAACCGCGATTCTCAGCGGGGAGGCTCACGTTCTCAGCGAATCGGCCGCTGATTCTCAGCAGAATATCGGTTTGTCTCAGCCGGTAGCCTGTACTTCTCAGCCGCTCACAGGCTTGTTGCAGCAGATCGGTTGTTTGTCTCAGCAGAACACGAGGGATCCGCTGAGAAAAGGTCGTGATTTGCTGAGAATTGCCGGACTTTCTCAACAAGCCGGCGACGCTCATAGAACGGGGCTTGATTGTAAGGGACGCCGACGGACCGAGGTTGTTTGAGGCCCCGAGTGAGACGGAAGCGCGCAGAGCCACGTATATAGGTCATGCGCGCTTCGACACGTTGGCTTGCGGCAGGAGTGCTGATCGGTGGAGCCCTGTTCGGATTCCGGGACCGCTGGGTCTGGGGTCTGCCCTTTGTCGACCCGGGACCTCCGGCAGGAAAGATGGTGGACGTCGGCGGGTTCCGGATGCATCTGGTCTGCGAGGGAGAGGGGAGCCCCGCCGTGATCCTGGAGGCAGGATCGGCCGATCTGTGGACCACCTGGTACCGGGTTCAGCCGGAGCTGGCCAGGACCACCCGGGTCTGCTCCTATGACCGTGCTGGCATCGGCTACAGCGATCCCGGGCCTCTGCCGCGTAGGCGGCGGCGGATGGTGGAGGAGCTGCGGACCCTCCTTGCCCGCGCCGGCGTGCTTCCTCCCTATGTCGTGGTCGGACACTCCTTCGGTGGTCCGAACATGCGGCTCTACACCGCGCTTCACCCCGAGGAGGTGGTCGGGCTAGTCCTCGTGGAACCGGCTCACGAGGACCACTGGAAGAAGGCGCCGCGGGAGTTCTGGCAGCGCCACGTGACGCAGATGGAGGAGGAACGCCGGCAGGCCGAGAGCGCGGAGCGTGGCGAACCCATGCCTCCGATCGTGGACGTGCCCGGCGAGTTGCCCTTGAGAGTCCGCCGCCAGATCGCTACCGTGTCCCGCCGTCCCGCCTGGTATATCGCCAGCTATCAGGAATCGCTCGTCGCAGATGACAGTGCGAAGGAGTTCACCGGCCTGCCGCGGATGCTGGACGTTCCGATGGTGGTCCTTTCCGCGGGCGAACGTCAGCGTCCCGACTGGCGCTCGCCCGAGCTGCACGAGCGCTGGGTCCGGATCGCGAGAGAGATGCAGGACGACCTCGCCTCGCGCTCGACCCGCTCCCGGCACCTCGTGGTCGAAGGCGCCGGGCACTACATCCCTTGGGATCGGCCGGAGGTCGTCGTCGAGGCGGCCCTGGACCTGGTTCGTCTGGTTCGAAGCGCGGAGCCTGAACGAAGATAGGACAAGGGCAGAGATCTGCCTTGCCGGAATGCCCGCAGTGCATGCGCGGTTGACAACGCGCAGTCATATGGTATCTTCTGATGAAGAGGACTTAAGCAACCGACAGCCCAGCGGAATATTCCGCGGCTATCCTCGATACCCTCTTCAGAGTGTCCCACTCTGACAGGAGATTCTATGTCCGTAGAAGCTGTCAGGAGCCCAGAATTCGGAGGAGACGCCGTCGGCCATCTGCCGGCCCGCTGTACACCGCGAGAACTGTTCCGCAGCTTGCTAAATCCTGAAGAGAATATCCATTATTTAGAGCCTGCCTATAATTTCATTATCGCAGCCCTCGATCACGCAGAGTTACCCCAAATTCAAGCCGACGCTTCCCTCGACTTTATAGCCGCGCTCATTGCGTGGGCCAAAGGAGAGATCTCTGTCAATTCTGTGACGAAGACCTCCTCATCGAGTTGGCCGCCACGAATCGCTAGAGAGTATGCTCCCGTTGGATTAACCGATGGCGCTTGGTTGCAGGGACTGGTACGAGCCAACATCGTTGAGAATGAAGTTGGGATGCTCGCAGTAAAACAACTCATGACCCGATTCGGTGACCCTGGATCTCGCGAGAGCTACGTACAGCGATATAGCTCTCTCCTTCGGAGCATTGGAGTGCCACCAGCGAGTATATCTCGTTGGGAGAAGGACGACACTTCTCCTTGCGCCGAGCTCTCGTATGAGCACGCCTTGCTTGGGCTTGTACTAGGACAATTCCCTTCGGCCCTGCGAAATGAAACGATAGGCTTCAACCTATGGATGACGGCGATCGGGCCTTGTCCATTACTGGACCGTCTTGCAGAAGAATTGCGAGCCCAGAACGCAAATCTCCAGTATCTTGAGATGTACGAGCGGGAATCTCTTCAGGACTTGGCAATTCGCATGGCTGTACAATGCCTGCAGGAGGCCGACGATGACTTGGCTCGAACACGCATTGCCCGTGGCTTCGCCGTAGCACATCATTCCTATCAGAGATGGGAAAGTGCCATGTGCGGTCGCAATGTGCCCATGACCCCCCGCCACTTTGTCCTCGAAATGATCAGGAGAAAAGCGCATTTTGCACTTGGACACCATACTCGTGTAGCGTTTGAGGGCGCGAAGGTCGAAGACCTGTTTCGAGGAGGCGAGAGTGGCCATGAAGCGCTCCTTGATCATCTTGTTACTTCGGGCTTGATCCATCCGGGCGCTCCCGATAAGAGCGACTTCATTTCCCATTCGATTTCCTTTGACGGCCCAATGTTTGATGTTTTCACGGCATCCGAGCAACGCGATCTTCGCGAATGGATAATCAGCCTTGCCACGCGGGGAGAAACTTCGGAAAAGAAGGCGCCCGTGGCGCTTCAGGGAGAGTACGGCTATCCTCAGGATCCCGAGAGCCTGCACAGTTACGCCATGGCGCGTTTCGGTTCGCTCCCCCTCAAGGAGCAGGTATATTGGGGCTCCAATTCTGACCTATGCCCGGCATTTCGCCTGTTCGCCAGATCTGCTCTCGATGTGTTCTTGTCTAGATTGAACGCCGCTTTCACGAGTAATCCGCAACTCGGCATCCCGCCCGCATGGTCTGAGCAGTGCATTACTGAAATCGTAATAGAGCGCCACGAGAAAAATATTCAGTCGAGACCTAAAGAGACGCCATACTCTTTGCCCGCGAGCCCTCCCGGACGAGAAAGACCTTCTATTTCAATGGCGTTCGACGGCGTTTGGTTACAGGGTTTTGCCGACGTGCATAGATCTGATCGTGAAGAGTATGGATGGTTGTTCCGCATCTATGCCTCGGAACAGGGAGACGGAGTCTTGGATTGGAACCACAACCTCATAATGAGGAAGGCGAGACAAGACGCGGGAGAGGAAACCATGTTGCCGGCCACGGACCCGCGCCTATACGATTTCTGTGCTGTGAATCCGGCGAATCTGATGGTCTTGGCGGGCTCCCTCAATACCCGTCGTTTCATGCCAGAGCTGCTTGGATGCAACCTGGGCATCGAGGCAACCGGCGTGGGTGGGAATTATCTTGATAATTGGAGATGGTTGACCTCCCAAACTGACAATCAATGGGCAGCGCTGAGCTATCGTCTGCATAACAGCATTGACAATTATGTCACTGGTCACACAAAATGGTCGCTTGCCGCCATCCAGTCTTTCATGGCGCGCGTAGAGGAGAGCGCTCCCAATGCTGTAAATTCCCAATGGCAGCGCATTTGGCGGATGTGGCGGTTGGCCGAGATTCTTGAGCACGGAACACAGGCTGAACGCAAGGCGCTGTCAGAGGCATTTGGCTTTAATATCACCAGCTTTGCTCCGACATCGGCGGCCTTACCTTCCCTGGAAGCCCATGATCAATCTAATTGATCGCGAGATCCCCTCGCTCTTGGCGGGTGATCTCGGCTCGGGTTCCGCAGATGTGCATCCTGCACATGGGTATCTGAGGGAGCCGCTCATGGAGGAGCCAATCCGCTAGCAAATCGCAGAGCAGGCGCAACTTCGTCAGCCTCTTGTCTCATGGCCGGATCTTCTCCAGGTTCTCTCTCTCCTCTGGCAAGCGCGGCTCGCATCCGGTCCGTCTCAACGGCGGCAACGCCGCCAATTGGCCGGTCTTGAGGGACGTCCGGGCCTGCCTCGCTTATGCGCGCGAAGCCCTCCGGTCGGAGCGTGTCTACGCTTTCTCGGGCTGAGCGACAATCGAGCGGAGTGATCCTCTTTCCACTTACCGGATCATCCGGGCGCGCAAATGAGGATAAGCTGGAAGGGAGGAGGGTCGGATCCATGGACGAAGACCTTGATTCCTTGTCCCGCGAAGAGCTGCTCGTCGAGATCAAGAAGCTGCGTTCGGCAATCCGGACGCATCGGGATTCCAGCGGACACGACCTCTGCTGGCACCACCCGGACCTCTGGTCGCTGCTGCCTGAGAAGGTGAAGCCCGAGATTGCGGTGCCGGAGTGGCCGCAGTTCCTGCGCGGCTGCATCCACTATCGCCAGTCCCTGGACGAACAGTTGCCTGAGGCGCCTCGGATGAACGGAGAGTACGAAGGAAGGCTCGAAACCCTGGAGCGCAACAAGCGGAACGTGATGGCGTGACATCTTCCGTGTGGATGCCGAAGGCAAAATCCTCGAGCACTGGGATGTTTTGCAGGTCGTGCCCGATGAATCGGCGAATGGGAATTCGATGTTCTGACGACCCTGTGAGTCTGTATGGGAGGCAAGGTGCCGTCGGCCTGCGGAGGCCGACGGCGGATACGGAGGGTCTGCCTATCTACCGCTGGCCGCGCTCCTGTTCGTGCTCCTCCAGGAAGTGCAGGAAGCCCGGTGACAATGCGGGTACACGTCCCGAGGTGACCTGGCGGAGGCGCAGGGGCACCTTGGAGAGGGTTCGCGTGGTGCTGCCCACCTTGACCTTTTCGAAGGAGAACAGCGGCACCGTGACCGTGACCCGACTGAAGTGGGCCGTGCCGCCGCCATCCGGCTCGACCCAGGTAGGGAAGTAGTCATAGATCGTCTTCGACAGCAGACCGCTTCCGGACTTCCTGCTGAAGCCTTCAGCCATCTTGTAGTGGCGGTAGAAGTACGAGCCATCAGGGCCGGGCAGACTGAAGGACGTGTCGCTGCCATCCTCCTTCGAGATCACGAAGTCGGTCATGACGTTCTCGGCGAAATAGATCCGGCCGCGGATGGTGGCCGTGTTGGTATCCCCGGACAGGTCGTGCCAATAGAAGAGGATCGGACCGTCTCCGGTATCGACCGGCGTCAGGTGCGTGATCAGGTTGTTCGTGGTCCGATTCGCCGGCACGATGTTGTTCAAACCGTTCGTCGGCTCGGACCAGGTGCCGGTCGCGGTATCGACGACGAAGACTTTGTACGCGTGAGTCATCTGGGCCTTGGCTGTGACCTGGATGGCGAAGGTGTTCGGGACCATCAGGAACACTTTCGTGGGAGCGCCGGGGACGCGGGTGAGGACGGTCGGCCATGCACCGAAAGCGGCCTGGGGCAGCTTCTCACCGTCGTAATCGGTCGTGATGTCGGGCCCCGGGATCGGCTTGAAACCGAGCTTTCCATCCTTGCCCGGCGTTCCGAGATACACCGCCCCGTTCCAGCCGACGGCGAGCTTGCCCTGGGGGAGCGGTACGGCCATGGCGCGCCACATCCACCAGTCGGCATCGATGATCCCCTTCGTCGTCCAGTCCTTTCCGGAGTTGGTTGACGTCAGGACGTAGGTTTTCTTGACGAGGCAGTTGGACAGGATGAAGGGGGGAGTCTCCTGTTCCGGAGAGGCCGGGGAGAGGTCTTTCATCGCCAGCGGCACCAGTGGCGGTGGGCACTTGGGCGCGGCCGGTGCCGTCGGCATGGGAAAGTTGCCGACGCACCCATGGGTGAGGATCAAGGCACCCGTGCTCCGGTCCACGCCGAGCCACGGTCCGTCGGTGCCTCCCATGGAGCTCTGAATCTCACCGTTCACGGCCTTCCGGACGGGCCCCTGCGGATACGCGCATTCGCCCTTGTTCCCGAAAGCGGTCGGGTCGGCCTCGCCGATGTACTCGAAGGTCTTGCCACAGTTCCTCGAGCGCCAGATCGTCAGCACGCTGCGGGCTCCCGGGCCGAAATCCGGTTGTTGTGTATCGCCGTTGAAGTGGAAGGTCGAGCTGAACCAGGAGGAGTCCGCATTGCTCGCGGTGATCGGCCGTCTGGAGAAGCTCGGCGCCTGATAGATCACTTCGCCGTTCGGCAGCGACACCATGTTCTTGTCGGAGCTCCAGTTGTGCTGGTAGTCGAGCGGGTTCGGCGGCTCATCGAAAGTGGAGGATATCGTCTCGCCGGTCGCGAGATCGATTCCGCTGACGATGTCGTCCAGCCGCCGTGTAGGACCCCACGCCGGTCCGTGCTCGTCGTTGGCGATCAGGACCCGTCCACCGAGGCACTGCCTGTTCTTGCCTGGCGGCACCACCGCCAAGGCGATCTCTCCGGCCCTGACCATCGGCACCGCGACGGAGGAAGGCGCCACCGTGATGGTGCCTTGTCCAGCCGCCGCCAGACCGGCCATGGAAGCAAACACGACACCGCCTACGATCCATCTCCTGATCGTTCGAAGCATGGCTCCCTCCTGTTTTGTGCTGGCTTTGGACCCCTGTCCGCCATGATCGGCGCCTGGCGTTCGTGCTTCGTTACAACAGGTGTGATATCGTGCAAGTCTTCAACTGCAGGGGAGGGGCTTTGTTCGAGCATTACTCTCAGCATTTTTGCTCTGTGGTGCAGAGTCTGGCCGACTGTCTGAGGACCGCCAAGGAGGATTCGGAAGCTCCAGGTGTTGTCTTCCTCATTGGGGCGGGCTGCTCGATGCAGTACGGCCTTCCAGGGTTTCGGGAGCTCCTGGCCGGGGTCTATAACAACTCCTTACCGAAGCCTTTCAAGGAGGTGGAGGAGTGGGACGAAGGGCGGCTCCGCAAAAGCCTGGAGCCCAAATTCCGCACGTGGGATCCGCGGCGACGGCGGCGGGCAATCGCGAAGACATTTCCTCCGGTCCTGGGAGCGGATTGCGTCGGCTACCTGCGCCTGGCCCGGCTACGGCCCTATATCCGTGCCATTTTGAACATGAACTTCGACTTGCTCCTGGAAGAAGCCTGTGAAGCCGTGCACGAGCCCGTCCCTGTCTTCTATGACTTCAAGAGGGTGCAGGCGGGCGCCATCTACAAGATCCACGGGACCATTCGGGACGAGGACGGGAAGGGCGAACCGATCATCGGCATTGACGAGAGCCACATCTTCAAGGATGGCAAAGAGGCCTCGGAGGTCACCAATCTCCTGACGCAGAACCACGTTGTGATCCTCGGCTACGGCGGTGGGGACGAAAAGATCCTGCATGCGCTTCGCAGCGTTCCGGGCTCGGACTCCGAGGTGTCGCCCGAAACACTGCCCAACCTGTTCGTCGTGAATCTCTCTGGCCCTGGAATTCGACTGCCGAACATCCAGCGCAAAAGACGGTCGGAAGCGCTCGTCCTCGAAGGACTCGAAGCAGGTTTCGAGAACTTCATGGAAGGGCTGGAGCAGGCGATCAAAAATCCGGAGGAGATCAACCTGGCGGTCGAGCGGCAGGATGGGCCTCCCCGGATCCTGTATTCTACCCAACTGGAGAGCGTAGCGGCCGACGAATGCCGCAAACTGGCCCTCAACGTCCGGGCCACCATCAACGTTGCGGAGACCGGGCGCATCGGGATCATCGAGCACGGAGAGGAGCTGTTCGAGAGATGTCTGAAGCTCGCGGGAAGCGCCGGCGTTGCGCTGACCTCGCCCGAGAAATATCTCCTCCTCTGCGCCGGATATCTGCACGATCTGGGCTATTTCCTGGGCTACAGCACGGATCGGGTCAGCGAGAACCCCGGTTGGCAACTTCTGCAGAATCATGGCGACTTCACCGCCGAGTTGTTGGAGAAGTATCTCAATGAGGATTGGAGAAGACGGATCACGCCGGCCGGATATTCCGAGGAGTCCCGGCGAGTGTTCGCGGAGTGCCTGATCGATCTTTGCCGGGGGCACAGTTGGTCGGTGTCTCTGGGTGATCCCATTCCGGAGCCAAAGTCTGTGAAGGTCGAGATCCACGGGCTCCAGGTATCTTTGCGACCAGTTCTTATTGGCGCGCTTTTCTCTACGGCCGAGGAGCTTGCCGAAGGCCATCCATTCTTCCCCTCTCAGGACCCGATCGAACCGGATCCGACAGGGGATTGGACGATGGAGGACCCCGTCCTCGACCTCTATCTGCGCCAGAAGGCCCGCGCTCTCCGCCACGAAATCCTGCCCGGCCGGGTAATCGTCCAGCCCGAAGCCGGTGTTGAGACGCTTACGGACTCCGCGGCGTGGCTCCTGACTCTGGCGTGTCGGTCCGTCCAGTGGCTCCACGAGGTGGTGCGGCGGCATGGCGGCCAGGGCTTGGTGTTCGAAGGGCGTTTTTCCACGGAGTTGCCACTGGCAGTGGACAATGAGACCTTGATTCGCAATGCGCTCAAGGAGAATCTCACTCGAATGCTCGATCGGATTTGTCCTGGTTCGATGGGGGAGGCCAGGTCGGTCGTGGACCTCTTGGCGCTCCACTCGCTGGGTCATCCCGCCGAGCCTCGCTTGGCGGCAAAGGAGGCGTTTGAACTGCGTGGCGCGCGGCGCAAGCCCACGATACCATTGCTCCCGAGCGGTGGACCCTGGCAGAACGCCGTGAGTCTGTTTTTCCTCAGCAGCGGCGACGACCCGTCCGGCGCGATGACCCGGGCATTCCGGCGGGACTTCAACGAGATCATCTATCCTGCCTGGCGCTTCTGCGCCCGCAGCCTGCACACGGGCGTGAATGCGATCGTTCTCAGCCGTCTCATCTTCGAGCTCGGGTCCACACCGTTCCGTGCCGAGTTCGCCTCTGCCCTTCGGCACCTTGCCAGCGAGAAGGTCAAGTGGGATGAAGCCGGTGAAAAGGCTTACGGTCACGATGGTTGTACGCTTTGTACCGGCCGGCTTCTTTACATCTTTTCCTACGCCCGCCTGGTGCGCCGGCCGGACGCTCCGGATTCCCTCCCGACTGGAAAGCAGGGCCAGCGGCGGAGCACGGAAGAGATCGTGCGCGCGCTTCTGCGCACGTTCCTGGACAAGGAATCACCGCCGAACTGGTGGGGCATCAAGGAAGGCCGGCCTGGAGGTGAGATCCGATCCGCGGACTATGCCGGCTGGGCCGTGCGTGGGCTGGCGTTCTGCCTGGCTGTCGACCACGAGATCCGAAACAATGCCAAGGAGAAAGAGCGCCCGCTGCTGGTGGACCGGCAGCCGTTCATCGATCTGCTCGCGGAAAGGCTGGAGGACTTGTGTGGCTCCGCCGGCAAAGACTTCATCAACGACAGGTCGGAAGAGCCGCACACCTATATAGCCGGTGACGTCGCAATCACTCTCCTGGAGACGGAGCGCCTTCTGAATCTCTGCGACGACGTGGCGATCGATCTGCGCAGGTACATGCTTGCCGCATGCGAGACTCTGCGGACGGTGAGGACCGAGTTGGACAAGCGCGAGCTTCCCCTTATCAGCAACCTATATCTCTGGCCCGCCAAGATCTTTCTTCACAGGTGGGCTGTCGGAGACGAACAGGAACAGCTCGATGCCATACTGCTCGAATTGCACCGCCAATGCTCCGACAGCCGCATCTGGATTCGCAACACGGAAGGCTCCTGGGGCTACAACGAAGAGAACACCCAGCGCCTGGTCTCCGCGATGAACACGTTCTGGCGGTATGCCTACGAGCACCGCGACCGCTTCGAGCCTCTGTTCGCACAACGAGCGGGAAAGCCGACAGGTACGTCCGTCTAACAGGGAGAGCCTTCTCAAGGAGGAATTGGATGAGCGACGAAATCGAGCCCGACGACGATCCGCCCTGGGAGAGCCCGGGAGGGCGTCCCATGGGAGCCTGGGCGATCGGGGTGATCGCCGTCTACCTCGTTCTGGTGGCAGTCTTCGTGGTCCACAGCCTGGTGGTCTTGTGGCCGGCGAAGGCACTGAAGGACGAGACGCGGGAGGCCGCCGCACAGCCGTCACCCTCGCCATCGCCATCGCCGTCGCCATCGCCATCGCCAATACCGAGCCCGGCGCCGACGGCCAGCCCGACTCCGGAGGCCAGTCCGGCGTCAACGCCGGTTACGACGCCGGCACCGCGGGCGACCGCGACTCCGACGCCGAGCCCGAGTCCGACTCCACCTCCCGGATCGGAAAAGCGCGGCATCGTGATCATCTGTACCGGCGATCAGGCGGGCCAGGAAGGAGCGAGCATCTTCGGGCGCGCGATCTGTCTCTCCCCCGACGAGAGGATGTTCTGGATCGTCCTGCTCTGCGGCATGCTGGGCGGGCTGGTGCACAGCCTGCGTTCGTTCGCGTGGTATGTCGGCAATCGCAAGCTCGTCCTCAGTTGGGTGGCCTTCTACGTGACCCTGCCCTTCGTGGGCGGCGCCATGGCGCTGATCTTCTACCTGGTCATCAAGGGCGGCTTCTTCCCGCGGGCGGAGTTCGAGGACACCAATCCGTTCGGCTTCGCCGCGTTCTCGGTGCTGATCGGGATGTTCACGGAGGAGGCGTCGGTCAAGCTCAAGGGCCTCGCCGCGAACCTGCTCTCTTCGGCGGAGAAGGGCAAGGATCAGGCCCCGGCCGCGCCTGCGATCAAGGCCATCCAGCCGGCGACCGGCAAGGCGAATGCGAAGACTCCGGTGACGATCACGGGCACCGGCTTCGATACCGCTGCCCGTGTCAGCTTTGGAGGGAAAAGCGCCGACAAGATCGTGGTCGCGAACGGCACCACGATCACCGCCGAAGCGCCGGAAGGGACGGTCGGGCCGGTCGACGTCGAGGTCATGAACCCCGGCAACCTGAAGGCGGTCCTGGCGAAGGCCTTCACGTATACCGCGGAGTAGTCGGGGCCCGGGCGGGGCGGACGATCCTTTACGGCACGTCCACCTCGCTCGTCGCCACCTTGCCGCTCAGCGGGTCGTAGGTCGCCAGCACCAGGTGCTTCGGCTTGCCCTGGATCGTGACCTTGGTTTCGTATTTCACATAGCCGCCAGCCTTGGGCTCCTTGTCCGAGGCGAGGTCCAGCGGGATCACCGGGATCTCCGAGCGGTTGCCCTGATCGTCGGTCGCGGCCACGCGCAGCTCCAGCTTCGCGTGGTACTTGCCGCCCACCGGCACGGCCGTGAAGGCCGCCACGGGCAGGGCCAGCGTGATCGGGATCTCGACGCCCGCCTTCTTCTTCGTGACCGCGCCCAGCTTGACCGGCATCTGGATCGCGTCCGGCAGGTTGCCGAAGAGGAGCGCGCTCTCCATCATCATGGAGACCGAGGCCTGTTTCGACTGGTCGAGGAAGCTGTTGCGGGAGCGCACGGTCAGGCCGGGACGCTTGACGTCTACGTCCACCTTGTGCGGCCGGTCGTTGCGCTCCCAGGTCGGCGTGAAGCCGAGCCAATAGTAGGAGCGGGTGTCCTCCTCGGCGATGTCGAGCGCCTTGTCGCGCAGGGAGTTGAGCAGCGGCCTGCCGCCGGTCTCCTTGGCCAGGAAGGTGACCATGCCCTCGATCTCCTGTTCGCGATATCTTCCGTCCTGGGAGTTGGCGCCGTTCTGGACGCCCGGAAGGTCGACGGGATAGATCGTGTAGCCCAGGAGGTTGGCGGTGGTGGTGAGCGGCCGGTAGAGCTTTTCGCCGTCGGGCAGCTCACGGGAGAGGGAGGTGTCTTGCGCGCCCCGGATGTAGCTCTGGATGGAGAAGGGCCAGCCGCCCGACAGGAGCAGCAGCACCTTGCGGCCCGGCACGCCGGAGGTCGCCCGCATGGCGCTCACCACGGCCGAGACCTCGGCCCCGACCTGCCGCGCCAGGGTCTCGCCATAGGACTTCTCCTGCACGTCGAGGCCGGCGTTGAGCATGGCGCCGGCTACGGGCGCGGTCGTGTCGCCGTCGTCGATGCTGCCGAAGCCCCGGTTGCCGAGGAGTTGGGCGAGCTCGGTGGCGCGCTGCGGGCCGCGGGTCGGCCGCGCCATGGCGTCGCTGAACGCGCGGGAGAGATCGCGGACGTTGTTGGACCACGAGGAGAGCATGTCCAGCTTTCCGCCGTTGAAGGCGACCAGGGCCATGCGGTCGTCCGGCCCGAGCCGCGCGAGCTGGTCCTTGAGGTGCTCGAGAACCTGGTTGCGGTGCGGCGTCTGGGCGAAGTAGTCGTCGATGAAGACCAGGTAGTACGTGCCCACGCCTTCACCCGGCACGACGCTCGGGCCCGCGGCCGGCGGGGCCTCGCCTTCCGGCGCCACGGCCTGGCGGCCGACCACCTCGGTGAAGAACTCGACCGGCAGCTCCTTGCCGTCCACCCGGAGCCGGAAGTCCGAGGGCTGAAGGCCGGTCACCCGGTTGCCGTCCTTGTCGGTGACCACCACTTCGACGTTGACGACCCGGACCTCGATCTGTTCGCCGAACACCGGCGGCGGGGCCGGCGGGGAGGCCTGGCCGGAAAGCGGCAGGGAAGCTGTTAGTACCAAGAGGGGGCCCATTGTACGAAGCCATCGATTCATGTGTATCATTCTCCTGTCCAGGTCTCGTCACACGTAAGTATTTCACAGATCTCACTTATGGCCCCCTTGTAACGAAACTCTCTTCCCTGCGCCAAGATGGTGTGCGGGGGGTTTCCCGGTATTCGGAGAAGGAGGAAGGAATGGAGCCTCAGGAGATCAGAGACAAGGTCAAGGGTATCATCGGGAATGTCGCGGGTCTGGACCCGAAATCGATCGGCGATGGCGACCACTTCCGGGACGATCTGAACCTGGATTCGCTGTCGCTGCTGGAGATCGGGGTGGACGTGGACATGGCGTTCCAGCTCGGCCTGCCGGACGAGCGGTACAAGGAGATCGCCAGTCTGCCTTCCATGGTGGATCTGATCCAGGGCCGGATGGCCGAGATGGCCAGCTCTCAGGTGGCGGTGGGATGACGGGCCGGATCGTGGTGACCGGCCTCGGCCTGGTCACTCCGATCGGGACCGGTCGACAGGAGGTCTGGGAAGGGCTGCTCGCCGGCCGCAACGGCTTTTCGCCGGTGGAGTCCTTCGATGCAGGGCGGCACAGCTCGCAGGTCGGCGCCGAGGTGAGGGGTTTCCGCCCGGAGGCGCATCTCCGGCGGCTCGACCCGGCGCGGATCGGCCGCGCTTCGCAGTTCGCCGCCGCCGCCGCCCGCCTGGCGCTCGCGGACGCGGACCTCGATCCGGAGACGGTCGAGGCCTCGCGGGCCGGCGTGGCCATGGGCACGACTTCCGGAGAGCCGCTCGAGGTCGAGCGCTTCAACGACCGGTATCTCGCGGGGGACCTGGACTCGGGAGGAGCCGAGCTGGCGACCATCTATCCTTGCCACACCATCGCGGCCCACGTGGCCCGGGAGCTGGGCTTCGCGGGCGTCAACGTCATGATCCCGACCGCCTGCGCCGCGGGCAACTACGCGGTTGCCTGGGCCTATGACGCGCTCCGCGCCGGCCGCGCCGAGGTGATGCTGGCCGGCGGAGCGGACTCCTTCTCGCGCATCACCTACACCGGCTTCTCGCGCCTGGGAGCGATCGCTCCGGACGTCTGCCGGCCGTTCGACCGCAATCGCAAGGGGATGATCCCGGGCGAAGGCGCGGGCGTCCTGGTCCTGGAGACGCTGGAGCGCGCGCTGGACCGCGGCGCGCGCATCTACGCCGAGCTCGCCGGCTACGGCCTCTCGTGCGACTCGCACCACATGACCGCCGCGCACCCGGACGGGGACGGCGCGGTCCGCGCCATGACCGCGGCGCTCGCGGACAGCGGTCTCCAGGCCGAGGACGTGGACTACGTGAGCGCGCACGGCACCGGCACGCCCACGAACGACCGGCTGGAGGCGATCGCGGTGCGCCGGGTCTTCGGAGCGTCGCCGCGGGTTCCGGTCAGCTCGATCAAGTCGATGCTCGGCCACACCATGGGTGCGGCCTCGGCGATCGAGGCGGCGGTCTGCTCGCTCGCGATCCACACCGGCTGGGTGCCGCCGACCGCGAACTTCGTCGAGCCGGACCCGGAGTGCGACTTCGACTGCGTTCCGAACCAGGCGCGGCAGGTTGCGGTCGAGGTGGCGATGAACAACGCGTATGCTTTCGGTGGCAACAACGCGTCGGTGATCTTCCGGCGACATGAGGTGGGGGAATGAGGAGACGGGTGGTGGTGACCGGGGCGGGTGTGGTCTCTTCGCTGGCCGATTCGGTCGCCGGTCTGCACGAAGCCCTGAAGGACGGCCGGAGCGGTCTCAAGCCGGTCGAGCTGTTTCCCTTGAATGGCCTCGGGCCGCAGCAGGCCGGCGAGATCCGGCCGTTCGAGCCCAAGGCGTGGTTGGGCGAAAAGAATCTGCGCCCGGTGGACCGCACGGCGCGTCTCCTCCTGGTCGCGGCGCATCAGGCGCTGGAGGCGAGCGGCTGGACGCCCGAGCTGCGGACCGGCCAGCAGGCCGGCCTCGTGCTCGGCACGATGTATTGCAGCGTGCGGACGATCGCCGAGTTCGACCGCCGCGCCGTGCAGGCCGGGCCGTCGCACGCGAGCCCGCTCGATTTCGCGAACAGCGTCATCAACGCCGCCGCCGGACAGGCCGCCATCTGGCACGGCCTGCCGGGCGTCAACTCGACGATCTCGGCCGGGCCGGCCTCGGGCCTCATGGCTCTGTCCACCGCGATGGACCTGATCCGAACCGGGCGCTCCGCCGCGCTGCTCGCCGGCGGCGTGGAGGAGCTCTGCTACGAGTCGTTCTTCGCGTTCCATCGCGCCGGCAAGCTCGCCGGAGGAGACGGTCAATCGATACCTTTCGACGCGCGGCGCAGTGGCATGGCGCTCGCGGAAGGCGCGGCGCTCCTGGCTCTGGAAGAGGCGGGCGCGGCGGAGAGGCGCGGCGCGCCGGTGCTGGCCGAGATCCTCGGCCACGGCACCGCGTTCGATCCCACGGGAGGCGAGCAGGCGGCGGACACGCTGGCGCGCGCCGTCCGCCTCGCACTGGAGGATGCCGGCCTCGGACCCGAGGACGTGGACGCTGTCAGCGCCGGCGCGAACGGCGGGGTGGAGGAGGACCGGCAGGAGGCTCTGGGGCTCGCCGCGGCCTTGGGAGATCGATCCGGCACGGTGCCGGTGACCGCCGTCAAGTCGATGCTCGGCGAGGCGCTCGGCGCTTCGGGCGCGCTCCAGGCCGTGGCGGCCCTGGGTACGCTCGCGGACGGAGTCCTGCCGGGCATTCCGGGTCTCGAAGAGGTGGAGGAGGGGTTCCTCCTCGGTGGTGTTTCCGCGGAGAGCCGGCCCGTGCGGGCGCGGCGGATCCTGATCACGATTTCCGGGTACGGTGGCCATGGCTGTGCCTTGATCCTGGGAGCGGCCTGATCATGAAAGACGGATTGATGGGCGACGGAAACGATGTGGACGTCCTGATCGTGGGTGGCGGCCTGGCCGGCCTCTGCCTGGCCCGGCATCTCCTGCTGCAGAGCGACAAGCGCATCATCCTGGTGGACCGGCGCGAGATCCCGGCGAAGAAGCAGAAGGTGGGGGAGGCGACCGTTCAGATGAGCGGTTACTACTACTCCCGGGTCCTCGACATGGAGGACCACCTGCTCGAAAACCATTTCCTCAAGTACAACCTCCGCTTCTACTGGCCGTCGGACCTCGGCGGCGCCAGCTACGAGGACCTGAGCCAGTCCTACATTCGCAAGCTTTCGAACATCGCCACCTATCAGCTCGACCGCAACGTTTTCGAGGCCGCGGTGCTGGAAGCGATCCGGAAAGACCCGCGCTGCAGGGTTTACGCGCCGGCGTCCGATCTCGACGTGACGCTCGCGGACGAGGCGCCGCACGCGTTCCGCTTCAAGACGGCCGAGGGCGAGGAGATCTCTGGAAAAACCGCCTGGGTCGTGGATGCTTCGGGCCGCGGCAAGTTCCTGGGCAAGAAGCTCAACCTGATGCGCAAGAGCCCGATCCGCCACGGCACCTCGTTCATGTGGGTCGAAGGCAACGTCAACCCCGAGAAGCTCACCTCTCTCTCTCACGACGAGATCCGCAAGCACCCGAGCCGGCAGGCGCTGGGACACACCCCGGTCTTCCTGGCCACCAACCACTTCTGCGGCGAGGGCTACTGGTTCTGGCAGATCCCCCTGCACGGCAAGACGAGCCTCGGACTGGTCTACGAGCACGGAGTCGTCGACAAGAAGGAGGTCGCGAACGCGCAGGGGCTGGTGGACTGGGTCTGCCGCGAGCAGCCGCTGTTCGCCCGCGATCTGCCGAACCGCAA
>JACZDC010009531.1_pt1 | contig 19541 bp, 17 predicted proteins | sample 8641791 | NCBI WGS metagenome assembly JACZDC01 (sample SAMN15324613, study PRJNA640507) | soil metagenome | isolation source: intercropping peanut in the second line | place: China: Luxin town, Laibin City, Guangxi Province | collected 2019-07-25 | depth 10cm m
CTGAGCAAGGGCGAGTACGTCTACCAGACGCTGTACCGGACCGCGCAGGAGTCTCAGAAGGAGATCCGCGCCGAGCTCGACGCCCAGGGCGTCGAGTACCGGTCGTTCTACATCGTCAACGCGATCCTGGTCAAAGGCGACCGCAGCCTCGCCTTCAAGCTCGCCGCCCGGCCGGACGTCAAGCGCATTGACGGCAACCCCGAGATGCGCCAGGCGCTGCCGGAGCCGCAGGCGCCGGAGCCGCTGGAGTTCAACCCCGACTGGTCCCAGGCGCCCGACGTGATCACCGGCAAAGCCATCACGGCGGTCGAGCCGGGCATCAGCTACGTGCGCGCGCCGCAGATCTGGAGCCTGGGCTACACCGGCCAGGGCGTGGTCGTGGGCGCCGCCGACACCGGCTACCGCTGGACGCACGTCGCGCTCAAGAACGCCTACCGCGGCTGGAACGGCACCACCGCCAGCCATGACTACAACTGGCACGACTCCATCCACTCCGGCGGCGGGAGCTGCGGCGCCAACTCGCCGGCGCCCTGCGACGACCAGGGTCACGGCTCGCACACCATGGGCACCATCCTCGGCCTCGACGGCTCCAACCAGGTCGGCATGGCGCCGGGCGCGAAGTGGATCGGCTGCCGCAACATGAACCAGGGCGCCGGCACGCCGGCGAGCTACATCGAGTGCATGGAGTTCTTCCTCGCACCGTACCCGGTCGGCGGCACCACCGCCCAGGGCGACCCGAGCAAGGCGCCGCACGTGACCAACAACTCCTGGGGCTGCAACGCCGCCGAGGGTTGCACCACACCCAACATCCTCCTGACCGCGGTCACCAACACCCGCGCGGCCGGCATCCTCATGGAGGTCTCGGCCGGCAACTCGGGCTCGGCCTGCTCGACCGTGGTCGATCCGCCGAGCTTCTACGACCCGTCGTTCACTACCGGTGCGCTCAACACCGGCACCGACACCGTGGCCAGCTTCAGCAGCCGCGGCCCGGTGACCGCCGACGGCAGCAACCGGATCAAGCCCGACATCATGGCTCCGGGCACCAGCACCCGCTCCTCCTACAACACCAGCGACACGACCTACACCTCGCTCTCCGGCACCTCCATGGCCGGGCCGCACGTGGTCGGCGGCGTGGCGCTCCTGCTGTCGGCGTTCCCGTCGCTGATCGGCAACCCCGACGCGATCGAGAGCCGCCTCACCTCCTCCGCGAAGCGCATCACGCTGACCTCGACCACCTGCGGCAGCGCGGCCGGCGCGGTGCCGAACAACGTCTACGGCTATGGCCGGCTCGACGTCGGCTGCGCGATCCCCGGAAAGGTCTCGGGCTCGACCGCGGTCTGCTCCGGCGGCTCGGCCACTCTCTCGGTGGACCTCGTCGGCACCGGCCCGTGGACGCTCACCTGGTCGGACGGCTTCGTGCAGAGCGGCGTCTCCGCCAGCCCGGCCACGCGCACGGTCTCGGTGACCAGCGCCACCACCTACACGGTGACCAGCGTGTCGAACAGCACCTGCAACCAGCCGGCCGCGGGCAGCGCGACGGTGAGCCTCGCGGCGCCGCTCTCGAACGTGACGATCTCGGTCGCGGGCAGCACCACGATCGGCAGCCCGTGCCTCGGCGGCACCGCGACGGTGACCGACACCGGCGGCGGTACCGGCAGCCACCAGTGGGGCTACCGGACCACGTCGGGCGGCGCGATCACCAACATCTCCGGCGCCACCGGCACGAGCTACGTCCTCAACTGCGCGAACTTCCCGGCCGCCGGCAGCTACTTCCTGGTGGAGCGGACCACGCCGGGCTGCGGCTCGACCCTGATCTCCAATGAGATTCCGGTCACCGTGACCACCGTGTCGAGCCCGGTGACCGTCACCTTCAACTCGGTCGCGGCGCAGGACGGCCGGCTGTGGGAGGTCGGCGAGACGTCCAATGTAGGTGGCGGCGGCAACTCGACCGACAACACCACGGCGGCGATCCGGGTCGGCGACACCGACGCGGACGAGCAGTACAAGTCGATCGTCTCGTTCGACACCTCCTCGATCCCGGACACGGCGACGATCACCTCGGCAACCTTGCGACTGGTGCGCGGCACCTCCTCGGGCACGAACCCCTTCACCACCCACGGCACCTGCACGGTGGACGTCTCGAACGGCGGCTTCGGCGGCTCGACCGCGTTCGCCAACGCCGACTGGCAGGCTGCGGCCACCGCGTCCAACGTGACCTCGATGTCGAACCCGACCGCCAACGGCTCGGCCTCGACCGGCAGCCTCAACGCCGCCGGCCTCGCCGCGATCAGCAAGACCGGCACCACCCAGTTCCGGCTCACCTTCACCCTCGACGACAACGACGACCTGGGCTTCGATTACATCGGTTTCTACGCCGGCGAGAACGCGACCACGAGCAACAAGCCGCAACTCACGGTAACCTACCAGCCCTGAATCACCCCCCGGGTGCCCGCTGCGGCGGGCACCCGGTTCGTTCCTCAGGAGTGAATTGCATGACGATCCGGCGCCGCACGTCCCTGCTCCAGGCCATCCTCCTCTGCCTCGCCATGATCGCCGGGGTCGCCGCCTCGGCCCAGGTGAGCGAGACCGTCGACGTCGAGATCCGGATCGTGCCGTTCTACGCCGTGGACGAGGCCGGCAAGCCGGTCACCGACCTGAAACAGGACGAGATCGAGGTGAAGCTCGACGGCAAGCCGGTCGCCGTGGACGCCTTCGACTCCTTCGCCCAGCCCGCGGCATCGGCGGCGGAGGAGACGAAAACCAAGCGGCCGCGGCGCCACGTGGTGCTGTTCTTCGACGTCGCCTTCTCCAGCCCACGCGGCTTCGAGAGCGGCCGGGACTTCGCGCTCAAGATGCTCGACGGCCTGCCGCAGGAGGATCTGCTCTACCTGGTGACGCACGACTACAAGTCCGGCCTGGCCCAGAAGCTCGGGCCGGTCCCGGCGAACGCCTCCGGCAAGTCGAAGATGGTCGCCGAGCTGCGCAAGCTGCAGCCGGAGATCGGCCAGATCACGCCCGAGACCGAGTTCAGCATGGAGATGGCGAGCCGCGGCAGCCTGACGCGCAGGGGCGGCCCGTCGGGCCAGAAGATGGTCATCGACGAGCCCCTACGGACCACCCAGCAGGCGCAGATGGAAGGCACGGCGCGGAGCCTCGCGGAGTCGATGACCATCCTCGGCGCCCAGCTCCAGCGCATCCAGGAGCCGAAGCTGCTGGTGTTCCTGTCCCAGGGGATCAGCCCCACGCTCTACTGGCTCGGCAGCGACCAGAAGCTCGCCGGCGTCACCGAGACCAACCTCATCGTCAAGGGCGAGAACTACACGGGCATCCACAAGCTGTTCGAGAAGCCCCTGCAGCAGCTCGCCGACAGCGGCACCATGAGCCTGTTCGTCAACCTGGACGACCAGGCGGCGCGCCAGCGGGTGAGCGACGCCTCCATGGAGCACATGGCGCGGACGAGCGGCGGCCTCTACCTCGGAGGCGTGGACCCCGCCGTGGTGAGCGACCGCTTCAACCGTTCGACCGCGGCTTATTATGAAGCCGGCTTCTACCTCACGCCGGAGACCCGGACGTTCTCCCGCGCCAGGCTGGAGATCGTCGCGAAGCGGCCGGGCGTGCGCACCTGGTCGGCCGGCGCGATCAAGACGCGCGAGACCTGGCGCGGTCTCTCCGAGGAGGCCAGACGCCTGCTCGTCGTCGACCTCATCGAAGGCGAATCGCGCTCGCGCAAGCCGGTGCGCCTGACGGTTCAGAACCTCGCCGGCAACGTGCGGGGCGGCAAGACGGCGACGGGCACGACCCTCCTCCACTTCCAGCCGGGCTGGCCGGAGGAGCTGGCGGGGCGGAAGATCGACTTCTACAACGTCCTCCTCGAACCCACCCGCAGAACGCCGAACGTCCTCCTGTTCAACCACGAGCCCGGCCTGCGGCTGGACGGGATCCCCGGCACGATCCAGGTCGAGCTGCCCGGCAAGTCCACCTACATCTGGGGGATCGTGGGCGTCGAGCCCGCCACGGGCCGGGTCTGGTACCGCCGCTTCCAGCTCCAGCCGGGCTGATCCGCTCGCGCCGCTGGCGCTTTTCCTCTATCTTTTTCGTAAAGAAGATGGGAGGAACTGCGGCTATGAAAATCACGATGGAGGAGTTCATCCGGCGCGGGCAGGCGATCTACGGCCAGGAGGACTTCCACGGGGTCGAGAACATCGTCGAGCTCGGCGAGCAACGGTGGGGTAAGAATTTCGGGCAGCGCGGGTTCATGCACCAGACCGACCACCAGGCGGCGCTGCGAGTGATCCACCCCGACCGCGAGCCCACCTGGCTGGAAGTCCAGGACTCCTGGAACCAGGGCGACGCGAACATCTGGCTCGCCCGGAAGCTCACGGACACCGGTCCTGACCCGGCCTGGGACGCGGACACGCTTCGCCTCTACAACCTGATGAACAAGTGGGGACCGGCGAGGGGCCAGCGGATCTTCGCCGGCAAGGAGCGGGATCCCGACGCGGGATCGACGCCGACGACCCCGACCACCACACCGCCGACCACCACGCCGCCGACGACGATTCCGCCCACGACCACGCCGGTCCCGGGCCTCTCCCCGGCGCCGCAGCGCGCCGAGGAGCTGGCGACGCTCCTCCGGCCGGTCTACGAGAAGTTCGCGGAGGCGCCGCCATGGTTCGCCCAGTGGATGTTCCCGTCCTGGGACAAACTATGGCCGGCGCTCAAGCCGCTGGTCGAGGAGGCCGTGCTCGCGTCGCGGCGCGCGGCGGCGCGACGGCAGGCCTGAGCCTCAGCGCCCCTTCAGGAAGCCGCCCAGCAGGTCGCCGACGTCGTCGATGACGCTGCCGTCATGGTCCTGGTCGAGGAGGCTTCCCAGGATGCCGCCCAGGCCCGCGGGGGCCTGGGCCTGCGCCTGCGTGTGCGACGAGCGCAGGATGTCGGCGATGCCGCCGGCGTCGAGACCGTTCCGGTTGGCCTGCCGGCCGAGAGCGGCCATGACGAGCGGCGCCAGCATCATGAGGAGCTGGCCCGCCTTGCCCATGTCGAGCCCCGTGGCCTGGGAGAGGCCGGCCGCGGCCCGGTTCTGGTTGCCGCCGAACACGTGGCCGAGGATGGCGGCCCCCATGCCGGTCTGGCCCTGGCCCAGGAAGCCGGCGACGTCGTCGAGCAGGCTGCCGTCGTGGTCGCGGGTCACCGCCTGATGGATGGCTTCGGCGCCGCCGGGGCGCTCGGCGTTGCGGGCAAGCCCGCCGGTCAACATCGGCACGGCCGCCGCGATGGCCTTCTGAGCGGTGGCAGGATCGATCCCGAGCTGGCGGCTGACCGTCTGTACCGTCTCGGGTCCAAGCTGCGAGGACAACACGTCCAGGATTGACATATGAGCTCCCTCCCGGCTCAGGCGTGGGTGGCGCCGGGGATGCGCAGCCGCTGGCCCGGGTAGATCTTGTCGGGATCCTCCAGCATCGGGCGATTGGCCTCGAAGATCTGGTGGTACTTGTTGGCGTCCCCGTAGTAGTGCTTGGCGATCTTCGACAGGGTGTCGCCCTTCACCACCTCGTAGTAGACGGCCTCGGGGGCCGCCTGCGCTGCGGTCATCTGGTCGTCCACGCTGCCGATGCCTTCATGGTTGCCGACCAGCAGCACGATCTTCTCGCGATCCTCCTGGCTGCGGGCCTGGCCGGTGAGGGTGACCTTGTCGTCGTCGACGCGGACCCCCAGCTCATCCACCTTGAATCCCATGTCCTGGACGAGCTTCACCAGGGCCGCCGCCTTGCGCCGGTCGTGCAGCGCCCGGACCTGCTCCGGAGTCGGTGCCGCGGGCTGACCCGGCTGCGGCGCCTGGCCCTGCACCTTCTTGTCATCGTCGTCGTTGCCGAGCCCGAGCTTCCTGCCCACGTTCTTCGCAAACTGAATCAGTCCCATACCCATCGCTCCCTTCTCGTGAGATTCCAGTTGAGCTGCAAGAATGGAACGAAAGCTCTTCCGCCGTCAACCTACCCGGACGGCCCGGCGGGATCACCGAGGTGCTCCACCAGCCAGCCGTTGCAGCCGTCGAGAAGCCAGATCCGGGGCCCGCGCCGCGCGGGCCGGTACAGCTCCATCACGTCCTCCGGCTCGGCGCCGGGAGGCAGGCGGTTGACCAGGGTCACGCGGCACGGGTCCGGGCCGGCCGCTCCCCGGAGGAAGAGCATGCGCAGATAGAGCCGCGACTCCCGGTCGGCGTCCGTGCTCTGGCGCAGGAACTTGAACTCCGGCCCGGGGACCACCTCGATCTCCGGGTCCCGGCTGGCGATCTCCCAGAACCGACCCGGAAGTCCTCGATACCCGGCCTGCGCCGGCCAGACCTCGCGCACCGGCAGCCATACCGCCAGCGCGATCACGCTCGCGGCCAGGACGGCTCGCCGGAAAGGGGCCGCCTGCGCGCTCACCGCCAGAAGCAGGGCGATCCCGGGGTAGCCCAGGTAGGCGTACCAGGCCAGCTTGCTGGCCGACGCGGTCGCCAGGACCGGCGCCGCCAGGGCCCAGACAGCGAGCGCCGCCAGCTCCTGACGATCCCGCTTCGGCCGGAGCCATGCCAGCAGGAGCAGCCACAGTGGTCCGAAGTCGCGCAGCACCGTCAACAAATAGTAGGCGGGACCCTGGCGAACCCCGAGCTTGCCTTCGATCCGCTGCGCGTACTGCTGGACCAGGAGGCGCTTGGCGACCGCGTCCACGGACGTCTCCGCGCTGAGCACGCCGAGCCAGAGGAGCCACGCCGCCACCCAGGCACCGGCGGCCAGGCCGAGCGTCAGGGCGAACCGCGGCGTGCCCCGGCCGGCGCGGCGCGCGGGCAGCTCCGTGGCCAGCAGGTAGACCCCGAACACCGCGAGGGAGAACGGCGATTTGACCCAGGCGCTCAGCGCCACGCAGGCCACCAGGCAGGCGAGCATCCAGGGCCGCCGGCGCCGGCGCCAGAATTCGAGCGCCACGATCGCGGAAGTGACGAGCAGGATCTCCAGGGAGTCGGGCGTGGCGCTGCGCAGGCCATGGAGCTTCAGGATGTTGGCGGTGAACGCGAAGAACAGCGCCGCCAGGATGCCGGCCGCCTCGCCGAACACCGCGGCGCCGAACCCGTAGAGGACCACGGCCGTGCCCGCGGCGGCCAGCACGCTCGGCAGGCGCGCCGCGAAGGGGCTCGGTCCCAGCGCCTCGAACGACAGCCGCATCATCCACAGGCTGAGCGGCGGCTTGTTGAAGAACAACGCACCGTTCCCCTGCACGGGAAATACGGTCTTCTGGACCATGGACTCCAGGACGGAGCTCATGTAGGTGATCTCGTCGGTGTGCAGTCCCGGGCGATCCAGTCGGACCGAGAGCGCCAGGGCGATCCCGACAAACAGGACGACGGCGGTGGCGGCTCGGCGGAATCTCAACCCGGCTAGTTTATAGAAGACCGGCGGCCGGGAGCCCCCGGCCGCCTTGGAGAGCGTCAGGCGTGGGCGCCGGCGTGCGCGGCGGCGGGGATGCGGAGGCGCTGGCCCGGATAGATCTCGTCCGGGTCCTTCAGCATGGGGCGGTTCGCCTCGAAGATCTGGTTGTACTTGTTGGCGTCGCCGTAGAACTGCTTGGAGATCTTCGACAGGGTGTCGCCCGGCTTGACCTCGTAGAAGGTGGCCTCGGGCGCGGCCTGGGCGGCGGTCATCCGGTCGTCGACGCTGCCGATGCCTTCGACGTTGCCGACGAGGAGGGCGATCTTCTCGCGGTCCTCCTGGCTCTTCGCCTGGCCGGTGAGGGTCACCTTGTCGCCGTCGACCCGGACGCCCAGGTCGTCGACGTGGAGGCCCATGTCCTGCACGAGCTTGACCAGGGCCGCGGCCTTGCGTCGGTCGTGCAGCTCCTGGACCTGCTGCGGAGTGGGAGCGGCAGCGTGCGCGCCCGGCTGCGGCACCTGGCCCTGTACCTTCTTATCGTCATCATCTCCAAAGCCGAGCTTGCGGCCGACGTTCTTGGCGAACTGGATCAGACCCATGTTTGTTCTCCTTTCTCGGTGAGGGACGGCTGGCGCCGCCCCGCCTCCAGCTTGCAAGAGGGTTGCCGGAAAGAAGCTGAACGGTCAGGTCCTTTGCCGGACCGCCGCCGCCATGGCCTCCACCACCTGGTCGATGACCAGGTCGGAGGTGTCCACCAGGGTGTAGGTGTCGTCGCAGGTCAGCGGCGAGTCCTCGCGGCTGCGGTCGCGGTGGTCGCGGCGCTGGATCTCGTCGAGGACCTGATCGTAGGGCAGGTCGCGGCCGGCGGCGAGCAGCTCGTCGTGGCGGCGGCGGACCCGCACGTCCAGGCGGGCGTCGAGGAAGAACTTGTGCGGGGTGTCCGGAAAGACCCGGGTGCCGATGTCGCGGCCTTCGAGCACGCCGCCCCAGTGCCGCGCCGCTTCCTGCTGGAGCGCGACCAGGCGGCGGCGGACTCCGGGGTGCGTCGAGATGGCCGAGGCCGCCTCCCCCACCTCCGGCGCGCGGATGAAGGGCTCGACCGGCTCGCCCTCCAGGAGCACCTCGAAGCGGCCGTCGTCATGGCGGTGCAGGTCGACGTCGGTCTCGCCGGCCAGCGCCTCGACCGCGGCGCGGTCGTGGGGGTCCAGGTGGCTGCGCAGCACCTTCAGGGCGATGGCCCGGTACATGGCGCCGGTGTCGAGGAACGGCACGCCGAGCGTCCGCGCCAGACGGCGGGCGGCCGTGCTCTTGCCGACCCCGGACGGGCCGTCGATGGCTACGATCAACGGCTCGGTCATCGCTTCCTCGCCGGTTTTTTAGCGGCCGGTCCGCGGACACCTGCCGACTTCGGCGCCGGCTTCCTCGACGGTCTTTCCTTCGCGGGCTTCTCGCCCTTCGTCGTCTTCTCGCCTTTCGGCTTTGCGGGCTTCTCACCCGAGCTCTTGAGGAGCGCCTGGACCTCTTTCGGCGTCAGTTCGCGCACCGCGCCGAGCGGCAGGTCGGGGTCGCGGAGCGGGCCGATCGACACCCGCCGCAGCTTGTGGACCGGGTGGCCGATGTGCCGGAACATCTCGCGGATCTGCCGCGTCCGGCCCTCGGTGAGCTGGACGATCCACCAGGTGTTCTCGCCGCCCTCGTCGTCGTCCTTGCGGCGGCGGTGCGCCACGGGCGACGGCCGGGAGCTGATCTTCGCCGGCGCGGTCTTCCTCCCTTCGAGCATGACGCCGGCGCGCAGCCGGTCGAGCGCGGCTTCGGGCGGGTGGCCCTTCACCTTGACCTCGTAGGTCTTGACGCTGCCGTAGCGCGGATGAGCCACGCGCTGCGCGAACTCGCCGTCGTCGGTCAGCAGGATCAGGCCCTCGGTGTAGTAGTCGAGGCGCCCGACCGGGACCAGCGCCTTGCGCAGCGTCGGCGGGATGAACTCGATGACGGTCGGCCGCCCTTCCGGGTCGGACAGGGTCGACATGACCCCCTTGGGCTTGTTGAGCAGGAGATAGTGATACTCGCCGGTGTGCGGCTGGATGCGGCGGCCCTCGACCTTGATCGCGTCGCGCTCGGGATCGGCCTTGTCGCCGAGGCCCGCCACCTTGCCGTTCACGGTGACCAGCCCCTGCTGGATCATCTCCTCCACCTTGCGGCGCGAGGCGACGCCGGCCCGGGCCAGGATCTTCTGCAGTCGCTCTTCCATCGCCTCTCCTCTCTACTCCGGCTCGCTCGAGTCTATCGCCGCGTCCGCCGCGTCCTCGATGGCTGCGACCTCGCGCTGGAAGGTCTCCTCCCGGTCCTCGGGACCAGAGACCATCACGGCCTCCTCGCCCTCGACGGACGGCAGGAAGGCTTCGATCGTGTTCGGGCTCACGTCGACCCCAGCGACACCGGCCCCACTGGCGGCCGCGCCGAACGTCTCCTCGAACTCCTCCAGCGGCGGCAGGTCCTTGAGGCTGTTGAGGCCGAAGTGGACCAGGAACTCCTTGGTGGTGCCGTAGAGGAACGGCTTGCCCACCACCTCCTTGCGGCCGACGATGCGCACCAGCCGGCGCTCCAGCAGGGTCTTGAGCACGCCCGCCGCGCTCACGCCGCGCAGCTCCTGGATCTCCGGGCCGGTCATCGGCTGCCGGTAGGCGATGATCGCCAGGGTCTCCAGCGCCGCCATCGACAGCTTGGTGCCGCCGGAGACGTCGAAGAAGCGCCGCAGCCAGCCCGCGATCTCGGGCCTGGTCGCCAGCCGCACGCCGCCGGCCACGTCCTCGACCAGCACGCCACGGCCGTCTCCTTCGCGGTAGCGGTCGAGCACGGTTTCCAGCGCCTCCAGGGCCTGGCCGCGGTCCTCCTCGTCGAACAGCTCCAGGAGCTTCGTCCTCGGCACCGGCTCCGAGGAGACGAACAGGATCGCCTCCAGGGCCGCCTCCATCTCACTGCGCTCGATCATCCCGAGATCGCCTCCCGATCGATGCTGCTCAGGTCCCGCGTGGTGCGGTAGAGCAGGATGTCGCCGCTCTCCGTCTGGTGGACGCGCACCAGGTTCAGGCGCGCCAGCTCCAGCACGGCCAGGAAGGCGGCGACCGCCTCGGACCTGCAGGAGCGGGTCCGCAGGTCGTCCACCAGGTCGAACGGCCGGCCGGCGTCCAGGATGCTCAGCAGGCGGTCGAACTGGCTCCGCACCGAGAACGCTTCCAGGGTGAGCTGGAGCGGCGGCGGATGCTCCTTCTCATAGCGGACCAGCGCCTGGCGGAGCGCTCCCATGAGGTCGAACAGCGACACCTCGCCCAAGTCGACCGTCGCCTCCTCGTCCTCGGGAAGCTGCGGCAGCGGCTGCGGCTTGCGGGTCCAGATGCCCATGCGCATCCGGTCCACCTCCGCGAACGACTGCGCGATCTCCTTGAGCCGGCGGTATTCGAGGAGCCGCTGCACCAGCTCCTGGCGCGGGTCCTCCTCGGGCTCGCCTTCGACCTTGGGCGGACGCGGCAGCAGCATCTTGGACTTGAGGTGGATCAGCAGCGCCGCCTCGTAGATGTACTCGCCCGCGACGTCCAGGTTCAGCTCCTCCATGAGCTGGAGATAGGCGTGGAACTGGTCGCAGATGGTCGCCACCGGGATGTCCGTGATCTCCACGCGGTTCATCTTGATCAGATGGAGCAGCAGGTCGAGCGGCCCTTCGAAGACCGGCAGGTGGACGCGCCAGGCGTCGGGCAGGAGCGCGGAGACCTCCGGCGCCTCCTGCGCCCCCTGGTTACCCTGGACCAGCTCCTCCTCGGGCGGATCTTCCGGCGGCTTGCGGGGTCGGCTCATGCGGTGACCTTCTGCAGGGCTTTCCGGTAGTCCAGGCCCATGGCTTCGCGCACCCTCTGCATGGTCTCGCCGGCGTGCTCGCGGGCGCGCCGCGAGCCGTCGAGGAGGATGTCGTAGACCGTGTCGCGATCCAGCTCCCGGCGCCGCTGGCGCATGGGCTCCAGGAAGTCGTTGATGATCTGCGCGAGCAGCTTCTTGTCGTCCACGCAGCCGATCTCCGCGGCCTTGCACTGGTGGTAGACACGCTCCTGGACGTCCGCGGGGGACATCAGCTTGTGGAACTCGTAGAGGTTGCAGACCTCGGGCCGGCCCGGGTCCTTGCGCGTCACGCGCTGCGGGTCGGTGAACATCATCTTGCACTTGGCGAGCACCTCTTCGGGTGAGTCGGAGAGGTTGATCGCGTTGCCGTAGGACTTGGACATCTTGCGGCCGTCGATCCCCGGCACCTTGGGGGTCGGCGTGAACAGCGCCTTGGGTTCCGGGAAGATCTCGCCGTAGAACGAATTGAAGCGGCGGACGATCTCGCGCGACAGCTCCAGGTGGCTCGCCTGGTCCTCCCCCACCGGCACGAAGTGGGCGCGGTAGACGGCGATGTCCACGGCCTGGAGCACCGGGTAGCCGAGGAAGCCGTAGTTCGAGAGGTCCTTGTTCTCGATCTGCTGGATCTGCTCCTTGTAGGTCGGCACCCGCTCCAGCCAGCCGAGCGGCGTGAACATGGAGAACAGCAGGTGCAGCTCGGCGTGCTCGGGCACCATGGACTGGACGAAGATGACCGAGCGCTGCGGATCGAGCCCGGCCGAGAGCCAGTCGGTGACCATCTCGATTGTGTTCTCCGCCATCTTCGAGGTGTCGGCGTAGTCGGTGGTCAGGGCGTGCCAGTCCGCGGCCATGTAGAAGCAGCGGTAGCGGTCCTGGAGGTCGACCCAGTTCTTGAGCGCGCCGAAGTGGTTGCCCAGGTGGATCCTGCCCGTCGTGCGCATGCCCGAGAGCACGGTCTGCTGCGTGGTCACGGTCTCTCCTCCACTCATGCCCTGGCCAGCTTTCGATCGATGTCGGCCATCAGCTTCTCGTTCGCGTCGAGCACGGTCTTCTCGATCCACAGCGAGCGCAACTGCGCCGCGAGCGCGGCCCAGAACAGGACGTGGTGGATCCACACCGGCAGCACCTGGGTCGCGGCGCCGCCGCCCAGGATGAAGGTCGCCATGGCGAGCGCCATCGCGAGCATCAGCGGCGGATAGGAGCGGTTCTTGTACCGCTTCGTCTCCTCGATGAAGTCCGGATCGAGCTTGTGCTCGTTCACGGCCTCCTTGATCGCCTTCCCGGTGCCGATCAGATAGAACATGATCCAGCAGTGCGAGAAGAGCAGCAGCAGGCAGGAGGCCAGGGCGATCAGCACGTGGCGGGACATCTCGGGGCCGACCAGGCCGGTGAGCATGTATCCGAACACGGCGGTCGCCGCCAGGCCGAGCGTGGCCGCGGCGCCGACGATGAGCAGGGCGCGGCCCATCATGGCCGTGCGCCTCGGAACGGAATCGTTTTGTCGTCTGCCATCTTCTCTCCAGGTACTTCTCCCAGTACGGTCCGCATCCAGGTCGAAACCGTGTTGCCCGGCCGGTACCGCTCGTCCACCCGGCGCCGCCCTTCCTCTCCGCGGCGGCGCGCCTCTTCCGGTCGCGCCAGAACCTCGGCCAGCACGGCGGCCAGGGCGCGGGGGTCTTCCTGCGGCACGAGCCAGCCCGTCCGGCCGTCCTCCACCACTTCGGGGATGCCGCTCACGCGGCTCGCCACCACGGGCACCCCGGAATCCATCGCCTCCAGCACCACCAGCGGCATGCCCTCGTAGGTCGAAGGCACGACCATCGCCGCGGCCCCCTTCAGAAGGCCCCGGACCCGGCTCGCATCGCACTTCCCCAGGAAGCGGACCTTGGGATCGCTCACCGGGGTCAGCCCCAGCTCCGCCGCCTTCCGCTCCAGCGCCGCCCGGTGCTCGCCGTCGCCCGCGATCAGCAAACGCATTCCAGGCTGGAGAGCTTCCAGCAGAACCTCCACCCCCTTGCGGATCCGGTGTCGACCGATGAACAGCAGGTAACCCGCTGCCTCCTCCACCTCAGACGCAGGCACGATCCCCAGGCCGCCGGTCGCGTTCGGCAGGACCGAGGCCTTTGCCACCCCGTAATCCCGGCACACCTCCGCGGCGGTGGCCGCGCTCGGCGCCAGGATCAGGTCCGCCGTCCGCGCCGTGATCCGTCCGAGGAGGATCTGGAGCGGCGCCTTGACCCAGCGGAACCGGCGCTCGACAGATCCAGGGCGGCCCAGCACCCGACCGTCCTCCACTCCGACGAGGGGCCGCACCGCGTGCCGCTCCTCCACGTAGCTCACCTGGAGCAGGGCCACCAGAAGCGGCTTCGGGTCGAGCCTCCGCGACAGCACGCGCACCAGCAGGGCCGCGAACCCGCCGTCCGACTCGTGGACCTGGACGATGTGAGGACGGAACCTCCAGAGCGCCCGCCAGACCGCCGGCACGCAGAACAGGGGGAAAAGAACCTTCGGACCTCGAGCCTGACCCGGACCGCGACCCAGCACCTCTACCACGCACCCGGCTTCGCGAAGACCGGCCGCCAACTGTAGCACCTGTTCTCCCACGCCGGAAACGTCCCGCGGCGGCAGGGTGTTGGCGATCAGCAGGACGCGCAGCGGGGTCGGGGTCATGATCGGTCTCCGAGCCAGTCTCCAAGAAAATTCCGGGCGTCGTCGCGCGCCTGGATGAGCAGGTCGAGGTCCTCGGGGAGACGGGCGAGGCGGAAGCCCGGCAGCCCGGCCTGCCGCAGCCCGAGCAGCTCGCCGGGTCCGCGGATCGCCAGATCCTCCTCGGCGATGCGGAAGCCGTCGGTCGTCTCCCGGAAGACCTCCAGCCGCCGCTCCCCCGCCTCGGTGAGCTTCCCATGAATCGCCACGCAACGCGAGGCCCGGTCTCCGCGCCCCACCCGGCCGCGGAGCTGGTGGAGCTGCGCGAGACCGAAGCGCTCGGCACTCTCGATCACCATCCAGGTGGCCTCCGCCACGTCGACCCCCACCTCAATCACGGTCGTCGAGAGGAGAACCCGGACCTCCCCGGCGGCGAACGCGCGCATGACCTCCTCGCGCTCTGGGGCCGGCATGCGGCCGTGGAGCACGGCGCTCGGGATTTCAGAAAAATATTCGCGGAGCTTCTCGCCCATCTCCTCCACCGAGGCTGCCGCTCCCTCCTCGATCATCGGGAAGACCACGTAGGCTCGCGCTCCGTCTTTCAGAGCCTCGCGCAGCTCGCGGTAGACCCTCCGCCGCTCCTTGACCGCCACCACTTCCGTCTCGATCGGCGTGCGGCCGGGCGGCAGCTCGTCGATGACCGAGACCTCCTGGTCGCCCCAGGCGGCGAGCGCGAGCGAGCGCGGGATCGGCGTCGCGGTCATGACCAGCATGTCCGGGATCGAACCTTTGGATCGCAGCCGGTCTCTCTGAAGAACTCCGAAGCGGTGCTGCTCGTCCACCACGGCCAGCCCGAGATCCCGGAACTCCAGTCCCTCCTGGATCAGCGCGTGGGTGCCCACGGCGAGCCGAATTTCTCCGTCCGCCAGCTCCCGCCGCAGCCGGGCATCCTCCCGGGAGCGCCGCGAGCCCGTGAACAGGCCGATGCGATAGCGGTCGCCGAGGATCTTCCGCAGGCTGGCGTAGTGCTGCTCGGCCACCAGCTCGGTCGGCGCCATGAACGCGCCCTGGTAGCCGTTCTCCAGCGCCACGACCAGCGCCAGCGCGGCCACGATCGTCTTGCCGCTCCCCACGTCGCCCTGAAGCAGCCGGAGCATCGGCCGCGGCCCCTTGAGATCCTCGACGATCTCGCGCAGGGAGCGCTTCTGTGCACGGGTCAGGGGGAACGGCAGAACGCCGCGGGCCACGTTCCGGAGGTCGTCGTCCACCCGGTAGACCTGCGTCCGCGCCTCCTGCTTCTCCTGGCCGCGCAGGATTGCAAGGCCGAGCTGCAGCTCGAACAGCTCCTGGTAGATCAGCCGCCTATGGGCCGGGCTCTTCCTCTGGTTGAGCGCTTCGACGTCCAAATCTCCTGGCAGGTGAAGGTCGCGCAGCGCCTCGCCGAGCGGCGGCAGGCCGCGCCTGTCGAGCAGCTCCTGAGGTAGCGGATCGGGAACCTGGGACGTCAGATCGATCTGATCCAGGATGCCGTCGAAGATCCGCCGCAGGAGCGCCGGTCCGAGCGGGCCCGCCGCCGGGTAGACCGGCACGATCCGCGCGCCGTGGACCGCCTCGTCCGGCCGTTCGCAGGAGGGATTGAGCAGCTCGGGTCCGCTCTTACCTTCCCGGACCTCACCGTGCAGGAGCCACTCGCCCGTCTCCAACCCCTGATTCGCAAGATACGGACGGTTGAACCAGACGACCGGGACCGAGCCCGAGTCGTCCTGGAGCACCCCACGAACCACGCTGAAGCCGCGGCGCCGCGTATGGATGCGCTTCACGCCCGACAGCCGGCCCCGGAACGTGGCGGAGACGCCCAGGGCCGCCCCGGAGATCGGAAGCACGGCGCGGCGGTCCTCGTAGCGGAACGGGAGATGCCGAAGGAGATCGCCGACCGTGGCGCAGCCCGCCTCGGCGAGAGCCCGGGCACGGGCCGGGCCGATGCCGCGGATCTGCGCGAGAGGGGTCGACAGCTCCGGAGGCAGGGCTAAGGCACCTGGAACTTGAGCGGGACCACGCCGCAGCGCACCTCGTCGCCGTTCCGGATCTCGGTCGGCACACCCGTTTCCAGTCGGGTGCCGTTGACGAAGGTGCTGTTCATGGTTCCGATCTCCTCGCCGACGAAGAACTTCGAGCCGCGGCGGTAGATCTTGGCGTGGCGGCGGCTGATCGAGCGCTGCTGGTCCAACGGAGAGAGGTCGATGTCCGGGTAGATGCCGGTGACCGCGTCCTTGCGGCCAATCGTGGTCTCGGGGCCGGTCGAGAGCGGGAACTCCATGCCCGAAGGGCCGTGCAGGAGCTTCTCGGAGCCTTCGGCGGGCACCTGGGGGTTCATGCGCGGCATCTCGCGGGAGATGCTCATCGCGGCCTGGCGGTGCTCGGTGGACGAGCGCAGCAGCTCGTCGGTCTCGCGCAGCCGGCGGGCCAGCTTGCGCATCATGCGCACCGCGATTTCCGGGTTGTTCCGCAGGAGCTGGTCGAACGTCGAGCCGTTGATCTGGAGCAGCTTGACGTCGGTGACCGCCCGCGCCGAGGCGGCGCGCGGCAGGTCCTCCAGGATCGACATCTCGCCGAAGAAGTCGCCCTTCTCCAGCACCCCGAGGAGCGTCTCGCTGCTCCCGAGACCGCTCAGGATCTCCACCTTGCCCTCGTGGATGATGTACATCTCGGTCCCGAGCTCGCCTTCGCGGAAGACGTACTCCCCTTCCTTGAGCTCCAGGATGTAGCCGGCGGCGGTCTTCTTCGCGGGAGCCGGAGGCGGTGCGCCCCCGCTGCCGGTACCGCTGCTGGTCGTCTTGAACACGGGACTGCTCATAGGCCGATCACCATCCTGAGACTATCAGCTTCGAGGCGGGCCGAAAGCCCCATGGGAAGAGTCCAGTTCTGCGGGACGTGACCCGTTGGCAGCCCCCAAGCCAGAGGCCAGGAGAATCCCGACAGGTTCTCGTCAACAAGGGTCGACCATCCGTTCCCGTCTCCCTTGTCCACCACGTGGCCGACGATCATTCCCGCAATGCCTGCCAGAGTATCCGACAGCCGCAGGTGGGTCAACATACGGTCGACCCGATACGGCGCCTCGTTGATCTCTTCCCAGAACACCACCGCGCCGCGCAGGTCCGGGAACCACGGCGTGCCGGCCGTGGCCGAAAGCAGGCTGAGGCAGCCGCCCAGGAGCGGCCCCTCGCAGGTACCCTCCCGCAACCAGCCTCGAAAGGGCTGCTCCACCGGATACCGCCCCGCGAGCGCTCCCAGGAGAGAATCCTGCTCCTCCGGCTCCAGCCCGCGCGCCAGCTCGCCGCCGACCAGCGGCCCATGAAAGCTCACGAAACCCAGGCGCTCGACGATCGCAGTCAGAAACGGGGTCAGGTCGGAGTAGCCCACGTAGGCTCGCGGGTACCTGGCGATCAGGTCCCAGTCGAGTCCCGGCAGGATGCGCGGCACGCCGTAGCCGCCGCGGGTGAAGAACACCGCCCGGATGTCCGGGTCCGCGATCAGCCGATGGAACGCGGCGAGGCGCTCCCCGTCGGGGCCGGCGAAAAGGCCGTGGCGGGAGAGAGCATTGTCCGCGAGGACCGGCTCGAAGCCGAGCCGGCGGAGGGCTTCGACGCCGGCCGCGAGCTTCCCGGGATCGACCGGGCCGGACAGGGCAGCCACCCCGACGCGGTCGCCGGGACCGCAGGAGGGAGGCAGCGTGGGTTTGGAGATCAAGTGCCGGAGAGCTCCGTAAGCCGAGTTCTGTATCCCCGGCCGAAGCCGGGTGAGCTGTCATTCCTCTGGGACCGGCGTTGCCGCCGGCTTCAAGCAACCTACCCGGGAACTGGCCCCAACCCGAGGGTTGGGGGCGGGACGGGCAGCCCGACTACCGTTCCCCTATTTGGTCTTGCTCCGCATGGGGTTTTCCGTGCCTCCGCCGTCGCCGCCGGAGCGGTGCGCTCTTACCGCACCATTTCACCCTTACCTGCCCTCCGAGGAGAACAGGCGGTATCTTTTCTGTTGCACTTTCCGTCGCGTCGCCGCGCCTCGCCGTTAGCGAGCATGCTGCCCGGTCGGAGCTCGGACTTTCCTCTCCGGCACGCCCCGAAGGACGCCCGAAGCGACAGCCTGGACCTCTCCGGCCGGGGTATCCTAACCCTGTCCGTCCGAATTCCCCAAGGAGGCTCTTGCATGGACCAGAGAGGATACGCCTGGCTGGTGGTTGGAGCGGCTGTCGCAGCCTTCGTGTTCGCCGGCTGGATGGGAGGAATTCAGAAGGACATTCCCAAAGGACTCGGGCTCCGGCTGGAGTTGGTGTCGTCCCGGCAGGAGGCCCTCACACTGCTCAAGGATGCTCCCCGCGAGGCGCTGAACCGGTCCATCAACGTCGACTACGGCTTCCTGGCCGCCTACTCCATCCTCAATGCCGCCCTCTTCCTCTTCCTGAGGAGCCTGGCGCCGGCCGGCTCCTGGCTGAGGCATCCAGCGTTCGTGGCCGTGGGCCTGATCCTCGCCGCGCTGATGCTGGTGGGCGATGCCGTCGAGAATCAACAGATGCAGGCCTGCATTCACGAAACGCTTTCAGGGCCGTTTCTCCTGGCAGTCTTCGCACGGACGAAATGGCTGGCCCTGGGCGTAGCGAGCCTCCTCCTCGGCGCGGCGTTCGTGTCGCTTCCCTGGGGACCGGGCGGCGTGATGAGCTGGATCGTGCTCGCAGCCTACGTGGCTGGAGCCTTCTTCTGCTTCCAGGGGGTCTGGAGCCTGGACTGGAAGCCTCTCGCCATGACGGTCCCCGCCTTCGTCGTGGCCTGGATCCTGTCGGCGGTCCGCGCAGGACTGTCGCTGCGGACCTGACCCGGCTCAGGCGCGCTTCGGCTTGCGGAACGGGATCGGCTGGCCCGGCTTGCCAGCCTCCACAGGCCGGGCCTTGACCGTCTCCCGCAGCTCCTTGAGCATCTCAGGGACCGCGGGATCGGTGCTCCCCATCGTCTCCGCCCGCTCCAGCGTTTCGATCGCCATCTCCACCCATTGCGGGTTCTTGGCCAGGAGCAGCCCCAGGAGCCCGACGGACTCGGGGGTAGGAAACAGGAGCACTGCCTTGCGCAGCAGCTCGATGGCCGGGTGAAAGTCCTCTGCCTCCGCCAGGCTCCGCGCCTGGTCCAGGCAACGCCGGGCCTCATCCTGGTCCGAAGCGCGGGCAGCCTGCGACACCCGTAGCGCCGTCCAGCGCGCCGGTCCCGCCTCCCGGTCGTAGGCCTTGCGCCGATCGATGTCGCTCAGCGTGAGATAGGCGATCGTGGCGCGCTCGAACAGGAGCTGGAGCACCCCCTCCCGTCCCTCGAGACCGAGCCGGCGGGCGTTGTTGGGATGGACCAGCCGCGCCACCCGGTCATAGGCCTCGTGGACCTCGCGCGCCCCGGAGCCGGGATCGATGCCGAGCAGGTGGTAGTAGGTCGCGTCCCCGAGCTGGCGCAGCAGGTCGGCCACCTGCTCCCGGTGCTCCCTGGGCAGGACAACCAGAGGCCGTTCCCTCAGCCCGCGTTCGACGCGGTCACTGAACAGCCGGTATTCCTCCGCGGAGAGCCCCAG
>JACZDC010034421.1_pt1 | contig 19536 bp, 3 predicted proteins | sample 8641791 | NCBI WGS metagenome assembly JACZDC01 (sample SAMN15324613, study PRJNA640507) | soil metagenome | isolation source: intercropping peanut in the second line | place: China: Luxin town, Laibin City, Guangxi Province | collected 2019-07-25 | depth 10cm m
CCCGCATGGTCTCCCGCGTGCGCGCCGTGCTCGGCGTGGACGTCCCGCTCCGCGCCGTGTTCGAGGAGCCGACGCTCGCCGGCTTCGCCGCCTTGATCGAAGGCGCGCGGCAGGCGGAGGCTCCCGCGGTTCCGCCGCTGGTGCCCGTACCCCGCAGCGGGCCGATGCCAGCCTCGTTCTCCCAACGGCGGCTCTGGTTCCTGAGCCGGCTCGATCCCGGGAGCGCCGCCTACAACGTGGCCGGAGGGGTGCGCCTGGAGGGCACGCTCGACGTCCCCGCCCTTTCCGGAGCGCTGAGCGCCATCGTGCGGCGGCACGAGGCTCTCCGTACCGTGTTCGTGGAGGATGCCGGGGAGCCCTGGCAGGTCGTCATGGACCCCGTCCCGTTGCCCCTGCCGGTGATCGACCTGGAGACGCTGCCGGAGGCCTGCAGCGAGGAGGAGCTGCGCCGGATCGCCGCGGCCGACGCCGGACGGCCCTACGACCTGGCCCAGGGGCCGCTGGTGCGCTCGACCCTGCTGCGCCTGAACTCCCGGGAGCACGCGCTGATCCTGGGCATGCATCACATCGTCTCCGACGGCTGGTCCCTGAGCCTCTTCGTGCGCGAGCTGAGCGACCTCTATCGCGGCCGGAGCCTGCCCGGGCTTCCCATCCAGTACGCCGACTACGCCGCGTGGCAGCGCGGCTGGCTGAGCGAAGAGGTGTTGCGGGAGCGGCTCGCCTGGTGGACGCAGCGGCTCGCGGGGGCGCCGCCGCTGGTGAGCCTCCCTCTCGACCGGCCGCGGCCCGTCGTCCAGAGCACGCGGGGCGACCATGTGGCGCTGACGATCGCGCCGGGTCCCGCGGCGCGCTTCGAGAGCCTGGCCCGGCGGCTCGGCGTGACGCCATTCATGGCCCTCCTGGCCGGCTTCGCGGCTCTGCTCTCCCGGTACGGCGACCAGGAGGACGTCGTGATCGGGACGCCGATCGCCAACCGCGGCCGGGCCGAGATGGAGGAGCTGATCGGATTCTTCGTCAACACCCTGGCGCTGCGCGTGGACCTGTCCGGCGATCCGACCTTCGGCGAGCTGGCCCGCCGGGCGCGGGAGATGTCGCTGGGTGCCTACGCCCACCAGGACGTCCCCTTCGAGCGTCTGGTCGACGAGCTGCGGCCGGAGCGCAGCCTGAGCCATTCGCCGATCTTCCAGGTCGTGCTGGCGCTCCAGAACCTGCCGCCCGGCAGCCTCGACCTCGCGGGTCTCACCCTGTCGCCGCTGGAAGTCGAGTCCGGCCGGACGCAATACGATCTCTCCCTCTTCCTCGTCCCCCTGCCGGATGCGGGCGGCCTGCGGGCGCGCCTGCACTTCGCCAGCGACCTGTTCGAAGCCGCGACGGCCCGGCGCCTCCTCGACGGCTTCCGCCGGCTGCTGGAAGGGGCGGCCGAGGATCTTCGCCTCTCCGAGCTGCCGCTGCTCGACGAGGCCGAGCGCGAGCAGGTGCTCACCGCCTGGAACCGGACGGCCGCGGAGATCCCGGACGAGCCGGTCCACCGCCTCGTCTTCCAGTGGGCGGAGAGGACCCCGGCCGCCCGCGCCGTCGTCTGGGACGGCGGCAGCCTCACCTATGGCGAGCTGGCGAGCCGCGCCCGGGAGATGGCGGAGCGGATGCACGGTGTGGGTCCGGAAACCGTCGTCGCCCTGCAGCTCGACCGCTCGCCCGACCTGATCGTCACTGCCCTCGCCGTGCTGGAGGCCGGCGGAGCCTACCTGCCGATCGACCCGTCCTGGCCGGAAGAGAGGAAGAGCTGGATCCTGGAGGACTCTCGGGCGCTGTCGCTGGCAGGGGAGGGACGGAGAGGGAGTCTTCCCGACGGCCTCGCCTACGTCATCTACACCTCCGGCTCCACCGGCAGACCGAAGGGTACGGAGCTGGGCCATCGCGGTCTCTCCAACTTCATCGCCTGGCACCGCCGGGCCTATGGCCTGGAACCTGGGGACCGGACAACGCTCCTGGCGAGCCCGGGGTTCGACGCCTCGGTCTGGGAGACCTGGGCGCCGCTCACGGCCGGAGCCGAGGTGCACATCCCCGCCCGCGACGTGGTGCCGTCGCCGCCCGCTCTCCTGAGGTGGATGGCGGAGCGCGGCATCACGGTCGCGTTCCTCCCGACGCCGCTGGCGGAGGCCGTTCTCGTGGAGCCCATGCCTTCGAACCTGCTCCTCCGGGCCTTGCTGACGGGCGGCGACCGGCTGAGCCGGCGGCCTCCGGAAGGTCTGCCGTTCGTCCTCGTGAACCACTACGGGCCGACGGAGACGACCGTGGTCGCCACGGCCGGTCCGGTCGCGACGGCCGGCGAGCGGGCGCCGGACATCGGCCAGCCCATCGCCAACACGCGGGTCTACATCCTCGACCGCTGGCAGCAGCCGGTCCCGATCGGCGCGCCCGGCGAGCTCTGCCTGGCCGGCGAGGGGCTGGCCCGCGGCTACCGCGGCCGGCCGGAGCTGACGGCCGAGCGCTTCGTGCCCGATCCCTTCGCAGTCGGCAGTCGCCTCTATCGCACCGGCGACCTGGCGCGGCGGCTGGCCTCGGGCGAGATCGAGTTCCTGGGCCGCATCGACCATCAGGTCAAGATCCGCGGCCACCGCATCGAGCTGGGCGAGATCGAGGCGGAGCTCGCCGCGCTGCCGGACGTGCGAGCCTGCGTGGTCGTGGCACGGCTGGATGCCCTGGGGGAAAACCGGCTGGTGGCCTACGTCGTCCCCAGGACGGACACCGTGCTCGAGACCTCCAGGCTGCGCGGCCTCTTGGAAAGCCGGCTCCCGGGAGCTATGATTCCCTCCGTCTTCGTCGTCCTCGCCGCACTGCCCCTGGATCCCAACGGCAAGATCGACCGCCGGGCGTTGCCGGAGCCCGCTGCTCCGGCACAGGCGGATTTCACCCCCCCGCGCAACCCCCTCGAAGAGGAGGTCGCCCGCGTCTGGTGCGAGGTTCTGGGTGTCGAGAGGGTCGGGGTCGACGACAGCTTCTGGGACCTCGGCGGGCATTCGCTGCTCGCGACCCGGACCCTGGCCCGGCTGGCCGACGCCTTCGGAGTGGAGGTCCCGCTCCAGACCCTGTTCACGGCCCCGACGCTCGGCGCGTTCTCGTCCGCCCTGGGCGAGGCCGTCCTGGCGGGCCTGTCGGACGACGAGATGAATTCCGTGCTGGAACTGGAAGAGGAAGGCTCATGAGCTCAAACGATCTCTCCCCCGACAAGCTCGCGCTCCTCGTGATGAGGATGAAGAAGAAGCGCGCGGCCGAGGCCGCGTCGGGAGCGCCCGGGACCGATGCCCGGAAGATCCTGGCGCGGGATCTCTCGGTGCCGGCTCCCGCGTCCTTCGCCCAGCAGCGCCTCTGGCTCCTCGACCGCATCGAGCCGGGCGGCACGGCTTACAACATGCCCGCGCCGCTCCGCCTGCTCGGCGCCCTCGATCTGCCGGCTTTCGAAGCGGCGCTGACCGAGATCGTCCGCCGGCACGCGTCGCTGCGCACCACCTTCGAGGAGCGCGACGGCGAGCCCGTGCAGGTGATCGCTCCACCCGGACCCTGGCGCCTGTCCGTGACCGACCTGTCAGGGCTCTCTGAAGAGGCCCGGGACGCGGAGCGGAACCGCCTGATCCTGGAGGACAAGCGCCCGTTCGACCTCGCGCGGGGACCGCTGTTCCGCGCCAGCCTGCTCAAGACCGGTCCCGAGGAGCACGTCCTCCTTCTCGACATGCACCACATCATCTCGGACGGCTGGTCGTTCGGCGTCTTCTTCCGCGAGTTGGGAGCGCTCTACGGGGCGTTCCGCGAGCGCCGGCCGTCACCCCTCCCGGACCTGCCCGTCCAGTTCGCCGACTTCGCGGCCTGGCAGCGCGAATGGCTGCAGGGGGCCGTCCTCGACGAGCAGATCGCCTGGTGGCGCGAGCGGCTGGCCGGCAGCCCGCCGGCCCTGGAGCTGCCCACGGACCGGCCGCGCCCGGCGGTGCAGAGCCACCGCGGCGGCCGGGTGATCCGGAATCTCCCGCCGGCGCTGGTCGCGCATCTGCGCGAGCTGTCGCGCCAGGCTGGAGTGTCGATGTTCATGACCCTCCTGACCGGTTTTCAGCTCCTGCTCTCCCGCCTCTCCGGCCAGGACGACGTGATCGTCGGCTCGCCGAGCGCCGGCCGCGGCCGCACCGAGATCGAGGGACTCATCGGCCTATTCCTCAACACGCTGGTGCTGCGTACGGATCTCTCGGGTGACCCCACCTTCCGCGATCTCCTCCTGCGGGTGCGCGACGGCGTTCTGGGCGCCTACCGCTATCAGGACCTCCCGTTCGAGCGCCTGCTGGAGGAGCTCAAGCCCGAGCGCCAGCTCAGCCGCACGCCGATCTTCCAGGTTCTCTTCAACTATGTCTCGCTCTCGGACCTGACGCTGGAGCTGTCCGGCCTGACCGTCGAGGGGCTGCGGCAGGACGAATCGGACTCCAAGTTCGATTTCACCCTCTATGTCCGCGAAGCGCCGGACACCCTGCGCTTCGACCTGGTCTACAACGCCGACCTGTTCGAGCCAGCCCGGATGGAGGAGCTGCTGCGCCAGCTCGAGCATCTCCTGGAGCAGGCCGTCGCGACGCCGGAGGCGCACGTCGACGCGCTCTCCCTGGTGACGCCGGCCGCCGCCGCGCTGCTGCCGGACCCGGCTCGTCCGCTCAGCGGCGAGTTCCGGGGCGCCGGACATCAGGCCCTGTCGCGGCATGCCAGGACCCAGCCCGACCGGATGGCGGTGCGCGATGATCGTGGCACCTCCTGGACCTATGCGGAGCTGGAGTCGCGGGCGAACCGCCTGGCCCGCTTCCTGATCGACCATGGCGTGGAGAAGGGCGACGCCGTCGCCGTCTGGGCTCATCGCAGCGCTCCGCTCGTCGAGGCTCTCGTGGGGACGCTCAAGGCCGGCGGGGCGTTCCTGATCCTCGATCCGGCCTATCCGGTGCCGCGCCTGCAGGACTACCTGCGCATCGGCCGTCCCACGGCCTGGGTCGGCGTGCCCGGCGCGCCGCCGGTCCCCGCGGAGCTGGAGCCGGCCCTGGCGCTCTGCCGCTGCCGCGTCGAGCTGCCGTCGCCGGAGCTGGAGAGCCTGCCCGCGACCGATCCCGGCGTGGAGATCGGCCCCGACGATGCGGCCTGCATCACCTTCACCTCGGGCTCCACCGGCGTGCCCAAGGGGGTGGTGGGACGCCACGGCTCGCTGACCCACTTCTATCCCTGGATGGGCGAGCGCTTCGGTCTCCATGGCGGCGACCGGCACGGCATGCTGTCCGCCCTCTCCCACGACCCGCTCCAGCGCGACCTGCTCACGCCGATCTGGTTCGGCGCCGAGCTGGTGGTACCCGATCCGGAGGGCATGCAGACGCCGGGCTACCTGGCGAGCTGGGCGAAGCGGGAGAGGCTGAACGTCCTCAACCTCACGCCGGCCATGATGGAGCTGCTCCTCGACTCCGCGGAGAGCGCGGAGATCCGGGAGCTGCCGGACCTGCGCCGCGTCTTCGTGGTCGGCGACCAGCTCAAGAAGACCGACGTCGAGCGCATCCATCATCTCGCGCCGTCGCTCGCCTGTGTGAACCTCTACGGGTCCACGGAGACGCAGCGCGCGATCTCGTTCTTCGAGGTGCCACGGAATCTGGACGCCCTGTCCAAGGAGGTCCTGCCTCTCGGGCGCGGATTCGAAGGCTGTCAGCTCCTGGTGCTGAACCGGGCGGACCGGCTGGCGGGCGTGGGCGAGATGGGGGAGATTCACCTCCGCAGCCGCCAACTCGCCCGCGGCTACCTCGGCGACGACGCTCTCACGGCCGAGCGATTCCGGGTCAATCCGTTCGTACCTGCTCCGGAGCCGGGCGACCGCGCCTACCGCACCGGCGACCTCGGCCGGTATCTGCCGGACGGCAGCGTGGAGTTCGCCGGCCGCGCCGATTTCCAGGTCAAGCTCCGCGGCTTCCGCATCGAGCTGGGAGAGGTCGAGGCCGCGCTGGCGCGCTTCCCGGGCGTCCGCGAGTGCGTGGCGGTGGTGCGCGAAGACGCCGGCCGGAAGGCGCTTGTGGCCTATCTCGTGGTGCCGGGCCAAGAGCCCGAGGCCAAGGATCTGCGCGCGTTCCTGGCCGGCCGGCTGCCCGACTACATGGTCCCTTCGGCGTTCGTCGTGCTGCCGGCGCTGCCGCTCACCCGCACCGGCAAGATCGACCGCCGCGCCCTGCCGGCTCCCGCGGCGCCGACCCGGGATTCCGAGGCGCCGCGCGACGCGGTGGAGACGGCCCTGGCGGAGGTCTGGGCCGAGGTGCTCCGGCGCGACCACGTGGGCATCCACGACAACTTCTTCGAGCTGGGCGGCGACTCGATCCGCACCATCCAGGTGGTCTCGAGGAGCCGCAAGCGCGGCCTCATCCTGACGCCGCGGCAGCTCTTCCAGCATCAGACGATCGCCGAGCTCGCGCGGGTCGCCGAAGTCGAGAAGACTCTGGGCGGTGTTCTGCCCTGGACGCCCGCCCAGCGCCGGCTTCTCGACAGGTCAATGCGCCGCGAGACCGTTCGCATCACTCTTCCTTCCGGCATGGGAGCCGGCGAGGTGGAGAAGGCGCTGGCCTCGCTGGCGGCACGGCACGATGCTCTGAGGCTGCGCTTCGAAGGCGGCGAGCAGCGGGTGTCCGACGAGCCGGTCCGGTTCACCGATCCAGCCGGCTGGGACGGGGCGCCCGAGGCGCTCCGTGCCGCGGTCGTCTTGGGAGACCTGATCCTCTCCCTTCATCCGCTGGCCGTCGACGGCCCTTCCTGGAGTGTGCTCCTGAGTGAGCTGGCGTTCTCATCGACGGAGCCCGCGACGCCGTTCGCCCGCTGGGCCGAGGCCCTAGCCTCGGAGCCCGCGCCGACGGATGCGACCGGAGCGTCCGCTCTGGCCGTCGCCGTGGACCTGGACGAAGCGGCATCGGCCGATCTTCTGGACGGAGCCCTGGTTGCCTACGGGAGCTCAGTCGAGGAGATTCTCCTGGTCGCGGTTGCCGACGCCTTGGGCGCTGGTCGCACCGTGATCGAGGTCGAGGACGTGCGGCCGGAGCGGGACGTTCTGGATCATTCCAGGACGGTCGGCTGCCTCGCGGCGCCGGTTCGTGTGGAGCTGGAGTCTCGTTCTGAGCCCGCGGCGGCACTCAAGGAAGGCAAGGAACGGCTGCGCGGGGCGCGACGGCAGTCCGGCCGGACGGAAGGGCATTCCGATGCCACCCTCCGCTGGTGGCCGCCGCTCTCGCTGCCGTCTCCCTGGCGCGTGGAGCGTGCGGCGCCGTCTCCGGCCGGGGCCGGCCGCCTGCGCGTCGACTGCCGCCTCGAAGCTGGCCGCCTGCGGGCCGACTGGGCATCGGACGGCACTCTCCGGAAGGAGGACCTGGAGCGGATTGCCGGCCGCTTCGTCGAGGTCCTCGGTACTCTGATTCGGCATTGTCTCTCTCCGGAGGCCGGAGGCTTCACCCCCTCCGACTTCCCCGTTTCGGGTCTCGATCAGGCGGATCTCGACCAGCTCCTCGCCGAGCTGGGATGACGTCCGCGGGAGGAAATCGCTTGAGCAAGCTCAACGTCGAAGACATCTATCCGCTTTCCCCGGGCCAGCAGGGGATGCTCATGGTTCTCCTGCTCTCCGGCTCGAAGTCGGAGGTCTACTTCGACCAGTGCGTCCTCACGGTCGGCGGCGACCTGGACGTGGAGGTCTGGCGCCAGGCGTGGCAGAAGGTGGTGGACCGCCACCCCTCGCTGCGCACGCTCTTCCTCTGGGAGGGACGCGAGCAGCCGCTCCAGGTCGTGCGCCGGCAGGCGCAGATCGACTGCGCGGAGCACGACTGGCGCGGCAGCGCCAGCGAGGAGCGCATGGAGGCCTTCCTGCGCGAGGACCGGGAGCGCGGTTTCGACCTCGCCCAGCCGCCGCTCACGCGCCTCGCCGTCATCCGCTGGAGCGACGACGAGTGGCGGGTGGTGTGGAGCTTCCATCACCTGATCGTCGACGGCTGGTCGCTCTCCCGCGTGCTCGGCGAGGCGGTCTCCTTCTACGGCGCGATGCGCGAAGGCAGGGAGCTGAGGATCGAGGCGCCGCGGCGCTACCGCGACTACATCGCCTGGCTGCAGCGCCAGGACCTGGGCCGCGCCGAGGCGTTCTGGCGCGAGGCGCTGCGCGGCTTCGACGAGGCCACGCCCCTGCCGTACGACGGCACCGGGTCGGGCGGCGAGAGCTGGGACTACGGCCGCGAGACCGCCTCGATCCCGACCGAGGAGGCCGAGGCCCTGACCGCGCTCGCCCGGAGTCATCAACTGACGCTGAACACGCTCGTCCAGGGCGCCTGGGGCACCCTGCTCGGCCGCGCCACCGGCCGCCAGGACGTGGTCTTCGGCAGCGTCGTCTCCGGCCGGCCGGCGGAGGTGGACGGCATCGAGTCGGTGGTGGGCTTCTTCATCAACGTGCTGCCGGTGCGGCTGCGCGTCGGCGGCAACGCCGTCCTTCCCTCCATGGCCGACCTCCAGCGCCGGCAGATCGAGCAGCGCGACTATGAATATTGCCCGCTGGAGAGCGTGCAGGCCTGGAGCGAGCTGCCGCGCGGCTCGCGGCTGATCGAGAGCCTGCTCGTGTTCCAGAACTTCCCGCTCAACCCGCTGGAGGTGACGAGCCTGCCCGGCATCCGCATCCTCGGCTCGCAGGTGCGCGGCGCCACCCACTACCCGATCACCCTCTATGTGGCCCCACGCGACGGCGGCGGGCTCGACGTCCGCCTCGACTACCACCGCAGCCGCCTCGGCGAAGCCTCGGCCCGCCGTCTCCTGGGCCAGCTCCGCAGCGTCCTCGCCGGTTTCGCCGCGCTTCCGCAGACCCGGCTCGACGAGATGCCGCTCGTCACGGCCGGCGAGCGCAGCGATCTGATCGCCCAGGCAGCCGGTCCCGAGGCTTCTCCCGCCGAGACCTGTGTCCACCGGTTGGTCGCCGAGCAGGCGGCGCGCACGCCCGACGCCCGGGCGGTGGAGATGGGCGAGCGGAGCCTGACCTACCGCGAGCTGACCGAGCGCGCCGGGCTCCTCGCCAACCGGCTGCGGCGGATGGGTGTCGGCCCCGAGTCGCTGGTCGGCCTGTGCGTCGACCGTTCGCCCGAGATGATCGTCGGCATGCTCGGCACGCTGGAGGCCGGCGGCGCCTATCTGCCGCTCGATCCCGCGTATCCGGCGGAGCGCCTGGAGTACATGCTGGAGGATTCGGGAGCGCGCGTGGTCCTGACGCGGCAGGGTCTCCAGGTGCCGGTCGGAAACCGGGAGGCCGTTGCCATCGACGCGGACTGGACGGCGGAGACCAGAGCTGAAGGTCCGCAACCGACCCCAGCCAATTTGGCCTATGTGATCTACACCTCGGGCTCGACAGGCCGGCCGAAGGGCGTGCTCGTGCCGCACTCGTCGCTCGCAAACTACGTGCGGAGCGCCGCGGACGAGGGGAGGATCGGGCCTGAGGACCGGGTCCTGCAGTTCGCCTCGATGAGCTTCGACACCAGCGCCGAGGAGATCTATCCCTGCCTGACGCGCGGCGGCACGCTCGTGCTCCGCGACGAATCCATGGCCGGCTCGCCCGAGGTCTTCCTGCGCGAGACGGAGCGGCTCGGGATCACCGTCCTCGACCTGCCCACGGCCTACTGGCACGAGCTGGTCACGGAGGACCTGACGCTGCCGGAGTCCGTCCGCCTCGTCATCCTCGGCGGCGAGCAGGCGCAGAAGCAGCGGCTCGACGTCTGGCGCGGGCGGGTGGGGGAGCGGGCTCGCCTGCTCAACACGTACGGCCCGACCGAGGCCACGATCGTCAGCACCCGTCGCGATGTCACCGGTGCTGTCGACTTCCCCGGCGAGGTGCCGATCGGCCGCGCCATCTCCGGCGCCCGCGCGCATGTGCTCGGACCGGACCTGGAGCCCCTGCCGCCCGGCCTCGACGGCGAGCTCTACCTGGGCGGCGCCGGCGTCACCCGCGGCTACCTGGGGCGGCCCGAGCTGACCGCCGAGCGCTTCGTGCCCGATCCGTTCACCGGAGCTGGCGAGAGACTCTACCGCTCGGGCGACCTCGCCCGCCTGCTGCCGAACTGCGACCTGGAGTTCCGCGGCCGCGCCGACCGCCAGGTCAAGGTGCGCGGCTTCCGTATCGAGCTGGGCGAGATCGAGGCCGCCCTCCGCGGGCTCGACGGCGTGCGCGACGCCGTGGTCCAGGTGCTCGACGACCGCCTCGTCGCGTGGATCGTGCCGACAGGGGAAGCCCCGTCGGTCGTCGACCTCCGGAACGGGCTCAAGGCGTCGCTGCCGGACTACATGGTGCCGTCCGCGTTCGTCACCCTGGAGACCCTGCCGCTCACGCCGAGCGGCAAGGTCGATCGCCGCGCCCTGCCGGCGCCGGGCAGCGAACGGCCGGTCGACTCCGACTTCGCGGCGCCGCGCAACCCGATCGAGGAGGTGCTGGCCGGGATCTTCGGCGAGGTGCTGAAGCTCGACCGCGTCGGCATCCACGACGACTTCTTCGTGCTCGGCGGCCACTCGCTACTGGTGGCCCAGGTCTCGACCCGCGTCCGGCAGGCGCTCCACACCGAGATGCCGATCGTCGAGATCTTCCGCAACCCCACGGTGGCCCAGCTCGCCGAGCGCGTGCAGTCCGGCGGCGCCGGCGCTTCGGCGGGTCCGGACCTGCCGCCGATCGAGCGCGTGCCGCGGGACGGCCGGACGATCCCGCTCTCGTTCCCGCAGGAGCGCGTCTGGTTCCTCGACCAGCTCACGCCGGGCGGCAACATCGCCTACAACTTCCAGGTCACCCTCTACTTCGAAGGACCGCTCCATGTTGGCGTGCTGGAGCAGGCGTTCACCGAGCTGGTGCGGCGCCACGAGATCCTGCGCACGAGCTTCCCGACCGTGAACGGCCGGCCCCAACAGGTCATCCATCCGCTGGAGCCGGTGCGCTTCCCGTTCATCGACCTGCGCGATCTGCCCAGGGAAGAGCGGGAACAGGCGGCCGAGAAGATCGTCGCCGAGACGCTCGCCGTGCCGTTCGACATCTCGCGCCTGCCGCTGATCCGCTGGCGCCTGATCCAGCTCGACGACGATCTGCACGTCCTGGTCCAGGTGGAGCATCACTTCATCCACGACGGCTGGTCCTACGCCGTGCTGCTGCGCGAGATCAAGGCGCTCTACTCGGCCTTCCTGCGCGGCGAGCCGTCGCCGCTGCCCGAGCTGCCGGTGCAGTACGCCGACTTCGCGGCCTGGCAGCGCGGCTGGCTGGAGGGGGAGCCGATGAAGCGCCTCCTCGGCTTCTGGACGCAGCGCCTCGTCGGCCATCCGGCGCCGACCGAGATCCCGACCGACCGGCCGCGCCCCGCCCGCGCCACGTTCGCCGGCGACGTGCAGATGTTCGAGATCCCGTCGGAGCTCTACATGGAGCTGCGCCAGCTCAGCCGGCGCCAGGGCTTCACGCTGTTCATGACCATGCTGGCCGGTTTCTATTCCATCCTCAGCCGCTACAGCGGCCAGGAGGACCTGATGATCGGCGCCAGCAACGCCAACCGCCGGGCGCGCGAGATCGAAGGCATGATCGGCATGGTCGTCAACACGTTGATCCTGCGCGGCGACGTCTCCGGCCAGCCGACCTTCCGCGAGATCCAGGAGCGGGTGCGGAACCTGACCCTCGACGTCTACGGGAACCAGGACATGCCGTTCGAGCGCCTGGTGCAGGAGCTGCGGCCCGAGCGCCAGCTCGGCCGCAACCCGCTGTTCCAGATCATGTACAACTTCCACGACGCGGCCGTGCCCGACCTGGAGTTTGACGGCCTGCGCGTGGTGCGGCGGGTGCGCGGCAACCGCTCGGCCAAGGTGGACCTGAACGTCATCGTGGTCCCCCGCGGCGAGCAGCGGGTCGGCATGGACGAGCGGGAGGAGGACCGCCGCGCCGTCCTGCACTGGGAGTACAACACCGACCTCTTCGACCTGGAGACCATGCGGCGGCTGTCCCGCCACTACATGAACCTCCTGGCCGGCGCGGCGCGCGACCCCAACACACGGCTCGCCGACCTGCCGCTCCTCGACAAGGCCGAGATCGCCGAGCTGATCGCCGGCTGGAGCCACGGCGGGCCCGTGCCGGAAGAGACCGAGCGCCAGGACCGGCTCCACACGCTCTTCGAGGCGCAGGTCGAGCGCACGCCCGACGCCGAGGCCCTGGTCTACAACCGCGAACGGCTGTCCTACGCCGAGCTGAACCGCCGGGCCAACCGCCTGGCGCATCACCTCCGCAGCCTGGGCGTCGGTCCCGAGACCAAGGTGGCGATCTTCCTCGACCGGACCACCGAGCTGGTGGTCGCGATCCTCGCCGCGCTCAAGGCGGGCGGCGCCTACGTGCCGCTCGACCCCGAGTACCCGGCGGAGCGCGTGGCCTTCATGCTGGAGGACACCGCGGCGCCGGTGCTGATCACGCGGGCCGCGCTGGAGTCCCGACTGCCGGAGCATGGCGCGCGCGTCGTGCGGGTGGAGGAGGAGCGGGCTGGGATTGAGACCAACCCGGAGAGCGATGTCGAAGCCGGAAATCTGGCCTATCTGATCTACACCTCGGGCTCCACCGGCCGGCCCAAGGCCGTGGCGCTGGAGCACCGGGGCGCCGCCGCGTTCGTCCGCTGGGCGAAGGGCGAGTTCTCGCCGGCCGAGCTGAAGGGCTTGCTCGCGGCGACCTCGGTGTGCTTCGACCTCTCGGTCTTCGAGCTCTTCGCGCCTCTCGCCTGGGGCGGCAAGGTGATCCTGGCCGCCAACGCCCTGGCCCTTCCGACGCTGCCGGCCGCGTCCGAGGTGACTCTGATCAACACGGTCCCCTCGGCCATGGCCGAGCTTGTAAGGCGTCGCGAGGTGCCGGACTCGGTGCGCACGGTCAACCTCGCGGGCGAGCCGCTGCGCGGCGCGCTCGTGCGGGAGATCTACGAGACCACCTCGGCGGAGCGGGTCCTGAACCTCTACGGACCGTCCGAGGACACCACCTATTCGACGTGGGGGCTCGCTCCTCGCGGCGCCCAACTGGAGCCGTCCATCGGCCGTCCGCTGCCGGGCTCGCAGGCCTACCCGGTGGACCGTTCGATGAGGCCGGTTCCGCGGGGCGTGGCGGGCGAGGTGTTCCTCGGCGGCGCGGGTCTCGCCCGCGGCTACTTCAACCGGCCCGAGCTGACCGCCGAGCGCTTCGTGCCGAACCCCTGGAGCGACGTGCCCGGCGGCCGTCTCTATCGGACGGGCGACCTCGCGCGCTTCCGGCCGGACGGCGAGCTCGAATACCTCGGCCGCGCCGACCATCAGGTCAAGCTGCGCGGGTTCCGCATCGAGCTGGGAGAGATCGAGACGGCCCTCGGAAAAGTCCCTGGAGTGCGCGAGTCCGTGGTGGTGGTCCGCAACGGTTCGGGAGACCATCGGCTCGTGGCCTACGTCGGCGGCGACGAGGGTCAGGTGCCCGCGGCGCGCGAGCTGCGCGAGCTGCTGGCCCGGCGGCTGCCGTCCTTCATGGTGCCGAACGACTTCGTGCGGCTCGACCGCCTGCCGCTCACCCCGAGCGGCAAGGTGGACCGCCGCGCGCTGCCGGACCCCGAGCCGCCGAAGCCCGCCGAGGCGGCCGTCTACGTGGCGCCCGGCAACCCGATCGAAGAGACCCTGGCCGGCATCTGGACGGAGGTGCTCGGCATCCAGCCGGTGAGCGTGAAGGACGATTTCTTCGCGCTCGGCGGCCACTCGCTCTCCGCGGCCCGCGTGCTCTCCCGGGTGCGCGACATCCTGCGGGTCGAGGTGGCGCTGCCGACCGTGTTCGAGCGCCGCACGGTCGAAAGCATGGCCGAGCTGATCGCGACCCTGGAGCCCAGGGCGCCGGAGGACGACCGGCTCGCCTCGGGTCCGGAGCGCGACCTCGTGGCGCAGGCCGCGAACCTGTCGGACTCCGATCTCGACGCCCTGCTCGAACAGATGATGGAAGGGGGGAACTCATGAGAGTCCTCTATGACGAGACGCACAACCAGACCTGGACCGCCGATCCGCTGCTCGCGCTGGCCATGAGCCGGCGCAGCAACGAGGCGCCCCGCTATTACTCCTACGCGCACCTGGTGGACCTCGTCCGCTCGGTGCTGGCCGGCGAGCACCGGCGGCTCACCGAAGGGCCGATCTCCGCCGAGCGTCTGAAAGACGTCGACGTCCTGTTCCTCAACCACTGCTGCTCCTCCCGGCACTCGCACGTGGGCGTGGGCGGCGAGGCCTTCTTCACGCCCGCGGAGGTCGACGCGATCGCCGCGGCGGTCGATGCGGGCATGGGCCTGCTGGTGCTCGGCGAGTTCGAGAACGAGCACTGGGGCTCGAACGTCAACGATCTGCTCGCCCGTTTCGGGCTGCGCTTCAACGACGACCTCGCCGAGGTGCCGGGCCACGCGGTCCACGCCGGCCGGCAGCTCCACGTGTTCGAGGCCCGCAACGTGTCCGATCACCCCATCTCGCACGGTGTCGGAGCCGTCTCCTACTGCTCCGGCTGCACCGTGGGGCTGCTCGACGAGCGCCCGGTGGGCGTGGTGCGCGGCAGCGGCGGAGCGGCCCTGGTCGCAGCCGTCGAGGTCGGCCGCGGGCGCGTGGTCGTGGCCGGGGACTCGGACCTGTTCGCCGAGCCCTACGTCTCCTACAACGACAATGCCCGACTGCTCGTGCAGACGATGCAGTGGCTCGGGCGCAGCCGCGTGGCCGTTCCAGACGGCGTCGTCCTGCCGCTCGCCGCACCCACGGAAACCGCTCACGACGTGATGGCCCGCAACGCGCGGCCGGGGCCGGCCGAGGGGACCATCGTCGACATCACTCCCGAAGAGCACGCCCGGCTCCGCGAGTTGCTGGAGCAGACCACGTCGGGACCGGCGAAGGACTTCGAAGCTTTTTTCGAGGAATCTCGCCTGATCTTCCACGAGATGCCGCGGCGCCTGCGCCAGGCGCTGATCAACTTCGCCAAGCGCAGCAACCCGGACGGCGTCCTGCTGCTGCGTAACCTGCCGACCGACGCGGAGGTGCCGCCGACGCCGACTCGTTCAGGCGAACGGGCGCACAAGGACACCTGGGCAAGCGAGCTCTGGATGTGCTGCGTAGCTTCGGCCCTGGGGGAGCCCGTCGGCTACCTCCAGGAGAAGCAGGGCAACCTGTTCCAGGACATCTATCCGACGCCGCAGAACGCGGACAAGCTGTCGAGCGAGAGCTCGTCGATCCTCCTCGACTTCCACACCGAGATCGCCTTCCACCCGCACATGCCGGAGTACCTGCTGCTCTACGGCCTGCGCCAGGACCCCGACAAGCGGGCACGCACGATCTTTTCGAGCGTCCGCCGCTTCTTCCACCTGCTGCCGCCCGGCGTGCGCGACGCCCTGTTCTCGGACCTGTTCCGCACCGGCGTCGACTACTCGTTCGGCAACGTCAACGAGCTGCGCGGCGCGGGGCCGCTGGTGTCGGTCCTGTTCGGCGACCGCCTCGACCCGTTCCTGCGCTACGACCTCGACCTGATGGTGGGGGAGACGCCCGAGGCCGAGTATGCGCTCCAGGTCGTGCGCGGCCTGGTCAACGAGGTGAAGCGCGACGTGATCATCGAGCCCGGCAGCCTACTGGTGCTGGACAACCGGCGCTGCGTCCACGCGCGCTCCGACTTCAAGGCCTACTACGACGGTCGCGACCGCTGGCTGCAGCGGATGGCCGTGGTGCGCGACCTGGAGCCGTCGCTGCGCGACCGCGTGCGCGGCACCCGGATCATCGCCACGGACTTCAAGCCTTTCCTCGACGAAGCGGAGTCGCTGGTTCTCGGCGGGGTTGGAGGTGTGCGTTGAGCGAGGTCCTCACGTCCACGCTCTCCCGCGAGGAGAAGCTCGCGCTCATCGCCCGCCTGGCGCGGCAGAAGGAGCGGGTCGCGCGCGCGTTCCCGCTCTCCTTCGCGCAGCAGCGCCTGTGGTTCCTCGACCGGCTGGAGCCCGGCAACAACACGCATAACGTGTTCCGGGCGATCACCTGGAGCGGGCCGCTGGACGTCGACGCCCTGCGCCGCGCGCTGTCGGAGGTCGTGCGCCGCCACGAGGCGCTCCGCGCCACATTCCCGGAAGTCGACGGCGAGCCGCGCCAGAGGGTCTCGCCGGCCGCGGACCTTCCTCTGCTGGTCGAGTCGGTGGACGCCGCGGACGCCCGTCGCGTGGCCGAGGAGGAGTCGCGCGTCGGCTTCGATCTGGGAAAGGGGCCGGTTTTCCGTGCCCGCCTGCTCAAGCTCGCGGAGGAGGAGCACGTGCTGCTCCTGACCGTGCACCACATCGTGTTCGACGGCTGGTCCATGGGTCTGCTGTTCCGCGAGATGACTGTGCTCTACCGGGCGTTCTCGGAAGGCCTGCCTTCGCCGCTGCCCGAGCCCACGGTCCAGTACCCGGACTTCGCAGCCTGGCAGCGCGAGCGGCTGACCGACGAGCGGCTGGCGGGTGAGCTGGCGTGGTGGCGCGACCGCCTCGCCGGCTTCCCGGACTATCTCGACCTCCCGTCCGACCGCGTGCGGCCGGCGGGCGGCTCGTTCCGCGGCTCCATGGAGTCGTTCGTCCTCCCGACCGACCTCTCGGAGGAGATCCGGGCGCTCGGCCGGCGCGAAGGCGCGACGCCGTTCATGATCCTGCTCGCCGCGTTCTATCTGCTCCTGTTCCGCATCACCGAGCAGGGCGCGTTCCTGATCGGTACGAACGTGGCCGGCCGCAACCGCACTGAGCTGGAGAGCGTGATCGGGTTCTTCTCCGAGATCCTGCTGCTGCGCGGAAAGGTCGACCGCGGCGCCCGCTTCCTGGATCTCCTCGACTGGGTGCGCCGCGACACGCTCGACGCCCAGGCGCACCAGGAACTGCCTTTCGAGCGTTTGGTGGAGGAGCTTCAGCCGGAGCGCCATCTCTCGCACAACCCGCTCTACCAGGTCCTGTTCGTGTTCCAGAACGTGCCCGGCGGCGTGGTCGAGCTGCTCGGTCTGAAGCTCGGCAGCCTGCCTCTCGAACGCGGCTTCGCCAAGCTCGACCTGACGCTCGACATGATCGAGCGCAGCGGCCAGTTTGCCGGCTTCTTCGAGTACAACACCGATCTCTTCGACCGCGAGACGATCGCCCGCCTGTCCGGCTACTACACCCAGCTCCTGAAAGGCATCGTCGCCGATCCGGACCGCGTCGTGGGCGAGCTGCCGCTCCTCACTTCGGACCAGCGCCAGCGGACGCTCGTGGACTGGAACCGGCCCTTCGAGGGCTCGCCGAAGCTGGTCACCGAGCGCATCGCCGGACAGGCCCGGCAGACTCCCGATGCGCCGGCCGTCCTGTTTGGCGACGGCGTGCTCACCTACGCCGGGCTGGCCGCGGGATCGAACCGCGTGGCCCGCGCGTTGAGACGGCTCGGCGCCGGTCTCGACACGCCGGTGGGCGTCTGCCTGGAGCGTTCGCTCTCCATGCCCATGGCGCTCCTCGGCGTGCTCAAGTCGGGCGGCGCCTGGGTGCCGCTCGATCCGTCGTACCCGAAGGAGCGGCTGGCCGTGATCGTCGAGGACACCCGCATGCCGGTGCTGCTGACCACCCGCGACCTCGCTGCGAACATCCCGTCCGGAGACGCGAAGGTGGTCTGCCTGGAGGACCTGGAGACGGAGAACGATTCGGATCTCGACGTCCAGGCGGTGCCCGAGGCGCTCGCCTACGTGATCTATACGTCGGGCTCCACCGGGCGGCCCAAGGGCGTGGGCGTGCCTCACTTCTCGCTCGCGAACCATGCCTCGGCCTGCGCCGAACGCTACGGGCTGCGTCCGGAGGACCGCGCGCTCCAGTTCACCTCGATCAGCTTCGACATCACGTCCGAGGAGATCTTCCCGACCTGGCTCGCGGGCGGCGCCGTGGTGCCGCGGCCTTCGGGCTTGTTCCCGACGTTCGACGAGTTGCACGCGATGATCGAGCGCCACGGCATCACGGTGGCCAACCTGCCCACGGCCTACTGGCACGAGTGGGTGACCGAGCTGCTCCGCAACGGCAGCCGACCGCCGAAGCCTCTGCGCATGGTGATCGTCGGCACCGAGCAGGCGCTCCCCGAGCGCGTGGCCGAGTGGCTGCAAGTCGCGCCCGATGTGGCCTGGATCAACGGCTATGCCTCGACCGAGGCCACGGTCACGGCGCTGACCTACGAGCCTGGAGCCTCAGACGCCGCACGGCTGCGCAGCACCCAGCGCGTGCCGGTGGGGAAGCCGATCGCGAACTGCCGCGTCTACGTTCTCGACGCGGCCATGGAGCCGGTGCCGGTCGGCGTCCACGGCGACGTGTACATCGGCGGCCCGAACGTCTCCCGCGGCTATCTCGGCTGGCCCGACCGCACCGCGGCGAGCTTCCTGCCGGACCCGTTCGCAGAGGAGATGGGCTACGGTCCCGGCCAGCGCCTCTATCGCCAGGGCGACCGCGGACGCTACCTGCCGGACGGCACGGTCGAGTGCCTGGGCCGTTCGGACTTCCAGGTCAAGATCCGCGGCTTCCGCATCGAGCCCGGCGAGATCGAGGCCGCTCTGGCCCGCCATCCCGCGGTCCGCGAGTGCGTGGTCCTCGTCCATGAGGACACTCCGGACAGCCGGCGATTGGTGGCTTACGCGGCGCTCGACCGGACCGCGACGCCCGAGGAGCTGCGCTCGTTCCTGCGCGAGACGCTGCCGGAGCACATGGTGCCGGCGGCCTGCGTGACGCTCGACTCGATGCCGCTCAACGTCAACGGCAAGATCGACCGGCGCGCGCTGGCCCGCCTGGCGCCCGCCCTGGAGGTCGCCGAGACGCAGGAGGCGCCGCGCAACCCGTTCGAGGAGGTGGTGGCCGCAGTGTGGGCCGATCTGTTGCGCCGCGACCGGGTGGGGCTCCATGAGAGCTTCTTCGAGCTGGGCGGCCACTCTCTGCTCGCCGTGCAGGCGATCTCGCGGCTGCGCGAGGCGCTCGGCGTCGAGATCCCGCTGCGCGCGCTGTTCGAGGAGCCCACGGTGGCCGGCTTCGCGGCCACGGTCGAGCACGCCCGCCGCGCCGACGCCGGCATGGTGGCGCCGCCGATCCTCAAGGTACCGAGCGACCTGCCGCTCGTCTGCTCGTTCTCGCAGCAGCGCCTGTGGTTCCTCGACCAGCTCCTGCCCGGCGATCCGGGCTACAACCTGCCGGTCGCGGTGCGCTTCCGCGGCGCGATGGATCTCGACAGTCTCGGCCTGACGCTGCGCGAGATCGTGCGCCGCCACGAGTCGCTGCGCACCACGTTCGCGGCGGCTCCTGGCGGCCAGCCGGTGCAGGTGGTGGCGCCAGCTCCCGAACATCCACCGGCGCTGCCCATGGTGAGCCTCGAAGACCTTCCCGCGGAGCGCCGCGAGGCCGAGGCCCTGGAGCGGCTGGTGGAGGAGTCGCTGCGGCCGTTCGATCTCGCCCACGGGCCTCTGCTGCGTTTCACGCTCTTCCGGCTCGCGCCGGACGACCTGCTGCTCTA
>JACZDC010123059.1_pt1 | contig 19466 bp, 14 predicted proteins | sample 8641791 | NCBI WGS metagenome assembly JACZDC01 (sample SAMN15324613, study PRJNA640507) | soil metagenome | isolation source: intercropping peanut in the second line | place: China: Luxin town, Laibin City, Guangxi Province | collected 2019-07-25 | depth 10cm m
CGTGAGTCGCGGGGGGGGCTGGGGGGGACGGCCGGGCCCGGCGCGCTCATACCCACCGGCAAGGCGGGGGGGGGGGCGCGCCCGCGCGGCCCCCAGTGGACTGTACTTTCGGACAGGTCAATCCCTGGACCTCGGCCTGATGTGCGCCTCGTCGCCGATCCCTATCCTGGTCTTCGGACAGGAAAGGAGATCGCAACATGACTCGCACAGCACTCATCACGGGCGGAAGCCGGGGCCTGGGCCGCACCGTCGCCGAATTCCTCGCCGCTCAGAAGTACGATCTGATCCTCACCGCCAGGAGCGAAGACGAGCTTGAAACCTCTGCCCGCGCGCTCCGGCGCCACGGCGGCAAGGTGATCGTTCTGGCCGGCGACGTAAGCGACTCTGAGCATCGCCGTCGGCTGGCGGGCGCCGCCCGCGGCCTCGGCCGGCTCGACGTCCTCCTCAACAACGCCTCTACGCTCGGCGCGACTCCGCTGCCGCCGCTGGCCGAATACCCGCTGGAAGCTCTCGAGGAAGCGTTTCGCGTCAACGTCCTCGCTCCGATCGCTCTCACGCGTGAGGTCCTGCCGTTGCTCGAAGAGAGCGGCGGCCTCATCGTCAACGTTTCGAGCGACGCCGCCCGTGGTGGGTATCCGGGCTGGGGCGGATATGGCATGACCAAGGCGGCTCTCGATCTCGCGAGCCTCACGCTCGCCAACGAGCTGCGCGACCGGTGGGTCGGCGTCGTGGCCGTCGATCCGGGCGATCTGCGGACGCGCATGCACCAGGACGCATTTCCCGGCGAGGACATCTCCGACCGGCCGCTGCCGGATGTGACGCTACCGTTCTGGGCCTGGCTCTTCGGCCAGCCTCCGGCCGCGGTGACGGGCCGGCGCTATCAGGCGCAGGCCGCCCTCTGGGAGATCAACGTTCCGGCCTTGGAGGAGGTGGCGGTATGAAACGCGCTGAGCTGGATTTCGAACGACCGCAGGCGCTCCAGGCGGTCGGTCCGCCCGAGCGCCGCGGCCTGGAACGCGATGAGGTCCGCCTTCTGATCACAACTGAGCACGGCCACGAGCACGCGCGGTTCCGCGATCTGCCGCGGTTCCTCGCTCCGGGCACGCTCCTCGTGGTCAACACGAGCGCCACGCTGCCGGCGAGCCTGTCGGCCCGGCACGGCGCGCTCGGACCGCTCGTCGCGAACGTCTCGGCTTCCTATGGCAACGGTCTCCACCTGATCGAGCTGCGGAAGAGCGCTTCGGAACCGGGGCCGTTGCCGGTGGAGGCCGGCGATTCGATCGAGATCGGGAACCTGATCGCTCGACTCATCTCGCCTCATCCAGGCCTGCCACGGCTCTGGTTCGTGCACGCGGAGGCGGACCTGCGATCGATCATGGAGAGAGCGGGGGAGCCGATCCGCTACGGCTATCTCGAACCTCCATACCCGGCGATCGAGTCCTACCAGACGCTGTTCGCGCGCGTGCCGGGCAGCGCCGAGATGCCGTCCGCGGGCCGGCCGTTCACGCGCCGGGTCGTGGACGCGCTGGAGGCCCGAGGAACCGGCTTCGCCGAGGTGACGCTCCACACGGGCGTCTCCAGCCACGAGGTCGAGGCCAGCGAAGTGGAGGAGCAGGCCCTGTACGCCGAGCCGTTCCTGGTACCGGAGCGGACGGCCGAGTCCGTGAACGCGGCGCGGCGGGAAGGCCGGCCTGTGATCGCGGTGGGGACGACCGTGGTCCGCGCGCTGGAAACAGCCTGGGACGGCGAACGGGTGCGCGCGGCGGCCGGTTTCACGCGGCTCCTGATCCATCCGGGGCGGCCGGTGCGGAGCGTCGACGGTCTTCTGAGCGGCCTGCACGATCCGCTGGCGAGCCATCTCGCGATGCTCTACGCGATCGCGCCGCGCGAACGGGTGCGCGAGGCCTATGCCGAGGCGGTGCGCGAGGGCTACCTCTGGCACGAATTCGGGGACAGCCACCTGCTCGTCCCGTGATACGCTCGCGGCATGGGATGGATCACTGCCACGACCCTCGACGACCGCAACGTGAACCTCCAGACCCGGCAGATCGCCGCCATTCTCGACCGCGTTCCGCGCGAACCGCGGGAGGGGAGCGAGATCCGGCTGGCTTCGGGCGCGACGCTCGAAGTCAAGGAGAGCCCGGCGGAGCTGCTGAGGTCGATCGAATCCGAAGAGCACCCGGACAGCCCGTCGGTCTCGGCCCGGGAAGCCTGGTGAGACGCCGGTGGCCATCAACCCCGGCGTCGACATCGGCCACGTCCACCTGAAGGTGGCGGACATCGAGCGTGCGCTCGGGTTCTACCGCGACGTGCTCGGCTTCGAGCTGATGCTGCGGATGGGCCGGGGCGCCGCTTTCCTGAGCGCCGGCGGCTATCACCACCACATCGGGCTCAACACCTGGGAGAGCCACGGCGGCTCGCCGCCGGCTCGCGGCACCACAGGGCTCTATCACGTCGCGATCCGCTATCCCGACCGGCAGTCGCTGGCCGACGCCCTGCGGCGAGTGGCGAACGCGGGCATCCCGCTCGAAGGCGCCGCGGACCACGGCGTCAGCGAGGCCCTGTACCTGCGCGACCCGGACGACAACGGCGTCGAGCTCTACTGCGACCGCCCGCGCGAGCAGTGGCCGGTCGACGAGGACGGCGAGCTGACCATGTACACCCGGCCGCTCGACGTCCAGGGCCTCCTCGCGACGCTCTCCGACACTCCGTCGACATAAGCCGACACAGTCCGACATGACGGGATGACGTGCCGCTTCTCGCGCGTCATCCGCCAGGACCGTCCTTTCTCCCATTCATCCGCCCCGGCGTGCCCGGGCACGGCCGTTGCTTTTTAAGAGTGACGCAAGCCAGCAGGATTGGAGGAGGGGAGGAATGTCCGGAGAGACCCGGAGCCGCGCGCTCCTCATGTCGTCGCTCGTCCTGGCGGTGGCGCCGAAATGCCCGGCCTGCCTCCTGGCGTACGCGGGCCTGGTGGGCTCGGCGAGCCTCTCGTGGTCCGTCTACGGCGCCTACGCCCAATGGATCGCGCCGGTGACCGCCATGGCGCTCGCGCTCACGGTGGGCGCTGTTGCCTTTCAAGGACGCTGCCGGCGTGAGATGGCTCCCGGCCTGATCGCGTTCCTCGCGGCCGCGCTCATCTTCGCGGGCCGCTTCTGGCTGCATCAGAAAGCTTTCGTCTATCTCGGCATGGCGGCGCTCCTCGGCGCCGCGGTCCGGGCCGCGCGGCCCGCCTGTCCCGCGTGCCGGGAAACCCGTTCAGGAGAGGATGACATGGAACGATCGAACCGCTGGAGAACCACCGCGCTGCTCGCCGCCCTTTCCATCGTGAGCGCGCCGGGGCTGCGCGCCCAGCAGCCTCCGCCGCCCAAGGGACCGTGCCCGTTCGCGGCGATCGACATCGACAAGTATGGCCGCCAGCCGTTCCAGAACCCGCCGGACGAGCGCTCTCGGGAAGGGCTGCTCGAAACCATTCTCAAGGTCAAGTACACCGATCCGAAGTCGGCCTCGATCGGCGGCTGCGGGGTGACGCTGCGCACCTACAACGGCCAGCTCGTCGGCCCGACGCTGCGCCTGAAGCCCGGTGCGACCCTCGCCGCCGAGCTGCGCAACGAGCTGCCGCTCGAAACGCCGGACCAGATGGCGGACCAGATCCACCAGGAGGCGAGCAACGCGTTCATCGACACGCGGCCGCACACCTTCAACACCACCAATCTCCATACCCACGGCCTGCACGTCTCGCCCACGGGCAACAGCGACAACGTGCTGCTCGCGATCCCGCCGACCACCAGCTTTCCCTATGAGATCCATGTGCCGTCCAACCATCCGTCGGGCACCTTCTGGTACCACGCGCACACCCACGGCTCGACCGCGATCCAGGTCGGCAGCGGCATGGCCGGCGCCTTGATCATCGAGGACGAGCCCGCGGACATCCCCGAGTCGCTGCGCAAGGCGAACGAGCGCGAAAAGGTGATGGTCTTCCAGACCATCCTCTACGACACCTACGGCCGCGCCGACGACATCACCGCCTTCTTCCCGGACAGCAAGTCCACCGAGGTGCTGTGCAAGGAGGGCAAGTCCGGCTGCACCTGGCAGAACTCCCTGCGGCGCGTCACGATCAACGGCCAGATCGTGCCGCGGATCACGATGCGTCCGGGCGAGGTGCAGCGCTGGCGGATGATCGACACGTCGTTCCGCGAATCGCTCAACATCCGCCTCGAAGGCCATTCCCTTCATGAAATCGCGCTCGACGGCCTCTATCTCGGACGGATCGACACCTGGACCACCGCCCAGCCGATCGATCTGGAGCCCGGCTATCGCAGCGACGTGCTGGTCAAGGCCAGCATGACGCCCGGCACCTACCGGCTTCTGGACGCTCCCACCAGCGCCGTGCAGGCCCTGCGGGGCGTGGTGGAGGATGAGAACCTGCTCGCCGAGATCGTGATCGAAGGCGAGCCCATGGACATGAAGCTCCCCACCGACGCCGAGATGGCGAAGCTCGCGCCGTTCCCGGGCGTGAACCTCCAGGCGCAGGCGGACGGCGTGCAGACCGCGGTGTTCAAGCTCGGCAGCGCCGCGAGCTCGACGGACGCGCGGAACTATTTCCAGATCAACTATTCCGCGTTCAACCCCACCCGCATCCGCTACGTGAAGCTCGGCGCCACCGACATGTGGAACCTGACCACGGTCGGCGATCCCTCGGTGATCACCAACGGCATCCCGCCGCTGCCGCACGTCTTCCACATCCACGTCAACCCCTTCCAGACTACCCGCAAGGACCCGAAAGGCCAGTCCGAGACCGTATGGAAGGACACGCTACTCATCCCCGCGGGCCAGACGCTGAACATCTACACGCAATATACCGATTTCATCGGACAGTTCGTCATGCACTGCCACATCCTGGATCACGAAGACCTGGGAATGATGGAGATCGTCGAGGTGGTGGGCGAGGACACCGGCACGCCGACGATGGGCCACGGCGCGCATTCCCATTGATAACGGGAAAAGGACTGGGACAAAGGAAACATCATGGCTGAACCGACAAGGTACCAACGAGTCAAGGACATCCTCGACAACGCGGCCGCCGGCAGCACGGCAGAGCGCTTCTGGGACGTGCCGCTGGCCGATCTGAAGACAGCTTCGCTGCACGGCATCCGGCTGATCGCGGCCGAGGGGACGAAGAGCTGCTGCGGCACCGCACGGACTCGCGGCGAGTGCTCGGGCCTCGTCCAGGGTCTCCGCGGCGAGGGGCCGTTCGACGGCTCGCGCTTCCCGCGGCTCCCCTGGGGCGGCACGCCGGTGGCGGACGACGACATCCGTTTCATCTCCGATTGGATCGACGACGGCCTGCCGGCGGACGACCGCGAGATCGCCGCGTTCGACGTCGTGGTCAAGACGGCGTCCACGTCGCTCGAAGCGATCCGTCCGGACAACCTGGAGAGCGCGCTCGGAAGCTCGGAGGAGTACGCCTACGAGAACGGCGAGATCAAGCAGCGCATGAACCTCGACTGCCTGAACGACACGCAGATCGAAAAGCTGCGCTTCGCCTTCCGCGAGATGTACGCGCTCAACAAGTGGCCCGAGGACATCCGCAGCTACAACAACATGGCGCTGATCCATCAGAACCACTGCCAGCACGGCTGGGAGCGGTTCCTCCCCTGGCATCGCATCTACCTCTACGAGTTCGAGCAGGCGCTCCAGGACCAGTGCCCGGACGTGACGCTGCCGTATTGGGACTGGACCATGCCGCAGTACGTGCCCGCGCATCCGGAGATGGGGTCGATCCTCCCGAGGAGCTTCAAGGCCTTCCTCACCGAGGCCTCGCTGGCCTATCTCAAGGAGGCGCCGCCGCGCCTCACGGCGCGGCAGATCAAGATCCTCAACGAAAACATGCTGGGGAAGCTCTACACCTCGCAGCAGCGCTTCTTCGCGGAGGTGAGCGAGCTGATCGGTCCGAAGTACACCGAAGGCGAGCACCGCCACCGCTTCATCGACGCGCTCCTCGCCTCGAACTCGCTGTGGTACCCGCTGCGCTATCCCGCCGAGTACCACACTTCGGACGGCAAGCCGGGCACCCTCAACAAGGTGATCCATTATCACTACCCGACGGCCGACGACATCGCCGAGATCCTGAGCCTGCGGACCTTCCGCGACTTCGGCGGCGGCAGCATCTACAACGATTCGTTCGGGTTCATCGATCAGAACCCGCACAACACCATGCACCTGTGGACCGGCGGCATGAACCCGGATCCGAATGCGGGAAAAGCGGAGGAGGAGGAGGAGCTGGAGGAGGGCGATCCGGGTCAGAAGCGCAACAAGACGGTGCGCGTGGCCGGCCGCCGCTTCCACACCCGCGACGACATGTACTCCCAGCCGGCGTTCGGCGACATGTTCAGCAACCTGACCGCGTCCTATGACCCGGTGTTCTGGCCGATCCATTCGAACGTCGACCGCCTCTGGTGGGAGTGGCAGGAGATGCACCCACAGAGCCTGCCGGCCGACCTCTCCTCGGTGCTCACGCCGTGGAGCTACACCATCGCGGACACGCTCGACATCAGCCGCTTCGGTTACGAATACGTGAAGAGCACCTACGTGCTGCCCGTGGGGCTCGAAACGCCTGTGGGACGGTTCGTATCAAAACCCATCGACGTGCCGAAGACCGTGCGCGCGGGCTTCCGCCAGGCCGAGGTTCGCCTCCATCGCGTGCCGCAGCTCCAGCGCTCGTGTTTCATCCGCGTCTTCCTGAACCTGCCGGATGCGAACGCCGATACTTCCATCGAAGACCCGCACTACGCCGGCTATCTCGCGGTCTTCGGCCACGGTCCGTGCATCGGCGGACCGGGCCACTGCGAGGTGCCGACGCGCCGCAAGTACGACCTGCGGCCGCGCAGCCACAACACGCCGCGCAACCACCGGATCAACGTCACGAAAACCGCCCGGCGCCTGCTCGACAAGGGTGCCAAGTCGCTCCAGATCACGCTCGTCGTGATCGGCGTGGACTACCGCGAGGAGAACGAGCTCCTGCGGCTCCAGGGCGTGTCGCTCAACTTTCTCGACTGAGCCAGGGAGACGCCATGCCTACGGTCTACAAAATTCATCCCGGGATCGGCATCGCCCGGCTCGGCAACAGTCCCGACGAGTTCTACATCTCACCCGAGAAGCCCGCCGCGCTGCCCATCGACTGCGATGCGCAGGGCAACCCGATGATGTCGCCCGACGGTCTCACCGAGCGGACGGTCGAGAATTTCAAGGATTCCGAGGGCCGCATCAAGCGCCAGGCCGCGCGCTTCCAGATCTATGTCTATGACGACGAGAGCCCCGAGGGCCGGCCGCTCAACCTCGGCGATCCGATCTCCGGCGGCGGCAACCAGGGCTTTCTCGTGGACATCCAGTGGCGCGCCTATCTGGCGAACAAGAAGGCGTCCTGGTACGAGTTCAAGCAGCTCGAAGGCGAGCACGGCTACGCGCCGGACCACCCGCGGCGCAACGCGGACATCCAGGGCGACAACGCGCGCCAGCGATTGATCATCGATCCCGGCCCGCGCATCGTCAACTGCACGAACCACCGCCGGTCGAGCTTTGACCGCGACGGCCGCGACGTGTACGCCACCACGTTCCCGCCGCCGCTCCAGCCGAAATCGATCGACACGCTCGGCGGAATGCTGACCGACGACAGCGGCCGGCTGCTGGTGCTCGGCGGCCACGGCAATTCGGGCTCCTACCAGTCCGATCAGTTCGGCCAGCCGCGCATCGACACCTACGCCAACAACGACGGCTGGTTCGACGACACCTCGGACGGTCCGGTGACCGCGCGGCTCGTGATGTATTCGCCGAACGTCGGCGCCACGCGCTTCATCGACGTCGAATATCCCGCGTGGTGCCTCGTGGGCTATCCGCGCTACTCACCGCAGATCCTCGACATGGTCACGATGGATGAGGTCATCCTCAACATGTCGGTCCAGCAGTTCGCCTACCGCACGGACATCTACGGCCAGGCGGGTACGTTCGACTGCCCGCAGCACATCCCGCCCACGGACACCGAGGCCCTGATGATGTGGCAGGCCGGCAAGCTGCGCTGGAACCCCGACTACAAGCCGTGGTTCTACCGCGACATCTGGCCGATCCTGTTCCGCGCCGATCAGTTCTCCTACCTGACGAGCATCCTTGGACAGTCGAACTTCCCGCACAATCAATCGCCGCGCGGCAACTTCGATCCCTACAAGATGTCCGTGCCGCCGATGGTCGACAAGACGAAGCTCGATGCCTGCGAGAAGAGCTGCCTGGCCAAACATCATTCGGGCGACCTGTTCGTCGAAACGCTCTTCCCGGCGGTCACCGTCCTCGAAAAGCAGTCCGAAGGCAAGCTGCTGCGCGCCCGCGGTATCCGCGGACACCGGGCAGCGGCCGAGCCGGTTTCGGAGCCGTTCGAAAAGGCGGTCCGCAAAGCCCTCGGGACGTTCGCCAAGAAGGTCCAGGGCGACGATCCGGGCAAGGACTTCAAGGACTATCTCCGCAGATGGCGCGCGGCGGGCGAAACGCCCGAGTACGCCAAGGCGAAGGACGAGCTCGAGCAGACCGTGGACGCCGAGCTTCTGCGCCTGCGGTCGTCGATGGACGAGGAGCTCTGGCAACAGCTCCGGGTGGTGACGAACGAGCACCTCAAGAAGTATCACACGGGCAAGCTGCTGGAGGAGTGCCGCGCGAAGTGCGTGGCGTCCGCCACCTCGGACCCGTACCGGGCCTATCGCCAATACCTGTTCGACATCCTGCGCCAGCCCGGCGAAGACAATGTTTTCCGTCTCACCGGCAAACCCGACAGCCGCGTCCACGGCCTGCCGCTGATGCCGCTGCTGGCCGGCGACAATCCGATCTCCAACACCCTGCCGGCGAAGTTCCTGCCGCTGACCGACTATCAGTACTACCTGCTGCGCCAGTGGGCGCTCGGGCTGTTCTACAACGAGGAACTGGAAGGCTGGGCGCATCCGGACCCGTGGAACCCGTATGCCGGGTGGGTGAACCGCACCGGCCGGGATCTGGACATGGGCGTGCTCAGCAACGTGCTCGGCGGCGCGTTTTGTCCGGGCGGCGAGGTGGGGTGGATCCTGCGCAACCCCGCCGTCTACCTGGAGCCGTTCCGCATCAAGGTCGACCCCGCGTTCTCCTCGTTCCGGCAGACGGCCGCGCAGGCGAACGCGAACCGGGGGCAGGTGCCCGAGGCGGACTACAGCGCCTACGTGGACTCGGAGCTCAGCCAGAACGACAACTTCGACCGCGGCATGCAGCCGGGCGACCTGACCAAGCACATGGCGCTGCCGTGGCAGGCCGACTTCAACGAGTGCACCACGCAGACGATCAACGTGACGTACGAGGAGTGGAACAACATCTATCCCAAGAGCGAGGGCGACTCGCTCATGGTGCGCGAGGAGAAGACCTGGGAAACCCTGTGGTGGCCGGCCCACCGGCCGCTCCAGGTGTGGGAGCCGTATCTCTCCGACGGCCAGACGTCGTATCGCTGGGTCGACTGGAGCCGCGGCGTCCCGCAGACCAACGCCGGCGACCTGAAGATGGTCACCGAGTGGTGGAAGCTCGCTTTCGTGATCGAAAACCCGGCGGGAAACCTCGAGCCGAGTGAGGTGCCGCCTCCGTCCCCGCCGCCCTATATCGCCGTCGAGGCAACCAAGGAGAAGAAATGAGCACGAGCATGAATCCTTTCGTCGGATCGTGGACCTATCGCAGCCTGCTGAACGATCCGGACCCGAAGAAGCAGTTCAACGACCTGCAGTTCGGCCTGGGCACGATCGTGATCGAAGAGACTCCCGAGGAGGTGCTGAAGGGCACGATCGGAGGCGAAGGCTGGTCGCTGAAGCTCTACGGCTCGCGGAACTACGGCACGCCGATGCAGGTGCGCTTCCAGGGCAAGGGCCTCGTGAACGGCGAGGAGTGGATCTACGACTACATCGGCTGGCTGGTGCCGGTGTGGCCGAACAGCAACCCCACCCTCCAGCGGACCGCGATGGTGGGATCGATCGTTCGGACGATCCCGCATTCCGGCAGCAACGGCGGCGTCAACCCGGCCGGCGTGGTGGCCTCGTGGTACGCAGTCAAGATCTAGTTGACGTTGCGATCGTGGGAGGAGGCCCGGCCGGCAGCGCGGCCGGGCTCTCTCTCCGCTCGCACGCGCCGGGGCTCTCGGTCGTCCAGATCGAGGCCTCGGCGTACACGTTGCCGAGGATCGGAGAGACTCTGCCGCCTCCGTCCCGGCGTCTGCTGGAGCACCTGGGCGTCTGGGAAGCCTTTCGCAGGCAGAACCATGCGCCGGTGGTCGGCACCACCGCGGCGTGGGGCGCCCCGTCGGCGCAGGAAAACGATTTCCTTTTCAACCGTCACGGCGACGGCTGGCACCTCGACCGGACCGCCTTCGACGCCATGCTCGCCGGAGAGGCGGAGCGCCGGGGCGTAGGCCGCATCGAATCGCGGGTGATCGACGTAGACCGGAAGGATGGCTGGAGTCTCTCGCTTGCGGATGGTCGCGAGTTGCGGGCTCGCTTCCTGATCGACGCCACAGGCGCATCCGCGACGATCGCGAGGAAGCTCGGCGCGCGTTTCGTGGCCGCCGACCGGCTCACCGGTTTCGTCCGGTTTTTCGAGGACCGCTATGGCAACGATCCACGCTCCCTGGTCGAAGCCTTCGCGGACGGCTGGTGGTACACGGCCGGCCTGCCCGGAGGCTTGCGGATCGCCGCCTGCATGACCGACGCGGATCTCGGCCGGAGCCTGGGCCTGGGCGATCCGGACTCCTGGTCCCGGCGGCTCGACGCGGCGGAGCAGGTGAGTTCCCGACTGCAGGGAACCCGGCCGCAAGGCGACGTCGTGATCAGGGCCGCATCTTCGCGCCGGCTCGACGCGGCGGCGGGGGAGGGCTGGCTGGCGGTCGGCGACGCGGCCTCGGTGTTCGACCCGCTCTCGTCGTCCGGCATCACCAAGGCTTTGCGCTCCGGCATCTTCGCCACGTACGCGATCGGTGACCTGCTGGTGAAAAGCGACGATCGGGCTCTGGAGCGCTATCGGCGTTATAGTCAGGACGAGTTCGAAGGCTACACGCGAGTCCGCGCCCGCTATTACAACGAAGAGCGCCGCTGGCCGGAGAGCGACTTCTGGCGGCGGCGCGCTTCCTGACAAGGAGGCTCCATGCCCGAGAGCACTGAGACGAGCAACGCCTGGAGCGCGACCGAGCGGAAGCTCTGGCGCTCCCGTATCGCTCCCGAGCTCCTCGAAACCGCCGCGCCCGGCGAGATCGATCTTGCGACGGGCTCGCCGCCGTTTCCGGTGAGCCCGGAGGTCAAGAGAGCGATCACGGCCCGAGTCGGCGAAATCGATCACCTGTCCTATCCGCCGACCGAGGGCGAGGAGAATCTCCGCTCCGCCATTGCGGAGTTCGACCAGAAGCATCTCGGCGCGGCCTACACCGCCGCTGGGGTCGTGATCACCTACGGCGCCATGCAGGCCCTGTCCAACGTCATCGGCGCGATGACCAATCCCGGCGACGAAGTGCTGCTGCCGGCGCCGTTCTGGTTCCAGTTTCCCAATGTCGTGACCTATGCCAAGGCCGAGCCGAAAATCATCGTCACCTATCCGGGGAACAAGTTCAAGCTCACGCCGTCGCTCCTGGCTGCCGCCATCACGCCGCGCAGCCGGGTGCTGGTGTTGACCAATCCCAACAATCCGACTGGCGCCATCTACACCCGTGACGAGTTGGCCGCCCTGGTCGAGGTTCTGAAGCTCTATCCGGACCTCGTGGTCGCTTCCGACGAGGTCTACAACCTCCTGACTCCCGGCAGCTCGGGCCTCGAGCCGGTGACCAGCCTCTGCAGCTTCAAGGAGATCCGGAACCGGGTCTTCGTGATCAACAGCATGTCCAAGAACTTCGCCATGTCGGGCCTGCGGGTCGGTTGGATCGGCGGCACCAACGAGGCGGCCATCGAGCGGATGACGCAGCGCCAGCGCTTCATCTCCCTCGGCGTCAACGTGTACCTGCAGGCGGGCGCGCTGGCGGGCATCAAGGATACCGGCGGCATCGTGGGCGGGATCAATCGGGCGCTCGTGGGACGCCGCGAGAAGGCGGCCGAGCTTCTCCGCTCGATCCCGCGCGTGGAGTTCGCCGTTCCCGAGGCCTCCTACTACTTCTGGGTGGACATGCGCAGGTACATGGGCTGCCGCACGCCCGAAGGCAAGACCATCCGCGTCGACGAGGATCTCGTCAAATATCTCGGCGGACCCATGGGAGTCGCGGTGGTCGCCGGAGACCGGTGCGGCATCCCGGGCTACTACCGCATCACCTACGCCGTTCCCGAGAATCTCTTCGCGGACGGCGTGAAGCGCATCAAGGCGCGTCTCGCCGCCCTGATCTGCGGCTGATTCACAAACACGCTTCGCTTTCCTTTGGAGCTGTTCCGAGGGAAAGCGAAGCGTAGGTTTTGGGGCTACGGGAAGTAGCCGTTGACGTCGATGACCACGTGCACGGTACCCGAGGTGCCGAGGACCGGTTCGACCCAGACCGCCCCGGGGGATCCGTAGTAGCCGGGCGCTGTCAACAGGATGGTGTTGTTGGCGCGGTTCTGGCCGGTGGCAAAGCTGATGTTGCTGGTGTTGGGCATGGACGTCTGCGCCGGCCAGACGACGAGATAGCCGTCCGCCGTGGCGTCGATGGCGGTGATGTTTGCGGACACCGCCTTGGCCGTGGCGGGAACGCCGCAGCGCTCGGCGAGGGCGACCTCGTAGGTGGTTTCACCGGACAGCGGGACGTTGCTGCCGAGACGCGTATCCAGCACGCGGCAGGGGGCGAGGGTGAAGAAGTCGCCGGAAGAGGAATTCCCCCAGGCGGCCGTGACCCGGAACGTGATCGGCGTCTGGGACGCGAAGTTGACCACTCCGACCCACCAGCGCCCCGCCCCCGCGCTCGACAGGGAGCAGGTCTCGGTCGAGGTCCCCCCGATGTACGGCCGGCAGGCGTAATTGGAGAGGTCCGGCTTTGCGTTGAAGCGGACGTAGAGGTCGGCGTCTTCGCTCAGGTTGTCGAGCGTCACCGCGAGATTGGTGGGCCCCGCCGGAATATCGAAATAGAAATACTTCCAGACGGTCTCCGACGCGCCGGGCGCAAGATTGCCGCTGGCAGGAACGCCATTGGTGAGCAGGACATCGCCACTGCTCTGCAGCGCGAAGCCTGCCGTCACGCTCCTGTCCGAGGACAGGGTGACAGTGCAGGTCCCGGTGCCGGAGCACGAGCCGCTCCAGCCGCTGAAGGTGGAGCCGCTGGCCGGAGCGGCCGTGAGGGTCACGTTCGTTCCGGACGCGTAGCTCGCCTGGCAAGTTCCGCTCGTGCCGCCGTTGTTGATCGTACAGTTGATCCCCGACCCGGTGACGGTTCCCTGGCCCGTGCCGGAGCCCGACACCGACAGCGTTTTGGTCGACTGCGGCTGCGTCAGCGTGATCGTGCCCGAGTCGGCCACGCGGGTGTTGTTGGAGTCGCTCGTCTCGCTGATCTGGTCCTGGTCGTCCACATAGGCGCCGAGGTAGTACGTGCCTGCCGACAGGGACGAAGGGATGCTCATGGCGCCGTTGCACGTCCCGCCGAATCCGGCCGGGAGCCCGGACGGGAAGTTGCAGGTCTGGATCAGCGTGTCGCTCGTCGAGATCGTCGAATTCGTGGAGAGATAGAAACCCATGCGGAAGGAGCTGGTGGCGTCGGCGGCTCCCGTGTTGGCGGCCTGCGAAGAGACATTGATCGTGGAGCCGATCGTCCCCGTGGAAGGACCGGAGAGGGAAAGGACGACCAGGTCCGGTTTGCCGCCTCCCGTGATCAACGAGTTGACGTTGGTCCGGATCGAGGGCAGCAGGTTGTAAAGGGTCGTCCCGGGGCAGACGGTACCGCTGGGGCAGGCTGACGGCGCAGGCGACGGGTTGGCGTCGCGATGGCCGCTGATGTTGTTCAGGGTGAGCTGCGACGGAGAGTGGTAGCTCGACTGCAGGGGATTGATGCCGCGCTGGTCGGCCTTCCAGGCCAGGAGCTTCTCCAGGCTGCTGCGCGCGGATTGGGTGGGCGACGTCGACGAATAGGTCCCCAGCATGGCGACGCCCATCGTGTTCGTGTTCACGCAGGAGAAGTGGGCGCCGATCACGTTGTCGCCGCCCGCCCGGCCCTCGTAGACCGTGCCATTGGGATCGATCAGATAGTTGTAGCCGATGTCCCCCCAGTTGTTGCCGGAAGCGTTGGCGTGGTAGGTCCAGATGCTGCGCACCTGGGCGGGCCAGTCCGTAGCGGAGTTGGTGGTATCCGTATGGTGGACGATCAGGTGTGTGACCGTCGTATAGGCCGGGCTCCAGCGCGGCGAGGATTGGCCTTCGGGACAGCCCCAGGCCGTGCGCGACACGACGGACGGCTTCGAGACGGCCCCGGCGCTCACGCTCTGCATCTGCTCGATCCGCTCCAGGACGTCCTTCGGAGTCTCACCGGGATCGATCAGGAAGAAGGTCAGTCCCTTGAGCACGGGCGAGATCCCCGGGAACGTTCTCTGGAGGTCGACCCTGTACTGGAGGAACCGCGTGCCGCGGCCGAAGTCGATCAGGCTCGCGAAGAAGGTGCCCGCGTCGTGCGACATGTCGGGGTTGACCCGCAGCGTCTGCCATTCCGACCAGACCTGCCCGTCGCGGGAGCCGCGCACCAGGATCTCGATCCCGTCGCTCTGGGAGGCGGAGACCTGCCAGCGGGCGCCGAGCGAGGCGAACGCGATCGGCGTTTCGAGGCTGTCGGATTGGAGGGCCGCTTGTGCGGCCTGATCGTCGAGCGTGAGACCTTCCAGGGTAGAGCGAAGGCTCTTGTCCGGGCCGGCCCGAAGCTCGACCGGCAGTTCGCGGAGCATCGTCTCCGGCATCTCCCAACTGAGTGGCGGCGGAACGATCGCCTCCTGGGCGGTGAGTGGGAGGCAGAAAGCGGTCAGGGTCGGGATGAGACAGGCAAGGCGAGACAGGCGCGACATGGTGCTGGTTCTCCCTTCGGGCCGCGACCCGGGCAGCGGGTCGCGGCCTCTGTTTCACAGGAGAACCGGCGTCATGACGAATGTTTAGACAGCAGAGGTCAGTTCGTCTTCCACCCCGTCCACCCCGGCCCGCGCACCACGCGGCCGGGGGTGGCTCCGGTGTGCTCGCCGTCCTTGAGGACCTGGACGCCGTTCACGAAGACGTGGCGGACTCCGGTCGAGTACTGGTGCGGCTTCTCGAAGGTGGCGTGGTCCTGGACCTTGGCGGGATCGAAGACGACCACGTCGGCGTAATAGCCTTCCTGGAGACGGCCGCGCTCGCGGATCTTCAGGTTCTCGGCCGGCAGGCTGGAGAGCTTGCGGATCGCGTCCTCCAGCGGCAGCACCTTCTCGTCCCGCACGTACTTGCCGAGGACCCGCGCGAAGTTGCCGTAGGCGCGGGGGTGCGGGTTGGACTTGAGGAACGGGCCTTCCGGAGCCAGGGCCTCGGCGTCGGAGCCGAAGCTCATGTAGGGGAGTTGGAGCTGGCGCTTGATGTTGTCCTCGGACATCAGGAAGTAGATCGTGCCGACCCGGCTGTCGTCCTCGATCACCATGTCCATGGCGGTCTCCTCGGGCGACTTGCCGCGCATCTTTGCGATCTCGGCCAGCGACTTTCCGGTCAGGGGCTTGAGCTTGTCGTTCTTGAAGCCCACCAGGAAGGTGTTCTCCGCACCGGCGAAGAAGAGAAGGTTTTCCCACTGATCGGTCGGAGTGGTCATCTCCTTCTTCAGACGCTCGCGGATGGCCGGGTCCTTCATCCTTTCGATCCAGGACTTGAGGCCGCCTTCCTGCACCCAGGGCGGCATGGCCGCGTCGAGGCCCGTGGCGCCGGCCGGATAGTTGTACATGTCGGTCGTGATGCGGACGCCTTCGGCGCGGGCCTTTTCGATCCTCTGGATGACCTGGTCGAGCTTGCCCCAGTTCGGCCGGCCCGCGGCCTTGAGATGATAGATCTCGGCCGGCACCTTGGCGCGGCGGGCGATGTCGATGAGCTCGTCCACGGCTTCGAGCAGTCGATTGCCCTCGCTCCGCATGTGCGAGATGTACATGCCGCCGTACGGCGACGCCTCTTCGCAGAGCGCCGCGAGCTCGTCGGTGCCGGCATAGAAGGCGGGCGCGTAGATCAGCGAGGAGCCCACGCCGAGCGCTCCCTCCTCCATGGCCTGGCGGACCAGCGCCCGCATGCGCTGGAGCTCCTCGGGATTGGGCGGCCGGTTCTCGTAGCCCACCTCGTGGATGCGCACCGTGGTCGCTCCCACGAACGAGGCGACGTTCGGGGAGATGCCTTTCTTTTCGAGCATCTCCAGGTATTCGCCGAGGGTGGTCCAATTGATCGGATATTTGATGTCGCCCTGCTGTTCGACGGCCTCTTTCTTCATAGCGTCGTTGAGCGGGCCCATGGACATGCCTTCGCCCATCACCTCCAGGGTCACGCCCTGGCGGATGTCGCTCTGGCCACGGCCGTCGTAGACGAGCGAGTCGGTCGCCCAACTCAGCATGTTGATGAAGCCGGGCGAGACCGCGAGGCCCTTGACGTCCACCTCCACCTTGCCCTTGGCGTCGACGAGGTGGCCGATCTTTGCGATGCGATCACCGCGCAGGGCTATGTCGGCCACGTACGGCTTGCCGCCGTTGCCGTCGTAGATCGTGCCGCCGCGCAGGATCACGTCGTAGGTTTCAGCCGCGGACAGGAGGCTTGGGATGAGGGTCAGAACGGCGAGCATCAGGATTGGACGGGTCATGGGCGCTCCTCGGAGACGGGGGTTGGCGCGGGCATTCTATCCCGAGCCGTCATCCGTCTCCGAGGGGGCGCGAGCTTGAGAAGGCGGCCGTCGAGGGTGGTCAGCCACACCTCGCCCCGCGAGTCCTCGCCGAACGAGGTGACGTACTGCGCCCGCACCGAGAGCTCGCGCACCTCCCAGCGGTCTCCCTGGCGCTGCGCGGCCCAGAGCTGGCCGTTGCAGATGTCGCCGAACAGGTAGGAGCCGTAGAGATCGGGCAGGTCGGAGCCGCGATAGACCAGGCCACCGGTCACGGAGCAGCGCTCGTCTCCATGGTCGTACTCCAGGATGGGGAGCGTGTAGGCCGGGGAGTTGCACGGCGGGACCGTGGCCGGGCAGGCGTCGGTGGAGAAGCAGAGGCTCCCTTCCATCACCTTCCAGCCGTAGTTCCGACCGCCGCGGCTGCCGGCGGGCTCGAAGTTGATCTCCTCGCGCCGGTCCTCGCCCACGTCGGCGATGTAGAGGTCGCCCGTCTTGCGGTCGAAAGAGAATCGCCAGGTGTTGCGCAGACCGATCGCCCAGGCCTCCGGCGGGATCGAGGAGTTGCCGAGGAACGGGTTGTCCGCCGGGATCGTGTACGGCGTGCCGTGATCCACGTCGATGCGGAGGATCTTTCCATGCAGGGTGGTGCCTTGCTGCGCGTTGCAGTGCGGATCGCGGCCGGTGTTGCCTTCGCCGCCGCCGTCGCCGAGGCTCACATAGAGATAGCCGTCCGGCCCGAACTGGACCTGGCCGCCGTTGTGGTTCAGGAACTCGCTCGGCGCCTGGAGGAGGATCTGGCCGCTGGCCGGGTCGGCGCGGTCGGGGTTGGCGGAGACCTGATAGCGGGCGAGGGTCACCGAGCTTTCGAGGTCCGTGTAGAGGACATAGAAGAAGCCGTTCTGGCGGTAGCGCGGATGGAAGGCGAGAGCGAGGAGTCCGCGCTCGCCGCCGGTGCTCACCACGTCCCGCAGATCGAGAAAAGGCTCCGGCCTCAGCGCTCCGTGGGCGTAGATGTGGACGAGGCCCTGCTGCTGCGTCAGGAACAACCGCGCGTCGACGGGATCGCCGGCGTTCGTCACCGAGTCGAGGCGGAAGAGATTGATGTCCCGGGCCGGCTGAAGCAGGACCTTCCGCGCCGGCTGCGCGGGCTGGAACACCGGGGCCGCCGTGGCGGTCTCCGCCAGGCACAGAGACAGCGCGACCATCCACAGCCTTCCGCGGTACGACCTCCCAGGTACGACGCGCATGCAGACTCCTCCCCAAACTGATGCTGAATCGACAAGCAAATTTTGAGCCGTGGCGTACTACAATCCCGCAGGCGAACTCGCATCATGAGCCTGATCCAGGTCCAGATCCGCGACGGCTACACCGCCTTCCGCCCCGGCGACGTGGTGGAGGGGACGGTCCTGTGGCAGCTCGAGCCGAAGCCGACCGAGATCGAGGCGCGGCTATTCTGGTACACCACGGGCAAGGGAGACCAGGACGTCGGCATCGTCGAGACCCTGCCCTACGCGGACCCCGCGCCGACCGACCGCCGCCCGTTCCGCTTCCGCCTGCCGGACGGGCCTTACAGCTTCTCGGGCAAGCTGATCTCGCTGGAGTGGGCGGTCGAAGTGGTGGCCCAGCCCGGAGACGTGGCGGGCCGTGCTGAATTCACGCTCTCGCCGACCGGCGACGAGATCCGGCTGGAACCCGTGCCTCCGATCCCCACACCGAAATGAGCTCCACGCCGATCAGCTCGCTCCGCCGCCGCACCGCGAATGCGCCTCCCGGCTGCATGGTGTTGTTCGGCCTCGTCTTCATGGCTGCGGGAGGCGCGCTGCTCTGGTTCCTGACGATCGGTCCGATCCTGCGGGTCGTGAAGGCGCAGACCTGGCCGGAGGTGCCCTGCTCCATCCTCGAGAGTCAGGTGGCGGAGAGCAGCGACTCGGACGGCACCACCTACAAGGTGGCCGTGTCCTTCAGCTATCTGTACGAGGGCCGCGAGTACACCTCCAAGCGCTACGACTTCACGGACTTCTATTCGAGCGGCCGCGACAGCAAGGCCGAGATCGTCTCCCGCTATCCGGTCGGGAGCCGGGCAGTCGCCTACGTGAACCCGTCAAACCCGTCCGAGGCGGTGCTGGCACGAAATTTCTCCCTGCGCTACCTCCTCGGCCTCTTCGGCCTGCTGTTTTTCCTGCCCGGCCTCTTTGTTGTCATCTGGGCGATTGGCAGCCGTCCGGGAAAGAACGCGAACCTGGGGCTCGTGGCCGATCCGGCGTCGCCGTTCGGCGTGACCAATCCGCAGGGAGACGTGGACGGGCCGGTCGAGCTGAAGCCGCAGTCCACGCCGCTGGGCAAGCTCTTCGGGACGATCGTCGTGAGCCTGATCTGGAACGGGCTCACCTGGACCTTCATCCTGCTCTCCTTCCAGGACAGGAACCGGCCCGAAGGCTGCCTGATCGCGTTTCTCGCCGTGTTCGCGCTGATCGGCCTGTTCCTGATCTACGGGATGTTCCATCAGTTCCTGATCCTGTTCAATCCCAGGCCGAAGCTGACCCTGAGTCCGGGCAGCCTGCCGCTCGGCGGCACGATCTATCTCCAGTGGCGCCTCTCCGGAGGCACGGGAGGCGTCCGGCGCCTGACC
>JACZDC010057200.1_pt1 | contig 19142 bp, 15 predicted proteins | sample 8641791 | NCBI WGS metagenome assembly JACZDC01 (sample SAMN15324613, study PRJNA640507) | soil metagenome | isolation source: intercropping peanut in the second line | place: China: Luxin town, Laibin City, Guangxi Province | collected 2019-07-25 | depth 10cm m
GATCGCCGGCAATGCGCTGCCAGATCGCAAGGCGCTTGTCGCGACGCGTCGCGGCAGAATTCACGCCGAGCAGGTTCACGCCGCGCAGCAGGAATGGCATGAGGCTCACATCAAGTTCCGCGCCACCGGCGAGTCCGACGGCGGCCACGCCGCCCTGGGCCTTCGTGCTTCGAAGCAGCTGGCTCAGCACCGCGCCGCCCACATTGTCGACGGCGCCGGCCCAGCGCTCCGCTTCCAGCGGCCGGGTGCTGGCCGCATCAGGCGCCAGCACCTCCTTCGCGCCCAGCGATGTCAGGAACGATGTGGTCTCACGCTTGCGCGTGAACGCCACCACTTCGTAGCCACGCTGCGCCAGCATGTCGATGGCGATCGAGCCCACGCCTCCGCTGGCTCCGGTCACCGCCACCGGTCCCTGGCCAGGCGCGAGGCCATTGTGTTCGAGTTGCGTGATGGCGAGCGCCGCCGCGAAGCCGGCGGTGCCCAGCGTCATCGCATCGCGCGCCGTGAAGCCCGAAGGCAGGCGCACCACCGCATCCGCCGGCACGCGCGCATATTCGGCATAGCCACCGTCGCGCGTTTCCGACAGTCCACAGCCGGTGACGAGCACGGCATCGCCCGGCGCGTAATCGGCCACGCCCGATTCGACGACCACGCCGGCCAGATCCACGCCACCCACCAAAGGAAAGCGCCGCACGATGCGGCCCTTGCCGGTGACGGCCAGCGCATCCTTGTAGTTGATGCCCGACCATTGCACGCGGATCACCACGTCGCCGGGAGCCAGCTGCTCCAGCGCCAGCGTTTCAACGCCGGCGCGTGTTTCGTGGATGCGAAAGGCGCGGAAGGACTGCATGGGCGCATCTTACCGCTGCGCTACACTGCTGCCCATGAGGCATGCAACGTGGCTGCTGGCTGTTTGCGCAGCCCTGAACGGTTGGCAGGTTGCGCGGGCGCAGGCACCGCCCCCATCGCGCATCGAACAGGGCGCGTTGATCTACGATGGCGTTGCACAGGCTTCACCCGCGGATGCGGCGCAACTGGCGCGCTGGCTGGAATCGCGCAGCGCCAGCCTGCTCGACTGGCTGGCCGACGGAAGCCTTCTGATCTCCACGCGCTTTGCCAACAGCGCGCAGATGCACCGCGTGCGCGCCCCGCTGGGCATGCGCGAGCAGCTCACCTGGAACGACGGGGCCGTCATCGACGCCTGGCCGCATCCCACCGATGCCAATGTGCTGCTGGTCGGCCGCGACCGCGGCGGCGATGAAAACATGCAGCTCTGGCGGCGCAATCTCGCCACCGGCGAAGAGCGCCTGCTCACTGACGGCAAGTCGCGCTACGGCGCGCCGGTGTTCGCGCACGATGGCCATCGCATCGCCTTCTCCGGCAATGCGCGCGACGGCGCAAGTTACGACATCTACGTCAGCGAGCTCGACACCGAAGCCGCGCCGCGCCTGGCCATCGGCGGCGGCAGCGAAACGCTGGTGGTGCAGGACTGGTCGGCGGATGACCGGCGCATCGCCTTCATCCGCTATCGCTCGAACAGCGACAGCGAGCTGGTGACCGCGGATCTGGCCACCGGCATGCAGACTCGCATCGAGCCCGCGGCTGCGGCGCGCGAAGCCGCGCCTGCGCGCCCGCGTTCACGGCGTGACCGCGACCGCAACGCGCAGGCGGTGGCTACGCCGGCAACCACGCTGGTGACCCAGGCGCGCTTCTCGCCCGATGGTCGCGGCATCTGGTTTCTTTCGGATCGCGGCGGCGAGTTCGTCGAATTGCGCTACCGCGACCTGTACACCAATGCCGAGCAATCGCTCACTCCTGATGCGCATTGGGATGTCGAACGTTTTGCGCTCAGCACCGACGGGCAGTACGTGGCCTATACGCAGAACGAGGCCGGCATCGACCGGCTGATGCTGTACGCCACGGCGCAGAAAGCCAATGTGCTGCTGCCACCGTTGCCGCCGGGCGCCGTCATCCAGCGGATCAGTTTCGATCGCGGCAACCGTCGGCTGGCGGTGTCGCTGGAAACTGCGCAGTCGCCGCGTGATGTCTACGTGCTCGCGCTGGACGCGGCGGGAGCAGCGCCGGGCGTTGCGCCTGCCGCCGCGCCCGCACCCATGCCCGCGGCCACCTCCGCGCTTCCAGCGCCCACGCTTGCGCGCTGGACGCAGGGCGAAGTCGGTCCCGTCGATGCCCATCAATTCGTGGCTGCCCAGTTGGTGCAATTCCCCACCTGGGATCGCACGGCCACCGGCCCGCGGCTGCTCTCCGCTCTCCTGTTCAAGCCGACGACACCCGGTCCGCATCCCGTGCTCATCTACCTCCACGGCGGCCCTGAATCGCAGTACCGCCCGAAGTGGGATGCGTTCACGCAATACCTCGTGAACGAGATGGGCTACGTGGTGATCGCGCCCAATGTGCGCGGCTCGTCAGGCTATGGCCGCAGCTTCCTCAAGCTCGATGACGCAAAGCTGCGCGAGGATGCGGTGCGCGACGTCGGCTCGCTGCTGGTGTGGATCGGCCTGCAGTCCGACCTGGATCGCAGCCGCGTCGCGGTGATGGGCAGCTCCTACGGCGGCTACCTCGCATTGTCTTCGCTGGCCCATTATGGCGACCGGCTCATGGGCGCCATCGATGCCATGGGCATCACCAGTTTCGTGAGCTTCCTGCAACGCACCTCGCCGTGGCGACGCGGCCTGCGCCGCGCCGAGTACGGCGACGAGCGCGATGCCGACATGCGCAGCTTCCTGCAGGGCATTTCACCGCTCACCAATGCCGCCGCCATCCAGCGCCCGCTGCTGATCGTGCAGGGAATGAACGATCCGCGTGTGCCCGCCAGCGAATCAGAACAGATGGTGGCGCGCGTGCGCGGCGCCGGCGGGGAAGTGTGGTATCTGGCCGCCAGGGACGAAGGCCACGGCTTTCGCAGGAAGAGCAACCGCGATGCGTATCTGCAGACCGTCGCGCAGTTTCTCAGGCGGCTGAATACGAAATAGCGCCGCACCCGGCGGCGCGCTCACGCGAGCGTGCTTACTTCGAAGCCGTAAGCGCCTTCTCGTTGCGCGGCACCGTCTGCAGCGAAGGCTTCTGCCTGGAGAAGTACTCGGCCACTTCCTTCACTTCTTCGGGCTTCAGCTGCGCGGCGAAGGGCGCCATGATGGCGTTCTTGCGCGCGCCCTTGCGGTAATCCTCGAGGGAGTGCTGCAGATAGTCGGCGTGCTGGCCCGAGAGGCTGGGATACATGCCCATGATGCCCACGCCATCACGGCCATGGCAGGCCTGGCAGGTGGCCACGGCAGCCGGCGTCTTGCCCACGGGCTCACCACCCGCGGTCTTCACTTCGGCGCCGGCCAGATAGGCCGCCACGTCCTGCATGTCCTGGTCCGACAGCGTGGAAGCGTGCGCATGCATGGTGGCGTGGCCGCGTTCGCTTGCGCGATATCCCTTCAGCGCCGCGACGATGTATTCGGCGTGCTGGCCGCGCAGCTTGGGCACCGAGTACGTGGGATATACATTCTTGTAGGTTTCGATGCCATGGCAGCCCAGGCAGGTGTAACCCAGCGTCCTGCCGCGCACCGGATCGCCCTCTGCCGAGGCAGGCGCCGCAATGACCAGACCCAACGCCGCGACAGCCAGCGACGACACCAAAGCCTTGAGCAGGGAGCGAGACATCCGGATCCTCAACGATGAGCGCGACGAAAATGAGCCGCGATATTAAGGTTCGACCGGCGAGAATGCCACCGGAGCGCCGCGCCGGGCGGCGCTAACCTGCCGTACACAAAGAGGAATTGATGATTGGCCTGATCCAGCGCGTTGCCCGCGCCCATGTCGAGGTTGGGGGTCAGACCGTGGGCTCCATCCAGCGGGGAATCCTGGCGCTTGTGGGAGTCGAGGCCCCGGATGAACCGCAAACCGCCATCAGGCTGCTGGAACGAATCCTGACTTATCGCATTTTCCCAGACGATGGCGGCAAGATGAATCTCGATGTGCGCCAGATCGGCGGTGGTCTGCTGCTGGTCCCGCAGTTCACGCTGGTGGCGGATACGCGCAAGGGCACCAGGCCCGGCTTCAGCGGCGGCGCCACGCCCGCGAAGGCCCGCGAGCTGTTCGAAGGGCTGGTTGTCGCTGCGCGATCGGTGCATCCCGCGGTTGCGGCCGGCGTGTTCGGCGCCGACATGCAGGTGCACCTGGTCAACGACGGCCCCGTGACCTTCAGCCTCCACGTAACGTAACGAGCCGAAATTCCTGTAATCCGAACCCTTTGGGGGTGGCCTTGTCTTATCATGTGAAACCACTCAAGACACGCCGTTACGGAGCATTGACATGGGCATAGGCATGCGCGAATTGATCATCATCCTGCTGGTGGTGCTGGTCATCTTCGGCACCAAGAAGCTGCGCACCATCGGCTCCGACCTGGGCGGAGCGGTCAGCGGCTTCAAGAAGGCCATGAAAGAAGGCGAGAAGGAAGGCGATCAGGTTGCCAAGCAGATCAAGCAGGGCGAAGACGCCGACTTCCCCGAGACCAAGACGACCGAAAAGCAGTCGTCTGACCGCCCGGCCTGACGGCCGGATCGCCGCTTAGCGCATAAGGTCCCGCCGCGATGTTCGATCTCGGCTTCCCCGAGATATTGATGGTCGTCATCGTGGCGCTGGTGGTCCTCGGACCCAAGCGCATGCCCCAACTCGTGCGGCAGGTGGGGCGCTGGGTGGGCAAGGCCCGCGCCATGGCGCGGCAGTTCCGCGAGCAGCTCGAAAGCGAAATCGACCTCGACGACCTGGCAACCGATTCCAAACGCTCCACCGCCTCGGCCCCCGCGCCCATCCCCGAACTGACCGGCGCGCCCATTGCCGACACCCCGCCTTCACCCGAAGGCAGCACCTATCCATATGGCGCCTATCCGTACGCGGAGCCGCCCACGAGTGAATCGGCGCCCGCGGCGACGCCGCAGCCCGGCGACGACAACTACTCGCATGCCCATGCCTCCGGCGATGCGTCCATGCCTTACTCCCCGCCCGAAGCCGAAGGCTCCAACGCGGAAGACTCCGCCGCCGCCAATCACCCGCACCAGCCCAAAGACAGCACCGCCGCGTAGCATCGCCTTGCCATGAGCGACGACGACAAGAACAAGGACAACCTCAAGGAAGGCACGCTGGTCTCGCACCTGCTCGAGCTGCGCGACCGGTTGATGCGCATGGTCATCGTGCTGGTCGTGGCGTTCGTGCCCTGCCTCATCTACGGCAACGACGTGCTCACCTGGCTGGCCAAGCCACTGACGGCCGTGCTGCCCGAAGGCAACCAGTTGGTGTCCACGTCGGTGATGGGCGTGTTCACCACGCCGTTCACGCTGTCGTTCTACGTGGCGCTGGTCATCGTCATGCCCTATCTGCTGTACGAGATCTGGGGCTTCGTCGCGCCGGGCCTCTACAAACACGAGAAGCGCTTCGCGGCGCCGCTGGTGCTGTCGTCCATCGTGCTGTTCTACAGCGGCATGGCCTTCGCTTACTTCCTGGTGTTCCCGGGCGTGTTCCAGTTCCTGGTGAAGATCACGCCGCAGAGCGTGCACATGATGCCGGACATCAAGGAATTCGTGAGCTTCGCGATGACGATGTTCCTGTCCTTCGGCATCGCCTTCGAAGTGCCCATCGTGGTGATCCTGCTGGTGCTCACCAACATGGTGAAGATCGAGAAGCTCACCGCCAGCCGCGGCTACGTCATCATCGGCATCTTCGTGGTGTCGGCCATCATCACGCCCACCACCGACGCCATCTCGCAGCTGGCCATGGCGGGGCCCATGTGGATTCTCTATGAAGGCGGCGTGATCGCGGCCCGCATGATGACGCGCAACCGCCCGAAGAGCGAGGAAGACGCGGAGCAGAGCGCGTGAACGCGCCCGCCGCATCGCCCCGGCAGAGCGGCGGCTTCTTCGGACATCCGGCCGGTCTTTCGACGCTGTTCTTCACCGAGCTGTGGGAGCGCTTCAGCTACTACGGCATGCGCGCCATCCTGCTGCTGTTCCTGGTGGCGCAGGTGCAGACCGGCGGCATGGGACTGGATGACAAGACCGCCGCGGCCATCTATGGCCTCTACACCGCCGGCGTCTACATCATGTCGATGCCGGGCGGCTGGGTGGCAGACAGATTGCTCGGCGCGCAGCGGGCCGTGTTCTGGGGCGGCGCGCTGATCATGGCCGGCCACACGGTGCTGGCCTTCACGCGCAGCATGCCGGGCTTTTCGCTGGGCCTGCTGATCATCGTGCTCGGCACCGGCCTGCTCAAACCCAACGTCAGCGCCATGGTGGGCAGCGTGCAGCGCGGCGGCGAGGCACGGCGCGATGCGGCGTTCACCTTGTTCTATATGGCCATCAACGTGGGTGCGACCATCGGCCCGCTGGTGGTGGCGTGGCTGGCGCAGACCTTCGGCTGGCATGTGGGCTTCGGCGCCGCCGCCATTGGCATGGCCGCGGGCCTTGCCGTGTATGCGCAGAAGCCCAGGCTGCTCGGCGATGCGGGGCGCCTGCCGGCTGCGCGCGCCGGCACCCAGCGACGCGACTGGACCATCCTGTGGAGCGTCGTTGGCGCGGTGCTCGTGCTCGTTGCGCTGCTGTGGAGCGGCACGCTGCAGGTGAACGTCGTGGTCGTTCAGGGCCGCGCGATTCAGGTCATGGCCGGCGGAGTTGCCCTCTACTTCATCTGCCTGCTGCTGTTTGCCGGACTCAATGGGGCCGAAAAGCGCGGCGTCGTGGTGCTGATGGTGCTGGTGGCCGCGAGCACCTTGTTCTGGGCCGGCTACGAACAGGCGGGATCATCGCTCACGCTGTTCGCCCAGCGCTTCACCGACCGCTTCATCGGCAGCTATGAATTCCCCGCCGGCTGGTTCCAGTCCGTGCAGGCCGTATTCGTGCTCACCTGCGCGCCCCTGCTGGCCTTCCTGTGGACACGGCTGGATGCGCGCAATGTGCAGATGTCGGTGATCACGAAATTCGCGCTGGGTGTGGCCGGCATGGGCCTGGGCTTTCTCATCATGGTGGGCGGCGCGAAGACGCTGGGAGGCAGCCAGGGTGCGAGCCCCTTCTGGCTGGTGATGGCCTATCTGCTGCACGTGCTGGGTGAGCTGTTCCTGAGTCCGGTGGGCATGAGCGCCACCACGCGACTGGTGCCGCCGCGGTTTTCCGGACAGGGCAGGGGCCTGTGGTTCACCAGTCTTGGGATGGGCACCCTCTCCGCCACCCGCCTCGCCGGCAATCTGGGCGAAGGCGCCACGGGCGCCGACTGGTCGGCGTATTTCTTCCGCATGTTCACCTGGGGCGCCGGCGCCGCGGCGCTGTTGCTGCTGTTGCTGCCGCTGCTGCGCCGCTGGGCGGCGCTCGACAACGCGGGTGCGACCGCGCGCGACGCCACCACCGCTGCCGGGGAGCGCGCCAACTCCGCATGACGCCCGAAGCGCGGCCGCCACCTGGCGGCGTGCTGCTGGTGAACTGGCTGGTCAGCGAATCGCCGCCGACGCGAACAGGCTGACCACACTCACGATCAGCGCGCCGAGAATCGCCGAACCGAAGCCGGCGATGCTGAATCCCGGCAACATCCACGCCACCAGCGCCAGCACCGCGCCATTGATCACCAGCAGGAACAGTCCCATCGACAGCACCGTGGCCGGCAGCGTCAGCAATATCAGCACCGGCTTGACCACGGCATTGCACACACCCAGCAGCACCGCAGCCAGCACCAGCGTGCCGGGGTCGGCGATGTGCAGGCCGCCCACCAGCAAGGTGGCCACCCACAGGCCCAGCGCCGCGATGGCGGCGCGCGCGATGAACATCATGTGACCTTCCCCGCGGCCATGCGCTCGCGTTGTTCCACCAGCACCTTGAGGCGCGACAGCGGGCGCTCGGCGGCTGCGCGCAGCTTCATGTAGTGCGCCGTCCACTCCGGCATGTCGGGCACGCCCGAGCACAGCAGCCTCAGGATGGTGTGGTCGCCCTCGCCCTCGAGCAGCACGTCATCGACCACGGCGCCGTCCCAGGGCGGCAGTTCAGGCGGCGGCAGATAGATCAGCCGCAGTCGGCGCGGCGGTTCGAACACATCGATCATGGCCTCGCGCGGCAGTCCCGGCCCCAGCGTGCCGGACCAGCTTCCACCCTGCTGCGGCTTGATGCGCGCATCGATGCCCATCCACAGCGGCAGTACGCTGGGACCACACAGCGCCGTCCACACCCGGGGAGGCGTAGCCGCGATATCGATGCGATGCGCATAGCCACGCGTTTTCATTCGGCTATTCTGCCAGTTCCCGCAGCAGGGCTCATCTGAAGGACATTCCATGGCCTATGTACTCATCGTCATCGTGCTGGCGCTGCTGCAGTTCGCTGCCTTCGGCATCGCCGTGGGGCGCGCGCGCCATCGCTACGGCGTGACGGCGCCAGCGGTCACCGGCCATGTGGTCTTCGAACGCTACTTTCGCGCGCAGATGAATACACTCGAACAGCTGCTGCTGTTCCTGCCGGCCATCTGGCTGTTCGCGCAGTTCATCTCTCCTCACTGGGCGGCTGTACTCGGCGCGGTGTATCTCGCCGGCCGCACGCTCTACTTCATGAGCTATGTGAAGGATCCGGCTTCGCGCCGCATCGGGTTTCTGCTCACCGTCGCGCCCACGCTCACCATGCTGGGCGGCGTGCTGCTGGAGGCCGTGCGCATGCTGCGCCTGAACTGATTTCTTGCATCCGGCAGGGCGATCGTCGGCGCCAGCACCACGCCGTGATGCAGACGTTGGCGAGGCGCTTTGCCACCCGCGCCGGCAGTGCGAACTGCCAAGGTTTTTTTGCGTGCCGCCTGAACTTGCGCCGCTGCGGGGGTGTCAGAGGAGCGCCAGGAAAAATAATTTTGTTCTTCTTCCGCCACGGTCGTAGCAGTTCCGCTACGCGACACAAATCCGATAACTCATGGCCATTAGGCTATTGGATTTTCCGGGACTGATTGTCCAGCCTTCCCATGCGGTCAAGACCACCGCGGGGGCCAACCAGAATATTCGGGCAGCGTAGCCAAAGTGTGTTCGACACATGGCTCGCCATCAGGCTAACGCTTGAGCTGCCGGACTGCGGTCTCGACGGCCGCGGTCTGCCGATAACAAGTTGTCCTTTATTGGGGAGTCCATCTGATGATCAAGAAGTTCCACTCGGAGGCTGAGAAGCGCGCGCGCGACTCGAAGTGGCTCGTGCGAGCCGCAGTCACCGCTGCAATTACCGGAGGATTCGCTGTGTCCGCGCTCGCGGCCGACGCAGCAGCCAGCAAGAATGACACGGCGCAGCTCGAGGAAATCCAGGTTACCGGTTCGCGCATCGTGCGCAAGGATCTGGAGAGCAACAGCCCGCTGGTCACGGTCGAAAAGCAGCAGATCGAAGACAAGGCCTATATCTCCGTCGAGCAGGCTCTGAACGAACTGCCGCAGTTCATGGTGGGCGGCGTGGGCAACAATGCCGGCGTCGTGACGAGCAACACACAGGCCAATGGCCTGGACGGCGGCCGCGGCTCGGGCGACGCGTTCAACATGGCCCTGCTGCCGGACAATGCCGGCGCACTGGGCATCGTGATTCCGGGCGCCGCGAACGTGAACCTGCGCGGCCTGGGTTCCAACCGCTCGCTGGTGCTGATCGACGGGCATCGCGGCATGCCCAGCAACGCCTCGATGACGGTGGACCTGAACACCATTCCGACGATTGCGATCGGCAACATCGAAGTCATCACGGGCGGCGCCTCAGCCGTGTATGGCGCGGACGCGCTGGCCGGCGTCACCAACATCAAATTCCGCGACAACTTCGAAGGCATCAGCATTCGTGTCCGCGGCGGCGTGAACGAAGTCGGCGACGGCGGCGAATACCAGGTGTCGGGCCTGTTCGGCGCGAAGAGCGACAGCGGCAAGGCGCACGCCATGATCGGCCTCGAATACAGCAAGCGCGAGGTCTCCTACTGGAAGAACCGCAGCTTCTTCCGCGAGGCGATGGAATCCCCGTATTCCAACGCCGCCAACTACCTGTTCGGCTGGGGGCCGTACTACACCTCCAGCGCCGATACAGGCACATACAACGTGTTGCAGAAGGCCTGGAGCGGCAATGCGCCGCGGTACAGTGCCATCAACGCCGTCTTCGGTGACCGCGACTGCTACACGGGCACCGCGCAGCTGAATTGCGTCGCGTCGCCCTCGGGCTCAGCCCCTCCGGGCCAGGCGTATGCAACGATCACCCCAAACTCGACGGGAACGCCGTTCGGCGGTGGCTGGTACTTCAATCCCGACGGCACTCTTTACACCCGCAGCTCCCAGTTTCAGGTGGGCAGCGGCGCCAACGCCATCACCAACTACTACGGGCCGCAGGGCTACATGCTGCCGGTCGGCGGCACGAAGGAAAATCCCAGCGAGGTGCGCTGCCTTTATGCCCAGGCGCCGGTTCCTTCGGCTACGCAGGTTGCCGGAGGCAACGGCATCGCGAGGGGCGGTCCGTTCGACGGCCAGATGTGCAATCCCACTTCCGACCGCGTGGACTGGGGACGCTGGCTGACCCTGCCGCGCGAAGGCTATTCGCTGTTTGGCAGAGGGTCGTATGAGTTCAACGACCATCTGTCGGCTTACGCGAACTTCAACTTCTCCTCGTCCACGACCAATACCCGTCGTGAGCCGGCGCCTTTGATGGCAGGTTTCGGCGCGGTGATCCCGTTCGGCGACGCCAGCACGGTATACGCGCCCTCGCTGGTCACGGTCGCAGGTGGCGGCCAGCAGATCGGCGATACCAAGCGTGAATTCCAGGCGGGCGGCGCGCGTGGACTGAACTGCGGTCCGACCGGTGGTTGCACCATGGCGCAGGCCTTCCCGGTGTCGTCGGAACTGCGCACGTTGCTGGAATCGCGCCCGACCGGCGTGAATCCGGCTTCGCAAGGCGCCTTCGCTGGCCTGCCCTCGTGCAACGTCTATACGCTGGCCACCGCGTCCACTCCGGGCGCGCAGACCAACGTGGTCGGCGGGCAGACCTACTACTACACCGTGGCGACCGATCCGAACACCGGCGGGCTGCTGAACAAGTGCGGTCCGAACTCCGGATGGCAGATCAACGCGCAGCCGGCCTGGCTGCCGCCGCGCGGAACGGAAAACATCACCAGCCTTTACCAGTTCGCATTCGGCTTCAAGGGCGACCTGGGCATTTCTGACTGGACGTGGGAGGCGTACAGCTCCTACGGCGATTCGCAGACGCCGGTGAACTATTACGGCTTCCAGTCGCTGAGCAACTACATGAAGATCATCTCCGCGCCGAACTACGGCCAGGGATATCGCGAAGAAGGGTTGAACTCGAAGACCCTGCGTTGCACCAGCGGCATCAATCCGTTCAACCAGAGTCTGCAGCCTTCGGCTGACTGCCTCGAGGCCATCCTGTCCGCGCAGGTGGACCGCAACTCCATGCAGCAGCGCATCCACGAGCTGACCGCGCAGGGACACCTGCTCGAGCTGCCCGCGGGTGAAATGCGTGGCGCGGTGGGTCTGAGCTATCGCAAGGATTCCTACCAGTTCCTGCCGGATTCGCAGCGCGCTCGCTCGTACGTGGGCGATTCCTCGGCGGGCCAGTTCGGCGTCGGCATGGTCGATGAATCCGTGACCGCCAAGGAATACTACGGCGAGTTGCTGATTCCGCTGCTGAAGGATCTGCCGCTTATCCAGAACCTCGAGCTGGAACTGGGCGCACGCTCCTCGAAGTACAGCACCGGCCAGAACGTGAAGACGTACAAGGCGCTGGCAAGCTGGCAGCCGCTGTCCTGGATGCGCACCCGTGGCGGCTACAACCGTGCCGAGCGTGCACCTAACCTGTCGGAGCTCTATGCCACGCCCAGTGGCAGTTCCAACATCGGTCAGGTACCGATCGACCCCTGCAACAGCGCAAACACTTTCGCCGGCCCGACGCCAGGCACGACGCTGGGCAACTCGACCAATACTCCGGCGTCGATCCGCGCGCAGGTGCAGACACTGTGCAAGGCCAACATCGAGTACTGGGGCACCACGTACTCCGACTTCCACGCCGACCCGGACAACTGGCGTCTGGGTGGCGGCGGCACGCTCGTGGTCGGCAACAATCAGCTCAAGAACGAGAAGGGCGATACCTGGACGGCGGGCGTTGCGTTCTCCTCGCCTTTCTCGCATCCGCTGCTGAGCCGCATGACCGCGACGGTGGACTGGTACGAAGCTCGCGTCTCGAATCCGATCGAAGTGGCGACCACCACGCAGGTGGTGAACGGCTGTTACAACATCAACGGCCTGAACCCGTCGTATACGCTGGATGATCCGCAGGGCTACTGCAAGCTCATCGAGCGCGACACGGCGACGGGACAGATCCTGCGCGTGTACAACACGTTCACCAACCAGAACAAGCTGGTGATCCGCGGCCTGGACGTGACCACGCGCTGGAGCGCTTCGCTGTCAGACCTGGGATTCGAGAGTCTGCCGGGTACGTTGTCGGTGAACATCTCCGGCAACATCCTGATGGACCAGATCCAGTTCTATGGCGGCGACGTCACGGCGGACTATGCCGGTTACAGCGGCGCGTCGAAGCTGCGTACCAACACCATCGTGAGCTATGGCTGGGGCGACGGTAATCGCGTGTCGCTGACCTGGGACTATCGCCTGGGTACGCGCACGCCGACCAACTTCTCCGCGTCAACAACGGCCAACAACGTTACGACCAGCCCGACGATCCAGAACAACAAGCTGTTCGCGGGATATCCCGCGGCCAACCTGTTCAGCGCCACGGCTGGCACGCGTCTTGGACCCGTCACCGCTTCGCTCAGCATCAACAACCTGCTGAACACGAAGCCCTCGAGGGGCGGCTACGACCTGCGCGATCCGATGCAGGGGCTCGGGACTTTCAGCCCGTTCTCCGATCTGGTCGGCCGCCGCTACTCGGTGAACCTGTCGATGGACTTCTGATCGGTTGATCGTCAGACGCCGCAAGGCGTGACCCCCGGGGCCCCGGCAGCGCGAGCTGTCGGGGCCCTTTCTTTTTATCGACTGCTAAAGTCGCGCCTGTGCACAACCAGGCGGTTCAATCGTGAGCACCTCGCCGGCATCGGATGCCCTGGCCAGCGCGCGCGCGCATGACGCCGCGGGGCGGCACGCCGAGGCGCTGCAGACACTGAAGGATGCGGCTCGCGGCGCGGACCTGGCGGCCACATCGGAACTTGGCCATCGCCTGCTGGTGGGCGATCGCGCGCCGAAGATGGTTCAGCAGGCGCTCGCGCTGCTGGCCGCTGCGGCACGTGGCGGTGAAGGCCGTGCGCTCGCCCGGATGGCGGCGCTCACGGTGGCTGGCGCCCATGTGCCGCAGGATTGGGCGGCGGGGCTGCGCCTGCTCGGGTCCGCTGCAGCGGCGGGCGATGCCGATGCACAGGGACAGTTGCGATGCCTGCAGCCCGACGTGGGCGCGGACATGGATTGGCAGGTCATGGCCGAGCGCGTCCCGCTCGACTACTGGCTGGCGGCCGCGCCCGTGATCGCGCTGGAGCCGCGCGTGGGGCGGGTGCAGCAGCTGTGCACGGCGCCGGTTTGTCAGTGGCTGATCGGACGCGCGCAGGGCCGACTGGAACGCGCTCTGGTCTACGACGCCTTCGAGCGCCGCGAAATCGCGCACGAGATGCGCACCAACACCAACGCGAACTTCAACTTCGCGACGCTCGACGTCGTGCAATTCCTGGTGCAGGCGCGCATGGCGAACACCTGCTCGCAGCGGATGCAGCAGCTCGAAGCGCCGATGATCCTGCACTACGAAGTGGGACAGCAGATCAAGCCGCACTTCGACTTCATCGACACCGCCGCGCCGGACTATGCGCAACAGATCCGCGAACAGGGCCAGCGGATGATCACCTTCCTGCTTTATCTCAACGATGACTACGAAGGTGGCGAAACCACCTTCCCGAATCTGGGAATCGTGAACCGGGGACTGCGCGGCGACGGTCTCTACTTCATCAACTCACGTGCCGATCGCACTGCCGATCGCCAGATGCTGCATACCGGTTCGCCACCAACGCGTGGCGAGAAGTGGCTGGTCACGCAATTCATACGCGACATCGCACTGCGGCCCTGAGCGACATGCAGGAAGTTGATCCGGCAGAAGACTGCCGCGGCTTCCTTTTTTTCGGCAACTTTCTTGCCCGGCGGCAGATGGGGCGCGAAAGATATAGCGTCGCCTTATCACCGTATTATCTCGTGCTGTCGCCGGCAACGTGCGCGAAGAAATTCCCATTGCAGGAGTTCTGCACTTCCTCCAGAGTCAAGCCTGCACTTAACCACAAGGGTATTACCCTGATGGTTATTGCTCGTCTCAACATCTAGGGGAGTCATCCATGCAGGTCTATAGACGTGCCTCCGGCACGGGTACACGCGTTTCCGCCAGGTTTCTGGTTCATGCCGCTGTTGCGGCGGCGCTCACTGGTGGCAGCTACGCGACAGCTTTCGCGGCCGACGAACCGGCGGCCGAATCCGAATTGCAGGAAATCACCGTCACCGGCTCGCGCATCACGCGCCGCGATACGGAAACCACCAGCCCGCTGGTCACCGTCGAAAAGGAAGTGCTCGAAAAGAGCTCCTATATCTCACTCGAGCAGGCACTGAATGAACTGCCCGAATTCATGGCCGGCGGCGCGCTGTTCGGCGCGGGTGCGGTCACGGGCCTGACGGCTGCGGGCGACGTCGCCGGCGGCCAGGGCACCGGCAACATGTTCGATACGGCTCGCGGCGTGGACAACGCGCGCGCCGGCACCTTCACCCCCGGTACGGCCACCGTCAACCTGCGCGGTCTCGGTGTGAACCGCAACGTCGTGCTGATCGATGGTCACCGCGGCATTCCGAACGACGCGTCCGGCGCCATCGACCTGAACACGGTGCCGCAGATCGCCATCGGCAACATCGAAGTCATCACCGGTGGTGCCTCGTCGGTTTACGGCGCTGACGCGCTGGCCGGCGTGACCAACATCAAGCTGCGCAGGACGTTCGAAGGCGCAGAAGTCCGCGCACGCGGTGGCATCAACGAGTACGGCGGAGATGGCAAGGAGTGGCAGTTCTCCACCATCCTCGGTGGCTCCATCGGCGAGCGCGGCCACGCGATGGTTGCCATGGACTACAGCAAGCGCGAGCTGTCGCTGTGGAAGAACCGGCCCTACTTCCGCGAAGTGATGGAATCGCCGCTGTCCAACTCCGGCAACTATCTCTTCGGCTGGTATCCGGGTTGGGCGGCCGGTTCCGGCCAGGCCGCGCCGGCCACCTGCCCTGTTGGAACGCCGAGCACAACGGTGTGCACCAGCAGCCTGGCGATCAACGCCGGCGGTGGCAGCAACAACAACTTCAATCGCGGCTGGGCCGGCAACGGCCCGACGCAGGCGGCGATCAACGGGGTGTTCTTCGACCGGACCTGCGGCACCGCGCTCAACTGCGTGACCAACGCACCGGCCAACACCTTCTACTTCAACGACGACGGCACGTTGTTCACCACCACCAGCACCGCGGGATCCCTGGCTGCCAGCACGCGCTGGGGCCCGCAGGGCTTCACGGGCACGCTCGGCGGCACGCAGGCCAATCCGGACGAGGTCGTCTGCACCTACAGCACGCAGCCTGGCACCAACATGGTTGCCGGCTTCCAGCCCGGCTGCACCCCCACGCTGTCGCGCGTGGACTACGGCCGCCGGTTGACCAGCCCGCGCGAGGGCTACACCCTGCTGGGCGACGCCGACTTCAAGATCAACGACCACGTAACCGCGTACTCGACCATCTCGTTCGCGCACTCGCAGACCGAGACGCGCCGCGAACCGTCTCCGGCCAGCGGCAACTGGGCGGTGTCGATTCCCTATCATTCGAATCCGGACGAGGTCTATCTGCCCTCCGTGGCGCAGACCACGGCCAATGGCCTGACAGTGGGCCAGACGCTGCCGGAATACCGCGCGGGCGGTGCCCGCGGCACCAACTGTCCGGTCACGGGCGGCTGCACCATGGCGCAGGCCTTCCCGGTTCCGGCCGAGCTGCGCACGCTGCTGAACTCGCGTCCCGATGTGAATCTGGTGAACGCGAACTCGCCGTTCAACGGCATGTCGGTGTGCGAGCTGCGCTCGCTGGACGTCAATGCCACCGCGGGTCGCCAGACGGCGCAGCGCACCACGACGGGTGGAACGGCCTACACCGTGCAGATGGATGCGAACACGGGCGATACCTTCAAGATCTGCGGTCCGAACTCGGCCTGGCGTCTTGCTACCCAGATGGGCTTCCTGCCGCCGCGTGGCACGTTCAACACCGTGAACAACTACCAGCTCACCGGCGGCTTGCGCGGTGATCTGTTCGTTGGCGACTGGACCTGGGATGCGTACATCTCCGAAGGCGAGTCGCGCACTCTGACCGAGTACGTCGGCTATGTCTCGGCCGCCAACTACGCCGCCATCATGACGGCGCCCAACTACGGCCGCGGCTCTTCGGTGCGCAGCAGTGTCTCGAACAAGATCTTCACCTGCACCAGCGGCCTGAATCCCTTCGCATCGGTCAGTGGTCAGCCGCAGAACGTCTCTGCCGACTGCATCGCCGCGCTGACGTCGAACCAGGCCGACAAGCAGTCCATGCAGCAGTACGAGTCGCAGCTGAACCTGCAGGGAGGTCTGTTCGACCTGCCGGCCGGACAGGTGCGCTCGGCGGTCGGTCTTTCCTGGCGCAAGAACAACTACTACTTCCGCCCGGATTCGCTGCGCGAGAGCGAAGCGGTGTTCGATGGTCCGATGGGCCAGTTCGGCGTTGCCAACATCGACGGCTCGGTGTCGGTGAAGGAAGTCTACGGCGAGTTGCTGGTTCCGCTGCTGAAGGACCTGCCGGGCATCCAGAACCTGGAGCTTGAGCTGGGCTTCCGTAATTCGCATTACAGCACCGGCCAGAATGTTCCCACGTACAAGGCGCAGCTGAGCTGGCAGCCGATTTCGTGGGTCCGCGTGCGCGGCGGCTACAACCGCGCCGAGCGCACGCCGAACATCGCCGAGCTGTATACGCTGCCGACGACCAGCTCGCAGCTGTCCACCGGCACGGATCCCTGCGCGACCGGCAACGCCGCAACGCTGCCCAAGTCGAACACGCCGACCAATCCGGACTACCTGAAGCTGCAGGCGCTGTGCATGGCGCAGATCGATGCCTTCGGTGGCAACGGTGCGTCGAACTTCCACCTGAACCCGAACAATCCGCAGCTCGGTCCGCCGGCGGTGGTCACCTTCCGTGGCGATCCGAACCTGAAGAGCGAGAAGGGCGACACCTACACGGCGGGTGTGGTGCTGAGTTCGCCGTTCGAGCATGCGCTGCTGAACCGCATCACGGCGACGATCGACTGGTACTCGATCCGGATCAAGGACAACATCACGGTGCAGTCATCGCAGTTCGTGATGAACGCCTGCTACAACGTGGATGGTTCGAATCCGACGTACTCGCTGAACGACCCGGGTGGATTCTGCTCGATGATCGAGCGTGATCCCATCACGGGCAGCATCACGCTGTCAAAGACGCAGTACGCGAACATCGGCGAAAACAGCGTGAAGGGCATCGACGTGACGCTGCGCTGGAGCGCGTCGATGTCCGACCTGGGCCTGGAATCGTTGCCGGGCACGCTGTCGCTGAACATCGGCACGAACTTCCTGCTCGAGCAGAACCAGCCGGTATCGGTGGGTGGCGCGCTGCAGAACTATGCCGGTTACGTGGGCGCTTCGAAGATCCGCGGCAACACCGTGCTGGGCTACAACTGGGACAGCAGCCGCGTGCAGCTGACCTGGCTGTACCGCCTGGGCACGAGGGGCCTGGACGCCACGCTGCGGCCGTCGACCTTGTTTGCGGGCTATCCGACTGGCAACCAGTTCAACCTGAGTGCCGGAACGAAGATCGCGGACAACCTGGACGCCTCGGTGAACGTCAGCAATGTGCTGAACACCAAGCCGGGCCGCGCCGGGTATGCGTACGCGGACCAGTATCAGGGCTTCGGCACCTTCGATCCTTACGGGGATCTGGTCGGCCGTCGCTACTCGGTCAACTTCACGCTGTCGTTCTGATCGTCTGATCGCCGCAAGGCGACCCCGAGGGCTCCGCGCACCAGCGCGGGGCCCTTTTCTTTTGCGACCCCGCTCAGCGCTCGCGGCGGAAGATCATCACCAGCATGGGCAGCATCGACACGACGATGATGGCGATGGTCACCAGTCCGAAGTTGTTCTTGATGAAGGCGATGTTGCCGAAGAAGTAGCCGGCCCAGATGAACAGGTTCACCCAGGCCACGCCGCCGATGAAGTTGTAGACCTGGAAGCGGCCGTGATGCATGCGGCCGATGCCGGCGACGAAGGGCGCAAAGGTGCGCACGATGGGCGCGAAGCGCGCCAGCACCATGGCGAGTGATCCATGGCGAGCGAACCAGTCTTCGGTGCGCCGCAGGTAATCCACATTGATGAAGCGGTAGCGGCCGCTGAAAGCATGCTGGCCGATGCCGCGGCCGATCCAGTAATTGGTGGTGTTGCCCAGCACGGCGGCCATACTCAGCAGCAGTGCGCAGGCCAGCGCCGACAGCGTACCGCTGGTGTCGATGGCGGCCAGCGCGCCCAGGCCGAACAGCAGCGAATCGCCGGGCAGGAAGGGGGTGACCACGAGGCCGGTTTCCGCAAAGATGACCAGGAACATCAGCGCGTAGATCCAGGTGTCGAAGCGCATCAGCAGCTCGACCAGATGCCGGTCCAGGTGCAGGACGAAATCGATCAGGAAGTGCAGCAGTTCCACGGGTGCTCCGCTTGGATTGGCGCGGGGCAGTCTACGTCACGCGCGCTGATACAGCGTGGATTCCGTGTGGTCGTAGGTCTCGAGCATTTTTTCGATGCGCCGCTGCGTGTCGTCGTTGGGGCCGAGCATGGGCACTTCGACCTGCTGACGGCGCGCGGCCTCTTCGTACGTCGGCAGTTCGGCAATGGTTTCCATCAGCGGCGCGGGCCGTGAGATGGCAAATCCCTGGCCATAGTCCACGCCGAGCTGCGCCACATGCACGCGGATCTCGTCGGTCTCGACGAATTCGGCCACCGTGGTCAGCTTGATCGAACGCGCGAGCTGTGCGATGGCCTGCACCATGGGTTCGGCGCGC